>Ga0114919_10005457_pt1 | contig 10149 bp, 6 predicted proteins | sample BlataG_FD_88682 | JGI IMG/M metagenome (GOLD analysis project Ga0114919, IMG submission 88682) | Deep subsurface microbial communities from Black Sea to uncover new lineages of life (NeLLi) - Black_00105 metaG | ecosystem: Environmental > Aquatic > Marine > Oceanic > Sediment | place: Atlantic... | reverse complement strand
GAGGAGGTCCGCCGCGTCGTGCTGACCGCATCGGGCGGGGCCCTGCGTGACTGGCCCGCCGATGCAGCCCGCGACGCCACGGTCGAAGACGCCCTCAAGCACCCCACCTGGTCGATGGGGCCCAAGATCACCATCGACTCAGCCACCATGATGAACAAGGCACTGGAGGTCGTCGAGGCCCACTGGCTGTTCGACCTGCCGGCCGAGCGGATAAGCGTGGTGCTCCACGGCGAGTCGGTCGTGCACGCGGTGGTGGAGTTCTGCGACGGGTCCGCCATCGCCCAGATGGGCCCGCCGGACATGACCACGCCGATCGCCTACGCCCTGGCCTACCCCCGTCGCGCTGCCCGCAGCGCAGCCGGGGTGGACCTGGCGGCGCTGGGGCAGCTCACCTTTGCCCCGCTGACGGAGCGTTTCGCCCGGGCGGTCGAGCTCGGCTACGAGGCGATCCGTCGCGGCGGCACGGCCGGGGCGGTCCTCAACAGCGCCAACGAGGCCGCCGTAGAGGCGTTCCTCGCCGGGCGGATTCGCTTCGGGCGAATCGTGCCTCTTGTTGAAGACGCCCTCAATGAGGCCCCTGCTTGTGACGATGTTACACTCGACGCCCTGTTGGCTGCCGACGGGTGGGCCCGGCGGCACGTGGCCGGGCGAATCGAAGCTATCGCCGATGGCGCGATCTCAAGCTAGACTCACCGGGTGACGCGCTGTAGCCTATGCCGATCCTACCTTCCCGGCGACAGCCCTGACACGGAGACGAGGCGTCTATGGACTTGCTTGCAGTCAGCCTGGCCGAAGCGTGGTCCGAGTACATTTGGCCGATCACACTGTTCGTCATGGGGCTGGGCGTGGTGGTGTTCTTCCACGAGCTGGGGCACTTTCTGGCGGCCAAGTGGGCAGGCATTCGCGTGGAGGTGTTCTCGGTGGGCATGGGCCCGCGTCTGTTCGGCCTTCGCGGTAAGGAGACCGACTACCGCATCAGCGCCGTGCCCATCGGCGGGTATATCAAAATGACGGGCCAGGAGGACATAGCCCCCCTGAAGGAGGGCGACGCCGATCCGCGGTCTTTCGCCAACAAGTCGGTCGGCGCGCGGTTTGTCGTGATCGCCGCCGGGGTGGTGATGAACGTGGTTTTCGCGGCGCTGGCCTACGTAGTGATAGGGCTTGTGGGCATCAGGTTCGAAGCGCCGGTGATCGGCCACGCAAAGGCGGGCTACCCGGCGGCTAAAGCCGTCATCACGTGGGACGACGGCGCCGAGACCGTCGGCATCGCCCCCGGCGACAGGGTCCTGACGATTAACGGCAAGAGGATGGAGGACTTCCGGCAGCTACGGTATACGGCCGTGTTGGCCGGCCGTGACAAGACGTTCGAGTTCGTTCTCAGCCGCACCGACGCCGATGGCGCCGAGCGGATCGGGCGGGCCACGCTCGGCGTGGAGTTCGGCCCGGAGCTGCCCGGCGGCACGAGCTTGATGTTCGGCGTGGCCCCCGCGAAGGACCTGGCGTTCTCCGGGAGCAAGGACATGATCCTGCCCGACGACGGCATCGTCGCGGGTGATCGCGTGATAGCCATTGACGGCGAGCCCGTGCGGCATTCATGGCAGGTGGGCGAGATCGAGAAATCGCTCACGGGCGAGCCCGTGACAGTAACCGTGCGGCGGGCGGCGGACGAACAGACCTACACCGTGGACTTCCTGCCTGTCCCCATCGTAGCCGAGCACCTGGTCTTCCTCGCCGACGACGAGCGGCTGCGGACGACGGACATCAACTGGGACTACTCCGACCGCAAGAATCCCAAGGCCGTCTACACACTGACCGACGGGACAGAGCGCATCGTCGCCCACGAGGACATCTCCGAGGTCGTGCTGGATGTCCTGGGCCTCCAGCCTCGGCTGACCGTAGAAGCGGTCGCCAAGGGCTCGCCGGCCGACGACGCCGGCCTGAAGCCCGGTGATATCGTCATCGGCTACGCCGGGCGGGGCCCGCCGACGCTAGTGCAACTGCTGGATCTCAATAAGGAGTTCGTCGGCCAGGACACGCAGATCATCGTCGCGCGGGGCGACGAAGCGCCGATGTCCTTGGACATTCGCCCGAAGAGCAAGGGCGGCGCGGCGCTGGTGGGCATCAAGCCCAGCATCGACCAGCAGCACCTGATAGTTGCGCGGGTCCGGGCTGGCTCGCCCGCCGCCGAAGCCGAAATGCACAGCGGCGACGTCATCACACACGTCAACGACGGGTCGGTCAGCACCTGGACCGAGCTGATCGACGCGCTGGCCGGCGCCCGGCAGGCCGATCAGGCCGTCACCTTGTCGGCGAAGCGCGGCGCGCACGGACTGACCGTCGAACTGGGCAAGCTGACGGGTGAGCAGTTCGATCGGAGCGATTACGAGTTCGTGCTGTTCGCCGGGCCGCGCAGATTCAAGCCGCTTCGCGAATTGGTCAAGCGCGGCAACCCGTTGTCGGCCATCGCCTGGGGAGTTGACCAGACACTCGACAAGCTCGCCCTGGGGTACAGGCAGTTCCCCAGCCTGTTCAAGGGCAACGTGTCGGTCACGGAAGTCCAGGGGCCAATCGGCATAGGCACTATCGCCGTTCGTACGGCCAGACTGGGTCTGGTCGAGTTTGTGGACCTCATGGCGCTGATCTCGGTGATACTGGCGGTGGTGAACTTCCTGCCGTTCCCCGTGGTCGACGGCGGACACGCCGTGTTCCTGATCATCGAGAAAGTGCGCGGCAGGCCCCTCAGCGTGCGCGTGATGAACGTAGTCCAGCTCACCGGCCTGATCCTGCTGCTCGGCGTGTTCATCGCCGTCACCTGGCAGGACATCGCGAGACTGCTTTCCGACCTCTGGTAACGAGCTTGCTCTTCACGAGGGGTAGACCATGCGTCGGCGTGCCTGCGGCGCAGGTGTTGTTGCGTTCGCGCCGGTCGAGAGCCGACAACGAAATCGGCCTGCGTGTCGACCGATCGTCGCATACAATGAATCATGGTGCACATGTTGAGCGAAGAACAAATGGACCTCAAGCTGGCGGCGGAGCTTCAGGCGGCCCTGCTGCCGGACAGTTGTCCGCTGGAGTGTGAGCATCAGGTCGCCGCGGCGCGCAATCGCATGTGCGGCAGCGTGGGCGGGGACTTCTACGATTTCATCCGCCTCAACGAGGACCAGTCAGCCGTCGTCATCGGCGACGTGATCGGCCACGGCGTTCGGGCGGCGCTGCTCATGGCGCAGATCAAAGGGTTCCTCGAATCCGACACGCAAGGCCGCAGCCGGCCCCTGCGGATGGTCTCGGCGCTCAACGACATGCTGTGCCGCCTGGGCGACAGGACCGGCTCGGTCATGTCCTGCTCGATGATCTACACGGTGTTCGACGCGCCGTCGGGGACGTGCATCATGTGCAACTGCGGGCATCCTCGTCCGCTGCTGTGCGAAGGCGACCAGTGCGCCTTGGCGCACCTGGGCGGGCACGACATCCTGCTTGGGATCGAGCCGTTCGAGCCTACCGAGATATGCCATACCTTCCTGCCCGGCGAGCGGCTGGTGCTCTACACCGACGGCATCTGCGATGCAGCGAACCCGCAGCACCACCCGTTCGGCGATGAAAGGCTCCGCCGGGCGCTCCGCGAGCGCGGAGGCGCCTCACCCCAGGAGTGCGCCGACGCCGTGATGCAGGCCGTCGACGCCTTCCGCGACGGCGCGGCACAGATCGACGACGAGACGATCGTCGTGATCGATCGCGTGTAGATTTCGGGCACTAGCGGCAGCGGCCGGCAAGGCGCGGCCACAGCCCGTCGCGGCGGGACGGATCGAGCAAGCCATGAGCGGCCACTACCAGCTACAGCCCGTTCCGGCAGCGGATTGCGCCCGTGCGACGCGCTTTCTGGCGGGCGGCCGGCGCGATGACGCCGACGTGCGGGCGCGAGCGCGCGGGTTAGAGACAACTGCCCGCGCCTCCGGCGACAGCGCCCGCCTGTGGTGGGCCAGACGTCGCGGGCGCACCCGGGCCGTCGCGATGGTGCTGGACACGCCAGGCCGGGCCGCGATGCTGTTCTACAGCCCGCCGACCGCCCCCGGCGTGATCCGGTCGGCCCTGGCCGAGCTCGTCGCTACGATCTGCCGCGACGCCGTCGCCCGCGGCGCGGCGTTCGTGCAGGTGGCCGTGCATCCCTCGGCGACAAAGGACATCCGCATGCTCGCCGACGCCGGGCTGTCGCACCTGGCGGACCTGATGGACATGCGGCTGGACTTCGACCTGTCCGTCCCCGCGCCGCCGGCCGAGCCGCCGCCGTGGCGATGGCGAGACTACGAGCACTTCAGCGAAGCCCAGCTCGGCGAAGTGATCCTCGCCACCTACGAGCAATCGCTGGACTGTCCCCTCCTTAAGGGCCTGCGGACGGGTGAGGAAGTCGTGGCCAGCCACCGCACGACGGGCGTGTTCTGCCCGGGTGCGTGGTGGATCGTGGACACCCCCGACGGCGCGCCGGCCGGGTGCATACTGGCCAACGACGTCGCCGACGAGTGCACGGTCAACGTCGTCTACCTCGGCGTCGTGCCCGCCTGTCGCGGCAAGGGCCTGGCTGCGGCGATGCTCCAACACGTTCAGTCAATCGCACGCGCGCGGGGCAAGTTGGCGCTCACGCTGGCCGTCGACACGCGAAACACCTACGCCCACAGCGTGTATGTGCGGGCCGGCTTCGTCGAGGTTGCCCGGCGTGTTGCCTACGCAGCCTGCGCGACGGTCGAACGCCGGTGGCCTGCCGGCTGAAGGGCGTTCGAAAACGCCTTGTGGATAAACTGTTAGCGGAAGTTTATTTTTCGCGCCAACAGCCCACTTACCAAGGTGTTGGAAGCTGTGGATAGTTAACCGGCGGGTTTTCATATTGACCTGCTGACAAAGCGTTCGTAAAGTCGCGGCTGGTTTGCCTGACCGTGCAAAGGCGGCGAGTGGCCCTGCCAGTTCCGGGCCGATGCTTTCAACGCCAGGGCGATAAGGAACCGAAGGAAAAACCATGGACAAGGTTACGGAATCGGTGCGCGCAGATTCGGCGGGAACCGAACTGCTGTTGAGCGAGCTTCGAGAGCGTATAGGCCCGCAGAAGTTCAACGCCTGGTTCCGCCACGGCACGCAGGTGGACGTCGACGACGTCGGCGTGCGGATCGCCGTGCCCAACCCCTTCGTGGCCGGGTGGATCGAAACGCACTATCAAAGCGAGATCGCCGGAATCGTCCGAGACCGCCTCAAGAGGCAACTGCCCGTGATGATCTCGGTCGATCCTCGCCTGAGCGGGCAACTGCGCCGCAACGATCTGGACAGCCAGGCCGACATCGTCGCCAAGACCACCCAGGGCCGGACCAGGCCGCGCCGTCCCGTCGCCGGGCCCTCCCTTAAGCACAAGCTCGAGCAGTTCGTCGTCGGCGACAGCAACCGCCTGGCCTACACCGCCGCCCTGGCTGTGGGCCGGCAGGACACCAGCCCCTTCAACCCCCTGTTCATCCACGGGCCCTGCGGAGTAGGCAAGACGCACCTGCTCCAGGGAATCTGCAACGCCACACGCAAACGCACCAAAGGCCGAGTGTTCCGCTGGCGGTACGTCACCGGGGAGCACTTCACCAACGAATACATCCGCGCGGTTCGCGACAAGAGCTTCAACGACTTCCGCCATCGCTACCGGCAGCTCGACCTGCTGGCCATCGACGACATCCACTTCCTGGCCGCCAAGCGAAGCACGCAGGAGGAGTTCCTCCACACCTTCAACGCCATCGAGTCAGCCGGCAAGCTCATCGTCCTGGCCAGCGACACGCACCCCAACATGGTCAGCAACTTCAACCCGCAGCTCATGAACCGCTTCGTAGCGGGCATGGTCGTCAAGATAGACCCCCCCGACCACGACACGCGTCTGGGCATTCTCCGCCAGCGTGCGATGGAGCTCAACCTGAAGGCGCCGTCGGCCGTGCTCGAGTACATCGCCACGCACATTCGCGGGTCCGTGCGGGAACTGGAGGGCTCGCTGGTGAAGCTTGCCGCCGTCGCCTCGCTGGAGGCAGGCCCGGTGACGCTGGAACTGGCCAGGAGCGTCCTGTCGGACTATCTCGCCCGCACCGACAGCGCGTTGACGCTGGGCGACATCGAGTCGGTGGTGGCGGCGTACTTCGGCATTACCCCGGCGGACATACACTCCTCCCGGCGGACGCAGACGGTCTCGCTTGCCAGGATGATAGCCATGTACCTCGTGCGAAAGCACACGACCATGAGTTTCCCGGAGATCGGGCGGGCCATGGGCAAGAACCACTCCTCGGTCGTGCTGGCCGTCAAGAGGCTAACCGAAGCCCTCACCGCCGGCGCCGAACTGAAATGGACCACCCCCGCCGGGCCGAAAGCCATGCCCGCCGGCGAGCTGGTCGACATGCTGGCTGCACAACTAACGTAGGCCGCAGTTGCGAGTAGGGCCGTGCCGGACGGCGTCGGTGCGGATATTACGGTTCACGGATGACCAACGCCCGGACAGGGATGTTCGGGCGTTTTTTTTCCCGCCATACGCAAGACGAGCCCGAAGGGCGATAGAGGTTAGCCGGCGGCGTGAGCCGCCGGTGAAGGCCCTCAGCGCGATAGAGCCCGGCAGGGCGACAGAAGCTCTTGATTCGCAAGCGACAGCGCTGACGTCTGTCGCCCTTGCGGGCTCGATCAATGCGGGACGGGCCACCGGGCGCTGACGGGCCTCGCCGTCCGACGAGACGTCCTTGGACATTAGACATTAGGCATTACCCGTGAGCCTGCGGGCCGCCGGGGAGTTGCACGAGCAATCCAGATATGTGAGGGCTCGTCCTACACATGTTCCGCGAGCAACAAGTTGCTCGCCCTACAGCTTGCATGACTCCCAGGCCGTGCTAGAATCTTCCGAGACCCGCGACGGTCGTAGACATGAGCCCATCTGGAAAATCCCGGATCAAATGGAATGGCCGCCATTCCGCAGTCAGTAGGCCAATGGGGTAACGCGAATGACTGGCGAATCAGAAGCTTGGCCCAGCAACCTTTGCTGGTACTGCGAGAAGAACACATGCGCGCCCGGTGAAAGCAAAGAAGTGCACATGTACAAGGTGGTGGCCTCCTCGCTGCCTCGGACGACTGGTTTCCAGACGGAAAGGGAACTGCTTGTCAAAAGAACTTACGTTCTGATCCCTTTCTGCACCTTCTGCAGAAGGGCAAAGCGTATCGGGCACATCGTTGCGACAGTCGTAGGCCTTATTGCTCTCGTCGGCACTGCGACCTACCTGAGGCTCCAGAACTATGTGGTTGGAGAAGGGTATAAAGACCCCAAGTGGTCAATTCCAGTGTCGCTCTTGGTCTCGGTCGTTCTCTGGGTGGGGCTCAGTTGGCTCGTGAGGAACATGATATGCTGGTGTGGCATGCGCGGGGTTCCGGGAATCAAGGGCGCGCTATCAACGATGGATTTTCCCCCGATAAGGAAGCTCGCCACAGAGGGATGGAAGCAGGGCAAGCGGCCGCGAGGTGCCACCGAGATCAAGGACGATGGGACCGATCGTAGGGCAGCCTACTGGTTTCACGGCGATGGGGCCAACGAATAGCATCCTCCAGAATCGGTATGTAACGGAGCTCAACGCCGGCAGGGAGTTTCGCGGGCAATCCGCCGCGGCGAGTTCGCCCCGGCGGGCCTACGTCAGGTGGCCGCGCGCAATGCGCGCCTGGCAGACGGTGCTGATGGCGTGGACCATCGCCGCCTGTCGCATGGTGATCTTTCGCTCGTGGGCAACCGACCAGATGAGGTGCAGCTTCTCGCTCATCCGCCGCTGGAGGCGCGCGACCACGTCCCCCTCGGGCATCTGTTCCTGCTGCGTCTCCTGCGTGTATTCCAGGTAGGACACGAACACGCCGCCGGCGTTGCAGAGGATGTCCGGCAGGACGACCACACCCCTGTCATTGAGAATCTCGTCGGCTTGGGGAGTTGTGGGGCTGTTAGCGCCTTCGCCGATGAGTCTGGCTTTGATGCGATCGGCGTTGTCATCGGTAATCTGACTGTCGGTCGCAGCGGGGACGAGCACGTCGCATTCCAGCTCCAGCATCTCGCTGCCGTCGATTTCCCGCCCTCCGGGGAAGCCCTTGACGGTCGATGACTCCCCAACGTGGTCGACCAGGGCCGGAATGTCCAGTCCTGCCGGATTGTGCACGGCGCCGTGGATGTCGCCGGCGGCGATCACCCTCACGCCGCGCTCGGCCAGCGCCATCGCACTGAAGCTGCCGACATTGCCGAAGCCCTGCACCACCGCCGTGGCGCCGGTCGCATCGACGCCGAGTTTCCCCATCGCCTCGACGACGCAGATGGCCACGCCCCGCCCCGTCGCCGCCCGTCGGCCCGGGATGCCGCCCAGGATGACCGGCTTGCCCGTCACGTAGCACCCCGGCGTCGTGGCCTGCGAGTGCGAGTAGCAGATGGCGTCCTTGACGTAGCCCATGTCGCGTTCATTGGTGCCCATGTCCGGCGCGGGCACGTAGACCTGCGGGCCGATGTGGCGGAAACCCATCGTGGCGAAACGCCGCATTATGGTTTCCTTGTCGAAAGGGCTTAGGGCGTCGGCGTCGGCGACTATGCCGCTCTTACCCCCGCCGAACGGCACGCCTATCAGCGCGCACTTCCAGGTCATCTCCATCGCCAGGCCGGTCACGTCATCCAGCGTCACCGCCGGGCTCATGCGGATGCCGCCCTTGCTCGGGCCCAACGCATCGCTGTGGCGAACGATGAACGCCTCGACCACGTGAATCCGCCCGTCGCCCATCACCGGGCCGAAGTTCAGCTGTATCCGCTCCATCGGCTGGAGGATTTTTTCCAGCAGGCCTTCGTTGAACTCGCCGTTCAGCAGCGGCACGGCCTGGCGGAAGTTGGCAGTTGCATTGTGAAGAATCGTCTGGGTTGCCATTGTCCTGTCTTTCGTTGGGCTGGGCGCAGTGCTCGCCGGCGGCGGAACTTGTCCTCCGTAGCTTGAGCGAAGGAGGATGTCCTGCACGACCATGATATCGGACACGGCCAGCCGGTGATTCCATAATAGCCCATGCACAGGGACCGTCAAGTGCGGCGTTCCCAGGGGCCGCGCGTTCCTCTGCGTAGGGCGCAGGCCGACAGGGCCGGGGCGGCCTGACGGTGAGCAGTTCGACCGGCAATCGACATCCTCCTTCGCTCAAGCTACGGAGGACAAGTTCGGTAATTCTGCCTCGCCGAAGGCGACGCGGCTAGCATTTCATGTCCGGCACGGCGCGGCTGGGCTGGCGAAGGGTCATGTTCTCCAACAGGCCGGTCAGTTGCGGAATGTCGCAGACCGTCAGGATGTCCGGCACGACGAGCGGCTGGGTTTCGGCATAGCTGAAGCACTGGTCGAGCATCATCATCAGCGAGTTGAAATTGACGTTGAGCGTCAGCGACTCGAAGAGTTTCGGCTCCAGCGCCGCGGCCACGTGTGCCATGGCCGACGCCATCCAGCCGTCGCCGATGAGGTTGATCCGCCTGACACCGGCCTGGGAGGCGGCGAAGCGGGCCGCGGCGAGCACCTGCCCCACCGCCACGCCGAGCACCTGCTGACCGGCGGCCTGCATGCACATGCGGAACTGCCCGTCGCCGCGGCAAGTGCCCGTGCCCAGCACGTCCACCAGCACGACCGTCCCGCGGGCGCTGATCTCCGTCCACTGCATGCCGGCCCCGGGGAAATCGGCAAGGACAAGCTCGCATCGCTTCTCGTCGGACGCCTTCACGACCGCAGCCGGCAGCTCCCACGGGCCGGTGGTCAGGCGGAAGAGCTTCGCCCCGTCGGCTGAGCCGGCCGGCGCAGCCTTGGCGACAAACCTGCACAGCCTGATCTTCTCGGCGATCTTCTTTCGCATGGCCGTCTTCCGGGCGGCTGTGCGGGGCATCTTGAGTTGATTGATCAGCGTCCGCGCCCTGCGGCGCGTCAGGCCAAGTATCGACGTCTGCTCCGCCGGGAGGCCCACGTTGAGCGTAAGCTCCGGCAGGATCTCCGCGGGCGTGTGGATGTCCCGTTCCGGCGTATCCAGACCGAAGTGCTTGTTGAGGAAGCGGTAGAGCCGGCTGCGATTGTCAGCCCCGAAGTTGTGCGTGCCGGGGTCGGTGTTGTTGTAGAACTCGAAGTC
>Ga0114919_10005456_pt1 | contig 10151 bp, 10 predicted proteins | sample BlataG_FD_88682 | JGI IMG/M metagenome (GOLD analysis project Ga0114919, IMG submission 88682) | Deep subsurface microbial communities from Black Sea to uncover new lineages of life (NeLLi) - Black_00105 metaG | ecosystem: Environmental > Aquatic > Marine > Oceanic > Sediment | place: Atlantic... | reverse complement strand
GCATTCCCCGTGCCGCGTCATCGAGCATTATAGCAGAGACAATTCCTTATACAACACTTTCGGCACCATACATGCATCCGGTAGATATCAGAGAAGCGACCGCCGGCCGCATCATTGCACGTCGTTTCTCGTTATGTCTCGCCGCTGCCGGTTGCAGTATGCACCGGGCGGCGGAGGCGCGCAGCCGCAACAGGGGGAACGCATCATGCATCGCCGTATCTCGATCCCCGTCATCGCGCTCTTCGCCTGCATTTCCTGCGGAGCCGAGGGTCCCAGCCATCCCGAGGCGCTCTCCGGCGCGTCCCTATCGAACCGCTATCCGGAAAAGAGCGTCGTCCACTGGGCTCCTTTCCACTATTGGACCGACGAGACGATCGGGCAGGTGGCACAGTCGAAAGCGATCGTCGTTCCGATGGAGCGATGCTTCGCCGAGGAATCGCGGGAGGTCATCGAACGCCTCAAGGCGTTGAACCCCGACGTGCAGATACTCGCCTATTTCCCCGTCCTCGTATCATACATGATTCCCCAGGACACGGCCGGACTGCGAGCCGCGCTGCCCTTTGCATACGATTACTACGATACCGTGGAGGATGACTGGGCCCGCACGACAACCGGCGATACGCTCATGATCTGGCCCGAAGCGGTATTTCTCGATCCGATCGGGGAGAATGGCATCGACAGGGCGCTCATCACGAAGATCGTCGATCTCATTGAGACCTACCAGGAGGGCGACGGCACGCCGATAGATGGTATCATGCATGACTACTTCATGTATTCGGTCTATATAAGCCCCTACAGCCGCCCCACAGTCGAGGGTGAGCCGGACCTCGACGGCGACGGAGTTCCCTGCGGGGAGGATCAGGACGAGAGGGATCTACTCCTGCTCTGGCAGAAGGAGTACCTTCTGGAGCTCAGGGCCCGATTCGGGGACGATTTCATAATGATCGGGAACGGCCGGCCGCCCCAGGAAGATCCGGAGCTCGCAGGGCTTCTGAACGGCATCTTCTACGAATTATTTCCGAACGGTCCCTGGTGCTGGACCGATCGCAGGGGATTCCTGCGCCTGCTCGACAACCAGCGCGAGGGATTCCTAGCTCGGGCCAAGGGACGCACATGGAGTATCCTGTCCAACGACCAGATCGAGCAGAACAACCTCTTCTGTCTCGTTTCGAGCCTGCTCGCCGGCTGTCTCTACACCGAGCTGCACGGTTCGAGCACCTTCACCGGCTGGACGCTGACCTTGAATGCGGGCGAACCTGCAGGAGAGATCTCGGTCGAAGGGAATACCGACAGCCTGCTCACCGCCTCACGTCCCTTCCGGTACGGCGAGGCGCGTATCTCATTCAATCCCAACGGCGGGAGAAGCGAGGTCCTCTTCGAAACGGCCTATTGAACCGGTCCCCTCCCGCCCCCTCGCCGGTCCGTTCAACACGATCTCTCCAGCCCCACCGAACAGGACCGAAGCACTCAAGTGGTACGATCCTTGCGTTCTGCACGCCATCGGAATCCTGCCAGCTCGAGATATGATCGCTCATTGCCACCGGGAAGGTCTGCAATTGACTGCAAAAAAATCAAATAACAGCGGTTCCATCGCCGTCGCGAGAAAGAGGAAAACCGCCAAGAATGCAACACTCACCATTCAGAACGGATGCTTTGCAGGTCTCGTGATTCCGCTGAACAAAGCGAAAATCCTCCTCGGCAGAGGCGTGGGCTGTGACATATGCCTGGATGACTCGCTCGTGTCTGACGAGCACGCGGCGGTCTCGAGAAAAGGGGGGGAATACGTCTTAGAGGACCTGAACAGCCGCAACGGCACGAGCGTGAACAGCGAGGAGATCCACCGGAAGAGACTCCGGAACGGAGAGACGATCTCGATCGGGAATTTCACCTTGAAGTTCTCGCTGAAGTGAGAAAGACCCCGAGTATCCCATCTAATAACCCGAAGGGCAGAGTTCCACGGGCTTGCCCGTGGGTATCTAAACTGTTACCCTTTCCCTACTCTCGCCGATACTATAGAAGCGCCTGAAGATCGTCGCGCGTTGAGCGCGGGACGATAGCCCTGTAGATTGTACTGGCGGCAACAGGCATAAATTTGCTATTTATTGTATCCTCAGCGTGGCCGTGCCGGGATAGCAGGCACGTTCCGGCATTACATATCCGTCAGGTCGCCCGTACGGCGGCATGCCGTAAGGACGGACTGCAGCTCTCTGTATACGAGAAAGGAAGTGGCACCGGTGGAACAAAGCGGCCCGCGCGACGACGGCCTGAGGTCGTTTCCGCGCTCCTTCTGGTTGGCCAATGTGATGGAGCTCTTCGAGCGAGGCGCCTACTACGGCCTGAACGCCTTGCTCGCGCGATATCTCACCGACAAGGTCGGCGGCGGTCTCGGATTCGCCGAGGACGATGTCGGCCTCCTGCAGAGCGTCGTATATGCGGCAACCTACATCTTCCCTATTCTGGGAGGCGCCCTCGCCGACCGGTACGGCTACCGCAAGATGCTGCTCGTCGCATTCTCCATGCTCTCGGCAGGTTATTTCGCGTCGGCAGGGGTGACGAGCTACGGGGTGATATTCGCCACGCTCCTGCTCATGGCGACAGGCTCGGGTCTCTTCAAGCCGATTATTTCGGGCACCATCGCACGGACCACCAACGAAAAGACCTCGAGCTTCGGGTTCGGGCTCTACTACTGGATGATCAACCTCGGGGCGCTGATCGCGCCGTTGGTGGCGGGATGGCTCAGGGGCTTCTCATGGAGCTACATCTTCATAGCGAGCGGCATCTACTGCGCACTCATGCTGCTTCCTACGATCTTCTTCTTTCGCGATCCGCCGAAACCGGAGAGCACGAAGAAGTTGAAGGAGGTGCTCAGGGGGGCGCTCATGGTGCTTTCCGATGCACGCTTCATGCTGCTGATCTTCGTCTATTCCTGTTTCTGGATCCTCTATTTCCAGAACTTCGGTTCTATCCTCTGGTATCTGCGTGATTTCATCGATCCGACACCTGTGAACAACTTCTTCGCGCGCGTCGGTCTCGAGGGATACAGGTTCGACGCCCAGCATGTGACGGTCATTAACGCCGGCACCATCGTATTGCTGCAGATCGTCGTGAATTTCATCGTGAAGCGCTTCAAACCGCTCCCGACCATGGTGGTAGGGATCCTCATCGGCTCGATCGGCTTCATCTTCCTCGCCTCATCACAGTTCGTATGGGTTTTCATACTCGGAATATTCGTTTTTTCGATCGGGGAGATGACCTGCCATCCAAAGTATTACAGCTACATCGGGCTCGTCGCGCCGCAGGACAAGAAGGCGCTCTATATGGGATACGCCTTCCTCTATGGTGTTATCGGGTCGCTCGTAGGTTCGAACGTGGGCGGTGAGATGTATCACCATTTCCTCGTTCCACTCGTCGGGCAGGGCGGGGTAACGTCGATACTCCGTAATTTCTGGCTCGTGTTCGCAGCGCTCGGCATCGTGACGATGTTTTTGCTCATCATATACAACAAGATATTCGGGGAAGATACAACCGAGACGAGAAAGAAAGCGCACCGTGTCATGATCGTCATCTACAGCCTGCTCATCATCGGAGCGCCCGGCATGGTCTTTTTCGTCTGGATAGCACAGGGTGCCACTCCGCCGAAGACCTGGATACAGGCGGGAATCATGTTCCTCGTCGGCTTGGGCGGCCTGTATACGCTCCTGCATCCAACCGAGCTGGAGAATGCGGAATGAGGGCTGGTTACACCTTGATTCTTCTCGTGGTGCTCGCCGCGCTCTCGGTCTCCTGCTCCAAGAAGGAACCGGAGCGGGAGGGCGGGAAACAGACGGAATCATTGTACGGGTTCTCTCTCGGCGAGCCCAGGGATGAGCTCTTCGCCAGGGCTAAAGGCAAAGTATCCTGGAACCGGCTGCCCGGAAACAAATGGGATTATCGCGGAGAGCTCTTCCGCTTCAGCGGCCCGCTCGACGGGACGGAGGACATCGGTTCTCTCCGTCTCGCCTTCTTCGAGGACCGGTTATTCGAAATCGTCGCCTACTACACCGACACCTCACGCACGATGCTCCACAGACTGAAACGGGAAATAGAGGGACGCTACGGAGGCACAATGGTTGCGCCGGACGGAACCGTGGAGATGGCCTACAAGACATACCGGCTTTCCACTCCCGACAAGACGATCACCCTGCGCAGGATCACGAAACACACAGGTATCGAGCTCTACGTGCAGTATATGCACAGCGAACTGCACAGCCGCCTGATCCAGCGGAAGTTGGAGGTTCAACCAGAGTAACCGGGGGGATTATACCTTCTCGACCAGAATCACATGCTCGAAGAAACGGGCGTCGCGTCCCCTGCACTCCAGCCCGAACCCCGGCAACATGCGCGCCACCTCATCCATCTCCACGGCATGCAGCCTGTCATGCACGCGTCCCTCGTCCCTGTGAATGCGATCCAGGATCGTGAAGCCGTCATCGGTGAAATCCGCCACGAGGAAACGCCCACCCGGCGCGAGGACCCGGGATACCTCGGCGAAGATGCCGCTGAACTCCTCGAGATGGTGCAGCACGTTGATCATCGTGACGAGATTGAAATGATCATCCTCGAAGGGGAGCTTGTTCGCATCCCCGATGTGGAACCGGATGTTGGAATCCACCTCTGCTGCCCGGGCGTTTAGAAAGGCCATCTGGAGCTCCGCCTCCGATACGTCGATGCTCGTCACGGGGACACCACGTCTCGCGATCTCTATCGCTGCTATCCCCTTTCCCGTACCGATATCGAGCACGGGCGGCCGCAGCGGCCCCGCATTGTCTATGATAAAACCGATCGCCCGCTCCCTGTCGATACCGTGCTCCAGGTAGAGGGCACTCCGCTCGATGTATCTCTTGCGGTTCTCCAGTACCTCGTTCGCTGCAGGTTCGGTGGGTTTGTAGATCATCTCTATTCTCCGTGCTCTCCAATCTAAGCTGCAATATCGTATTATAATATTTTACCATATAACTGACTAATTTACTATATTAATTGATACAAAAGAACGGCCCGAAAGTTCCCGTTCGACGCCGGATGCCGGGGTTCGTACCGCCCCCATCACACCTTATTCAGCCCCTGCTCCAGGTCCGCTATGATCTCGTCCACATGCTCGATACCGACGGCTATCCTCACGAGGCCGTCCGTTATCCCCGCCGCGGCGCGGTCCTCGGCGCTCATGGAGGCATGCGTCATGGAGGCCGGATGTTCGATGAGCGTCTCGACGCCGCCGAGGCTCACGGCGAGTGTGCAGAGATGCAGGGAGTTCATGAGCGTCTTCCCCGCCTCGATGCCGCCCTCGAGCTCGAAGGTGATGACGCCGCCCGGTCCCCTCATCTGGCGCTCGGCGGTCTCGAACTGGGGATGCGAGGGCAATCCCGGGAAGTAGACCCGCTTTATCTTCTCGTGATCCTCGAGGAAACGAGCTATCTTGGTTGCATTCGCGCAGTGCCGCTCCATGCGGATCGCGAGGGTCTTGATGCCCCGCGCAACGAGAAACGCGTTGAAGGGATCGATGACGCCGCCGATCTGGTTCAGCACCTTCCTGAAATGCTTGTAATCGTCCTCGTTCTTCACGACGATCATACCGGCAACAACGTCTGCATGACCGTTGATGAACTTGGTCATAGAATTGATCACCACGTCGGCCCCGAGTGTGAGGGGCTTCTGAAGGATCGGGCTCATGAAGGTGTTGTCGACGACGAGCCGCGCGCCATGCTCGTGGGCGATATCTGCCACGGCGGCGAGATCCGAGATGACGAGCGTCGGATTGCCCGGCGTCTCGACATAGATGATCTTCGTTTTTTGCTTGAGTGCCTTCCTGATCGCTTCCAGATCGGAGGTGTCCACGAAGGTCGTCTCGACGCCGAAGCGGGTCATGACCGTCTTGAGCAGCGTGTTCGTCGGCCCGTAGACCGATTCGCTGCATATCACATGATCACCCGCCGAAGCGAGCGCCGAGAAGGTCGTGTGGATAGCGGCCATGCCCGAAGCGCAGCCGAGCCCCATGTATCCCTCCTCGAGGACCGCGACGGCTCGTTCGAGGGCCTCGATCGTCGGATTCGCCATACGAGTGTAGATGTATCCCTTCTCCTTGCCGCTGAAGAGATCCGCGCCGTGATCGACATCCCTGAACGAGAAGGTCGACACCTGATAGATAGGCGTCACGACCGCCCCTGAACCATCCGGGGTGAAACTTGCATGCACGCACTGCGTATTCTCGTGATACTTACGAATATCCTCCATCGATACGCTCCTTTTGAAACTCGATACATCGTTGATTGTTTATTGATACGCTGGGGCGCCGGACACTGCCCGCCGCCGCCTCTATCCCTCTACATCCTCTATCGCTGCCTTGAGCGCCCGTTCCCCGAGGATCGAGCAGTGACGCTTGTCCTCCGGAAGACCGCCGAGCGCCTCTTCTATCATACCTCCCGTGATCCGCGCGGCCTCCTCCACGCTCCTTCCCCTGGCGAGCTCGGTCATGACGCTCGATGTCGCTATCGCCGCCGAGCAACCCCTGCACATGAACCCGATATCCTCTATCACCCCATTCTCGACACGCACGGAAACGACGATGAAATCGCCGCATTCCGGGTCCCCCCATCTTCCGAGCCCATTGGCGTTATCTACGAGGCCCGCGTTCCTCGGATTCGAGAAGTGATCGAAGAACGCAGCATTCACGATATCCATATCAGTACCCGGCAGCCCGCTGGAAGCGCCTAGAATCCGGATTTCCCCTTCGCACCCCGCTTCATCCGTTCAATCGATCGCACGCTCAATGGTCGCATACATTATCGCCCAGCGCGAGCTCGCCTGAGAGAAATTGCTCCACAACCCGCTCCGGTGTTTCGCAGGGGGCTCCAACCACGACCTCTATACCCTTCTCCTCGAAGAGGCTCTTCGCCCGGCTGCCCATGCCGCCCGCTATGATGATATTCGCGCCCCGCTCCCCCAACCACCCGGGCAGCAGCCCGGGCTGATGCGCCGGCGCATCTACGAACTCACTCGACACGATCTTTCCCGCGGCGACATCGACGAGGGCAAACTTCTCCGAGTGGCCGAAATGCATGCTGAGCCTACCGTTCGCGACCGGAACGGCGATCCTTCTCTTCGATTCGGTATCATTCATCGTATCCATCCTCCCAGTATCCTTTTCCGTGCCCGTGGATTCCGTGCTAATGGATCCCGCACGCGCGGATTCCGCACTCGAATCCTGTTCGCCGAGCCTCAGTATCGGCGCGGCGAGGGCCGCGAATATCCTGCCCGCCTCGGTCTCGGGGGCATTGATCACATATGGCTTTCCTTCGTCGCTCAAGGAGACGATAGAGGGATCGATCGGCACACTGGCGAGGAAGGGGACTCCCATCTCCTCGGCCATCTTCTTCCCACCCCCGCCCTTGAAGATATCGGTCTTTTCGCCGCAGTGCGGGCAGTAGAATCCGCTCATGTTCTCGACCACACCGATCACTGGAAGCTCGAGCTGCCGGCAAAAGCTGATGCATTTTCTCACGTCTATCAGCGCCACATCCTGTGGCGTCGTGACTATTACGGCGCCGTCCGCATCGCTGATGAGCTGCGCGATCGTAAGGGGCTCGTCCCCCGTTCCGGGCGGAGAATCGACGATGAGATAATCGAGCTCGCCCCACTCCACATCGCCGAGAAACTGCTTGATCGCGCCGAACTTCATCGGTCCCCTCCATATCACCGCATCGTCGCTCTCCTTCAAGAGAAAACCGATCGACATCACCCGGAGGTTGTCGCCGATCTCGAGCGGATGGAGCGATTCCTCGGTGCCGTGCAGCGGAAAGCCCTCCACGCCGAGAAGCTTCGGCACACTCGGCCCGTGGATATCGACATCGAGCAGGCCCACCTTCTTCCCCGCCGTGGCGAGCGCGACGGCGAGATTCACCGCGATGGTGCTCTTCCCGACACCTCCCTTGCCCGACAGAACGAGCACCTTGTGCTTGATCATCGCCAATCTCTTCTTGATCTTTTCGTCATCCTTCGGCATTCGAACCATACCTCCCGCAGCTTGTTCGTCTATCCGCCGGCGTGTTTCATTACTAACCGGTGTGTTCCACTATTCGCCGGCGTGTCCGGCTATTTTCCCACTCGCGTTATCAGCTTCTCGACCGATTTCCAGATTCGGCGGATATCCTTGGATGCGGGACCGTCGGAGAATTCCACGACGGTCGCGCCCTCGATCTGCGCCCTGGTCACCGCCTCATCGTACCTGATGCCGCCCAGCATCCCGATCCCGCTTCGTTTCGCAAACTCCTCGATATCGGCCGTCAATCCCTCGTTTATATCGTATTTATTGACCACGACCGCCGTCTCGATATCGAAATGGCTCGTCAGCTCGACGACCCGTTCGAGATCATGGAGTCCCGACATCGTCGGCTCCGTAACGACGACCGCGAGATCGGCTCCCGAAACGGAAGCTATGACCGGGCATCCTATGCCGGGGGAACTATCTATCATGACGAGGTCTATCCCGCACTCCTCGGCGATCCGCTTCGCCTCTTTCCGTACGATCGTGACGAGCTTGCCCGAGTTCTCCGCCCCGGGCAGCAGGCGCGCATGCGTCATTGGACCGAACCGTGTACTCGAGACATACCATTCCCCGTTCTCTTCATCGTCGAATGAAATGGCGTCCTGAGGGCAGAAATATGCACAGACGCCGCATCCTTCACAAGCGATTTTATCTATTGTATATAGGGTATCGTCAGTGTGGGTTTCCATGCCGTTGTTTGCTGCGACGCGGCGCTTTTTATCGTGGCGCGCCGTACCGTGCTCCTCATCGCCGGCAGTCTTACCCGATGATTTCGCGGAAACCTGCTCCCGCCCCCGCGTAACCCTCGCAACCGCGTCGTAGCGGCAGAGCTCCTCGCACTTCCCGCACCCGTTGCAGAGATTCGGGATGATGGAGGCGACCTTGCCGCCTGAGAAATGGTTTCTCTGCTTGATCTCCGGCTCGAGCAGGAGATGCAGATCCGCGGCATCGACATCGCAGTCTGACGTTACGACCCTGCCCGCCAGCGCTGCAAACGAGGCGACGAGGCTGGTCTTCCCGGTGCCCCCTTTTCCACTTATGACGACTAATTCCTTCATGTCTTTTTTATATCTCGACCTCTCCCGGGTGCATGAGCACACCGCCGGAGCCCGTTACCGCGGAGAGGCGGCCAACTCGAATATTGTGGGGATCATCCCCTGAATCTGCGTGGTGAACGAATCAATCCTGCCCGTAAGCAGCTTTCCTCTCGAATAGGCCTCGGCGATCTCGCGGGAATTCGGGACCTCGGCGATGATCTCGAGTTTAACGCGGTCACAGTACCTTCTCACCCTGTCATCACCGATGTCGGACCGGTTGACGACGACGGCCGCCTTCATGCCGAGCTGCTTTACCGTCTCCACAGCGATCTCGAGATCGTGCAGCCCGAAGGGCGTCGGTTCCGTGACGAGAAGCACGAGATCGGAGCCGCGTACCGCTTCGACCATCGGACAGGAGGTGCCGGGCGGTGCGTCCAGGATCGATATCCCTTGCCCGGGCAGCCGCTTCTTGACCGCCTTTATGACGGGAACCGCCTGAATCTCCTTCACACGGAGTCTTCCCTGAACGAATTCGACCGTCGCGCCTCCCTCGGCAATCACCGACGAACCCGTCTCGACGGTTCCCACTTCGCGGGGCTCCTCCCTTATCGCATCCTCACCGCAGATGAGCTTGCAGCCGCCGCATCCGTGGCATAGCTCATCGAAGATCATGACCCGGTCGGGCAAGGTGGCTATCGCCTTGTACTGGCAAAACGAACTGCACGCGCCGCACACGGTGCAGAGATCCTCGTCGATCACCGGCACGGGGATGGTAACGGCCTCGCTCGTATCTATCCGTGGCGCGAGGAATATATGACCGTTCGGCTCCTCGACGTCGCAATCGGCGTAGGTCACGGCACTATCTTCACTCTCTGCGAGTAGGGCAGCGAGATTGACGGCTATTGTCGTCTTTCCCGTTCCTCCCTTCCCGCTCGCTATCGCTATTCGCATTCTATGCTGTCCCTAGTCTTTCCGTATCATGCTCACATTGCAATCTGGACACTTCTCGTCCATGCAGGGAACCCCCCAGCGGTGGG
>Ga0114919_10005455_pt1 | contig 10151 bp, 6 predicted proteins | sample BlataG_FD_88682 | JGI IMG/M metagenome (GOLD analysis project Ga0114919, IMG submission 88682) | Deep subsurface microbial communities from Black Sea to uncover new lineages of life (NeLLi) - Black_00105 metaG | ecosystem: Environmental > Aquatic > Marine > Oceanic > Sediment | place: Atlantic... | reverse complement strand
TGTTGTTGTTGTTGTTGTTGTTGTTGTTGTTGTTGTTGTTGTTGTTGTTGTTGTTGTTGTTGTTGTTGTTGTTGTTGTTGTTGTTGTTCTTCCTCTCCTGTTTCTTCTATTATAACATCCATATTGTCATGCTGAGGTGATGCAGTAACTACCCTTCTTCTCACTACATTACCACCTCCACCAGTACCACTGCCAGCTACACTCCTCCCTCTCTGTTGTTGTTGTTGTTGTTGCAATTGTTGAACATCATCACCGTTCATTTCTATTCTCCCTCCTCCTCCTCCTCTTCCTTCTAATTGAATCATATTCTCATGCAACATATCAGTCAATGCTGGTGGTCTTTGTACCACTACTACCCTTCTTCTTTCCACTGTACTCCCACTACCAATATGATCATTACCAGCTCCTGGTATTCCCATATGAGCACCACCACCTCCACCTCCTCCTCCTCCTCCCATATGTCCATCTGTAGGTAAATGTTGCCTCAATGATGCATCAGTAGTTTGTTGACCAGCAGTTGCATTGCGATGACCACCACCACCACCTCCTCCTCCTCCAACACCCATACGATTATGAGCACTCATAGAGGGAGCATGACGTACTCGGAACATTTCATCAAAACTTAATGTTGATCTTGATGATACTACCACTGTTACTGCACCTGAATTATTACCACTTATAATGTTTTCACTATAATCTTGATGATCCAGATCATTGGAAGATTGTACTGTTGCATTGCCAGATCTTGCTGCCAGTGATGAAGGGACTACTACTGCATCATCATCATCGTCATCATCTTGTAATGCGAAATCTAATATACCAGTGAATACAGATAATATATTGTCTTGCCTCTGATTATTATTATTGTTGTAATAATTATTGATATTAGTGTTTGTAGTACCATCACTGCCACCACCTGCTGCTACTTCTGATGCATTACCACTATTAGTACCGATGACAGTAGCAAGCCCCTGCTCCTCAAGTTCCTCCAAGACCCCACTTCTCTGAGTAGCAGCAGCTCTCTGTAATGCCTCCAACACCGTACTACTCATCCTCCTTCTCTTAGCTGGTCTCCCTCCCTCCTGACCATCTACAACCTCCTGCCTCTGCCGTACCATTGGTCTGCTCATCATATGTGATATGTCTCCCATTGGCGCTGCAGCAGCTGCTTCACTGACATGTGTGAGAATGAGGTAATGCGCCACTGAGCGGTACCCCATCGCTTGAGCTTCATGGATCAGTTGATTGGTGGGGAACCATCCTCTAGTTATTCTTAGACAATTATTACCTGAACAATTGCATATGTCTCTACAAGCAGGACACACCCAATCAGTGCGACCACGTACTTCTTCAATATTCTCCCCTATTCTCAACCACAGGCAAGATCCACACCAGTACCCCCTGCCCCTGCCTCCCAAGCCAGTATTGACTCCTTCACATCGGGAGCAGACTGTTTTGAGTTCTGTGGTGCGTTGGCGACAGAAATGGCAGGATTTGCAGGCTAATTGGCATGGTTGGGGGTGTACCTTGGAACAGAGTCGGTTGGCTCTTGGTTTTTGATAGGGTCGGTTGGGACGGAACATGTTGAGACGTTGCACATGTTCTAAAGAGTAGGTTTCTCTTTGTGATGGAGGGAGGAGAGCTTGCTCTTGTCTGAGATTCCTGAGGTTGGGACCAATGCGAGTGTGTGCTCCTGTGACTTCTGTCCAATCGACCAGAGGTTCTTGTTCTTGCTGGTGATCGTCAATTGCAGCGGAGGATTCTGGTTGATCTTCCGGGTTTCTTTCTTGGTTGTTTCGTCCATTAGGCTGTTGATCGGTTGGTTGATTACCTTCTCTCTGCTGCTCCTCCTGTTGAGGGGCTGTATTTGTCTCGATGGCCTGCTGCAAGCTGGTAAAGAACCAATCCCCATCTTGAATATTGACCTGCCTCCTTTGAAATAAGGGTCTAGACAGCGGCATACTGCGATGATGTGTTGTATGTAGAACTAGATTAAATATCCCATATCATCTCTGGGCAAGTGTACCAATTTTGCCTATTTGATCACTTTTCGAAAATTCCAAACGTGGTGGCTTCATCTGATGAACTTCCCACCTGTCACCATGCCAATTCTAAAGCTTAATTTTTCAATTTCTACTTTCATACAGTCTATTGGAAGGGTTATAGGGAAGGTGTTATCACAAGGAAGGCCACGCACGCAGCTGCCCAACTGGAGCAATCCCTGGATTGAGTTCCAGATTAATTTTTTAAAGTTCTAATTTCATAGCGGAAAATCACTCTGTTTCGTCCGTCTATAAACTTACTATTTCTACACTGAAATTGAGAAACAACCTAATTCCCTCCTTTGACTGCACCTAAAACTTGATCTCCCTCCTCCGATTCGATATCCGTCGACTCTGAAAACATGTTGATAGAAGTAGACAAACTAAAGGTTCTCATAGCCAAGTATGCACCAGTCCTCTACCTCCATCCAGATGACAAGTACATGCCCTGCTCTGCTGAATATTACATGTCCCATAGTGAACTCAGAGTATCCAGTAGTAGCTATTTTGGTGATTATATTGTTCTCTTGAAAGAAGGAGAGGTAACCTCAGATACCTTGCTAGCTTGTCAACATACACATCAACAATCAGGTGGTAATGATGGAAGCTTATACTTGGCTCTCAATCCATCCGCCAGGTGTGGAATGCCTCCAGATCATATAGATGGCAGTGTTCCTCTCTACGTCCATCCCAAGGCCGTCATCACTACATCTGAAAATGGTAAAGACGCTTCAGGAGTAGCAGAAGCTCTAGAATTAACCTATATCACCTTCTATGCATACAATGGCCCCTATTATGTAGGAGGCCTCATCAAGACTGGCCATCATGATGCGGATTGGGAACATCTGACAGTGAGGATACATCCAGTATCAGGTTCATTACTTGGTGTATGGTATAACGCACATAGACCTAGAGATGGTGAATGGTCGGTTGGTCATAAAGTACCTAGAGATGAGGTCACTGGTAGGATCAAGGCATATGTGGCTCTTCATGGTCATGGCACCTATCCCAGGAAGGGGATTATTCATAGACATTTTTACCTGGGGAATGATCATACATCTGATAGAGGGAAGGTGTGGAGACCTAGCAAGATGGTACTACTGCCTTGTATTGATTATAATTATAGTCATAATAATGATATTGGTGGTGTGGTGATAGCTACGGATGAAGCAAGGGTTGGGAATGCTGTAAATGGAGAGAGTGGCACTGCTACTACTACTGGTATGAATGGTTTCAAAATGGAAGAGGGAAGTAGTCATAGAATGCTGAGTCATTGTCATAGTAGAGGAGACTGTTTGATGAATACGATAGATGCATCCAAATTACAGCCAGAGAGCTATTCCAATGCATCAGATCATCATCATCAGGTAGAGATAGTTGTAGTAGATGATGATACATGTGGGTGGTTGAGATTTAGAGGGACTTGGGGGAGTGTTGATGGTCCTGCACAGCAACTTTGGTTCAATAGGGCTGAGCATCCAATTAGTAGATCTAAGAATCTAAGGATATTTGGGCATTTTTATCCTGAAATTGAAAGGATATGAAATGGGAGGTGGAGGTGGAGGTGGGTGGTGGAGAATGGGGCAGCGGCAGCTCTCTCTCGAGGAGGGTTGATGTGTGTAGATTTCAGCCTTTAAGTGGATTACTCCTGTAAAAATGCATCGGTCAGGATTCAGGCTGTCATAATTCCATCATATAATACTAATTATATCGTTCTAGTATTGAGATATTGTGCACAATGGCTGCTGTCACTTGCAAGATGTCTACTACTACCCGTTGTGGTGCTCGTGCTGCCACTTCTTCTTCCATATTGAAGGGCAAGGCACTCCATGTTGTCTCTGTACGCGCTCCTCGCCGTCAGATCAGCACTGTTTGCAGAGCTGAGGTGAGTTTATCCTTTTCAGACATCTAGATGCTTCAAGCCACAAGCAACGCACATTGGAATCTTTACAATCCCCATTGACCTCTACTGACCACATGCATACCATCGGTAATAATCTTCAGGCTCCATTGGTCGGTAGCCAGGCACCTGACTTTGCTGCCACCGCCGTTTATGATCAAGAGTTCATGGACATCAAGCTCTCTCAATACAAGGTATGCCTTTTGTTTCCTTCTCTAGCTTCTTTTGTCTTCATCCTTCTGCTGCTCATTATACCATCACTCAATTTCACCAATCTTATTAACATACATGTATACACAGGGCAAGTATGTTGTTGTCTTCTTCTACCCTCTGGATTTCACCTTTGTCTGCCCTACTGAGATCACTGCCTTCTCCGACCGCTACGACGAGTTCAAGGCCATCAACACCGAGGTCTTGGGTGTCTCTGTAGACTCACAATTCTCCCACTTGGCCTGGATGCAAACCCCACGCAAGGAAGGGGGTGTCGGCGACCTCAACTACCCATTGGTCGCTGATCTCAAAAAGGAAATTTCCGAGGCTTTTGGGGTCTTGTCTCCAGATGGCATTGCTCTCCGTGGTCTCTTCATTCTTGACAAGGAGGGTATTGTCCAGCACTCTACCATCAATAACTTGGCATTCGGACGCTCAGTTGATGAGACCCTCCGTGTACTCCAGGCTATTCAGTACACCCAGGCCAACCCTGATGAGGTGTGCCCAGCTGGATGGAAACCTGGTGACAAGACCATGAAGCCAGATCCAACAGGATCCAAGGAATACTTTGCTGCTATCTAAGATAGAGTAGGAGTGTATGATGAGGTGACTATGTAATGTAATACAAGAATGAATCATTATTATTGCTATGCAGAAGAAGGGCGAAGATAAGAGAAGAGGTTATGTTATGTTAATCAGATCAGGTGAGACGTTGTTTTTTTAAATGAATAGGAGGATGGGGTCGGCATTGTGGTAAGAACGATAAATATTTGAATTCGTCGATAAGACTGCCTCGATCCAGTGTTTTTGAGTTGAGTTTTACCTTTCCCTCTCCTGTAAACGAAGAACAAACTGAAGATGAAGATCAGCAATATTCTAATTGAGATGCTAGAGCGTTCCCCACTGTTCAAGGGTGACCTCAAGGACGACTATATGCTGGCTCTCTACATAGCATTGCTGTTCCCAACAATGAGGTATATTCTGGACCGCACAATTTTCGATATAAGTCGATGCGCTCTCTCCCCCCGACTGATTCCACCAACCGTTCCTCTTCTTCCCCTAATACTCACCCTTCCCCTTCTTCCTCCTCCACCAGTTCATGGCTCGCCGTGTCCTTGGCATTCCCCACAATCACAAGAAAACAGACTCTAATGTCACCCAAGAACAACTCGACACATTAGAAAAATTCAAAGAATCCGCCTACAAGTGTACTGTCCAGATCCTCTTCACCACCGTCCTCCTCATCGTAGCTCTCCCTCAACCCTGGTTTAGCAACACCAAGCTCTTCTTCTCCGTATGCAATGCTCTCCCATGTGAGTACACCCCTTCAGTAGGGGAGAGGCTTGTGTATTGCATTATGTTGGGATTCTACAGTCAGGCAGTACCAATGTTATTTCTCTGGGAAACAAAGAGAAAAGATAGATTGGAATCATTTGCTCATCATATAGCCACGATCATCCTCATTGCCTACTCTTTCTACCTGAACCTCACTCGTGCTGGAGTTATGGTTCTCATGTGTCATGAGGTTAATGATATATTCCTAGAAGCAGCCAAAATGACAAGATATGCTAAAATGGATCGTGCTACCACATTCTGGTTTGTTGTCTTTATGTTGTCATGGTTTGTCACCCGAATCTTCATCTACCCGCTCCATGTCATCAATTCTACATTATTTGAAACACTGGACAGAGCTACATTGTTGGGAATTAACATCCAGCCTCACCATGCTATTTTGAATACATTCCTAATTTTCTTGTTTGTGTTGCATGTCTACTGGTCATATCTCATTGTCAGGATTGCAGTGAGGCAGCTTACTCACGGTGATGCAGAGGATATTAGAGAGAAGGAGCATCCAGTGAAGCCAGGGGTGATGAATCCCACCAAGACTAAGAGTGTTGGGTCTATGCCTAGTGATACTTGATTGGGGTTTGAATTGTATGTATGTATGTATGTATGTGGATTGAAATAAAATGGAAAAGTTATACAAACAATCCCATGTAATTACCTTTACTTTTGGTACTTATAGCATCACAAATACACTGTCCATTAGTCTTCTATTTCTTCATCAGGGACACGAATCAAGGTAATTTTATTCATATGGCTTGGTTACAATTAACAATCCAACGTGCAGGGGGTTAGAATGATAAATCGATTATAAAAGGATACTGGCGAAGTAGAGCTTTACCATCATACCCTCCAAGGGAGAGAAAATGATTTTCCCGCCGACACTCCTCTCCACCTCGTTCAAATGTACAGAGAGAACTTTGCCTTGCCCAAGTTGAATGTGTTTTCTGTTTACATCAAAGGTAGATTTGTTCATGGAAGCTTAATATATCTACTATCTATAACATCAATCTAATCAATCATAATTCAAAGAGAGAAAGGCTCTCTTTAAGCAAGGCTCCCTGTCCTCGTATTTTTTTTGGTAATACTAATATTAAGCAAAGACTGCTGCAGCTGCAAGAAGGAAAGAGCTGATAGCAAGAGAACTGGCAGAAGAGTCAATGGGTGGTACATCGTTGGTGTTACTCTCCGACTCCAGCAGGGAAGTTGCAGCGCCCAGCGTCCAGCCAATTTCTACGTCATCACCACTTGGAGCAATAGCAGTCCTCGAACTTTCCACAATTTCAGAATCAGGCAAGTTTAGCCCAGCAGACAGCAGTAGGTAGGCATAGGTAAAATCAACGCACATGTAAGGCACAGCGTCTTCAAATGTAGGGTCAAAGTTGCTTCTAGGGCAAGTGGAATTGCACGCACATTCAGCAGCAGTTTTCAAAGGACCCAGCTCTGTGCTGTGCACTCCAGGGGTCTTGGGAATCATCTTTGCATCGGCCAGGTTGGTGTTGAGTACCGAAGCAAGAAAGTTTTTCGAAGGTATTTTGGACCCGACCCATGATCCATCAAAACCACACTCTTCAGGAGGTGCGTTGCAATTCTTGTTATCTTCGAGGAAATCCATGACCGCAGCAGAACATGTTTCATAAGAGGTATTATTTGCAGCATTATTGACTGTTCCATCCATGGATGTAACTGTCTCCAGCAGGCAGGGGCTGGTGCCGTTGGTCTTGGCAAATATTGAATGCCGTGCTTCATTACTTCCATAGCCAAGATAGCTGTAGACGTAGAGATTGTACAAGACTCCTGCCCCTTTGAATGAATTAATATAGTCTGGTCTTGGAGCTTTGCCAGCCTCAGCTTCTGACATGGCATATGCCTCTTGCAGAGAGGCACCTCCCATTTCCACAACTCCTACTGTGTTATTCAGTGGTCCACCCAGACTACCTGTGAGTAGGTTCACTGCGAGCCAGAGGTAGCCACCTTCTTCAGCTCCGGTGAGAATACGTGCATCAGAGGAATAGGCAAGATTCAAGGGTGAATCCTTTAGGACCTTAGCAACTTCATTAAGAATGGCGCTTGACTGCTGTGCTGGCAAGAGACGAAGGCCAGCAGTGGCACCCAACATCACAGGAGTCGTAGCTTGAAGTTCTTGGGGGATCACTGATAGAGCCCAGTTCAACATCGGTACGACAGAGTCGGCCGCAGCCTGTGTGTCGTTGGCATATGAGGACAGACCAGGTTTGGTAGCAGAGAGGACGGGATCGTAGATCTCTTCCTCCAGCTTGAGGCTATCACCAGAGCCAGAGAAACGGTAGACATGGACTCTGGTGCCAGAAGAGCCGGCATCGAAGACGACTGCATACTGATCAGTGAAGTCGTATGTTGCAATCTGCGCTATTGTCAAAGATCAAGGAGATGATCTCCTGGAGTGGGCTCTATACCACAAAATGATTGGAGTAGATACTATCTACATACATGATCACAACAGCACTATCCCCCTGATCAATGAAGTGCTCCCACTTGTCAAGACAGGAACTGTCGAGTACACCTACTTCAAGGATCCTCCTCCCTATTCAAAACTGAACCCACAGATCTATACCTATCAACAGTGCCTCAATAAGTATAGAAAGAAGCATCGTTTTATTGCATTTATTGATATAGATGAGTTCATTGTACTGGATCGTGGAGAAGGCAACCAATATTTACCAGACTTTTTAAGGCCGTTTGAAAATGACGGTGCTCTGGGTGTCAATTGGAGAATAATGGGCTCTGACAACCATACCACGCGCCCACCGGGTGGTGCGCTAGAGAATTACTTGTCATGCTATCCAGAAAAACAAGAAAATCCACAAAAACACATAAAAAGCATTGTCAATACCAAGTACAAGGCAAAGCCAACAAATCCTCACTACTTCGAAACAAAGGGAGCCGATACTGTCGATTATAATGGCCGAATTATCAAAGGGCCATTCAATGAAGACCCTCCATTGAAGGATATTTCCCTCCATCACTACTTCTACAAATCAGAGGAAGATTTTTACAGGAAGCATGTGCGTGGGACGGGAGCCAGAAAACGGAAGAGTCTTGACCAGTTTGACCATGCGAAAGCAGCGACAGATATCTGCCCTTGGGGAGTTGAGCTTGCAAGAAGGTTGAGAGTTTTTGCCAAAGATATGAATATAGATCTCACTTAAATATATTGCAACGTTAGTTACAGGTATTATTATTATTACAGCATGTATACTCACTTACTGAGTCAGGCGAGGTCCCAAACAGACTCTTGCTTAAGCTTGGAACCAAAACTCAAACCTTTGCAAAGCAATTGCAATTGGGCCCAATTGCACTATGGGAATGAAATTTTCAGGGATGGGTCCTGACATGCCCTTGCCACGCCATTGCCACGGTTTGGTTTTTGCTATTTAATTGATATTACAATTAATAATATTATATTGATATATACTGTGTAATATACTGGCTCTTGTCTTGTATCTGAAGAACCACCAGCAGATTTTTCCAAGTGGAGTTGACTCTCCGAAAAGAAAAGGTGAGGTGGACAAGATGGCTGCAAAAAGCTTGGGTCTCTTATTTTACAACCATCCTTCTCTGCTTCGTGTCTAAACACCCAGGACTGGAAGCCAAAGGGAGAGGTTTAGATGCTGGTACACTATAGAGGAACTAGCGGGGACGGGGCCTTGGGGAAGATGCCCCTGCAAAATTCTAACGAATGATTGCACTGCTTAATAACAATGATGCCCCTCATACTGGTCAGTTTATCAATTATATTGGCAATCCAATGAAAGTGCCTGTCAAAGTCATAAAAGAACACCAGGAAAATATAGGATTGAGGTGGCTGTCGGGGATGGCTCATCTCTCATAGCAGCTTGCTTCACAAGCAAGTTGCCCCCTCTCGCCGCTGCCCAGTTCAATGCTGTAGAAGAATTCAATTCCACAAACAAAATCTCTTGACCGATACCACCCAGTGGAAATCTGGGTATAATCCATTTCAGCTCAACATCGTTTGATTCGTACAATAAAAAGGATGCTGAGAGGGGCTCATGCTTATGGCCACTCTCAGAATGTTGAAGCAGGCAAGCGATGTTCTGGAAATGGCGTGCACTATTGTGGGTGCTATGAGCACTGGCTCAGGAATGATACTGAGGGGATGCTCGCTAGCCATCGGCGGTATCTCATTTAGCCAGTCAAATAGGTTCTATCTTTGGAAGAGCCCCTTCTGAATTTGATGATAAGTTTTGTTCCATGTGGGAGTACGATGATCAGCTGGCGAGGACGTTGCGTGAGTCTAAACTGACTTATGGTTATGGGTCTGAAATGAGATGTTAATATAGCATATATATGCTGTAATTTTTATGTGTAATAGTTTGTATATACTGATTGCAGAAGCGTGTGTAATTTAATCAGTAATATAATTTGGTTCATTTAAGTAGGTATTAATAGTTACCTTGGTACATTCATATCATGTACATGCGACAGATATGTTACCCTACCAGTCATTTTTTCATCAGAGTTTTCTTCTGCTACATTTCATACCTATTTGAGAATGAACTCTTTCTAAAGCTGAATGGTACTGCATCTGGTCAACATCTGTTTCAAGCTTTGCAATATCTATATCACAAATAGTATGATTTGTATCCTGCAAGATG
>Ga0114919_10005454_pt1 | contig 10152 bp, 12 predicted proteins | sample BlataG_FD_88682 | JGI IMG/M metagenome (GOLD analysis project Ga0114919, IMG submission 88682) | Deep subsurface microbial communities from Black Sea to uncover new lineages of life (NeLLi) - Black_00105 metaG | ecosystem: Environmental > Aquatic > Marine > Oceanic > Sediment | place: Atlantic... | reverse complement strand
TCATCAGAAAAATAATCCCGAAATTTTCTTAAAGCTTCTATATCTTTTTCAAGACTTTTTTTATAAGGTTTTGCTTCGTGTTTTCCTGTTGATTTTCCTGTCGGAGAACTGGCAGAGAATTTTCCTACATTGGTATCAACAGAGACAAATATCGTCTTTTCCCTACGTGAATTAAGAATATGTTTTGCACCCACTCTCTTTACCACGACCATTAAGAAAAAAAATCTCTTCACTATATAAAGTTAATGTTAAAAAATTAAAATTATTCCTCAGTTTCAATCTTTTCCAATGATGCAATTATCCCTCTTCCTAAAATTATTTCTAAGTTTGTGCTTCCAGCTTTAAACTTTTGCATATCTTTAACACTTGGATCTAAATTTGTTTCAAACATCAGTGCATAAGGATTTAATCTAATAAAATCTTTATCATACTCTGCTATCTTGCCAATATATGGAACATGTTTATGTCTTTGTTCATCAGTTTCTATTTTAACCATTTTTCCAATATATCTTTGTAAGATATTTTCTTCCATAAATTTCCCACTAATTATCGGTTTTTAAACATTTATATTCTAGAATTTATTCCTCTTCTCCCTCTTCCATTTCCTCTTCCATTTCTTCTTCAGGATTGACAAGCTTCATAATCTCCCCTTCTTTTGCAATTTCCTCTTCTTCTCCAGATTCTATTCCCTCAATCTTTTTTTCACTCGTTTTTTCTTTAATCCTCTTTAATTTTTCTTCTTTTCTTTTAGGAAAAGGCCTTTTTACAGAAATAGGCAAAACTCCTGATTCAAATTCAATTTCAGCTATTTTAAGAGCATCATATTTTACTTTCTCCAAATCTTCCTTGCTCATTTTAATCAACAAAGGAGCATTCATTGCAATCTGCAAGGCTCTTGCTCCAAGAATCCTTGCAACTTCATATTTACTGAATTTTTCTTTTTCCATCGGTTTTGTCTAATCTTTTTTAAAAAGATTTTTTATATGCACAAAAAATTTCTTTCTTGTTTTTTCAGCAAGATCCAAAGTTTTATAGATATCCTCTATACTTATTTTTTTTGGATTTCCTTTTTGTATGGAAAAAATTGTTCCGTCTATTGCCCCCCCTATCGTAATTCTCACCTCGCTGATATCTTCCTCTTCAAGCGTCGGGTCAACAATTATATTATTTCCTATTTTATGGATGGTTGTAATTATCGGAACTTCTTTTGAAAGAGGCATTTTTTTGTTGGTTGATTCTTCGTAAAGAACTTTCTCATTTTTCTCGTCGTATTTTGGTAATCTTGCTGTTTTTAGCGCAACGAGCGCCCCTATTCCTGCAGCGTCTATTAAATTCCCGTCATCATTTATCGAATATATGTCTATAAAGACAGCCCAGACCTTTTCTCCTTTCTTTATACATAATTTTTCAAAGTCTATAAATTTGCTTTCTCTTATAGCTCTGTCAATCAGTCTTCCCATTTCGATTGCAGGAAATCTTGGAGGACCACTTTCAAATCTTGGTGAACTCAGAGGAAGAAGCTCTGAAGTAACTATCAATTTTCCTTCGTTAGGAGAATCAGGATAAGGTTCTGAAACATCGAGTTTAATTCCTACAATAACCTCTGTTTTGCCTATTTTGACTCTTGCAGAACCCTCTGCTTTTTTTGAAACTTCTGTTTCTATGAAGATTTTTCTGAATTCATCAGGCTTTCTTCCGTCGAATCTTTTCCCCTCTTCCAGATATTCTTTTATTCTCTTTCCTGTTAATCTTGTAGTTTCCATTTTAGTATGATTTATTTATTTCTTTTTTAGTTCTTTCTCTAGCTTCAGCTAGAACCATATGGATATCTATGTTATCTCTATGACAAAACTTTTCTAAGTCAACAATTATACTTATAATCAATTCTTTCATATTAGCTTTATCTGTCTCTTTATCTAACAAATCTAATCTCTGTTTTATATCTTCGAACAATTTCTCTTCCATTTTATTTTATGTCTCTGATAGAATCTTTTAATGCTTTTTTTTGAACTTCATAAATCTCTTTTGTCGTTCTTTTCGCAAGCTCAATAACTTCTTTCAATTCTTTTGAAGTGATTCTCCCATCGAGCTGAATGTGCGTTATTTCTCCGTTCGGAGTCATTGTAATAGGAATATCTGTCGAGCCCTCTCCCTCTTCCCAATCTTCCTCGTCTTTATTTAAATCAACAACGAGTTGTTTATCCATTTTTCCTATAGAAACGCTTGAAACTATGTCTCTCATGGGAATTCCCGCGTGTGCGAGAGCAAGAGCAGCAGCATTAATTCCAGCGCATCTCGTTGAAGCATTTGCCTGCAAAATATTAATATGAACATCTATCACCATATTTGGATATCTCTTAATCATAAGGACCGGCTCAAGGGCCCACTCACTTATTTTGCTGATTTCTGTGCTTCTTCTGTTTGGCCCTGGCCTGATTCTTTCTGAAACAGAAAAGCTGAGCATGCTGTAATTACATCTCAAAGTCCCTTTTTCTGGGTCTTGCTGATGCTGCGGGTGCATCTTTCTTGGTCCGTAGACAGCAGCAATAGCGATTGTATCTCCGAATGAGAACATAGCGCTTCCATTTGCATTTGGCACAATCCCAACTTTTGCTTCCATAGCCCTTATCTCATCAGGCTTTCTTCCGTCAGGCCGTTTAAATGCTTTTGCCATTTTAGTTAGTTTTTTGTTTCTTCTCCTTTTCAAACCACTTTTTTATTTCCTCTGTTAATCCAGAAACAATAGATTTGTCACTGACAAACATTATTGCTTTTTTTACAAGCAACTCATCCTCTATCTTATTTCCTTTTATCCAGATTAATCCATTCTGTCCGACAGTAATATTACAGCCAGACTCTTTTTTTATGAGATTTATCATGCTTCCCTCTTTTCCGATAATCCTCGGAACCTTGTTTGAGTTTATCTTTATGATTATCCCCTCATCTATTTTTCCAAGACCTCTTGATTTTATTGTTAAATCTATGCCCCTGTTAGTAACACCTATAATTTTTGCAACAATCATATCTTCAATATCAAGAATATCGCTTAGTCTGTCTTTGTTTACATACTTCGGAACTTCCTGAAGTGGAAGAAACGCGCTTTCAGGAGAATCAAGGTCTATAACCCAGCCGTAAAAAGTGATATTTTCAACCTTGCCTATTACTATATTTCCCCTCCTTGGCTGATAAATTCCTGACAGTGCAATTACTTTTACAAGTCGATTTGATTCTTCAGCCAGACCATACCGCGTCGTAACAATCTCATCTCCTCGTTTTTCTGTTCCCTCTCCCGGAAGATAGTTTTCTCCCTTTACAATAACTTCTCCTGGAATTACAATTTTTCTTTCTATTTTATCTTTAGTCATTTTCCTTAATCTCTTCTGTAACTACAGAACCATGAGTCAGTGAATTTAATTTGTCGTAAAATGAAGGCTGTAATCCTGAAGGGATATCTACAATAACCCGCAGGTCCCCATTATTTAACCAATTTTCATTTTGTATATATGGTTTTAATATGCTATATGATGCTCCCGTATATATTGCAGGCACTGTTATTCCTAACTTTTTGCTTTCCATTTTCATAGGAAGTATTGAACTCAGACTAGCAATTATATCTTTAATCTGGTCTTCTACAGGAACATTTTTTATATTGACCTGTGCTTGCTCAAGGGCACTTTTAATTCTCTCAGAAGTATGTGGATTTCCTGTTTGAGGGTCAACAGCATTTCTTGACAAAAAGTCAACAATCTGCTTTATTTTTTTCTCTTTTCCCTCATCCCGATATTCCTGGGTTAAAAGGACCTCTCCTTCTTTCACTATTTTTTGGGCAACAGTATTGACCTCGGTTGTTCCGAAAGCATCCTCGAGGTCTTTGTCAGGGGCTTTAAAACCTTTTTTTGAATCAGTGAAAATACTGTCGGTTTCCAGAAAATCAGTTCCTGAAGAATCTCCTTTTTTGAATTTTAATGCCTTGTCAAGATCAACAATAATTTCAAAATTTTTCCCGGATTTTTTTATCCTCGCGATTGTATCTGTCATTTTATTTTTTAGAAAAAATTATTTCAGTTTTCTAATCCTCCTCAATTTCTTATCTAATTTATATTTATTATTTAATAAACTCATTTAATTCATCCTTAATCACTCTCTTGAGCTGTCCATCCTCGTTTTTAATATAAATAAGTTCAAATCTTTCAATATCAAAATTTTTCCCGTGAACTTCTTTGAATATTTCCAGGGCAATTTTCACGCCCTTTTTGATATTAAAGTCTGGCCTGTATTTTTCACGAAGTTTTTCTTTAATTTTCTCATCATTTTCTCCTATCGCATTTGCATAATAAGAAAAATAATTTCCTGTGATTGTGCTGGTGTAAAGCTCTGGTTTCTTATCCTTGATTCCAGCTATCATTAGGGATGCTCCAAAAGGCCTTGCACCTCCAAACTGAGTGAACTGCTGTTTTATGTTTGATATCTCTTTTACTATTAATTCAGGCTCTATAGGAGAGTCATAAGTAATTCTGTGCTGCTGTGCTAAAACCTGTGCCCTTTCAATAAGAACCCTTGCATCAGAAACAACTCCTGCAACACTTGAAATTATATGGGAATCAATTTCATAAATTTTGTTTGCAGACTGCTGAACAACTAGTTTATCTTTTATTCTCTTGTCTGCAAGAATAAAAACACCGTCAGAACATACCATTCCAATGCTTGCACTTCCAAGTCTTACTGCTTTTTCTGCATACTCTACCTGAAGTATGGTTCCTTCAGGTGAAAACATTGTTGCAGTCCGGTCATAGCCCATGGCTTGATGCTGCATATCTATAGGCATTTCCATTTTCTATATTTTGAGAGAATTTTATAATCAATTCAAACTTTCTCTAATTCTCTGTTTCTTTATCTTTTCCTCACCCAAATTTGAGAAATAGGTATTCTTTAAAAGGTTTTCGCTTTACTTGGATTTTCCCAGTCCTCTCAAAGTCCCGCTTACCTTTTGAACTATAAGCTCTTCAGGGCATATTGCAAAACACGCCCTTATAGAGTCTACAGAACTCCTGTTTACAGAAATAACCGCGCTTTTTTTGTCTGATTTTATCCAGCCCAATCCTGTTTTTGACATCCCTAAAATACCTATCCCCTCTAAAACAGCTTTTTCAATCTCTTTAACTTTTCCTTTAACCAAAAGATACCTCTTCTTTTCACGCATACTTGGTTTTAGGGGTTTCATGAGATAACTAGCCAGAGATAGTTTTTATATTTTTCAATTATTAAAAATAATCTGCTTCATCTCTTTCCTTAGAAACAATAACTCTTCTTTTGAATATACCCAAATATCGGTGTTCTTGAATGTCAACTAAATTCTGAAGAAACAAATATACAAAAGCTGATAAATTTTCTGAATTTCTAATATATTTTTCTGGTGTGGGATGTTTATTATCCTCGTCTCTCATAATTTTTGCAAATAGTCTTATTGCATCCCGTCCAACAAATATTGGGGCATCATCTAACGCATTATATAATCCCGGTGTTTTTTCTCCATCCATTGCTTTTAATATAATTTCAGAATAGATTGTTCTATCTCTAACTTTTGCCCTATCCACTTGTTCTTCTAAGGTTAGTCTATTACCCATATCTATCTACTAATAAGTAGACTTTTTAAACTTGTTTTTCTAAATAATTTTATAAAAGAGGAATTTGGAAAAAATGGAAGTTTGTACAGTTGGAGGATATGAAAAAGTAGGAAAAAACATGACTGCTGTAAAAGTTGATGAAGATGTTTTTATTTTTGATGCAGGGCTTTATATTCCGGGAATAGTTGAGCTTCAAGAAGAAAATGTTTTAGAATATGCTCATAGATTTAAAAAAGGAAGTAAAAACGTAAACAGATACAGTGAAAAAAAATTAAGAGAATTTGGAGCAATTCCTGATGACCGGGTTCTGGATAAGCTTGGCTGGAGAGATAAAGTCAAAGCTATTTTCATAAGCCACGCGCATTTAGATCATGTTGGAGGTTTACCTTATATTGCAAATAGATATCCCAAAGCCACGATTTATGCAACTCCTTTTACTATGAGAGTTTTAGAAGCTATAATTGAAGATGAAAAACTAGGAGTAAAGAACAGATTGAAAATGGTTCAACCAGATTCCTTGCAAATAGTTAAAGGAAAGAGCACAAGTTATAAAGTAGAATTTATTCATACGACACATTCAACAATTGATTGTGTTTTTATAGCACTTCATACAAAAGAAGGAATTTTTTTCTATGCCTTAGATTTAAAATTTGATAATTATCCTACCATGGGAAAACCCCCAAATTACAAAAAATTAAAAGAGCTCGGAAAAAAAGGCGTTAAAGTTCTAATCATAGATGCTCTTTATTCCAGCACTGAAACAAGGCCTGGTGGAGAAAAAATAGCACAGCACATGCTAGAAGACGCTATTTCAAAAATGAGGGGAAAAAATTCTGCATTTTTTGTAACAACTTTTTCCTCACACATTGAGAGACTGAATAATATTGTGAAATTTGCACAGAAAACAGGAAGAGAAATAATCTTTTTAGGGAGAAGTTTAGGTAAATATGTTGAAGCAGCATCAAAAGTCAGTAGCTGTCCATTTAAAAACAAAGTGAAATTAATTAAATTTGCAAAACAGCGGGAAGCTTTTTTAAAAAAATTAGAAAAAGATAGGGGAAGGTATTTTGTTGTTTGTACAGGCCATCAAGCAGAAGAAAATTCAATTATGGACAGGATTGTGAAAGGAAACACTTCTTTTTCTTTTAAAGAGGGAGATCATGTTATTTTTTCCTCAAGCATAATTCCAGTGCCCCTGAATATTCTTGCCCGTGAAAAATTAGATAACAGATTAAGAAAAACAGGAGTTAAGATTCAGACAGATGTTCATGTTCACGGACATGGAAGCAGGGAAGATATGAGGGAATTAATCCGGATGCTGAAACCAAAACACGTGATTCCTGCTCACGGCTCTCTTCAGCAAGAAACACCTTTAATTGAACTTGCATCTGAATTTGGATATAAACTTGGTGAGACATCCCATCTCTCACCAAATGGAAAAGTTCTGAAATTTTAAGTTCTATAAATTTTTAAATTAGTTCTTCTTTAATTTACCATGGTGAAACTAAAATCAGAGATTTTGTACAAGTCATTTTTAGGAGATAAAAATGCCTAAAGAGAAAATTCTTGAAGGATTAAAATATGCTATTGCAAGAGGAGAATCCTTACCAAAGGCAATGATGAGTTTTTATAATGCAGGTTATTTAAAGCAAGATATTGAAGAAGCTGCCCGTGCTTTACAAACTCCTCAGCTACCGCAAACACAATTTGCACAACCAACCCAGAAACCAACCAAACAACAGGCTCAACAACCCTCTCAGATGCCTCAGGCTCCTGTAGTATCTCAAAAAGTCTCAGCATACGGAGAAAAACCAAAGACCATGGGAAAAGCATTAATATTCATTCTTGTTTTTTTTCTGATTTTGCTGTTAGGGATTTTAGTCGCTGTTTTCTTGTTCAGGGACGAGTTGTCAGAGTTGCTAGGTGGTATTTTATAGTTTAAATCACAATCAATTTTATATACTTCTCCTATACTTCTAAAGTTGTAAAAATAATTGTAACTTATGAAAGTTGATAAAATGTTAAATAAAGATAAAAATAATATTGATAAATTGTTGGATGATTTGAGAATTAATAACTCAAAATTAAATTTCCCGAAGCGGCATTTATAAAAAATAAAAATATAAAATACAAAAATGGTGAAATTTGTGCATACTGCTGATATTCATTTAGGAGGATGGAAACAACAACCTCTTCAAGACCTGAATCTTCAGTCATTTAAGAAACTTATAGAGATATGTATAAAAGAAAAACCAGATTTTCTTCTTATTTCAGGAGATTTATTTGATTCTGCATTTCCGCCGATAGATATCCTTAAAGAAGCCTTTTCTGAATTTAAAAAACTTAAAGATACTGGAATTCCCTGCTTTATTATCGCAGGCTCTCATGATTATTCTGTTTCCGGAAAAACTTTTCTTGATGTTCTTGAAAGGGCAGGATTTTGTAAGAATGTAGCAGATTATGAAGAAAAAGAAGGAAAAATAATCTTAAATCCAACAATTTACAAGGGTGTTGCAATTTACGGATATCCTGGAAAAACCTCTGGCCTTGAAATAAATGATTTAAGAAGAGCTAAGTTTAATGAGTCTCCGGGAATGTTTAAAATATTTATGCTTCACACAGTAATTGATAAAGCGAGAGGAAATTTACCTATTGAAGCTTTGGAAACGTCAGAATTACCTTTTGCAGATTATTATGCTCTAGGACATCTTCATATAGATTTTCAGTATGAGAACTTTATTTATCCAGGACCAATATTTCCAAATAATTTTCAAGAGCTTGAAGACCTTGAATACGGAAGATTTTGTATTATTGATACAGAAGCAGACGCAAAAAACCAGTTTAGAAAAATTGAATTAAAAATAAAAGAAGTTGTTTCATTTGACATAAAAATAGAAAATGCTCTTCTCGCGACAGAAAAAATAATTTAGAATTTGAAAAAAAAGATCTGGATGATAAGATAGTTCTTCTTAGGATAAGGGGAGTTCTTGAGACAGGAAAAAACTCAGATATAAAATTTTCACAGATAGAAGAAACAGCAAAAAGAAAAAATGCATATTTTTTGCTGAGAAATACCCATGAGCTAAAAACAAAAGAAGCAGAGCTTGAACTAGAGATAAAGGAAACAGAAAATATAGAGGAGGAAACAATAAAAATCTATAAAGAACAAAACCCGTCTGATTTTAATCAATATATTCTTCAATTGATGAATGCTCTCTCAACAGAAAAACAGGAAGGAGAAACAATAGAAAGTTTTACAGGAAGACTTTCAGACGAGTTTAATAAAATTCTGACTCTAAAATGATCCTAAAAAAAATTACTCTGAACAATATAAGAAGTTATAAAAACCAGGAAATAACATTTCCAGAAGGCTCTACTTTGTTGTCAGGAGATATTGGCTGTGGTAAAACCTCTGTGCTTCTTGGAATTGAGTTTGCCTTGTTTGGTTTGCAGCCAGGACAGAGAGGAAGCTCTCTGTTGAGGAACGGAGAAAAACAAGGAGGAGTGATTCTTGAATTTGAGGTTGATGAAAAAAAGATACTCATTGAAAGAACTCTTAAAAGAGGGAAGACAATCTCACAGGATTATTGTGCAATAAACATTGATGGGGAAAAACGTGAATTTTCTGTTACAGAATTAAAAGATAGGGTTCTTGAAATTCTTAATTATCCAAAAGAATTTTCTAAAAAACAAAATATCCTCTACAAATTTACAGTTTACACGCCGCAGGAAGAAATGAAGCAAATAATTCTGGAAGACCCTGATACCCGGATTAATACACTGAGGCATGTTTTTGGTATAGACAAATACAAAAAAATCCTTGAAAATACAGCAACTCTTTCCTTAAAATTAAGAGAAGAAAAAAGAATTAGGGAATCGATGATAAAGGATTTAGAACAGGACAAGGCAAATCTGGCTTCAAAAGAAGACGAGCTTGAGGCAAAACATTACAATCTTTCCTCAGTTGAAAAAGAGCTTTTTCTTAAAACAGAAGAGAGAAAAAAAATTCAAGAGGAAAAAGAAGAAATTTCTCAAAAAATAGAAGAGAGAAAAAAACTGCAGCAGGAAATTGAGAAGACCAGAATAATGATTTCAAACAAAAAGGAAAATCTCGCAGGCAATTTAAAAATTATAATGCAGATTGAGGATCAGATAAAAGAACCATTAGAAATCAGGTTTGATGAGGGAAAATTCAGGGAGATTGAGCAGCAGATAATTTCTATAAAAAAAGAAAAAGAAGAACTAAATGAAGAAAATCTCAGAATAACCTCACAGATAAATTCTCTCGATATAAAAAATCAGGAGAACGAGCTTTTAAAGAAAAAAATAACCCAGATTGAGATCTGCCCCACATGCCTGCAGAATGTTGAACCAGTGTATAAGAGCAATATTATTAATAAACTGGAATCAAATACTTCTGAAAACCTCAAAAAAATAGAGGAATTTACCCTTGAAAAGAAAAAAATTCTTGAAACTCTTGCAAAAACTGAGGAATCTGTTTTTTTAAAAGAAAAACAGCTTCAGGAAC
>Ga0114919_10005452_pt1 | contig 10153 bp, 8 predicted proteins | sample BlataG_FD_88682 | JGI IMG/M metagenome (GOLD analysis project Ga0114919, IMG submission 88682) | Deep subsurface microbial communities from Black Sea to uncover new lineages of life (NeLLi) - Black_00105 metaG | ecosystem: Environmental > Aquatic > Marine > Oceanic > Sediment | place: Atlantic... | reverse complement strand
CCAACCATCTCGGGGGCGACATGTGCTTCTATGCGTTCTCCATCCTGCCGGGCTGAACACAGCAGCTTCCAGCGATTGTCCTGCTTTTGGGCTGCAGCGATCTTTTCGGGGGTAATGCCTCGAATTCCGGTTCTGTCCACATCGGCTGGCTTGAGCGGCACGCCCATCAGCACCGTCACCAGGGCGGCTACCTTAACAGCCGCATCCCATCCGTCGATATCCCCGCTGGGATCGGTTTCCGCTAATCCGATTTCCTGCGTATAAACTACAGCCTGCTCAAATGTATCTCCCGCCTCCATGCGGGTCAGGATCACATTGGTAGTCGAATTAAGCACACCTCGGAATGAGATTAGATTTGCGGCCGGCAAAGTCTCCCTGAAAAGAGAAAAGATTGGAGCTCCGTCCATTACCGCCGATTCGAAGTAGAACTTACGGTCTTTCGATTCCGCCAGCGCCGTCAGCGCGCGGTAAGCGTGTACTACCGGACCTTTATTAGCGGTAATTACGTGCATGCCGTTTTCGAGAGCCATCCGCAGGTAATCCACCGCCGGCTGACCGGTCTGGTAGTTAACCGGCGTGTTCTCGAAGAGCACGTCCGCTTTGCACTGGTGAATAAATTCAAAGGCGCTATCTGGGATCACAGACGCGGTCATTGAGGTTAGATCCACCCCATCAATAGCACGCTCCAGATTGATACCATCGGAATTGATTGACAAGCCGTGACGTCCAGTAGCGATACCTGTGACGGTGAAAGTTAGATCGTAATCATCGTGCAGCTCAGTTTGTTTTTCGAGCAGCAATCTTGCCAGGGCTTTACCGACATTGCCAAATCCCATCAGCGCCAGGTTGTAGTGAGACATTATTGAACCTCCCGTAAATTAATTTTATAAATGCGATTAAGTTTACTCCAAATTATTTTTTACTTCCCGCCAGGTTTGATGTGCCCACTCGATTAAATACTCCAAAGAAAAACTGACCACAATATTCGGCAGCCTCAAACCTGCGGGAGGTTGGACGAAAGGTTATATTTGCGGCCAGGGATATGACCTGTATTGGGGATCAGGGGCTGGTAAACGACCAACGTCGACCAGCTGTTCTGCCCGCTGGGCGAGCGCTCTCAATTCGGCGGAATTGATATAAGGGAGCAAACAGGTTACAAGGTCCGGACTATCGGATTGCAGTCCGGATAGCAACTTGTGAAATCGCTTCAGGTTTTCACAAATATCATCTGGAATGGTCTCACCCACAAAATCCCAAATAACCGTGCGTAGTTTTTCCTGCACGTGAAAACATAATCCATGATCGATCAACCACAGGTGACCATCCGGATCACGCAGGATGTGGCTGCCTTTACGGTCAGCGTTGTTGATGAGCAGGTCGAATACGGCAACCGGGAGCAGGCGCCGGAGGTCTTCAGAACTGAAGTTGAAATAATGGTAATCCGGATCGTGCTCGACGAATTGCTGCAGGGAGCCGGGTCCAAGAGGGGCGTCATCACGGTAGGCTGTCAGAGGCACAAAGTTCCATTCCAGAGCTTCGCTGACCAGATAGGCTGCAACCTCCCGCCGGGCAAGGCTGGCTGCCGGAAAATCCCACAACGGGCGTTCACCGCGCGTGGGTTTATACACTGCCCGCAGTACTTCACCTCTTAATTCCACATCCACCAGGAAGGTATAGTTCGAACCCCAGAGAAACTCGCCCTTTAACGCAATCTCACCATGCTGCAAAATTTTTAATGGGTCAGTAGCTGGAGAGTTCATCTCCGCCGGTTTAATGCTTATGACCGCCATTCTTTTTAGGGCAGAAATGACCTTCGGGTTCCATCGATTCCCCGCACTGCGGGCAGATCGGTCTGCCCCGCGCAGCAATTTCGATCCCCCAGCGGCACATTGACCGGATTTGAGAGCGGGTGCACCAGAATCGCACAATCTGCCCTTCTGCAGGGTCCTGGTCTTCGACGAGCAATTCGTGAGCGATTAAAACAACTAAATCGCGCTCAGCATCGTATCCCAAACCCATTTCCCCAACCCGGAATAATGGGTCCACTGGCGGGATAATGTGCATCTTATGCTCATCATAATCGGCGGAGGCTTCCTTTAATTCAAGAAACTTCGCGTGAATTTCTGCCAGGAACTGCTCCACACCAACTGCCAGGGATTGGATTTGGATTTTTTCGACTATAAGTGTAACTGTGCGTTCGTCCTGCCACCCATGTAGGTAAAACACCCTTTGACCGGGTTGCCCAATGGCGTCAGTAGTTATGTGCGTGACCGGCTGCAGATCTATTTCTCTATCTGGCATTTTTTACCCAAAATGTAGAATGAGCTATTACAGAAAAAGTATACCAGAATCAGTCTTCTGGAAGTGTAAAAGAAATCTCATAATTTAACGTCAACAGGCGGTTGCTTGCTTGTCCGACCTGAAGCGCCGAGACAGATGCTGGGCCGATTTGCATCCGCTGGAACATATCCAACGGCAAGCCGATATAATACGCAACCGCCAGTTTTATCAAGTCCGAGTGGGTCACACAGACAACCAGTTCCTTTTCAGAATGCCGTAACGCCAACACTTCAATCTCCTGGCAGATGCGCCGCTGAGCTTCAGCGAATGATTCGCCTCCCGGGAAGCGCACACGTGAAGGAGAGGTCTGTACTGCTCTCCATAGCTTCCGGCGCCGCAACTCTTTAAGTGTCTTATTCTGCCACTCACCCACATCGACTTCGAGCAATCCTATCCGAGGGAGAACGTCCAGATTAAGCGCCTGTGCAATCGGTTCCGCGGTCTCCATAGTGCGTTCAAGCGGGCTGCTGTAGACTGCCTTCACCGGTGCGCCTTTCAATTTTTCGGCAACTTCTACAGCCTGAGAGAGTCCCTTCTCATTTAGACGGACACCAGGTAAACGACCGGCAAGCCGATTCTGTTTGACAAAATCGTTTTCACCATGACGGATAAGAAGGAAGATAGACATTGGAGTTAGAAAGTGTGGGATTAGGAGTAAAGTTTCACTTGATACGTATTATACTCACTATAGTTTAATAAATTCCGGATGGTTTGTGGCGCTTTTTGATAGCTTCGATTTCATCTTTTGACAAGTCAAGCAAAGTTTCGGTCTTTGTGATGTCTAATGCTTTGCGCTGGGCTTCTCTCCAACGTGTCAGACGTTCGGCAACCTGGGCTTCATAACCCTGATCTGTGGGCTTGTAAAAATAAGTACCCAACAGTTGGTTTGGCAGGTACTGCTGCGGCAGGAAGTGGTCTGGGGCTTCATGCGGGTACTGGTACCCTTTGCCGTGACCCAAAGCCTTGCCATCCCGGTTGGCATCCTGCAGATGCCTCGGTACACTAGTAATTCCCTCATTTTCGATCAATTGGAAGGCGTTAAAATATGATCCCGCCGTGTTTGATTTCGGTGCAGTAGCAAGATAGAGTGCGGCTTCCACAATCGGGTAAACACCTTCCGGCAGCCCGATGTAGTCGAAAGCCTGAGCTGCTGCGTTGGCAACCACCAATCCCAGAGGGTCGCCAAGTCCGATATCTTCACTTGCCAGGATTATCATGCGCCGCAAGATGAAGCGTGGATCTTCTCCGGCGTAGAGCATCTTCGCCAACCAATACAAAGTCGCATCAGGATCAGAGCCACGCACCGACTTGATGAAGGCGGAAATCGTATCGTAATGAGCGTCCCCATCCTTGTCGTAAAAAACTGCCCGACGTTGGATCGACTCTTGAGCCACTTCTAAGGTGATGTGGATGAATCCGTCCACATCAGGCAGTGTGCTCTCCACCGCCAGCTCGAGGGCGTTTAAGGCATTACGTGCATCACCACCAGCAATCCGGATGAGATGTTCCTTCGCTTCTTCATCGATGAGAATATTCCGCTCACCGTAACCTATTTCAGGGTTATTAATGGCGTTCTCCAGGATGCGGAATACGTCCTCATCATCTAAGGGGCGCAGCTGGAAAACACGCGAGCGGGATACCAGCGCGCTGATAACATCAAAGTATGGGTTCTCGGTCGTCGCGCCAATTAAAGTCACCATCCCATTCTCAACATGCGGCAGCAGGGCGTCCTGCTGGGCTTTATTCCACCTGTGAACCTCGTCTACAAACAGGATCGTACGCATGTTATGCAACTTACGGCGGTCTACAGTCTGTTGGATTACTTTGCGCAGCTCGGGTTTGCCTGCCAGAGCCGCAGATAGGGTCACAAAATATGATTCCGTTTTATGTGCGATTATTTGCGCTAAGGTTGTTTTACCCGATCCAGGCGGTCCCCAAAGGATGATCGATGAGAAAAGGCGGTCAGTCTCAATTGCCCGCCGAAGAAGTTTCCCCGAACCGACAATGTCCTCCTGCCCAACAAACTCATCCAGTGTGCGCGGCCGCATACGGGCAGCTAGAGGTGCCTCGTGTTTCATACGTTGGTTCAGGGAGTGATCAAAGAGGTCCATATTTCAAATAGTGTTTGATTCTACCATGTCCAATAATTTAATCCACCTTCTAAGCTTGATGGGCTATAATTACGACAACCCAATCGTTGATTGCCAACCGGGATTGAGAAGTAATGAAGCTTAATCTAAAGTAATTACCAACAGTTGTTCACCCAATAACATCCTTTTGCGTGGAACGATTACTGGAAGGTGGAGAATGAAAAAGCTAGAATTGAGCTACCGTTTTATCCTGGGGATAATCATTTATGCACAGTTATTATTGATAAGCTCTTGCTCTCAGTTCTTTCCATCAAAATCCATGGTAGACATCCAAGCTGAGGTTAATACGGCGGTGGCGGCTACAGTCGCTTCCCACCTTAGCGAAACCAAATTAGCAACTACTGCAACCTCACCTTCCACAGCACAAATAACCATCCTGCCAAGCGCCACACTAACCCCATTACCCACCACGACCCATACAAAGCCTGCTCCAACATACACACAACAGCCCTCCCCTACGGCAGTATCCACTTCAACTGTCCCACCTGAAATCTGGGCTGATATAGACACCAATTGCCGGCTTGGACCGAGCCGGAGATATAAAGTTGATGGTTATCTCTTGGTGGGAACTACTTCCAACGTATATGGACGCGACTCCGCAGATTACTGGTGGTACATACAAAACCCGACCAAGGACGATAGATTCTGCTGGGTCTGGTCGGAAACGACCCACGTTGAAGGCAATCCAAACCTTTTGCCAGTAATTACACCCTCCCCAATGCCTGAAGCATACACCAAGCAATGTTGGGGTTTTTCATTAAGCAAGGCGCGAATCCAGGAATGCGGCGGTAAACCGGTTGTTTTTTTCAGGGTTCACAATAACTCATGCGAGGCGCTTGAATCGGGGCTCGTGCAAGTTGATGATATGACGACCGGAAAAAGGTTGTTCGGACCACAAACCAGCAACGCACCTTTTCTAGACAGCGACTCTTGCTCGGCTTCCAATCGCGACCGGCTTGCTCCAGGTCAGTCCTTATCCATAGCTGCCCCTCTAAACAAGCACGCCAAATCAGGTCATTATGCCAAAGCCGTCATCACTCTCTGTACCAGAGAGGGATTAGGCGGTCACTGTTCTAAGAACACAATCAAGTTTAAGCTGAAATAGCATGGTTGGCTACGCTGCTTCCGGGTAGGACATCCATTTCCTATTAAATCCAACTAAACAAATCCCAATCTGATAATATTGTGGGAATAAACTCAGATAACAAATACATGATCACGAATCAAACAAAACTATAATCATGGAAGACTCGCTCACTTTTATCCCCCTGTTATTGGTACTGGTATTAGCCTTCATCGTACCGCTTATATTGACGCGCTTTAAGCGTCTTTATCTGCCTATTGTTGTCGGTGAGATTTTGGCTGGGATTTTGATCGGTCCCAGTATCTTAGGACTGGTGCAGGGAGATGAAACGATCTTGGTGCTACTGGCTGAATTCGGATTTGTTTTTCTGATGTTTCTCTCAGGAATGGAAATCGATTTTTCAAATCTCGGGACAGTAGGAAATCCCGAACAAGCTCAAAAACAAGATACATTACATTGGGGTCCGATTCAATTAGGCATTGGGACTTTCTTGCTTACCCTGATCTTATCGACTGTTGTCGGAGTAGCTGCATTCAACCGTGGCATAGCACAAAGTCCCTGGATTGTGGCGTTAATTTTTTCCACAACTTCACTGGGAGTAATCTTGCCAGTGCTCAAAGAATTAGGCTTGAGTACTGGGCGCTATGGACAGACATTGTTAGTGTCTGCTTTGATTGCCGACTTCGTGACCATGCTTTTAATCACCGTCCTGGTTGCTGCTCTTTCACATGGTCTCACATTGGATATACTCCTGGTGAGCGTTCTGTTCGCAGCTTTCTTCTTGATTTACCGCGTTGGTAATCTCTTCTTCAACCGTTTTTCTTTCCTGAGGCGGGCGATGGAGGAGGTCAGTAGTGCCACCGGACAGATCAAGATCCGGCTCGCCTTCACTCTAATGCTGGTTTTTGTGGTGCTATCTGAGATAGTGGGAACAGAGATCATCCTGGGAGCATTCTTGGCTGGCGCTATCATCGCTTTGCTGCGTACACCGGAAGACGATGAGCTAGTATCCCAATTAGAAGGGATCGGTTTCGGCTTTTTCATACCCATCTTTTTTATCTTGGTTGGTGTGACCTTTAACTTGAGCGCGCTTCTCAGCTCACCGGAAAACCTGGTCATTGCAGTTGGTCTGCTGATCGCTGCCCTTCTGGTCAAGATCCTGCCGGCATTTCTTTATCGTATTATCTTCACCTGGCGTGAATCACTGGCTGCTGGCGTGCTGCTCTCCGCCCGTCTGTCGCTTATAATCGCCGCTTCTGCAATCGGTCTGCGCTTGGGTTTGATCGGAGAAGTATTAAACTCAGAAATTATCCTGGTAGCCATTATTACGGTGACAGTATCCCCAATCATATTTAGCCGTCTGATCCCTGCTCCATCAACTGATGTCGAACGCCCAATAATTGTCGCTGGTGCCGGTCAGCTCGGGCTACAAGTCGCTGAAAAGCTGCGTATTCATCACGAGAATGTTGTTATCGTTGATTTTGATACTGATCGTGTCATGCGCGCTAAGCAGCGAGGATTTGATGCCCGCACAGGTTTAGCGGATTGCCCAGACGATAAACTTGCGGACTGTTTTGATTTCGCAAAAGCACTGGTCTGCACTCATAACAATACAGATCGCAATTACCGGATATGTCACGAAGCTCGTACTGTATTCGGTATCGACCATATCGTCGCCATGGTATCGAAACCCGCAGATATCCCACGTTTCGAGAAGTTGGGAGTCGCCGCAATCAACGCCGCTCTTGAACAGGCATCACTTCTTGAAGTGATAACACGCAATCCAGCCATGTATGACTTGTTGACTAACGTAGAAGAGGATAAAGTGGTTGTCGAAGTAGATGTAAGCAGCCATAGATGCTACGGAAAAACGTTGCGCCATCTCAGCCTGCCTGGGGATGTGCTGATCCTGGCGCTTCGCCGGCAGGGAGAAGTGCTGGTTCCAAACGGGGATACGCGTATCGAACAGGGTGACCATTTATCTCTGGTTGGATCGCTGGAGTGCACCGAAGCTGCGCGAGACATGTTCACAGAAAACCTGTAAGTTGGTGGACGAGGATTTAATAATTGGAGTTAATAAATGATCATGTAGTATATATAGATCCAAAAGCAGGTGAGATGGTAAAACTCATCAACCATGAGAAGAAGATATTCATTCGCGGCGCGGCAGGGAGAAAAACTTGAATCCAAGTACTGATATAATCAAAATTTGGAAATTATTTTCATCGATCAAACGCCATAGAATATCTTCACATTTTGGATAGGAGAAGAACCACAATGCAAATCAATCCTCAAATCAAACAACTGGACCAGGCTGTAAGCAAATTCAAAACATGTATCCAGGATCTGCCTGAATCAAAATTCTTACAGCGCATAAATGGATGGACGCCGCGTGATGTACTCGCTCACCTGATCGGTTGGAACCGGCATACGATTACCGGCTGCCGGCGGATCAAGACTGGTGAGCTACCCTTATACTTCAACGATGCCGAGAATGATTTCAGCAATGTGAACGCTGAGTCGTTGGAATTGTACGCCACAACAGATCAGGGACTATTGCTCGATGAACTGGAGGTTTCCTTTCATGCCCTGCAAAACTACCTGCTGTTTCTAAACCCTAATGACTGGCAAACCGATTTCGGTGTACGTTATCGCGATTCAACGATCACGATTGAGAACACAGTTGCAGCCTTAATCAAAGATTACGACGACCATATAGAAGAAATCCAAGCCTGGGTGAAAATTGAATAAGATAATTAATTTGACTGCCTGTTAAAACTGGTAACTTATTCTTTGGTTGAAACTTCTGGAATATCGATAAGATGTTCAGAATACATAATCCGACGGGTCTTCGTCTCACCTCGCAGCAGGAGCGAATTCGACTTAGCCATCTCCCCCTCATATTTCACACCAGAAAGGATTGCACTATCATTAATACCCGTCGCAGCAAAGAATACCTTATCGCTGGTCACTAAATCGTCATGGGTTAGAATCCGCTTGCTGTCAAAACCGGCCGTTACGATCGCTCCGGTTCCCTCTTCGCTCTGAGGAGCGAGCCGTACAAGCATTGCCCCATTAGTAGCTTTGACTGCACACGCAGAGATCAATCCCTCCACTACTCCCCCAATTCCCATCAAAAGATCAACCCCCGTTCCTTGCAAACAAGCCATCAGACCACCGACAATATCCCCATCCGGTGCCAGCATGACATGGGCTCCTGCAGCTCTAATTTCGTCTATCAAATCCTTATGACGCGGTCTATCCAATACAAACACTGTCAGCGTGGTGACACTTCTGTTCTTGGCACGCCCTACCAGCGCCAATGTCCATGCTGCCGGCGCATCCAAACACTGGGGTACCAAGGCAGGTGCGATTTCGGCATCTACAATGATCTTGTTCATATATACTGCCCCCTTCGGTACCAATATAGATCCGGATGGAGCCAACGCCGCGGCAGATATTGCACCTGGGGAACCCCGCGATAACAGAGCGCTGCCATCTATCGCATCTACAACAACGTCCAACCTGGGACCTTCGCCTGCACAGACTTGCTGCCCATGTTTGAGAATGGGTATCCGCATTGCACCGTCTTCCCCCCTCACTCCGGTTTCACCAATCACGATCCTGCCATCGATATCAATACAATTCAGACTAGCGAGCATTTTCTTGGTGGCCACCCGGTCCGCCTCTTCCGGTTTCCCTAGCCCCATCCAGCGTCCTGCGGATAACGCAGCCGCTTCCGTACTGCGCACAAGATCAAAAGCCAAATCGAGAGGAATATTATCGTTCAAAGTAAACCCATCCTTTCACTCAACCGCTTCCAACAGATTGTCTGCTTCCCAAGCCAGCAGACCTCCTTCCAAAACTTTCAAATTGTCGTATCCCATCCCAATAAGTTTACCAGCAACTCTGCTGCTTCTGCGTCCAGCACGGCAAGTCAGGACAACCGGTACTGAACGCGGCACTAGTAATGGATCTGCTAGAATCTGTGGTAGGGAGATCAAACTAGCTTCTTGAACATGACCCTGTTGAAATTCTCGCGGTTCACGCACGTCGATGATCGCCGGAGGGTTGTCATCCTGAAGCGCATCCCATAATTCGCGTGGCTTTATGAAACTTACTTTTTGAGTCGATATGTCCAGGTGCAGGTGTTCACCAATCAGGTCCAGTCGCTTGGGTAGATTCTGACATTCTTGGAACGCTCGCAACGGACACTCGTAGATACAAATCGCCGGATCCAATACCCTGTGGAACAAATATCCAATTGCATTCTCTTCACGTGTCAGAAAATGATCTCCACCTAATGACTCATAGAAACCTGACGCACGCATGATCTCCATAACCGGATCCCGGATGCGACTGATGAAAATATCGCCATTGTGCTTACGATAAGCGCGCCTGATTCTCTCCAGGGCATGCACACCGCTGATATCAAACTGATCTACATTTTGCATACGCAGGAGTAGAAATCTTTGGCGGGGATTAGCATCAAGATGTCTCAGAATGAAATCCTCAACATGATTGACGGCGCCAAAGTATAGATCGCCCATGATTTCAATGACCGTCAATTGGGGGCATT
>Ga0114919_10005449_pt1 | contig 10154 bp, 4 predicted proteins | sample BlataG_FD_88682 | JGI IMG/M metagenome (GOLD analysis project Ga0114919, IMG submission 88682) | Deep subsurface microbial communities from Black Sea to uncover new lineages of life (NeLLi) - Black_00105 metaG | ecosystem: Environmental > Aquatic > Marine > Oceanic > Sediment | place: Atlantic... | reverse complement strand
TGAGTGAGATGACGCTCGGCCTTGCCCCGCCGACGTTGGACCAGGTGCTCGTCGGTGCGATCGAGCGGACCCGACACCCGGAGATCCAGTACGCCTGGGTGTTCGCATTCAACGAAGGCATCTTCCCGGCCCCGCCGCCGGAAGATCGCCTGCTGAGCACCGCCGAGCGGCAGGCGCTCGCCGCCGCGGGAGTGCACGCGGCCGGCTCCCATCGCGACGACGTGTTTGCCGAGCGGCTGCTGGCTTACATCGCGCTCACCCGCCCCGCGCGGGGGCTGACGATTAGTTATGCTGCCGTGGGCGAGAGCGGCGAGCCGCGGTTCCCGTCGCCTCTGTTGCAGGAAGTGCAACGGGCGTTGCCGGAACTGCACGCCGAGCGGGCGGAGCAATGTCCGCCGCCCACCTGTCTGGCCGAGCTCGCCCGCGGCTACCTGACCGTACGCGGACGCCAGACGCCGCCAGCCCGCGAACAGCCCCGGTACGAAAAGCTGCGTACAGAGCTACGCGCGTCGTCCCGACACCGCCAGGAGCTTGATCGGCTGCTGCGCGGGACGGCATACAGCAACGAGTGCCCGCCCGTCGGCAATTACCGCGGCGGCAGCGAGGGCCAAGCGAACATCGTGTGGAGCTGCTCGCCGTCGGAGATCGAGACCTACCTGCAATGTCCCTTCAAGCACTTCAACAGGTATGGGCTGCGCCTCGATACGCAACACGGGCCGAAACGGGTGGAGCTCGAGCTGGGTAATGCGGCACACGAGGTCCTCGCGGCGGTGACGCGACGGGCAATCGACGCAGACGCCAGCGTCCGCGACCTGTCCGATGAGCAATGGCTGGCCTTTTTGCGCGACTCCCTCGGTGAGTTTCAACGCGCGCAGCCGGATGATCTGGCTCAGCGTCAGCCGCAACGAGCGTTCCTGACCGGCGTGTTGGGTGGTTTTCTCCGAGACGTGCTCCTCGCCCATGCGGAGCGGTGGCGGCGCGGGCGGTTCGAGCCGTTGGCCTGTGAGCAGCGGTTTGATTCGACCGGTGGGGAAGGCGTGCTGCCGGCCCTGGAACTGAAGCTCGCGGATGCGGGGCTGATTCGCGTGCGGGGCTGGATAGATCGCGTCGATCACTGCCGGCATGACGACCAGACCGACTTGCTGGCGTATGACTATAAGAGCAGTGCCGCTGCCCTGGGCGGCGAATACCTCACGCAGGATCGGCTGCAACTGTTCACCTATCTGCTCGCGTTGGGGCAAGCACTGGGCAAAGAGCCGGGGCTGCACTTGGCCGGAGCATTTTTGGCGCCGCTGTACCCCGATCTCGGCGTGCTGAGCAACAAGTACGCTGCCGAGGCGGAGGAACTCGACCAGCGGCTGTACATGTATCGTCCACGCGGGCAGTTCGACACGGCCGCCGCCCGGCTCCTGGACGAACGACTCGGGAACCAGGCCTCGCCTGTGGCGCACATGAGATTGAAGAAGGACGGTGGTTTCTATGCCTGGTCCGATGCGAGGCCGGCTGAAGAAGTGGCCCAGAAGCTGGAACTAGCTCGACGGACGATTCTGCACGCCGGCGAGGGGGTGGCGGTAGGCCACATCGACATTGTGCCGTTGCTCGAGAACGATCGGCTGGCCTGCAAGTTCTGTGACTTTCAGCCGGTGTGTCGTTTCGAGCGAGCCTTCAATTCGCCACGCGTTGCAGAACGGACACTCCCAGTTCTGAACGAGGTCGGCGTGAGCGGGCAGGGGGGTGAGCGATGAAGCTCACCCCGGCACAGCGCCAGGCGGTCCAACACCGCCGGTCGAACCTGCTGGTGGCCGCCTCGGCCGGCTCCGGCAAGACCGAAGTGCTCGCGCAACGCTGCGTGGACCTGATCACCGATGCGCAGAAGCCCTGCGGGATCGATCGGCTGTTGGTGGTCACATTCACCCGAGCGGCGGCGGCCGAGCTCCGCGTACGCGTCGCAGACATGCTGCGCATACGCGCGCAGACAATCCCCCAAACGGACCTGCGCGATCATCTGCGGCGTCAGGCGCTGCTGGTGGACGCGGCGGACATCGGCACGATCGACGCCTGGTGCGGGCGGATCGTGCGGGAGCACTTCGCCCCGGCCGGCATCGATCCCGCCTTCACCGTGCTGAGCGAGCAAGAGGCCTTGCTGCTGCGGCGGGAGGTGCTCGACGAGCTGTTCGAGTGGATCTACACGGCGGACTCGGAACCGGCCGCCGCCGCCCGCGGTTGGATTGACCGTCATAGCAGGCCGAGCGACGAGTTCCTGCGTACGCTGGTTTCGGAGCTCAACGCCTATCGCGAGCATTTGATCAACCCGGACCAGTGGTTCGCGCGGCAACTGAGCGCGCACAACCGGGCGGAGCCGGAGATGCGTGCGGATGCGGAGCGGCTGTTGGCAGAATCGCTGGTTGCCGAATGCCGCTTTCAGCACGAGCAGATTGGAACCGTGCTGGCGACGACCTTGCCGGGGCCGTTGCAGGAGGAGCTGCAGCGGTATCGCGAAGCACTAGCCGGCTGGTGCGAGCAGTTGGATGATGTAAAGTGCCTTTCGGATGCGCTCGACGGGATCGCGTCGTTCAGCATCAGCAAGCCGCGCGCGGTAGCGGAAGACGACGCGGCGCTGTTAAAGGAAGTTCAGGAGCGCTGGCTCAAGAAGCGTTTGAAGGAACGTTGGGACCCGGCGGTGATCCAAACCGTCGTCGCCAGTGCCGGCACGACGGCCGGTCTCATTGTCACGTTGCTGCGCCTGGAAGCACGGTTCCGCGAAATGCTCGAACGTGTCAAGCGGCGGCGGGCAGTCTGCGAGTTCGCCGACGTGCTGCGAATGGCGCTCGATCTGCTCGGCAGGCCGCCCGAAGCCGGACCGCGCGAACCGACGCCCATCGCGCGGGCTTTGCAGCAGCGTTACCAGCACATTCTGGTGGACGAGTATCAGGACACGAGCCCGGTACAGGTGGAGATCCTGCGCCTGGTGACCCGCGACGAGCCGGGCAAGTCCAATCGCTTCATGGTCGGCGACATCAAGCAGAGCATCTACGGCTTCCGCCAGGCCGAGCCGCGCCTGTTCGCCGAGCTGATCCAGGCGTTTGAGGCCGGGAGCGAGGAAGGCCGCGTGCGGCCGCTCTCCGACAACTTCCGCAGCCATAGCGACCTGCTGGAGGGTTTGAATCGGCTGTTCGCGATGCTGTTCGACCCGGAGCTGGGCGGGACGCCATACGGCCAGGCCGAGGAGCTTCGGGCACAACGGGAAGACATCCCAAACCCCACCTGGGACAACGAGCCGCGGATCGAGCTGCACCTGCTCGAGGCGCCGCGCAGCCGGCGAGCCGCGACCGACGACGACTCTGAAACCGGCCAAGTCCCGCTCGAACGAATCCAGCGCGAGGCGCTCGTCGCCGCCCAGGCAATGCAGAGAATGCTCGAGGCCCCGGGGCAGGTGCCCGAGCGTGGCGAGGACGAACGCATCAAGCTGCGCCCGCTGCGCCTGACGGACATCGTGATCCTGCTCCGCTCGGCCAAGCAGAACGCGGCAATCGTGGCCGCGACCCTGCGCAACGCGGGGATCCCCGCGGTTGCTGCCGGTCGCGAGTCAATCCTGGAATCCACCGAGGTCTGCGACGTTCGCAATGCCCTGGCCCTGCTGGTCAACCGGCGTCAAGACGTGCCGCTGGCAGCGTACCTGCGCGGGCCGATGGGCGGGCTGTTGGCTGCCGAGCTGCTCGACATCCGTCAGGCGTCCTCGGGCGGAGATTTCCACGATGCGGTCGAACGCTATCGACAGGCAGGAGCAAACCCGACGCTTGCGGCCAAGCTCAACGCCGCCGTCGAGCAGCTCGACCGCTGGCTGGTAGCCGCGCGCGAGAAGGAGCTGCCGGCCCTGATTCGCCGGATTCTGCGAGAGACGGGCCTGGTGTTCTTGGCCCAGGCGCTGCCCGGCGGCGAGCACCGGGTGGCGACGCTGCGAGCACTGGAGAACCTGGCGGCCGGGTTCGCCGGTAACGGGGGTGTGGGTGTCGCCGAGTTCGTCGAGCACCTGGAAGCCCTCTCGGATCAGGAGCTGTCCCCGGCCGCGGCGGTTGCCGGTGGGGAGGAGGTCGTCCAGGTCATGACCATCCACGCGGCGAAGGGCTTGGAGTTCCCGTTCGTTTTCCTGCTGAACAGTGGGGCGGAGTTCAGTCGGCAGCGGCGGACGGGGCGGTCGTTGTGCGACCAGGACTGCGGAATCGGCCTGAAGTTCACCGACCGCCCGACGCGCACCGAGCTGGTCAACGCGCCTCACAACATTATCGCGGTCCGCACGGCCAAGCGTGAACTGGAGGAGGAGCTGCGGCTGCTCTACGTCGCCGCGACGCGAGCCCGCGAACGGCTGTTCATCGTGGGGCACACCGAGCCGGGTACTTCGGAGGCGTTGCGTAGCCGCTACGGCGGGCGTGGGCTGCCGCCGCCGCTGATCGCCCGGCTCAACGCCCGCAGTATGCTGGAATGGGTCATGCTCGCCGTGGCCGCGAGCGGGAGTGACGAACCGGGCGAGGCCGGCAAGCGTCTTGTTCAGACCACTACGTATGACAGCAACGCGATTACCACCGCACAGGTCGAGCGACCGGCCGAGGCGCCCCCGGCGGCAACATGGCATCCCGCGGACGAGCAATGGGTGCAACGGGCGCGCTCGTTGCTGACGGCGGAGGTGGACACAAGCTCGGCCGCGCTGCCGGCCGTGCTCTCGGTCAGCGCCGTCAAGGAACTGGCCGATCGACGCGGGACGGAAGACACGCCGCGAACTGTCGATTCGGCAGCCCAGCCGCTGCGGGCACCGGCCTTTGCGCTGACCGAGCCGAGGACAGACGGTCGCACAGTGGGCGTGGCGTGCCACCGGTTCCTCCAGCACGCGGACCTGACGCGGCTCGCCTCGGCGGAGGCCGTGCGGGAACAGATCGCGGCGATGGTTTCCACGGGACACCTGCCCGAAGCGGAGGCGGACCTTGTTCGCGTCGCGGACCTGGCCTGGTTCGGCACAACGCCCGAAGCAGCCTTGTTGGCCGAGCATGCCGAGGGATGCCGCCGGGAAATCCCCTTCGTGTATGCCCTCCCGGTCGAGGATATAGGCGAGCGGATCATCGTCCGCGGCATCATCGACTGCCTGGTGGAGTTGCCGGACGGTCTGCTGATCCTCGACTACAAGACGGACCGAATTCCCGACGCGGCGACGTGGGAGGGGCGCGTGGCGGGCTATAGCGTGCAGTTGCAGTTATACGCGGCCGCCGCGGCCGAGGTCTTCGGCCGACCGGTCAAACACGCGGCGTTGGTTTTCCTGCACGGCCGCAAGGTCGTTGACGTGCCGCTCGAGGCACCGGCGTTGCCGGCCATGCTCGGTGGGTAGTGCGGGCGTCTCGCCCGCCTGAACGGTTTCCTCACCGCGGGCGAGACGCCCGCACTACCCGTCAACCGCGGGCGAGACGCCCGCACTACCGGTCAATCGATGGCTGACGAACCGCCAGTCCACGGTGCTGCGCGGTCGAGCGAGGGCGGCGGGCGACGCGACGGTTCATTCTGCGTAGAATCTCCGGTGATTCTCGTCTACGGCTCTGGAACGGTGCCTGATGTTGACCAAGGCCACGGTTGTCGGTGCGGGCGGGATGGGCACGGTCACGGCGCAGATCCTGGCCCATAATCAGGTCCACGTGGCCCTGCTCGCCCAGTTCGCCGACCACGCCCAGGAACTGCTGGTCGAGCGTGAGAACCGGCGCTACCTGCCCGGTGCCAAGCTCGCCGAGCGCGTCCACCCCACCTTCGACGCGGCGGCCGCGCTGGCAAACAGCGAGCTGGTCGTGTCGGCAATTCCGTGCCAGTACCTGCGCGGGGTGTGGGAGCAGCACGGCTGCCACGTCCCGGCCGACACGCCCATCTGCAGCGTTACCAAGGGGATCGAAGTCACCACCCTCGCCCGTCCCACGCAGATCATACAGCAGTGCGTGGGCGACCGTCCGTTGGCGGTCCTGTCGGGGCCGAGCGTGGCGCCCGAAGTGGCCAAGTGTCTGCCGGCGACGGTGGTGGTCGCCAGCGTGTCGCCGGAACTGGCTCGGCTGGTCCAATCGGTCTTCACGACCTCATGGTTCCGGGTGTACACCAACCCGGACGTGCTGGGGGTCGAGTTGGCCGGGGCCCTGAAGAACGTGGTCGCGCTGGCAGCGGGGATTCTGGACGGGCTGCGCGCCGGCAACAATGCCAAGGCCGCTCTGTTGGCCCGCGGGCTGGTCGAGATTACCCGCCTTGGTATTGCCATGGGAGCCCGCCTACAGACGTTCGTCGGTCTGGCGGGTATGGGCGACCTGGTGACGACCTGTGTCTCGCCGCTGGGGCGCAACCGTTCGGCCGGCGAGCGCATCGGGGCCGGGGCGACCGTGAACGAGGTGGTGCAGGCGAGTCCGGCCGTGATTGAAGGGATCCCGACCACCCGGGCCGTGCTGGAACTGGCCCGCAAGCACGACGTCGAAATGCCCATCACGCAGGCGGTCTACGACGTGCTGTTCGAGAACAAGGCCCCCCTGACCGCGATCTCCGAGCTCATGAACCGTCCCCCCAAGGCCGAGGATCTGGGCTGAGCATTGACGCCCCGCTCGAACACGCATAGCATAAGCTCAGCAAGAAGCTTACGGACACAGCCGGCGCAAACGGCGGGGTATCTTGGGCGGCGGTGAGTACCGGGCTTGGTCGGCCAGACCCGGTCCCAACGCGTTGCCGGCGGCAAGGATGCTAAAGGTAACGCCATGAGCGACGAGGCAGTTGTCACCCCCGCGTTGCACAGCGCGGCGGCCATTCCCCCCCCCACCGAGGACCTGCAAGCTCACATCGCGCGGCTTCAGGACGAGCTGATCGCTCAGCAGCGGATGGCCCTGCTGGGGACGATGTCGGCGATGGCGGCGCATGAGTTCAACAACCTCATGACGCCCGTGGTGACCCGCGCGCAGGACGCCCTCAGCCGCGACGATCTGCCGACCATGCGCAAAGCCCTCGACCAGGCGCTCGCGCACGCGCAAAAGGCGATCGCCGTCACGCGGCACCTGCTGGGGTTGGCGGACGCGGGAGAGGATGCACCGCGGGTCTGTTCCGTAAACGCCGCGGTTCGCGAGGCGATCGACGCCGTGGCGCGCCCGTTCGACAAAGACAGCATCGACCTGCGCGTTGAAGTCCCCGCCGACCTCCGTGTCCGAGCCCGCCCGATGTTGCTCGAGCAGCTCCTGCTAAATCTCCTGCTAAACGCCCGCGAAGCGATGAAGGAACGCGGCGGGTCGCTCACGATCGGCGCCCGGCGTGAGGGTGACGACGTCGTCATCGACGTCGGTGACCGCGGGATCGGCATTTCGCAACAGCGGCTCGACGAGGTCGTCAACCCGTTCCTGGCCGCGGACCCGAGCGCGCAGCCCGGCGATTGGCACTCAGTGGGGATGGGTCTCAACGTCTGCCGCACGATCACCCATCAGCACGGCGCGCGCATTCAGGCCTCGGCCGACGCAGGGGGCGGCTGCATGTTCCAGATCCGCTGGCCGGCGGCCTAACGAAAGGACGTTGTAGGTCAGCCATGCGCCTGCCGTAGTCGGCGGCCTGCTCTGTGGTCGAGCAGGACGAACACCACCAGCACCAGCGCGCTGAGACTCGAGATGATCGCCCCGGCAAGCAGCCCCGGGGGCGTGTACGTCCACTCGATCTCGAATGCCTCTCCCGGCGGGAGGTCGATCGCCAGCAGAAGCCCTTGCGCTGCTTGCGGCGCGATGCTCCGGCCGTTGATCGACGCACGCCAACCCGGCAGGGCCAGCTTTGAGACGATCAGCCGCACGGGCGGGCCGTCCGGCGGCGCGGGCCAGGTGTCCACCCGGGTCACGAAGCGGTAGGGGGCTTGCTCGGTGTAGTGGACGGCTCCCGGCTGCGTGGGGTCGCCGAAGAACGCCTGGCCGGGGGCGGTGGGGTTGCGGTACAGCCGGAAACCATCGGGGGTCGTCGTGACCAGCTCGCAGCCCGCGGGAGCGGGCCAGTGCGGCTCGCATAGCAGGATCCAGCCCACGTTGAACCAGCGCATCCACGAGGTATCGCCGAGCAGCTCCGCCGCCCGTTCGGTCTCACCCCACGGCGCGAATCCGAACCGTTGCACCAGCCGGCGCGGCTGAAGCGGGCCGTAGTCCGCCAGCGCGGCGACTCGAACGAGCACGTTCGTGTTGGCCACGCCTTTGCGCAGCGGATCGACGTACTCGCCCGCCGTTTTCGCGTCCTTTCGCGCGGTGACCACCCAGAGCCGTTGTGGCGAGCCGCGGACGTGCTCGAGCCAGGCGGTGCGTCCCGCAGGCGCGAGCAGGGCGGACAGGTCACCCTCCCTGGCCGGCACGTCGATCGTCCAGCCGATGACCCCGAGATCAACGGTGATCACCAGCACCAGCAACCAGAGCAGCCGGGGCTTCTGCCAGCGCCGAAGGACAAACGCCAGCAGCGCGAGGCTGCCCGCCGCTACCAGCAGCGGGACCCAGACAGAGGGAGTCCAGGGCCGCAGCGCCAAGAGCGCGGTCTGCCGCGTTTCCGAGCTCATCAGTGGCAGGCCAACTATCACCGCGATCAGCGGGATGCCCACCAGCGCCAGCGCGACCAGAAGGGGCCTGCGGGTCCAGCGCAGAGCGACGGCGCGAAGGCGTACGCGTGTCGGCGTGTACGCGGCGGCCAGATCGTGCACGACGCCGGCGGCCAACGCGGCAAGCGCCAGGTTGAACAGCAGCATGGCCCGCGCCGGAACGCGGAACAGGCTCGCCCCGGGTATCCAATAGACGATCCGGCAAATCGGGCCGAACTCACCAAGCGCCAACAGCAGCGCGAAAACGGCCAACGCGGCCCAGCCGCGGCGGTGCGCATCACGACGCCACCAGCCACGCAACGCCAGCGCCGCCAGCAGCAGAGGCAGCATGCCGGCGTACACGAACTGTTCCACCTGGTGCGACGGGCCCCAGTAGGGCTGGCTGAAGAAGTTCGGCGTTCGCTGGCCGAAGAGCATGGGCAGGACCCAGCCGATCGCCGAGACCGGGTGCCAACTGTTCTCGACGAACCGCGCGAAATCGGGGTCCGCGCGCGTGCATTCATGTAGGTAGGTGTATGTGGGCAGCCATTGAACCGCGAACAACCCCGCCGCGCAAAGCCAACCCATCAACCAGCGCCCGGCCACCCGCCGGTTCGCTCCGACGGCGCATGAGAGGTAGACGAGCGAGCCCGCCGCGGTGACCGCCGCGATCTGCACGTGCCCGGCAAAGCACTGTAGGGCAGCAACGACTGCCGCGAAGAGCAGCCGGGTGGTCCCCCCGTCCTGGGCGTAGCGGCGTAGGCGCCAGAAGACCCACGGCGTCCAGGCGGCGGCGGCTTGCATCGTGAAGTGCGCGCGATGCGCCACCAGGAAACCGCAGAACGCAAACGCCAGGCCCCCGAAAAAAGCCGCACGCCGGCCGAGCGCCAGCGATCGCAGCAGGCGGTACATGCCCCACAGCCCCAGGCTGTAGTGCGCCCACAGGCTTGCCGGATAAACCCACAGTGCCGGCAGCCAGCCGAACAGCCAGGTGAACGGGTACCAGACGGCGGACTGAGGATCGGCAGGGAAGGGGCGGCCGAGACCGGTCCAGGGATTGAGCCAGGGCCAGTGGCCGGCCTGGATCATCTCGTGGAAGAAAACGCGCGAGGGGTAGTAGTACAGAACGTCATCTTCCCCCGCGCCTAGGCCGGCCAGCGACCAGATGGGAGCCAGGACGATCCCCGGCAACAGCACCGCCGCCAGCAACACAACTAGCCGCATACCTCGCACGCCCGGCGATGGTAGCGTCTTCACCTGAACGGCACGAGTCTGGAAGCTACTTCACAACTGTGGGAGCGTGACCATTTTTTGTGGCACGTATAAGCAGTTGAGGGATAACCGGTTGCGTTTGTGGGTGGCGTGGTTTCAACCTCAGCGGGCCGTCGCTCGGCGGGGGCGTTTGGTTTCAGGCTCGCAGGGGCGGTGAGAAAGACTGCCGAAGCCGGTCCGAGCCCCGTAGAGGCGGCTGAGAATAACCACGGGCGCCAGCCCGTGGGATTGAGCGAGGCGACGTGTCGAGCCCCGGAGGGGCGACTGAGCGCGTCATCGGGGACTTCAATCGCCC
>Ga0114919_10005448_pt1 | contig 10156 bp, 6 predicted proteins | sample BlataG_FD_88682 | JGI IMG/M metagenome (GOLD analysis project Ga0114919, IMG submission 88682) | Deep subsurface microbial communities from Black Sea to uncover new lineages of life (NeLLi) - Black_00105 metaG | ecosystem: Environmental > Aquatic > Marine > Oceanic > Sediment | place: Atlantic... | reverse complement strand
GGCGGGCCTCGAGCTGGCCCAACATAATGCCGGCGCGGCTGGCCATGCAAATGGATGTGGTCAGAAAGGCGTTTGTGAAAAGTACACCGTCCGAAGCGAGGCGGTCCATGTTCGGGGTCTTGATTACGGGTTTGCCCATGCAGCCCATAGCGTCCCATCGCTGGTCATCAGCCATCATGAAGATAATGTTGGGTTGAGCCATCCCCAAGGCCTTCGGCCCTTCGGCTCCTTCGATAGAACTCAGGACAGGCTTTGAGGCTGCCACCCGTCCGCTCTCACAGCCGGTGAAAGATGTTACCGCCGCGGCAGCGCCGCCGGCGGCGAGAGTAAGAAATTGGCGTCGGTTAAGATTTTCCATATTTGCTTTCTTTATTCCTTATTGTCTTTCAGCAGGTCAGGTCGCCATTTTTTTGTTCTTTCGAGGGCCTGTTGTCGTCGCCAATCGGCGATTTTGGCGTGGTCGCCGCTTAAAAGGATATCAGGGACCTTCATATCACGAAAGAGTTCCGGCCTGGTGTATTGCGGATATTCGAGCAAGCCGGTGCTGAAGGAATCGTTTTTGGAGGAGTCCTCATCTCCGAGGGCGCCGGCTAATAACCTGACAACGGCGTCGATTATAACCATAGCTGCGAGCTCGCCGCCACTTAGGACGTAATCGCCGATGGAGATTTGCTCTGCGCCGAGGCCGATGCGAATTCGCTCGTCGATGCCCTCATACCTTCCGGCGATAAGGATGAGGCGTTTCTCGGCGCTTAATTCGAGAGCTTTTGCCTGGTCGAATTTTTGTCCCTGCGGGGTGAGCAGGATTGGCCGGCCTTTATCGGGGGAGAGCTTTTGGACGTGCTCGAAGCATTCAAAGACGGGGCCCGGCATCATGACCATACCCGGCCCGCCGCCATAGGGTTTATCATCAACCTTGTTGTAACTGTCAGCGGCGAAATCCCTTATATTTGTAAGGGTGATATCGACAATCCCGGAATCCTGAGCCCTTTTTAAGATCGAGTGACTCAAGGGCGACTCAAACATCTCAGGGAAAAGAGTTAAGATATCGACACGCATTACTCTTGATTTTCTTTATCATTCGAAGGCGTTTTCTTTTCGTCTTTGGTTTCGGTTTTTTCTTTGGCCTTTTTGGTTCTTTTCTTTTTGGCCTTTGCCTTTGGTTTTTTCTTAGGTTCGGCAGCAGGTTCCGGTGGGGCTTTAGACTTAGGTTCTTCGGCTGCCTGTTCTTTGGCTTCCGGCTCGGGCCTGGGCCCTTCTTCGGCGGCTACGGATTCTTTGGCCTCTGCCTGGGGTTCGGGCTTTTCTTCGGGTTCCGCCGCGGCTTTGGGTTCGGGCTTTGCTTCGGGGGCTTCAACTTCTTCGGCCACGGGCTTAGCCTCAGCTTCCGGCTCCGGCTTTGCTTCGGGCGCAGGTTTTTCTTCTGGTTTGGTTTCAGGCTCGGGCTTTGCTTCGGGGGCTTTAACTTCTTCGGTCTTGGGCTTTGCCTCAGCTTCTGGCTCGGGCTTTTCTTCGGGCGCAGGTTTTTCTTCTGGTTTGGTTTCAGGTTCGGGCTTTTCTTCGGGGGCTTCAACTTCTTCGGCCACGGGCTTAGCCTCAGCTTCCGGTTCGGGCTTTTCTTCGGGCGCAGGTTTCTCTTCTGCTTTAGGTTCCGGCTCAGGTTTTTCTTCTGCTTTGGGTTTAGTCTCGGGTTGCGGTTCGGGCTGGGGTTTTTCTTCGGGTGCTTGTGCTTCGGCCTGCTGCTCTTTTTCTTTGGCTGCTTTGGCTTCTGTCTTTAATTTTTCGTCGGCTTCGACCTTGGCTTTTGCCTCAGCTTCGGCTTTGGCTTTTGCCCCCTGTTCCTCGGTGATGCCCTTAGCTGCCCTTTCGGCGGCTATTCTTTCGGATTTTGTAAAGTGTTTGCCTTTTGCACGAGCGAAGGCTTTAGCGCGAGCGCGGCGGGCGGCCTGCTCTTCGGCATACTTGTGTTTTATACCCTGGCGGAGCAGGATTTGCGAGACGGTGTCAGAAGGTATTGCTCCCTTATCGAGCCAATACCGGACCCGCTCAGCGTTCAGCACGACCTGCTTTGCCGGGTCTTTTTCAATGGGGTCATAGTGGCCGAGCTTTTCAATTACTCTGCCGTCGCGAGGGGCGCGAGAATCGATGGCATTTATTCTGAAGAACGGGCGATGCCGCCTTCCCATACGTGTGAGTCTTAACTTTACCGCCATAATTTTTCCTTTCGTAAGTCATTTATAATCAATTCCCGTGAATTGCAAAAGGCAAATCACGAAACACGTTTGTACAATATTTAAATACTAACGGAGAGTTTTTCAACATCCGGATAGATTGTGTCTATCTTTTTTTGAACGCTTATTGTCTCTTTTATCACGGTTGCAATTCTGCAATAATGCTTGATGTCCTCAAGTGAAAGTCGATGGCCTTTTCTGTCTTTGAGCCACTTGGCCATAACCTGGTAACCGCCTATCTGGTATTCCCATATATCTTTACTGATTGGCGCGAAGTATCGGCCTGAGTTTATATATACCAAGCCTTTCTTTTCATCATAGTTTATTTTTTCCACAAGGTTATCCCCTCTACCCTCAAACTTAGCTATAGGTTTAGCCAGTTTCTTTGATTTCATCAAATGCAAATCAACCAGGTTTTCGCCTAATTTAGCCATAGTACGGAATAAATCAAAGTCGCTGCAGAATGGAACACGTGGAAAATCTGTTTTCAAAAACTCTGCGTATTTTTGGCGATAAATATTCGAATAAAGAACTGCATATATGTAATAAAATATTGCCTCCGGCTTTGACTTTTTATCATAGGTTTTTGTTAACGCCTCGAATACTCCTGGCTCAATGTTCACTTCACGTTGGTAAGTTTTAGTCTTATTATTATTGTATAAATCATCCTCTGGATAAAGGTAAAGAGGGAAGTTGACATTCCCGCCCCGATAGAAGAGATTAAGGTCCTCGATACAGTCTGCACAGAATACGACATTCCAGGGTTTTTCCAGACCTACAACCTGGCCAGCTCTGCCAACGCAGACAGCCAGGTTCTCCTGCATCATGTGCCGCATGACTTCTTTTCGTGTTCTTTCTACTACCGCATCGTTATAGAATATCCACTGCCGGTCAAAGGGTCTGTAAAGGATTGGTATTATGTACTTTTCCCAACTCTCTTGCTCGGTTACCTTTTTGCGAGCATCCTTCACCTTCCAGGTGGTCTTGTCTTTCAAGCCGAAGGCCTGCTTTATGATGCTATCGGGGATATTTTCATCGCGAAACATTCTTATGCGTTTTTTCAATTCTGACTTGTCGGGATAGATAACGAATTTATCGCGGCTCGTGACTACACCTACACTGCTTGTAGAGAATATATCCGTAATCTTAGAATATTTATGGTAACGAGCCGATAGCTTTTCGTCTCTGGGGACAAGGAAGTAAAACTCCGATTTCGGTGTAAGTTTTTTCCACTTTGTGCTCTTGATGTCATTGTTTTTGAGCCATTCATATTTATTTTCGCGCAAACCCCAACGGTCGTGATGTGTGATTTTCCCCCTCAATCCCTTTTTCTTAATCGCCAGGATAATTGCGACGCCTTGTTGGATGTCGAACACATTTTCGTCTTTTGAGCCGTCCGGGCATTTTTCCTTTTTCTTGGCATTGCCGTGCAGGTCCAGTATGTAGATATGGTCGAAGCTGTTCATCAACGACCAGCGCATACCCCTGAAAGTGGGATTGTCCAGATAACTATGATTGGTGATAAAGCCGAGGACACCTTCGCCTGCCTGGTCTATTTTCCATTGGGCAAACCTAATGAACTTTACGTAATCATCCTGGAGCCACTTGGGATTTTTCTCGTCTAAGGGCTTACCGTCCACCTGATAGTACTGTTTGATTTCCTTGCTTATCCACGGGCCTTTATTGGCTGAGTGTCCCGAGTAAGGTGGATTACCTAAAATAACAAGAATGGGTTTTTCTTTCTTTACGACCCCCGCAGCGTGGGATTCTTTAGACAAAGAGCTCATACCCGGCAAAGCGGTCTCTGCGAGCTCCTTCATATCGAGTGTGTTTGTCAGATAAAGCTTAAACCTATCATCATCAGCAAGCTTATAGCCCAATTCTTCCAGGAGAAAGCCCATCTTCAGATGTCCAATGGCATAGGGAGCCATCATCAATTCAAAGGCATAGAAGTTTCCCAACACGTGCTTCTTTATCAGCTCGGCTATGCCGGCGGTTCCGTAGCTGACAGAAAACTCGTTAACGGCGATGGCAGAGGCTTCGGCCAGAAAGGTCAGGGTTCCGGCAGCCGGGTCAAGGACGGTTATTGAATCTGTTGCAAAGCAGTCGGCCTTGTCAAAGTACTCTTTTAGAATTGTATTGAGGGAGCGGACGATGTAAGAAACAACCTCTTGCGGTGTATAGTATACTCCGCGCTTTTCTCTTTCTTTGGGGTCGTATTCTGTAAGAAAGGTCTCGTAGAAGTGCACAATTGGGTCTTTGCCTCTGCCTTCAACAAAATATCGGTGAAGGATCTGTTTGACATCTGCGACTGCAAGGACGTTTGCAATATCATCGATTATCCAGCTAAGCTGTTCTCCCGGTTCTTCCAGTGAAGCGAACCGAAATACGTCACGTAGAATACCTATAGTCCTGGGGATATTGTCAAACGCGAGTCTCCTGGTAAATTCCCCCTTACATCGGGTGCCGGCGGCAAAAAGCCCGTAGGTTATGGTCTGGGCATACATATCAGCAAAATCTTCTTTTGTGAGACCGGCAATCAGGTGCTGCTGAAACGCCTCATAAAATCCGAGCAGGTCACCGTTGCTCCTATCAAGTTCGAGAAGCACCTGCTCACGCAAATAATGAGTTCTGGAGGCGAGAGCTTCCGCGAGTGTTTTTGGCGTGTATTTTAGCGGCAGCGAAAAAGCGAAGAACTTGTTTAAGAAATCAAGAAAGTTATCTTTATTTTCCACCGGCGGGACAAGTTTGAGCTCTCTGGCGATGAACGGTCGGCCTATTTGAACTTTATCGACCAAACTTCCATTTCGGTACAAACGAAACTCGAAGAAATTCGTCAAAATCACGTTGGCGAAAGCACTGCGATATCGCTTTAGCTGCTCTGATTCTTCGATTTTATCAAGGTTTTCTTCGGTGGGGGGCTTTGCTTCAATGTAGCCAACTATGTGCTGTTTACCATCCCACACTCGAAAATCCGGGTTGCCTGCCTCGGTTTTTTTGGGAAGGATTGTAATTTCTGTTTTTGGTCTGTTTATTGATTGCGCAAAACTCTCCACCAGCGATGCCAGAGTTTTATAATAGCTTTCTTCCCGAGCATAGCCTCTTTTGGTGACTTTGAAGATTTCTTGTATATATGTTTTTAGCATCTCACGAAACACGTTTGTAGTGTAGAGCGTAACCATTTATGAAGATTGCTAAAACGGCAGGGTCAATCCGAACGTCGGCTGCGATTTTATGCACCTGCTCATCCGTTAGCATATCGGCGTTGTTTTTTTCATCGGGAGTCATGATGGCCACTGCTTTTTCGATCTGTTCCAATTCGGCGGGGCTGGGAGCGGCCAGCATTGCCAATTCACTGGCGCCTTCGATGTCCTCGAATTGGCTTCTTACCAGCTTTCCATAATCGCTGCCGGCAAAGCGAGCCACTTTTTTCAGGTATTGCTCGATTGAGATTTTGCCTTCTATCTTCGTTTTCAATTCTTTTTTCGTCATCAGACTATTTTTCACTCTGAATATAGTATTACTTCGATGCGAGCAGCAGGGGTTTCGGATTTTCGACCCAGCCGGCCGGACGCTGGTTTTTGCCTTTGCGATTGACGTCGCCGAGGTCGTCACGGGCCTTTTCGGCAAGAGCGAGGAGACGCTTGACTACGTCGGGATGCTTATCTGCTACATTATTTTTTTCGGCGATGTCGGCGTCGAGATTATACAACTGGAGCGGGCTGTTGGGAACAGGTTTTCCCCAATTTCGTTTTTTTTGCTTTAAGGGCAGGTGCAGCTTCCACTTTCCGGAGCGGACTGCCTGCAACTGGTCTATCTGATAATAATAGAAGGCCTCGTGCGGCGACTTTGCCCCTTTTTTACCTGCCATAAGGGGCCAGATGTTCCTTCCGTCGATGATGCGGTCGGTCGGTGGTTTTGTGCCGGCGAGGTACGCGAAAGTAGGCAGCAGGTCCATTGTAGTTGCTATTTCGTCACAGGTTTTGCCGGCTGGAATTTTCCCAGTCCAGTGCACAATGCACGGCTCGCGCATTCCGCCTTCCCAGGTGCTTCCCTTGTGTCCCCGGAGGGGGCCGTTGCCGCCGCCGAAACTATTGGAGGCGCCGTTGTCGGAGGTGAATATGACGAGCGTTCGGTTGTCAATGCCGAGCTTCTTGAGCGAGGTGAGAATCTCGCCGGTCGACCAGTCGATTTCTTCCACCGCGTCGCCGTATATACTATTAGCGCTTTTGCCGCGAAACTTCTCGCCGGCGTGTAGCGGATTGTGCGGCATCGTGTGCGGCAGATAAATGAGGAAGGGCCTGTCTTTATTGGCCGTGATGAACTTAATAGCCTCTTCTGTGTAGCGTTTTGTGAGGGTGTCCTGCTTAACCGGCGCCTCAATGACCTTTTCGTTTTGTACCAGGGGCAGCGGCGGGCGATTGTTGTTTCGTCCTTTGCCCATGTCGTTGCTGTAGGGGATGCCGAAGTAATAGTCGAAGCCCTGGCGCGTGGGGAGAAACTGCGGCTGGTCTCCGAGGTGCCATTTTCCGATGCAGGCTGTGGCGTAGCGCTGCTGCTTCAGTACGTCTGCGATGGTGATTTCATCCGGATTTAGTCCCTTTTTGTTGACGGGGAAGAGAACGCAGAGGCCGGTGTCGTTTTGGTGCATGTTGACTCGGCGTGGATAGCAGCCGGTCATCAAAGACGAGCGGGACGGTGTGCATACGCCGCTGGTTACGTAGAAGCTGGTGAATCGCATGCCCTCGGCGGCCATTTGGTCGAGGTTCGGCGTGCGGTGCTTCGTTGAGCCGAAGCAGCCGATGTCACCGTAGCCGAGGTCGTCACAGAAGACGATAACGAAGTTGGGGGGGTGAGTATCACCACCGGTAGCGTTCTGAGGAGCAGCAGCACATCCGGGCATTGTCAGGGAGGCGGCTGTTAAGCCTACGGCTTTCAAAAAATCGCGACGGTTTACCCCGTTAGAAATCTCCGCATTTTGTCCCTGTAGAAATTGACGACCCACTTCCAACGGGAGTTGTTCCATATTCTTGTCCGCTTTGGAATTTCTAACGGGGTTTATGTTCTTGTTCATGGAAAGCTCTCCTTTTACTTATTGAGAAAATCCGAATATCGAAATCCGAAATCCGAAACAAATTCAAAACTCAAATGTCAAATGTTCAAAACGTTATTTCGTTCGTCGCCGTTCCGGCGACGGCTAAACGACGCCCAATAAATTGGGGGGCGTAAACAAAACCCCAGTGAAACTGGGGGTTAAATAATAGATTCCCGCTCCTTCGACCCTTCGACTACGCTCAGGGCAGGCTTTTTTCGCTCAGGACAAGTTGCGAGGGAATGACAATTATAGAACTATCTTCGTTTTATTTTTCCCCTTCGTTTTATTGTTCTTTTTCTCTTTGAGCGCTGCTTTATTTTTCTTCCGCCTGACATAGCAGCGCTTAACGTATCCATATTCAAGCCGCCGCTGAATAGACTCTTTAGTCCTCCGAGCTTTCCTCCGCTCATCGCTTTCATCATATCGCGGCTTCGCTTAAAGGTCTTTACGAGGCCGGAGACATCGTGGACCTGGACACCGGCGCCCGCGGCGACCCGTCTTCTTCTGGAGGCATCTATAATGTCCGGCTCTCGGCGTTCGGTCTGCGTCATCGAATAGACAATTGCCTCCATTCTTCGAATTTCGCCGTCATCGATATCCATATCAGCGAGCTGTCCACCCATTCCGGGCATCATTTTTAGCATATCCTTGATTCCGCCCATTTTTTTAACGGCCTGCATCTGCTTTAGAAAATCATCAAAGCCAAAACTGCCCTTGGCCATTTTCTTTTGCAGTTTCTCCGCCTCTTCAACCTCAAAATGCTCCTGGGCTTTTTCGACGAGTGTTACTACATCGCCCATTCCAAGGATTCTGCCGGCCATACGTTCGGGGTGAAATTCTTCGAGCTTGTCGAGCTTTTCGCCGACGCCGATGAACTTGATTGGCTTTCCGGTAACGGCCTTTACACTGAGTGCGGCACCGCCTCGTGCGTCGCCGTCGAGTTTTGTAAGGATGACGCCGTCGAGCTCGAGCCGCTCGTTGAACTCTTTTGCGGAATTTACGGCGTCCTGGCCTGTCATCGCATCGCAGATGAGGTAAATCTGGTGAGGGGTTACGGCTTTTGCGACATTGGCGACCTCGGCCATCATCTCTTCATCTACGTGCAGTCTGCCGGCGGTATCGAGGACGACGACATCGTAGTTGTTTTCCTTTGCGTGCTTTACGGCGTTTTTTGCGACCTTTACGGAATTTTTGCTGTCTTCGCTGTAGACATCGATATTTAACTGCTGACCTAAAATAATTAACTGCTCTATTGCGGCGGGCCTTTGCAGGTCGTCAGCGACTAAAAGCGGTGTTTTTCCGTTAGCGAGGAGGTACTTGGCGAGTTTTGCTGCGGTTGTGGTTTTTCCGCCGCCCTGGAGGCCGGCCAACATAATTACGGTGGGGCCGGGCGAGACAAAATAGATGCGGGTGTCAACCGGGCCCATCAGCTTTGTCAACTCATCGTTGACGATTTTGACGAGGATCTGGCTTGGGTGAAGACTCTTTATTACCTCGGCGCCGATGGCGGCCTGGGTTACGTCTTTGCAGAACTTCTTTACGACATTGTAGTTGACGTCGGCTTCGAGAAGTGCCTTGCGGACGTCCCGCATAGCGTCTGAGACGTTTGCTTCGGTGATTTTTCCCCGGCCGGCCAGCGACCTGAAGACCGAATTGAATTTTTCAGTTAACGATTCAAACATACTCGATGCTCGTTACTCGATTCTCGATGGCGTCGCCGTGCCGGCGACGGCTAAACGACCTCTTTTGCTCAGGACGACCTTATGATTGAGGATTGTAAGGCAGCCCAGGCGATTTTGCAAGGACAAAATCTGCGATATAAATGCAGTCTCCGGGATGTGTAGAATTATATCCTGAAATCATTAAGATATTTGCTTTTCATTTCAATTTCGGGTAACGTATGAGGAGCGTAAAGTGAAGAGTTGAAAGTGTAAAACTGTGGAATTCAGAAGACAAGTTTATGAAGAAGGCTAAAAAGGCAGAAAAGAGAGCCGGGGAAGATGCCGAGGCTGATACGGCTGTGGAAAGCGGCGGACGTGTCGAGGATATTCGGATACTCGACGAGCTGAAGAAATCATACCTGAACTATGCGATGAGCGTAATTGTTTCGCGTGCGCTTCCGGACGCTCGGGACGGGTTGAAGCCATCGCAACGACGAATATTAGCAGCGATGAACGATTTGAATCTCGGGCCTCGAAGCCGGCACCGCAAATGTGCGAAAATCGTCGGCGATACGGGCGGCAACTACCATCCGCACGGGGACCAGGCGATTTACGATACGTTGGTGCGATTGGGCCAGGATTGGAATATGCGGTATCCGCTGATTGACCCGCAGGGTAACTTCGGCAGTATCGATGCTGACCCGCCGGCTGCCATGCGATATACCGAAGCGAGAATGGCTGCGCCGGCTATGGAGATGCTGGAAGATATTAACCACGATACGGTAGATTTTGTGGCGAACTATGACGAGACCCGTAAAGAGCCGACGGTCCTGCCGGCGAAGTTCCCCAATCTATTAGTCAACGGCTGTACCGGCATCGCCGTTGGTATGGCGACGAATGTTCCCCCGCACAATATCGGCGAAGTTTGTGACGCGCTGCTGCTGGTTATCGAAGACCCAAGCTGCGGATTCAAGGACATTATCAAGCGTCTTCCGGGTCCGGACTTTCCTACGGGCGGAATCATTTGCGGCAGGATGGGTATTGTGGATGCTTATACGAGCGGCAGGGGACATTTGACAGTCCGGGGACAAGTAGAAATCGAAACAACCAAGAGGGGCAAGGAAAGTATAATAATAACCGAAATACCTTATATGGTCGTCAAGACGACG
>Ga0114919_10005446_pt1 | contig 10159 bp, 9 predicted proteins | sample BlataG_FD_88682 | JGI IMG/M metagenome (GOLD analysis project Ga0114919, IMG submission 88682) | Deep subsurface microbial communities from Black Sea to uncover new lineages of life (NeLLi) - Black_00105 metaG | ecosystem: Environmental > Aquatic > Marine > Oceanic > Sediment | place: Atlantic... | reverse complement strand
CTGGTGGAACGGCTAATGAGCCAATTGTCAGCACAGTAGATTCACCATCTTTTAATAACATCTCATCTTCTGGTACGGTAAGCGCCGATCAGATTACGGCTAATGATATTACCGCATCAGCCATAACTGCTACAGCAGAGTTCTCCGCTGGAACAATTAGTGGTCAAACATTCTTCTCTGGAGGAACACCTCTTGAGGACATCATTGAAACTATTGCTGGAACTGGTGATATTACAAGAGTTCAACCAGGCACCAACACCACAACTGGTGGAACGGCTAATGAGCCAACGGTTAACTTGGTTGATAACCCTTCGATAAATAATATTTCTATTTCGGGAACGGGAACTGCGAACGCATTTTCGGCAACCACGCTTTCGGGAGGTTCAATTTTCTCTGGAACTACCGATCTTTCTACAATCTTTACTCCGCTTCCTGCGGGTGGCTTAACGCCAACCGAGATCGTTTATGTAGGGCCAGATGGTAACATTAAAGGTGAATCTGGATTCCAGTACGATGAATCATCCAATACGGCTTCTATTCCTAGAATTACGGTTGGTGACCCTACTACTACTGGTGAAACAACTGCAGTTGTTTACGGTAACATTTTATTGATTGGAGACTCTGTTTCCGCTACCACTTCTCAGCTTTACATTGAGGATAACAGAATTGAGTTGAACTTTAATCCAACTGCATCTACTGAGTTTACATCTCTTGGGTCAGGATGGTCAATTCAAGATGGTTCTGGCTCTGCTGGTACCGATGTTTTCTTTGACATTAGAGGTACAGCTGTAGGTGTAGAAAATAGATCATTTACCACCAATCTTGAGGACATAAGAATTAGGGAAACTGGGACATTTGCCTCCCCTAATGGTGTCAGGGTTATAGCGGAATTTGATATTGTAGATGGAGGGGTGTATTAAACGATATAATTGATCGACGTACTTTCTGAGCTCTTGATCTCAGGTATCCATTGGGAATGCAAAAATGAATGATCTGGAAACATATTAATTCTATTTTTTAAGCACTATTTATAAAGGCGAGGTATATACCTCGCCTTTTGGCTTGTATAGGCCGTTATTTTCGAAGATTAAATAATCTACCACTGTGGCTACAAGAGAAGCAAGGCTTGTAATTAAGAGAACCGCTGTACCTGGTAAAATACCTTCTGGTACAACAGGGAATGAGTTGAACTTGATTCGACAAGGCGAGTTGGCGATAAACACCGCTGATTATAAATTATTTTCATTTGATGGAGCCGATGTTTTTGAAATTGGTGCAAAAAGTTATCTTTCACTCAGTGGAGGCACCGTATCTGGTGACACAAATTTCACAGGAAATCTTAGTGCAATAACATTTTTTTCAGGATCAACCAATCTTGAAACAATAATCAATAACATTGCTGGAGGCGCTGATACACGAGTAAGAATTCAACCAGGAATCAATACATTTACTGGAGGAACTGAATTATTCCCTACAATCAATATTACTGGCGCCAGCTTAGACAATTTATTTGTTTCAGGCAGCAACATCTCAAATTCATTTTCTGCTACAAGCGTTAGCGCAACAACTTTCTATTCTGCGGGCACCGAACTGTCTCAGGTTTTAAATGGGCTTGATACCTTCATTACTGGAGGAACCAATTCTTCAGGCGGAACGCTGACCTTGGAAAGAAATGATGGTAATAATGTTGTGGTAACTGGTGTGGCCAGCACCGAACAAGTAATCCTCGAAGACAATCTTCTCGAATTTTATCAATCAGCAACCACAACGACATCGACCGCAGGTATTTATTCAGACATTCCTTGGGATTCGGAAATATTTTTAGGAGCAGATTATACACAGAGCGGTCCTGAAATTACTTTTGTGAATGGCGGCATTTATGAGGTTGAGTATTCGGTTTCTCTTGATGTAAACGCAGGAGGTAGAAAAACGGCTAGGAGCAGGATTGTTCTAGATGAGGGTTCTGGATTTGGAGAGCTAGTAAGATCTGGATCATTCTCTTATCACAGAAGTACGGCGGCTGGTGAGGACACGGCCAATAAGACAATTAAGCAAAGATTTAGCGCGGGAGATATCATCAAGATTCAAACTTCGGTTTTTTCTGGAGGTGGAACGCTTGTGACAATAGCAAATGACAGTAATGTGACAATAACAAAACTCGCTTTATAATGGGAATAGTTTTAAGTGCCATAACGACACAGTTTATATCTGACTTGATTCTACCAGATGGCTCAAGCTATTCGGCTGGAACCTCTACAGAATTGCTGGCTCCAGATGGAAGTTTTACACTAGAAGATATAAGAGCTTCTGCTGGTTTGCAGTCTGCTATAAATTCTGGTGATGTTCTTTTATTGGCCGATGGAGATATTATTGTTCAAGTTGACACCGTTGGCGTTAACTATATAAGCACCTATGGAGGTGTGATAAATCAAGACATTCAAATTAATGGAAATATATCCGCCGACACTATTTCCGCAGAATTCATTTTATCTGGAGGAACTGATCTTGGCACAGTTATTAACAATGTTGTGACTGCGAGCACAGACGTTACGAGAGTGCAACCTGGAGTAAATACTACCACGGGCGGTACAGATAATTTTCCGACCGTCAATTTAGTAGATAACCCATCAATAAATAATATTTCTATTTCGGGAACGGGAAGCGCTAATGCGTTCTCAGGAACCAGTATTAGTGCTGATACTTTGTTTTCGGGCTCTACGGATCTTAGCGAGGTATTTTCGACTTTTAAAGAGATAGAATTTGGGACTACGTCCCCAGCTACAAACAAGCTTTGGTTTAATACAAACAATACTACTCTTTTTGGGTTTGATTCAACAAGATCTAAGTGGCTGACTATTGGCGAACCAAGCACTTTTGCCGCTTCTAGAAATAGCGGTAACGTAAATAATCAGTTTTTAAGACATTACAATGGTACTCCATACAATCTTGTTCCTGCGCCGCTTCCATTTAATGTGACGTTAGTACAATTAACATTGAGAGGACAAAGTTCACAATCATGGAGAGGTTTTGTTACTACAGGCACTTCTTTACCAGCAGATATTATTATTAATATTGACAGTGGAGGTTCAACTTTTGTAGATAACGATACATACAATATTGACCTGAACGCAGGCGATGATGTTTATTTTTACTGCTCAGGTACAAGTATAGACTATCCAAGATTGGATTTATACGTCAAAAGAAGGGGTGAATAAATTTAGAAGTTATTTATAGATATGGCACAGTTTTTAGTTACAACAACGGGTACGGTTCCTCAGGTTATTTTTAATGACCTGGGTGCTAGAACATTGGTTCATCCCACTGTTGATTTAGATCTTTTATTGGAATTTAGTTCTGATGAAATTTCTAACAGCAAGGATGTCCAATCTGCTATTGATGCAGGTGAAATAACTGTGCAGAATGAATTCGGACAACCTATTGATAATGTATCAGATTCCGTAAGTTTAGTAATATCTGCTGGAACAAATATTAATATTACTGGAAGCGAAGCGCTCTCCATCATTAATACTACACTTGAGTTATCTGCAACCACTCTTAGTGCAGCAACTATTTTTTCTGGAGGAACTGATCTTTCAGCGGTAGTTGATAATCAAATAAACGCCGCTTTTTCAGCAGTTTCAATATCCTATTTTGATGCTTATGATGCTGCGGGTGGCACAATTACTACTTCCAACTCTTGGGTGGCCACAGTTCCTTTGGATACACAGAGGATCGCAGATTCGGCTTTTACTCACGATACAGTTACTAATAACGACGAAGTTGCTGTTAATGAAGATTTTATTTATTTTATAATTGGTAGAGTCTCTACTGAAGCTAGTGGAAGTAACAGTAGAACTCAAGGAGAAGCCAGGCTTGAATTGGATACTGGAGGAGGTTTTGTTGAAGTTCCAGGCACAGTTTCTGAAATGTATCTGAGACAAGCTAACTATGGAGCTACAGCAACATTTTTTGCTATTCTCAACTTAAATTCTGGCAATAAGTTGAGACTTGCTTTTAGGCGGGAGACGGGAGGAACTAATGTAAGGCTTGAGGCGGGTGGCTCTTCTTTAGCTATTGTAAAAATGCAGGCTATTAAAGGCGAAAAGGGTGATAAGGGTGATACGGGTAACGCTGAAGCTGCGGGAGATCTTTTTGTTTCTGGAACCGTGTTTTCAGATATTTACTCAGGAAATACTACCGAAGCAATTTATTACGGCGATGGGTCCAATTTGACAAATACACAAGTTGATTGGGGTAATATTAACGCTGACATTAATAATCAAACTGATCTTATTCAGCTTTTGAGCGCTTTTAGTGGGGGAACATATGCTTTTGGTGAAATTCAAAGCGATGGAACATTGGTTCATGGCACTAATCTTACTGTCAATAGATTTGGCGCAGGTATGTATGAGTTTCCTTTCATAGCACCAGCTCCAAATACTGACTATGTAGTAAATGCTACATTTAATGGAAATGCTTCTAATGTTCAGGATTGGACGGCGGTTGTCACTACTAAAGCGAACACTGGATTTACTATTACAACAACTTCTCAAGATAACGGCGGTACAGCTGATCCTCCTACGGACCTTAATTTTGAATTAGCGGTGTTTGGCCCTCCAGGCGCAACACCTCAAGCAACAGGCTTGCCTTCTGGTGGAAACACTGGAGATATTTTGGTTAAAACTTCTGGGAATGACTATGACGTTTCATGGACTATACCTGTTCTATCGGGACAGACTGATGTTAACTTTACTGGAACACCACAGACAAATGATATTTTGTTTTACGATGGCTCTCATTGGAATTCTGGGGCCATAAAAAATATTTTGGATGTATCTGTTCCTAGTATAGAAGTGTATGCGCTTGGAAATCTAACAACCACAGTTATTTCTGCTATAAACACTCCAGTTAAAGTGCAGTCAGATAATTACTCGGTAGACTTTGCTACCAGTTTTACTGAATCATCTGGAACAGTAACTTATACAGGTGATTCAAAAATTAGAGTCGCAGTGGATGCGACGGTATATTTTCAAAGTAATAATAATCAAGATGTAAATTTCTATATTGCTTTGAATACAGGCGCCACCTTTAATATGATTGCGAGCTCCCAAGGTTTTTCAAGAACACAGGGGTCATCAGAAATAACATTTGCAAATCCAAGATGTCTAGTGGAAATCAAAAATGGAGATCAACTGGAACTTTATGTAGAAAACACAAGCTCAACAAGTAATGTGTTAGTAAATGGCTTCAACTTGACAATAAACACTTAACAGATGAGAGTAGCAAGATTAGATACATTACCGAGACAAGATAGTTTATTTATCGGAGGTGAGCCTGAAGGAAGGTTTAAAAGAAGACAATTAATTGTAGTTGATGATGACTACGATTTCGTAGCGAACAATGCTACTGATGTTACTGACGTGAGCACCCTCAACTTCATGTATTCTATTTCAAGGATAAATTATACTCAGTACAGAAACTGTCTTATATCTTACGCTGAGGGAGTTGATTTTTTTTCTTTAAGTGATAATGATAAGAAGGAGTTAGCGAAAAATTTTGCAGTTTCAAAATCAGATAGAGATACAGTTATGTCTGCAGAAGATCAGGCAGATGAAGCTATTGAGGTGCAGCGTTTAATTAATGATGAGAGTCAGCAAACTTCGTTTGACTTAAGTTCAATTGTTTATGAAACAGGCGTACCAACCATCAGTGATTCAAATTTAGGGTCTTACGTGGCTGAGGCTTCTTCTGAAGACGAGTCTCAAACCTCGTCTTCAAGTGATTATCAAACAAAAGTATCTCTGATCACTAGCAGCAATCCTGCGGGAAGATATAGAGTTGGCTGGTATTTTGAGACAAACTTGAGTTCTACAAGCAGAGATTTTGAGAGCAGAGTTATCTTAAATAGTGTTGAAGAAATTGCTAAAAGTAATGTTGAATTTGAGGGTAAAGAAAATTGGCTAACTCAGTCTGGGTTTAAGTACATAAACCTTTCTGAAGGCGCAAACAGTATTGATATCCAATTTAAACCTTCGTCAAGTGCTACAGCTAAAATAAGAAGATCTAGACTAGAAATATGGAAAATATCTTAATATTTATTAACAATGGCTAATTATTTATTTGCATACAATTTAAGTGGTTCTACGGGTAACACCATTGGTGTTAACGAATTGGTTTGGAACGAGAGGGATTTGAGTGGTAACACTCCATTTGCGATTGCTACAACGTCAACTCTTTCTGGTTACTCAAACATTAGTTCCATTGTTAATTGGGATGCTTGGGGCGAGGCCGCAGGTTACAGCAGGTGTAAGGTTAGAAATGAAATAAAAAGCTTGTACGAAAGTGATACGGGCACTACTTGGAGTGGATATTCTGTTAATGAACAAAAGGTTCTTAGTCGTTATTTCTTGGTAGACAAAGCTAAAAGAGACGAAGTTTATACTGATGCTGAGCAAGAAGAGTATAACTATTACAAGATATATAATTTTCTTGCAGATGATGCTTTTGAAAGACTTGGTACTATTAATCCTAAAGCTACCCCTAAGTCAATTGACTACAAAAAAGATGTAAATCAAAGACTTCACCCAGAATATGATTATGATATCTACGGCTTTTTGACTGGAGTTACATACTACGAAAACCTGGATGTTACTCAGATAAGCGGTATTACTATTTTTAACTTTGATAATCCTATACTTCGATATGAGGCGGCGTATTCTCAAGGTTCTGATGGATACGTTACCAACAGGGTTGTAACTAGAATGTGGCAAACAATGGATAATGAATGGTCTACAGATGTTAAGACATCAGTAAAAATATACAACACCAACATGTCCAGAATGGAGGGTAATAGAAGGAGAAGAAATCTTATCAATAACCTTTTAATTGATACGGTAGGACTTTTCTTTATGACTTCAACTGATCCAGTATTTACTAGTGTCTCTGAGACAGAATCTCATGCTCTTCATTTCTTAGAGGGAATGGGGTCAGGGATTCAGATGTACTACGAAGCTGGGCCTAAGCTAGACAGTCAAGGAAACCCTTGTCAATTAATTCAACAAATATCAGCGTCAACTTACAGCAATTTAGATAATACCCTTCCCAGTAATACGGGGATGACAATCAGACAATATATTATTTATAGGCTAAACCCTTAATTTAATGACAAAAAAGAAAGTAACATTTATGAACTTTGAGCTCGATGTAGATGCCGAAGAGTTCGTAGAACAGATCAGCTTAATCGAAAAAGAGAGAATTGAGAAAACACAGCTTTTTACATACCTTTTAGACCATACTAGCGATGGTCATTTTTATTGGCACATAAGCACATGGCAACCAGACAGTCCAGATCTTAATTTGGATGATTATCATTTTTTTTGCCCAAGACTTAAAGCGCAACTTGGCTATGGTGAAGAGGAGCTTGAAAATAAACACTCCACATTTTCATTTATTACTAAAGAAGGGGAGCATGAAAAATTTCAAACATTAATCAAAGATCATGCGGCTAATACGCCAGATGACATCTTTCAGATTGAAATGATTTTTATTCACAAAGATTCTTCGGAGAGAAACATTCTTGTTAGAGCGTATTTCCCTGAGTTTGATGGGAATGGAAATCCTACAAGATTACTAGGAATTCATATCGATACAACTGATATTGATTAATTGAAAAAGATATGATTAACAAAAAAGATATACTCAAAAAAATTCAAGGCTTAGATCAAAATGGAAATGAGAGATTGAAAAATTTATATGAGGCCGTTGAAATTCTTTCAGATGGTTATTTTGAATACGTGTTTGGCATAGAGTGGGATGGAAATCCAGATACTTTCGATGAAGCCATCGAAAGTATCACACACCACAAAAGTATCAATTTCAAAAAGAATTTAGGATATGAAGATCATGAGCTAGACACAAGTTGGGAAGATGCTATGAAAATATTAGCTCCAGGTGAGAAAGAAAAAATTGCCGAAGGCATGGTTGCTCATATTTTTGATCCAGCAAAAAGAGATCTAGAATATAAATCAAAAGTGATCTACGAAAAAAAAGATGGCACTAACATTACGGTTTTAAAACGTCAAAAAGTGATTGAATGGAATCAGTATGGCCTTCCTTGGAGAGTTGTAGGTACACAAGTTATTCTAGATTAAAGCATTTAGCAGAAAATACTATAAGACTTACTATTTATAGGTGTAATGGTAAATTTAAAATCTTATGGAAAAAAATAAAAATAAAGTTGTTAAGGCGCTTGTGGCCAGCGGCGGTGGAGCTCTTGGTGCTTGGGGAGGTGGGACAATCGAAGGATTATTTGAACTTCAAGGAGGAGACTATGATATTTTAGTAGGATGTTCAACAGGCATTCTTCTTGCTCCTTTTGTTGCTCTGAAAGAAATTCAGAAACTGAAAGAGGCTTATACTTCAGTTACTCAGAAGGACATTTTTAATGTCAACCCATTTAACAAAAAAGGTACACTCAATACTTGGGTGGTTATCAAAAGAGCTTTGATTCAAAACACATTTGCCGCTCTTTTTAATAGAGAGAGAAAGGCGAGTCTTGGTGAATCAAAAAACCTCAGAAAGACAATTAAAAGATTCTTCACTGAAGATGATTTTAACAGAATGAGAGAAGATCTCGGAAAAGAGGTTATCGCTACCGTGGTAAATCTCAATACTCAATCATCTGAATTCCCTTCATCAAATGACTGGGAATATGAAGACTTTATTGATTGGATGTGGGCTTCTTCTTGTGCTCCACCATGGATGTCTTTGGTAAAGAAAAATGGTTGCGAGTATGTTGATGGAGGCGTTATGGAACACACTCCAATTCAGGCCGCAATTGATAAAGGAGCTGATGAAATTGATGTGATCGTGCATAGATCAGCTGAATATTCAAAAGATGACAATTATTCTTCAAAAAATGTTTTGAAGTTATTTATGAGAGTTAGTGATATTATGCACAAAGAGATCTCTAAAAATGATATCGCCATTAGCCAGCTTATAGCTAAGAATAAAAATGTCAAAATCAATATCTATTATACTCCTTATAAATTAACTCACAACTCACTTATGTTTGACAAAAAAATGATGGAACACTGGTGGGATTTGGGTTATAAAGGAATTATCGAGGGAAGCTGCGTTTGTGACAAGTGGGAACTCGATAACAAAAGCAATCTAAAAAGAATAGTTTAATGAATTCAGGTTTTAGAACAGGGGAAACAATTTACGAGGTATTTTATTCGGTGAATATCAATAATGTACCCGTTACTCCAGTAAATTTCGATGTAGATATTTATCGCAACGGAGTTATGGATACTGGAACCACTGTGTCTATTGTCTTACAGGATGCAGCTACAGGAGCTTACAGTAGCTCTTGGACAGCATCAACAGTTGGAGATTATCAGGTTTATTACAAAAATGAATCAACTTCCACGATTTACATAACGGATATTTATAGAGTAAGGCCTGATGACGAATTTGGTGTAAAAGTGTTTGTAGGTATTTAAATCCTCCTAAATGTCTGAAATAAGAATTAATGAGCTTTTCTCAACTGATCATGCTTTGGGAAAAAAATTTAAGTTTAAGCTTAATCAAAACTTCCAAATACTTAAGAAGTATTTGGAAGTGAACGAGGGCGGATCCTTTTCTGGAGGTATCGTTCATGAACTATCTAATTTCGTATCAGGACTTGAGGCGCTAGTTGTCTCGGCTTCGACCTTTTACTCAGGTGGAACGGAGTTAAGTCAAGTGATTTCCAATTTGGTATCAAATATTGAAGCGCCAAGTCCTTTCACTGGAGGGACTGTTTCTGGAGATACGGATTTTTCTGGTAATATCAACGCTCAAACAATCACATCAGGAGGAACGAATCTTCAAACTATAATTGAAAACTTTGTTGAAAATCTTGAAGATATTACAAGGTTGCAGCCTGGAATAAATACCACTACTGGTGGAACCAGGTTTTATCCACAAGTTGATATTACCGACGCTTCTCTAAATACACTTTCCGTCTCTGGAAATACAACGTTAAACAATGTGTTTGCGGATTCACTGGCAGCGGATGTAATTATCTCTGGAAGCACAGATCTTGCAAGTCTTCTGCCAATTCCACAAGAAAGTTTAATTTACGATGTTTATGATGCTGATGGGGGAGAAACTTTTT
>Ga0114919_10005443_pt1 | contig 10162 bp, 7 predicted proteins | sample BlataG_FD_88682 | JGI IMG/M metagenome (GOLD analysis project Ga0114919, IMG submission 88682) | Deep subsurface microbial communities from Black Sea to uncover new lineages of life (NeLLi) - Black_00105 metaG | ecosystem: Environmental > Aquatic > Marine > Oceanic > Sediment | place: Atlantic... | reverse complement strand
TGCAACAACCAAGATTACTAAATCTTCATTTCCTGTGTTAGCAAGACCATGGCTTGAACCAGTTGGAATCCATATTGCATCCCCCGGCACCACATGCCGTATTTCTTCATCTACGCTCATTTCTCCCTCACCATCCATGATAAAATAAATCTCTTCCATGGGATCAACATGAGGCTCGATCCTTCTTCCAGGCGCAAGTCTTGCCGTAGCCAGGAATCCTATCTCTTTCAATGTCCTACGATCCAGTATCATCTGTGCTATGGCCCCACCGTGGGCCAAATAAGTAGTATCCATAACCTCTTTATCTTTAATATTTCTTACAATCATTTTCCCTCCACATCATACAATTACCTTAAAGATTTCGATTAAAAAAATCTGCTCACATATATTTCAATATCTCACCCGCCTCTTTATACCACATCACCAGATCGAGATAGCTCATAGTAAATTCACACGGATATGTCAAATAGTGAAGGGCTAATGAATAAATATTCTGTTAACCAGATCCATTTCCCCAAAAAGCATCTCCCCTGCCCTCCCTTGCATGAATAGAACACATGAAGACGGTAGCTTCTCCACATATGTCGTTTTCCTTAATGGAATGAAAACCTGCATGTGTAGCGTCATTTCTTCTCTCAAAAAAGAAAAAATCCCCTTAAGTTTCAGGTCGCCTAACTTACTTTCATGGGCTCTGCCAACTCTAATAACCTGAGCAAGTTTGCTAAAAACTTAATGAATCTATGAGCAAACCTTGACTATATTCTTCACTTTGAACAACTTCTATGATATTATCTTTTCAAAAGGATGTTCGAGAAATGGACAAATCAGTCGATTGTTTGCTTATACAAAAAATAAGTCAACTTCCGCCTGATTTACTTGAGAAAGTAAATGATTTTGTGGATATTTTGCTTAAAGAGAAAAATGTAGGCGGTAGCATTGAGGAATATGAAGAAGCGATAAAGGAAATAAAAGATGGAATCCAAACTTATTGAAAAAATATCTCTTTATTTTATTGACCGGAGCGAAGTGATAGCTGTTTACATTTTTGGTTCCTACGCAAAGGGCAGGCAGCAAATGCACAGCGACATTGATTTGGCCATTCTCATCGATCAAGATAATATTTCTCATCAAAATGAACTAATAAGACAATACACCATCAAGCTGAGCCGTATCCTCCGCAAGGACTTGCATATGGTTATTATGAATTCTGCTGGCGAAGATATCCTTGCTCAGATTTACAAATATGGCCAATGCATACTTAATCAAAACCCAGACTTACTTGCCCATTTCAAAATGATCACCTTTGCCATGATCGCAGACTTTGCCTATTACAAGAACATTATGAAAAAAGGTTTTACCCGCAAACTATACAGAGAAAAGCATTGATTGATAAGGATGTCATTTTAGCGAAAGCCTATAAAGTAGAACATCATCTCCGCCGAATAAAGGAAAAGAGGAAAATAAGTCTGGATAAATTTCTTGCTGATCTGTACTTCCAGGAGAGCATATTGTTCAACCTGCAGATGGCACTTTTAAAATTGTATTGATCTTGCAGCCCACATTATAAGCGATGAAGAACTGGGAATAGTCTGCAGCACCAATGAAATGATCTATATACTTGAAGAAAACGGCTATATAGATCGTGGCTTATCAGAAAATATAGTTGCGGCAGTGGGTTTTCGAAATCTCATTGTTCATGAATATGGCCAGATTGATCTTAAGCAGGTATACCACATTGCTCATCATAACATCGATGATCTGGAGCGTTTTATTAAAGCAATTGTTAAAAAAAGCGGTATTTCATGATCCAGATGAAAATTTTAAGCTTCAATCTACTTAAATATCTCACCTATGTCTTTGTACCACATTATCAGATCAAAATATTCCAAAGACAATGCATCCAAATGTGCCAAATAGTCAGATGCTGGTGAATTTTGTATAAATCTGAGCAAACGACTCCTCTGAAACCCATTCCCCGGAAAATAAACTAACTAATAATGTCTCCAGTAACTTTATATGCTGGACTAATTGGACAAAAAGGGCGGGAATTTTCCCGCCCTTTTTTTGCTAATCCCACTTCCTTACACTGTCCTAAACCTGGCGTCTAATTCGCATCCTCCTCAGGGCAATTGTGGCACCAGCGCCCATAAAACAAATCAGCAAACCGATAAGTACCAGAATAACCGAAAGTCCAATGTTTAGGGTCATCCAGCTTACCCCTACAATAGGCAGCAGGCTCCACCTCACCAACAAGCGCACTGTGTCATGATTTGCAATAAAGTCAGCAACAGGTGGAGAGTAGGTATAGTAGAGATCTACGAAAGCCATACCTGGAGGATTGGTGAGCAGGAAATGGTCGCGGAAATCACGCAGCACCTTGACATGCGACTCCATGAGTGAGCCATAGGCAGCCGTGGCAATAAAGCAGCCAACGACTCCTCCACCACCGCCACTTGGTGGAGGAGTCGTTGGAGCTGTACCAAGGCCAGAAGGATCAACTATGATTCTGTTTGCTGTTCCATCGCAATCACCATACTCCCAATCTCCGTCTTTGAGTAAGAGGGTAACAGTACCATCGGAATTAAAGGTGGCATAAGGATACTCCCGCCAGCCATGTATGATGTCATATTTGTACCATTTTGCCCCACTGGGAGCAGGCTCAGACAGATATACTGTTACCTCGGCAGTATCACCGGGATTATCAACTGTCACCTTAAAGGTAATAAGTCCTAGGGGTATCTCATCTGGTTTATTGGTGGTGTCAGAAATAGTATCTGGATCAATAGATTTAAATGACTCAATGGAGGTAACGTTTGTACCTTCTTTAATGCCTATCTGACCATCTCCAACAACTGTGTTAACTGATTTGATATCATCTGGTTGATCTATATCAGGTGTCCCATCACCATCCATGTCTACTGTACTATCTACGTCTTGATCATCAGGTATACCATTTGAGTTTGTGTCATCAGAGGCAGATACATCAATGGTAGTAAACCAATAAGGATCTGACCACTCTGATGCAGCACCACGATCATCGGAGAACTTTACCCGCCAATAGTACGTGGTATTCACAGTTACAATGAATTCTGGCACAGTCAGTGACGTACGGTGTGAATCACTCGTTATATCAAGAACCAATGATGAGAAGTTACTTTCTGTGCTGATCTGCCATGTGGTCTCAGCATGGGTGTCACCATCCGGATCAGAGAAGGCTTCTATCTGAAGCTCAGGTGTTAATGACTCATTGCTTTGGCCATTGTCTGGAGAAGAAAGGACGGGGGTATCAGGTGGAGCATTCGTTGGATCTGTTCCTGCGAGGTATTCCTCTAAATTGCTCACCCCGTCTCCATCCAGATCTCCTGAGGCATCAGTCTCATCAAGGGGATCGAGACCATACTGGATCTCCCAGTCATCTGGCATGCCATCATTATCATCATCATCAAATACCAGTTCAAAATCCTTGCTCGTTGTCTCAAACTCGATGACAACCACTCCGGGATAACTCAGAGGTATGTACCCAAATGCCTTAGCAGTCACCTTGAAGGTACCTGCGGGATGCAACATCAGGTAGGTTCCATCGGGGAGGCTTTTTACAGAGACTCCATAGTCAGTTTCAATTTGTGCGCCTCCGATTGGATCTCCAGTATCAAAATCCGTTACGATTCCCTCAATCCATCCGATGGTACCAACCGCATTAATTGTTATCAATATAAAGCAGCTTCCCGTAGCCCCCTGACTGTCCGTAGCAGTAAAACAAATGTTGTGGGTTCCAACTGATAAATTAGTTCTTGAGAAAGAAGTCCCTATCCCAATCTCGCCATCAATGCTAGAGGTCCACACAAGGGAGCTACCACTTAAAGGTCCATCCTCAGCATCATTGCCGGTACCACTGAAGCTAATGGTTTCTTCTTCAATGAAAATGCTACCATCAGCGGGGCTTGTAATTGAGACAATTGGAGGGGAGTTTGCAAAGGTAAGCTCTGATGATGCAAAAATTTGCAGAAAAATCAAGGAAATGAAGCAGATAACAACAATTCTCCAAAAGCTTAGCCCTTTACATTGCATTCTTCTCATCATGTTCATTTTTCCCTGTTTTTCTTTATTGGTAGATACTATCTTCAAAAATGAATAATCACAGACGAATACACAGTATGTTCATCCACATCCTGGGAAAAATTCAGGTTCTTCATTATTGACGTCCCAACATCATTTCCAAATCTATATTGATAAGCAATGTCAAAAATAAATCGCCCATATGTGATCCCGGAACCGAGGCTTAAACCATAAAAATCATCCGGGCTTCCCTCAGCAGGTGCAGGGTCGTAAAAAATCCCACCCCGCAATGGAATGACATATTTTTGTTTTATAAAGAGATACTCGGCACCCATTCGTACCTGGTGAGTCGGATCGATATCTGAATCACTAATATATTCCCCGCTGATAGGTGATGTCCTGTTTCCATCGGAATCTGTAAGGATATAATCGCCCCATTCGGTTCTGTAAATGTCTATAGAGGCAGTGAATTCATCGGAAAATCGGTAAGCAAATCCAATACCATAAGACATGGGCATATCCAGTTTTTCATCCTCAGCAGAGGCAATTGAACTTGAGGAATCAGCTGCTGGAAATCCGGGATAATGGATGGAGGAGTTAAATGTAGATTCATGCCTCAAATCAGCCTCAAAAGGGGTCTTCAAGACTGCCCCCATGGTTACTTTGTTATTTACATGCCATAAAATTCCTAAATTAACATTAAACCCACTGAAAGAATATTTGGTGTAACTTTTTGATTCAAAGATAAATGGATTACCAACATAAACCCCTGAACCGGTCTGAAGTGTATTTTGTTCCCATTCATTTGGGTACAGCCCGTCCTTCCAGAAGTTCAAGGTTAATCCAAAGGAAAGCTCCGGGGTAATCTGAACACAGTAGGCAATTCCAAGGGCCGAGAGGCTTCCCTCCTGTGTGTAGTCGACATTCTGATTTAACGATAAATTCCCTGAGGCCTGGGTGAGAGGGAAATTCCATTCCCTGGTGAAATCATAAAGGCTCTGATAATTTATCGAGGTGATCATATTATGGCCCCAAAAGATGAAGGGATAGGCAGCGCTAAGATAGTTGATCCTTTTTTCAGATATGCTTTGTTCACCTGATGCCTCAGGGTTGGTGCCAAAGGTATTGTCCTCAGTTCTATCAAAGTAAGCGCCTACCACTGACACCTCTGGCGTTTCCAATTGAATGAGTCCTCCTGGATTCCATGAGGCAGCGGTGGCATCGTCTGCAACAGCAATAAAGGCACCACCCATTCCAAGGGCCCTTGCTCCTGAACCCACGGGATTGAGGGATGATGGAACCTCAATCCTCTGAAGCGCCTGTGCAAAGACAGAACTCAGAGAACCACTGCATATTATGAGAAGAAAGCATAGAAAGGCCACAGTAGATATTCGAACCAGATCAGCATGTCTATTCATTAAATAAAACTCCTTTCTATTTGACGTAAGCTTTTCAGAACAACCACCACAGTTGCCCATATCAGACCAATCAGTAGCAACATGAGGCTTAAGATCACCCACGGCCCAAGTTGCAGGCTCATCCAGCTCATAGCCACACAGGGCAGGCAGAACTCCCTGAGTCCCAAAGTTGTTAGCTGAATTCCCCTCACGCGGGATTTGGCCACAAAGTTAATACTATCAATCAAATCAATATATATGCAAAAATCATGCAAAATCAATATATTAGGCGTTCTCTAAGTATTTTGAAATAGTTAGCTCTAGATGCACAAAAACGAGATCAAAAATAGTGTGTATTTAATTTCATATATTAGGAAAAAAAATACCATTTTTGAGAAATAAATGTAATACTCCAAATGGGGAAGCTCAATACATTCAAGGGGCAGAATGCTAATATGGATTAACAGTGAATGTGAATAGGGCCAGGCCCTCCAGTCCGCCATAATGACGGCGGACAAGAAAAACGGCGGACAGGCATAACTAAATAGGTACTTCTTCAATTCTAAGGGTATAATGCTCCTTTTCTTGGTCTGGTTCGTGCCCTTCCATAGCCCAAACCCAAATAGTCATAAGTTCATCCTCTTCACCTCATTCTTCTAAACACTACTGCGGTGCTGGCACCTACTATCATGATCAAAAGCAGGAGTACGAACACCATTGTGGTAGTGAGGCCAATGTTCAGACTCATCCAGCTCACCCCCACAAGAGGCAATAAACTCCATCTCACCACCAAGCGCACTGTGTCGTGATTTGCAATAAAGTCGGCCACAGGTGGTGAGTAGGTAGAGTAAATATCCACTACTACCTTACCCACACAGTTAGTGACCATAAAGCGGTCACGGAACTGGCGCAGTGTCTTGACATGCGTCTTCATGGGTGAGCCATAGGCTGCTGTGGCAATAAAGCAGCCACCGCCGCCTCCACCACCGGCACTTGGTGGAGGAGTTGGAGAAGGAGTAGATGTGGCACCAAGGCCAGAAGGATCAACTATGATTCTGTTTTCAGTGCCATCCATATCACCATAATCCCAATCTCCGTCTTTGAGTGCGAGGGTAACATATGTTCTATCTGTACTGAATGTGGCATATAGATACTCCCGCCAGCCATGTATGGTGTCATATTTATACCATTTTGCTCCACTGGGTGCAGGTTCAGACAGATATACTACTACCTCGGCATCATCACCGGGATTATCAACTGTCACCTTAAAGGTGATAATCCCTAAGGGCATCTCATCTGGTTTATTGGTGGTGTCTGAAATAGTATCTGGATCAATGGATTTAATCGAGTCAATGGAGGTAATGTTTGTGCTTTCTTTTTTAATGCCTATCTGCCCATCTCCCACCACTGTATTAACAGATTTCATATCACTCTGATCATAGTCAGGTTCACCGTCACCATCAAGGTCTACTTCTTCATTTTCCTGATCATCAGGTATACCATTTGAATCTGTGTCATCAGAGTCAGATGCATGAATGGTAGTAAAGGAATAATAAGGATCTGACCACTCTGAGGCAGCACTACGATTGTCGTAGAACTTTACCCGCCAATAGTACGTGGTATCCACAGTTAAAATGAACTCTGGCACAGTCAGTGACGTACGGTGTGAATCACTCGTTATATCAAGAACCAATGATGAGAAGTTACTTTCTGTGCTGATCTGCCATGTGGTCTCAGCATGGGTGTCATCATTGTCAGGATCAGAAAAAATGCCCGTCTCTAGCTCAGGTGTCAGCGGCACGTTTGTTTCTTCATCAGGTGGCGATGAAAGTTCTGGTTTTTCAGGTTCTGCGTTATTAGGATGCCTTCCCAGATTATACTCTTCCAAATTGGTGTATCCATCTCCATCCAGATCTCCTGAGGCATCACTGTCATCAAGGGGATCGAGACCATACTGGATCTCCCAGTCATCTGGCATTCCATCGTTGTCATCATCTGGGTCTGCATTGTTGCCAATTCCATCACTATCGGTATCCAGCCATTCATTGGGATCATTGGGGAAGGCATCAGAGCCGTCCGGATAACCGTCTCCATCTGAATCACCCAGCGATGTCATCTCAAAATCTTGGATTGTCGTGCCCGCTTCACTGACCTCTATGTCAGGATAACTCACAGGTGTGTAACCGGATGCCTCAGCCGTTACTGTGAACGTCCCTGCTTCATGGATTATCAAGTAAGCACCATTTGGTAGACTAATGGCGGAACTACCATTATTAGTTTTGATCATTGCCTCTACTATCGATTCGCCCGTACATTTATTCTTTATAGTGCCCTCAATCCATCCAGTTATAGGCCCAATTGGAATATATACTTTTAGATCATATTTTGTGTTCTCACCAAAGTTCGTGTTAAGATTACTTATCTTCACATAGTAAATACCATCCTGTGGACAGAGCCATTCCAGAAACTCATCCCCACCGGCACCTGCATCATTTTTCGGGCCTTCCAGTAATGTTGTTCCATCACTATCATAGAGTTCAATGACTACATCACAGGTTATACCCAGGCTGCTTGCCTTAATCTTGTATGTTTCTGCAGAGAGGCCGTAAAACTTTACCCAGTCCTCATCACCAACATCATGAAAATTATGTGACTGAGGAGCGTCATCGTTCAGGACAATAACATTTGCCTGACTGTACGTATCATCTTCTTCGTAGATGTCGGGGTCTATATTCTGGATTCCATCTGTCTTTGTGACAGAGGTATACATGGGAGGGGAATAGATGTTTTGGGTGGTCATTGATCCTTCAACATAGGAATAGATCTCGTGAGTTGTTCTTGCTTTGATGACGATAGCGTAGGTACCCTCTGTGTCAAAACTACTATAAACCCCTTCATAAATATGGTCCCCATCAGGATCTGTCAGTTCGATCGTGGGTAGGTCGGTAATGGGAATATCTGATGTCTCAGGATTGATATCAGGAGGAATAATCTGCGCCCAAACGCTCTCCGCATCAATGACACCACTTGCCCATATGGTTGCAGAAGTATCTTCTAAAAGGGTCTGGGGATCAGATACACTGGTAACAAAAGGATGTACACCTATGAAAAAAGAACTCCCTCTTCGTATTGCCATATCATCTGCAATGCTGATATCCTCACTTTCATTTGTATTACCCTCATTATCCCAATTTGCCTCAATAAGCGCACTCTGATAACTCTGCATAATACCCCTGGCATTTGAAAATGAACTTCCAAGATTGCCTTCATTCAAAAGGGTCTGGTCCCAGAACTGGAATGAGAATGAGTTTTCTCCATTCTCTAGAAAATATGCAGGTTCGTATGAGGAACCGGTTATTATAATACGCTCCTTTCCTTCAGGTGGGCGCATTTTGGAAATAAATGAACCTGACTGACAGGCGTCATAAATAAAGGTTACAGGCCCTGTCATGGTCCCCTGTAACGTATCCAACCAACCATCCAGTTCCTGTGCACTGAGTGTTTGAGAAGAATCACCATCCGCATAGAGTACAAATTGGTCCTCTTTCCCATGATCCGCAAAATAGAGAAGAAGGTGAGATGCGTCCGCCGCCCAGATGTTTATGGCGCTAGATAAATCAGATAAAAATGTTTCAGGAGAGGTGCTGTCAACATAATCATTGAGTGTCTCCATGCTGATGTAATAAATGCTGTCATGCTCGTAGCCCTGCAGGATGAGTGCATCATACGCTTTGTTGGCACACACTTTTGTCTCTTCCCATATTGTCCCGCCAGAGGCATTGGGGCCTCCGCCTGCCACGATGATGGCTTTGGCGTTCAGGATGCTTGCGTCATCCGTAAAGGAAACGGCTCCGGGCATCACATGGCTCTGAGAGTTGTCAAAGACTTTCAGGCTGTAGTGCCCCGGAATAGGAGGACTGGGAAGTGAAACCGTGATTTCTGTGGAGCTGCTTACGGTAACCGGGAAGATCTCCTGTGGCAGAGGCATGATGACCAGGCCAGTGCTTCCATCCGCGATATAGGCATAATTGCCCGACACAGCGATTCCATCCGCATAACTCAGGGTGTCCATGGTGCCTAGAATTTGAGGGTTGTACGGATCACTGATGTCGACGACACTCATGCCGGTATATCTGTGAGCCACAAAGGCCCTGTCCCCCGACACAACGATATCGGTAACCTGGAAAGAAAAACCTCCAATGGTGGCAACCAGATATGGGCTTCCCGGAGAAGCGACGTTGATCACATAGAGCCCTTCTCCGAGAACTCCCATATAGACGTATGGCCATAACACGGCAATCCCGATGGCTTGCGGAAGGGTATCATAGGTTCCGGCGATATAGGGACTGTATGGATTGCTGACATCAATTATCTGTAAACCGCTCTGGTCACAAGCGACATAAGCATAACTGCCGGAAACTGCTACGTTCCAGGCATTGTGCGGTAATGACAATGAACCGGCAGCCGTGGGATTGGTGGGGGAGCTGATGTTGATCACCTGCAGGGTGTCATCGAGGTCGGCAATATAAGCATAGCCGCCGGAAACGTCGATATCAAAGGCTCTTCCATCGAAATCAAAAGCGCCGACCGTTTCGGGTGCCGACGGCGTGCTGATGTCAATTACTTTCAGGCCGTCAGAATCATTGGCCACATATGCATAATTCCCGGAGACGTCTGCGCTGAAAGCAACATTTGGTGCCACACTCTCG
>Ga0114919_10005442_pt1 | contig 10163 bp, 10 predicted proteins | sample BlataG_FD_88682 | JGI IMG/M metagenome (GOLD analysis project Ga0114919, IMG submission 88682) | Deep subsurface microbial communities from Black Sea to uncover new lineages of life (NeLLi) - Black_00105 metaG | ecosystem: Environmental > Aquatic > Marine > Oceanic > Sediment | place: Atlantic... | reverse complement strand
TAATAGATTAACATATTGTTCAGAGTTAGAACTTTTTGTATAAAACCCCACACTTGCTTGTAAACTACTTGTTTTCACCCAACCACTAACGGTTCTTTGTGTAAAATTTTGTTGAGAACCTAAATCAACATAATCATCTACTCCATCAAACTTCATAGCCCCGTCATCAATAGTAACTCCTCCACTTACAGTTCCATGATTTATAATTCTACCAAAACCAGTTCCATTATTCACACCAGTTGAATCAATAACATTTCCAGTATTGTTGTAATATTGGTCGTTGAGTTTGTAGTGGGCGACTAAACCAGTATCTATTGAAGCCGAAACTAAACTAATCATAAACATTCCAATTAATAAGAATAGAAATACATTCACTTTAGATTTTTTCTTGTTTCTTTCTTTTTCATTATATAAACCACAATAGCCATCTGCATCAGAATCATGATTACAAGTGTAAGCACATTCATCGTAACATTCTTCTTTTTTGTATTTACATCTCATTGATTACCTCCACCTTTGCTTTAATATTATTTATTCTTCTTTTACCAAAATCCTTTAACCAGTTATTATCTCCTTTAGTTAAAGCATACCATCCATCTTTATCTTCATCAATCTTTATAATTCTATGTGCGTAATTTTCATATTTAATAAAGAAGCTATTGTAATCAAAGATAATTATATCTCCTTCGTTAAGATTGATTGGTTCTGTTAGATTAATTAAAGTTCCTTCTACTAATGTTGGTATCATTGAATTTCCATTTTGAATTAAATAACCCTCTCCTCTGAATCCTTCTATAATAAATGCAGAAACAAAACTAATTAAAAACATGCTTAATAAAAGGATTGTTAATATTTTTCTCATTTGGTTTTATAACCCCCAAAGTATCTTTTACATCTAGAACAACAAATATATCCTCTTTGTTTTGTCCTCCAAGTATAACCACACTTGGGACACCTAACAAATCTTCCTTTTTTAGACTTTGATCCTTTAATCCTCATAGAAATTATACGATTTACTACTATTTAAACATTTTGTATTTGTTTAATAATCTAAATCACCAACAGGGGTGTTGGTTCTACTCCTCTGCCAATTTATTATACCAAAGGCAATAGAGAATATTGAAACTACAAATACAAACCACGGAAAGTTCATCATTATCTTGTTATAAACAGGAAAGTTAATCATAGAATTTCTGATTAATTCATTCTCTAGAAGTACACGATAAATATTTGAAACATATATTGCACCATAGGTAAATGCAATTTCTACTAAAAGCATTATTCCAATCATCCAAGATTTAGTTCCTGAGTTATATCCTGCCAATAACATCCCTAAAACAAGGATGAAAATAAAGAAATAACTAAGATATACTAAAACTTCCTTTGCATTTAGGAATGGATAAACAACCATTGTAAAAATATCTTGACAAGTTTCACCAAATACATTTCCAGGTAATTCACAGTCTAGGCCTTCAAATGCTGTTTGAGTTGTTTCCATAACAAAATAAGTCATTGAAAAAAAGAACCCTGAAACAGCTATGAATAATAAACCCCAAGCTAAGAATATTAAAGAACTCTTATCAGATTCAAATATCTTACTTAGTTCCATTCTTATTTTCCTCCATATTATTCAAAAGTTCCATTAATTCTAAATATCTATTGTTATTCAACTTAAAAAATGTTACTACTACTTCTTGTAAATCTGATCTATGTGTAATTGACTTTAATTTTGATTTATATTTTACAGTGTAATTAATATCCATATTATCCCAGAACTTTAAGTTCATATCACTCATTTTTACAGATGTTTTAGATTTCATTCTGAAACCCCCATATTAATATCCTGTATTATTTCTGTTATAAATTGGAAGTGTTTTATTAGTATCCCAATCCAAACTACTATTATTAAGAAGAATCCAAAGGAATAAATATCTAAGAACAATACAAAAAATCCATATATCTCACTTGAACTAAAGTTTAAAATTAAGTCTTTCATCACTATTAAGATCAACCACCCTATTGAGTAGTACCAAAGGAAAGAGTTTTTCATTAAGTTATTGGCCATAGTTTTAATAAAAGTTTTACCCCAGTTACCATCGTGTGAATTAATTATACTCTTATTAGCTTCTTCACGATTATATTTTCCATAAGCCCTATGTAATGCTATAATAATAATCAAAAGGAATAGAATTATTAAAATGTCTGCAATAAGAACAGTTATATTTCTTTCTGATCCTGAAAGGTTTACTTCATATCCAACACAGAAATCAGTATCAACTCCATCTACATCTGTTGTACCACAAACCTCATACTCTCCAACTATCGAACTCCAATTACAAGCATCATAATAATATTCACTTCCGATCTTATTTGATTCTATTTGTGGATTAAAGATAACTTTTGTTTGATTTGGGTAAGTTACCGAGGTAAAATTAGTGTATGTAGAATTAGAATACTTTTGTGTCCATGTTATACAATCATCTAATTTTGTTGTACCATAAGACTCAATATATGCAGAAGTCATAGGAATAATAAAAAGAAATGTAAATGCAATTAGAAATAATAGTGTTTTCTTATTGTAATTCATATATTTTATTACCATTACCACTATTTAAAACTTTTCAAAGTTATATACAACCTCCTTGTTTCATCCATGCTAAGTTAGGATTGTAGTACATTAATTTCTTATATCTACAAATACTTGAACTACTTATTATACTACTTCCACCACCAGTTTGGTCTACTTTACAAGTTCCATCTCCATCTAAATAATAACCATTAGGACATTCTGTTGTTGCGTTTGTATCTAAATCTCTTGTAGTAATTGAATTAGTATCAAAACTAACAGAACCATAAGTATCATTACACCATGCAGTAATTGAGTAAGTTCCTGCACTTAGTGAAATATCTATTGGAGAAGAGTAAGTATAATTAACTGCTTTAAGACTATACCATTGAGAGTCTACTCCTTGTGTATCAGTACAAGTCTGAGAATAATTAAATACTAAATTTTGATTTCCACTAACTCCATTTATTACAACAGGAGGTAAATCAACTATAAATGTTGTATTTCCTTGACCGATATTTCCATAAGAATTATTACAATAAACTATTGCTGTATTTGAATTTTCTGAATAACTAACTCCTGTAAAATTATTAGCACCTGCTTGTGGTGCTGAATTTGTTGCTCCACCATTTAAACTATACCAACAAAACTGAATATCTGCTGGATGGTTCGCTGTAAAATTTAAGGTAGTTGGTGTTGTTGTATATGTTGTTCCATTAACTGGATATTGAACTGTAATTATTGGAACTTGTTGAATTTCTATATTTAAACTTGTATCATTTCCAACTAATAATTCATCAGAAGCATTTTCAAAAGCGATTATTGTTAAATTATAAAACCCTTCTGCATAAAGTGTTGTATCTAATAAATAACTTTGAACATCATCTGCAAGATAAGAGGTAACTAAATAAGTTCCTGTTCTATTTGTTAAAGTGATGTTATGCCAAAAACTATCCAACTGTAAATCATTACTTATCCAAGTTATACTATAATTTCCAAAAATATCTTCTTCTTGTGCAGGATTAGTAATTACAACATTTGGAGGAGTGTTTAATGTAACAGTATCAAATGAGTGTATTTCAAATGAACTTAATGATTCATCTAATATTGTAACTGTCTCTCCAGTAGGAACATCTACATTTAAACTAACCCAATGTGTTTCTCCTTCTGTTGGAGAATTCTTACAAATAAAATACATATAAACATTTCCAATATCATTATTATTACTTAATGTTCTATCTTTTTCTGAATAACAACTTCTTGAATCTAAACTAGAGTTAATCCAGATGTAAGGAGTTTGTGTTCCACTTGCAGACTTAAAACTTACAGAAGCAGAAATAAATATACTATCTCCTCCATCTGAAAAATATAATGTATGATTTGTTAAGGTGTGATTTCCTGTTCCTAGATTAATTGTGTTTGTATAATTTGTTGATTCGTTAGATGATTGATTTGCAGAGATATAATATCCCCCTTGGTCTCTTAATGCAAATTCAATTATCTTTCCGTTAAAAGTTACATTAGCACCATTTGTATTTCCACAATCCAAACTAACTGTATGATTTCCTTCATCTGCCAAATCAATCCAATTAAGTGAAATAGACCCAGTTGATGTTGCACTTGAAATATATCTAACTACATAAGGAGAAACTTCTTCGTCACCTATCGCCCTTAATCTACAAAACATTGTAGTTGATTGGTTAGCAGTTACTCCAACTTTAAAGGTGTGATAATCTGGAGAATCGTAAGACCTAGTTACTGTAAAATTATAAATTGATTGTAAATCTGAATTAGTATAACTTGTATTAGTAAAATCCTGAATACTTCCATCAACTCTATTACTTGCATTTGTGTTTAATTTACCCATTGAAATATCATTATTATAAATCTCGATTGGTTTAGGATTTGCACTTACTTGTTTAAAATAAAAACTAACATTATGTATTCCTGCATCTGGAATAGTGTAATTTATTGGTGAGAAACCTGTTGAACCTGAATTTATTGCACCACCTAACCAACTTAAACTTCTTAACTTCTCTTCATGAATTGTTACACCATCTAAATCTACTCTACCCCAAACATCAACAGTTCCAGTTCCACCAACTGCATTTCTAATATTAAAACTTGTCATTAAAATAAAACTCTCATTAACTGTTGAAGTATTCCATTGGAAAGAACCATCTTCTGAATAACTTGCTGAATCAAAAGGGAATGAGGGTAAATCAAATCTAACACCTTCTAAACTTGTGTTATATTTTACTATTAACAAATCATTTGAATCTATTTCACTTGAACTTAAACTTCCATCACTTAATTCCATTGAACATTTCCAAGTATCTCCTATTGTTAAATTTCTAACTGAAAGGTTATCCATAAAGGTTGTTCCATTAATAACATCTGTGTAAGTATTTGTTAGATTAAGAACTGTATTCTTATACCACCTAACTGTTAAGGTTATATTATCTCCATCTTGGTCTGTTAATAATGAGCTACAATTTAAATCAGCCATAGTTGAGTTAAGTAAATCTTTGCTTTCTAAAATTGGTGTTGGATTGTTTGGTGCAAAGTTATCTATAGGTGCCCAACTCTCCAAAGTTAAATTCTCTAACACAGGCGAATAAAATTCATAATCTTCCCCAGTAGAAAATTTAAATTCAGGTAATAAATAATTAGTATTTGAATTAACAATAAAATCATTTCTTCCTGTTAGGTTTAATTCTAATTCTCCTGTTTCACTTTCTGTCCAATTAACACCAACACCATCGTTTCTATGGTCTGTGCTTCCTGTTATGTAAAGTGATTTTATTTCTTCTGCTGATAAAGAACGATTGAAAATCATTACTTCGTCTACTAAACCATCCATATAAGCTGAAGAAGATGCTGTTTTTCCTATACTATCAGGATAATTAGCATTACTTGCAGCTAATACATCTGAACCAAATGGAACATTTGTATTCTCACATATTAATTCACCATCAGAATAAAACTTAATTGTATTTTCAGGGAATGAAATAGTTGCAGTTAATAAATACCATGTGTCTATATCAAAAGTTATATCGCTTACACAATAAGTAAAAGCATCTGATGATTGTGACCTTACTCCAACTTTCATTTTGTTAATACTTTCAATTCTGAAAACAAAAAAGTTTAAATCTGTACCCATTGCAAGAGCAATCGGCCCTTCATTGTTTGCTCTGTCTGGTCTCATATTTTGCCATAATGAAACACTAAACTCTTCTTGTCCATTTAAAATATTTTGAAATGTGTCAATTCCTAAATCAACATAATCCCCTGTCCCATCAAAACTAAAACTATTATTAAAAACACCTTCAGCATTTGCATTAGCGTTTCCTGCGAATGTCCCATCATTTCCATTGCCTGAATAATCTAAAGCATTTCCATCTCCGTGCCAGTAACCTACTAAACCTTCACTTGATACTTGAGCGTTTGGAATATAAGCATCTCCTACAGAAGTTCCATCATTGTCTCCGTGGTCGTCTTGAACACTTCCTGTGTTAAAAGAATAGTAAGAAACTAAATTATCTGTTGAGCCGTTATAGCTTTGAGTTCTGTTTAAGTTGTAGATGTTTTGGATTTCTGATTCTGAAAGAGATGAGTTGAATATCATTACTTCGTCTATTGAACCGTTGAAATATTTCCATGGAGCTCCATTAACTGAACCAGTAGTTTGTCCACCTATTGCAAAATATGGTTGCCATTCGTCTAATCCAGTATAAGTATTATTAAAAATACTAACTCCATCTGCATAAAACATAATATTAGTACCATTAAGTTTTACGGTGTAAAATACCCATTCATTTGCTGGAGCATTATATCCAGTGTCTATAAATGTTGCATTATCACCAGTCACATAATATAAATTATAATCAAAACCTTGATGATAATACCAAACTGAAAATCTATCGTCAGTTAAGTGATACCAACTATCAATCATTGTGTTATAAGTATTATAAAGATAATTATCTTTATTATATGCCCACCAACTAAAAGTGGTAGCATTTGGATTAAAATTAGATGTTGTTGCAGATACATAATCCCCATCCCCATCCAATTCTAAATATCCTGAATCATTATAAGGCAAATACCCACTATTCGCACCAACATTCGCTTCCCATAAAGTTGCATTTAAACTTGAACCATTCAAAGCTTCTCCTTTTACTGTTAGATTAATTCTATTATCTGAACCCAAAGAAACATTTTGAAATTTAAATGTTTGATTACCTTCTGGATAAAATCTTGAATATGTTGAGTTGTATATTTCAGATACTTCTGTTTCATTTAATGCTCTGTTGAAAATCATTACTTCGTCGATTGAACCGTTGAACTCCCTACTTGCTATTCCTGCATCTGAACCAACCCTTAGGCTGTTTGCATTTGAACCAGGAATGGTTACTAAAGAATTTTCTTTAATAATAGATGAATTCAAATAAATCCTTGTTTTGGTTCCATCGGCGGTTCCACAAATAAAATACCAATTATTTGCAGATATAGAAGTTGTTACAAACGTGTCTAAACTTCCATTTAACAACAAATAAAATGACTTATCGCTAGGATTTAGAGCAAGTGCATATCCACCAGCACCATTAGCTCCATTAGATTTAGCAACAATTCTTTGAAAAGTATTTCCTACTAGACTAGGTTTTATCCAAGAACAAACAGTAATAGCGGTAAAAACATTTATTGAGCTATCAGTAGCTATTTCTACATAATCCCCCGTCCCATCCAATTCCAAAGCACCTCCATAAACACCTGAAGAAGAATTAATAAAAGCATTTCCTGTTAATGTTCCGTCGTTGTTATTGTTTGAAAGGTCTCTTGCGTTAACATCCATTGACCAATAACCTACAAGAGAAGAATCGTTTATTGTTAAGTGGGAGAACTCTGGTTCGGAAGTTGTGTTTTCTAAAATTGAATTATAAAAAGTAACATTTGTTATAGAGATTGTTGGGTCTAAGTCTATTATTTCACCGTAATAAGTTATATCATAAGATTCAATCTCACTCATACAATCTCTTAATTGCCATACAAAAATAATATTTGTATCCCAAATACAAGTCATTAAATCTTTATAGTTTGGAGTAATTATCTTATCAGTTATATTATTCTTTGCTTCAAATGTATTAAAACTTAATTCCCAATTTAGTTCTTCTGTTCCTTGTATTGTTTCAATCTTAGAGATAGGAATGGATAATGTATTAACTCTAAATGTTACTTCATCTAAAGGATAACTTACTCCTGTAAGATTTGGGTAGAACTCTATTTTATTATCTGTATTCGTAGCAGGTTCAATAAAAGAAATATCTGGAGTATGTATTTGTGTTCCATTAATAAATATCTTAACATTAAAGTTTAATTTAGAATATTCATCTGTATCATAAACATAATAAGTATTGTTAAACCATTCATAAATAACTTCTTCTGAACCTTGACCTGTAAAAACTTTAAAATCCATTCCTTCTGGAATAATTAATCTATATCTTTTATCTCCAGAACCTGAACCAAATAAAGAATAACCAAGAGTATTTCCATCTAAATTCCAACCAGTTGTCCATTGGTAATCATATAAATTTAAATTACCTGTGTTAGTCCAAACATCTGTTGATGGATTGTATTCTTCTTTTTGAATTGGTTGATTAGAATTAATTGGAAAAATAGCTGATTGCCATTTATATTTTTTATCAGAACTCGTTTGGGTTACATAAATATCAATTAAAGTATTATTTATTTTTGTAAAGGTGGTAAAAACATTTGGTTGTCCATCCCCATTATTATCGTTTTCAAAAGTCAGAATATTTGTTTTAAGTTGTAAATCTGAATAGACTGTTGGTTCAGGCATAGCTGATAGAGTTGAAGTAAGACTAAGGAGAAGTAAAGAAAGAACAATTAAAAGAGTGGGATTTTTCATTTTTTTACTACTATTATATACTTTTTGTTGTTTTTATATCTTTTGTTTCAGTTCCATAGCCCTCTTAAGGTGATCCACGAAACAGGCGAACTTAAAGGTAACTTCATCCAGGAACTCCATAGCTTCCTTTAAGAGTTCATCACCTGTTTTATCTTTATCTATTACTGGTTCTGATTTCATTTTAAGTAACTAATATTCTTTATCTTTACTCCAAGTCTTATTATTTTCTTATTTAATTCAACAATAATCCAAAAAAGTTTATTTCTACAATTAAAACTTTTTATTAATCCCTCAAAAAATGATTTTAATTCATTTTCATCCCAAATATTCATTTCTTCAAAACTGAAGTTATTATCAAAAAACAAATAACTTATCTTTTCTTCAATATTCATCTTCTTATAGTAACTATATGGAATTGAAAATCTTGCTTGACCATTTACAAAATGATGTTTTTGTAAAAACTTAACCTTATTATTATTTACAAAAATAACCCATCTATGGTGTGCGTTTCCTACATAACCTCTTCCCTCTATTCCCTCAACACCACGAGATAATTCATATTTTGGTGATGGAAATTCCAGATAACCTTTTTTGGCTATTCTTTTTATTTCAAAACATAACCATATGGGATCTCTTATATCCTCTAGAACATGAGAACAAAAAACAAAATCAAAGTATTTATCTGGAAAGGGTAAAGGAGTTCTATCACATACATCTAACTGAAACCATGTTTCTTTAGAATACTTTTCTTCTCCTCCAAGTTGATGTTTCTTTTGTCTAGTATCATAAGGGTTAATATCTATCACATGGGTTGCTCTATTTAAAGTTCCCCCCCATCCACCAATATCTAAAACCCTATCCCCTTCTTTTATTATCTCAAGTATCTTTCTTAGATTTGGATTATTTCTAATCATGTATTTTGTTTAACTCCTTTTGTAATCTTATTTCTCTTTTTAGTTCCTTAACTTCTTTTATTCTAATTGCAAGTAAGGCTGTGCTAATTAGAAATAGGAAAGTCATTATAATTGAAGCTGTTAGTTCTGTGTTGTTAATTGCTAAACTTACCATAGTCTACCTTCTCGAATAAATTGTGGTTTAGTTGGCTCTTCAAAAGGCAGAATAAAACTTCTTGTTTCTCCTATTAGTTCTATTAAGTGTTTATTTGCATTATAATGTCTAGCAATAGGACAACCAAATTCCCTGTGGACAAACTCACAAGTACTTCCTTCGTGTTTTTCATACCAACAGTATGCTTCATTGTTCTTTCCTATTTGTTCATATGGGCATTTCATCTTTTAATCTTCCTTTAAGTTTTTATCAACTATATATCTAAATAATTCAAACTTGTTCTCTGGAATAAATAAAGTTCTACATGGAGTAAGTTTGTTTGGGACTGCAAATCTAAAAAGCTTCTTTAAATCTTCTAATATTTTATCTGCTATGTTTATTTCTGTCATCGTTCTCTCCTATCTTTATACATTCTTCTTGATTCATATTTCTGTCTTGCGTGTTGTAGTTCTCTGAATCTGTATCTTTGAACTTCGTTTAGTTCTATTTCTGGAAGTTTAATGTTGTGTGGTTGAGTGTATGTTGGTTTCATTTTAAATTTCGTTTAATTTATATTCACAGAAGTTTAAAAAAATGCGATTAGTTGCTCCGAACTTAGAAATC
>Ga0114919_10005441_pt1 | contig 10163 bp, 8 predicted proteins | sample BlataG_FD_88682 | JGI IMG/M metagenome (GOLD analysis project Ga0114919, IMG submission 88682) | Deep subsurface microbial communities from Black Sea to uncover new lineages of life (NeLLi) - Black_00105 metaG | ecosystem: Environmental > Aquatic > Marine > Oceanic > Sediment | place: Atlantic... | reverse complement strand
TATATAGGTGTTGGCACAAATCACCTCCAGAGTTATCTCTCCTGTATAAGTAAAAGGGGTAAATTCCTTTATTCTTCTTAGAGCTTTTTCAGCAGCAGTTTTAATTATATTTTGTGTCTTGTTTAAGGAAAGGCAGCGTGCCGTATAACGGTTAATGGCATATTTAACAATGGCTGTTTCAATATTCTTAAGCCACTTTTTGGTTTTATTACAGATCACATCATCCCCGCTAATTAATACTACCGGGATACCAAAGTATCCACACAGGGCGGTAGCAATCTGTACCTCATCAACTGATTCTCCATTTATCTTAAAATCTATGAAGTTCTTAGCAGAATAGGTATGACTGAGAATTCCTTTTTGACCTAATCCAGAATGATATCCAATCAAAAAGGCAGCATCCGGGGAACGTTTTAAGTCCTCTGTTTCAAATAAAAAAACGGGCTGTCCTGCAATAAGCTGCGCTTCCGGATGTATTTTATCAAAAAGAATGTTACGATAGGTAAAGCCATGGGAATCATGAACAACGACCTCTTTGGCTCCTGCCTTAAGAGCTCCTTCTATAGCCACATTTGTATCTGAAGTTATCCATTCCTGGGCTCTTTTATAACCAACGCCCTCCTCTGTTATCTGCTTGGAGCTTACGATCCCAGAAATTCCTTCTATGTCGACGGATATAGCTACCTTCATTTCTTTCTCCTTGTAGTAGTTTAGTATTGTCAAAAATATCTTAGCTAAAAACCTACTCCTTTTGATTAGATTTCACTCAGTTTTTAATAGTACACAAGGAATGGCCACCCTTCCATTTTCTTAGTCCAGTATCAAGCCCTCCTTTTCAGAAAACAATTATTATCTCACTCCAAAGATAATTTCGTCTCCTTACCTTGTTGATCTCTCATATTTATCTTTCATATTCCTTCATACAATTTTTGACATTACCCTAAATATACCATAAATAGATACACGGACCGCTACTCCTTCAGAGCTCCACTCAACATCCCGGCAGAGATATAGAACTGCGCCCACCACGCCATAGCCATCATTGGCACAGAGAAGACTGCGAAGGCTGCAAAATAGACTGGCCGCCTTAAACGCAGCGCCACGTCCATATTTTGTATTACCTGAGAAAGTATATGCATCTCCTGTCTCCTCAAAATAACCAGCCCAATCAAGTAGGTTCCCCAGGTAAAAATGAAAATGAGAATTCCGACCGTGGCCAAAATCGTGATAGACATGGGTAATACGACTTTGAAGAAAACCTGCGGGAAGGAAGCACCATCAATCTCTGCTGCGTCGAAGAGATCTCTTGGAAGACTGAGGTAATAACTGTAGAAAAGGAAAATTGTAAAGGGAAGAAACTGGGCAGATAGGGCGATGATTGCTCCTTGATAAGTGTCTAACCAATGCAGGCCGCGTGTAATACGGAACGTTGTGATCATTGTCATAACAACAGGGATTGCCTGTGCAGCGATCAAGAACTTGACAACGTGATCTGTGAACCACACGCGGTATTGAGCTAATATTAACGCCGTGATAGCTCCAAGTACTTCCAGGATAATGACGCAGCAAACGGAAAGTACAATGGTGTTAAGAAAAGCACGAGTTGCATTGCTCATCTGGAAGAAATAAACAAACGAGGAAAGTGTCCATTCGCGTGGGAGCATAAACACGTTCACCCCCTTGAACTTCCCAGCTCCATTGTAATCATCTATTAATTTAAATGCATTGACTACAATCTGCCATATTGGTATAAAGTTTAAAAACAGAACAAGTATCACAAACAAAAGCATGACAAAGTAATAGGAGTTTCTTCCCTTCTCCTTCATCTTCTATTCCTCCTCTATTAACCCTGTTGATCGATTCAAACAGACGCCAAGTAAACCCAGCTCGATTATTTAACATCCTTAAAGAGACGGCGTTGTATTAAACTCAAACTAACTGCAAGCACAAAGATCATCATGGCGATGGTTGAACCATATCCAGTACGAAAGTCTCTGAAGGCCCTTGAATACATATAGGTAGCCAACACGTGAGTTGTATTCGCTGGTCCAGCATATTCGGTTAGCATCCATACCATGTCAAACAATTGGAAAACGCCGAGAATTGCCAGAATGATCGTAGTATTAATCACGTTTCGGGTCAACGGCACGGTGATGCGAAAGAGTTTGGTCCATAGCCCAGCTCCATCTATGTCTGCGCTTTCATAGATTTCAGCGGGTATTGTAAGGATAGCAGAACGGTAAATCAAAAGATTGAAACCGATACGAGCCCAGATCTGAACAGCCAGAACGACGTAAAAAGCGGTCTTAATTTCTCCAAGGAGCAAAACTGTTTTAGTTCCCAAGAGCCGGATGATCGCCTTTTCGAGTCCATAATTTACTGCTATCCACTCAAAGGGACCGTAACCAGTTGCATGGGAACCTGCAAAGAACACTCTCCACACCTTGGCGAGAACTGGTGTCGGCATGACAACAGGAATGAAGAGCAGAATGAGTAACAATCGCTCGGTGCGCAGACGTTTCTTCCCAAAATGGTTGGCTAGAATATTAGCTAGTAAGAAAGCGATGGGTAACTGAATAAAGATTGTCCCTGCAGTCATCAAGACGGTGTTCCGCAAAGCACGCCAAAAAATAGAATCACGAAACAGTTTTGCATAGTTTGATAAGCCTACAAAAACCAGTTTCTGGAAATTGAAGTTCCTAATATCAAAGAGGCTGATAAACAGGTTATCAAATATCGGGTAATAAAGATATACTGAAATCAATACAGCGGCAGGTAATGTAAAGAGTTGAAGGCACAGATTCCTTCTCTCTCTTGTCTTCATCCAAACAGCTCCTCGAGTTGTTAATAATGCCTATCGTCTCAGTATACGGAGCGACAGGTATCTCATTTTTTAGGCATCTATAGGCTTGAGGTTATTTAACAACTCCTCATCCTTGTATTTTTGACTTAATTCAACCCACCAACATTCCAAACAGCTCACACCACTTAACAACCAGCTCTTGCACGAAATTACTTGTATAGTTTTTTCTCTAAAGGAAAATACTACCCTTATGATTATCCTGTTTTCCCTAAATGAATCTTCAAGCAAGTTCATGACCAGCTGGGAAAAAGATTGTCATTTTGCCTTGCTTTCTCAAGCTTAAGATGATTTAAGTATTTCTTTCGCTTTTAATTCCTATCTTTTCTTTTCAGTCTCTTTTGCTTTCCTTTTAGCTCAGATTTTTCATAAATTTCGGTTGAAAATATTCCTCTATTTCCTCCCCAAATTGACATGCAACACGTGACAATAATTATTTTGGCTGCGTATCCCGCTGTTACTCGTAGAATAAACCGTTGTCTGTTATATAAATGCTTGGTTTTCAGGCGTTATAGAGTGTATATTTTCTTCTGACAAGTGGATTCTCCAATCCTCAGCTAGGTAAGCATGCCAAAGAAGGTTGTTGAAAATATGTATCGGTCAATACACACAGAGAGTACCAACTGAGTCCGTGCATTCGCTTTCAGTCACTTTAATACACACAATGGAAAATCTCCACTTCAGTTAGCAGGTCTCAATACGCAAGGTATGGAGTAGATCGAATCCTGTCGAAGAAAATGCGCGCTACCGGGATACGCAGCCCAATTCTTTATCTGCTTTTTATAGTGTGAGTTCTTATCTTAAGCCACCTCATAGGCTTTATTTGCCTATCTTAGAGTCCTGCAACAAATAAGGCGTCGATCTTCTCGGCGGCCTGCTTTACTGAGATCAGATTAGCTAACAGTTCAACAAGAACATTTTCAAAGTCACTGGTAATAGCAGAAGGTACATTAAACCAGGTTGTCCTATGGTCTGTTAATATCTGGAATGCTCGTCGCAATGTCGTCCAGGTGACATTTGATACGTCCACAGCTCCACCTGCCGGATTGGTGGTTCGACGGATCCACTGCTCGCTGAAGCCCTTACCACTCATCATGACGGCCAACCGCACAGTCTCTTCCGGATAATCGGTTCTGACGTTGACACTGACACCCCACCAGAAACCACCTGCTATCTGTTTAGAAATGCCGCTAACAAGTGGTGGCGGTACAATGATGCCATATCTAAGGTCCTCCTCGTGGAATCCTGCTTTGGTCTCGGCAGCGAAAAATATACCCATACACATCATACCAACCTTGTTCTCGTGCATGGCAGGAATCATAGGACCCCATTCATTAGTGAGAACGTTGACACCATAGTAGCCCTTTTTGCCCCATCGCTCCATGGTTTCCAAGACCACCTTCATCTTGTCCGAGAACTTTGTCTTTCCGCTAGTGATCGCGTCCATTTCGGCTTGGGTGACGGCCCGTGCGGATAGAGCCTGGAACAGCCATCCTGCAGAAAAGGGTCCAGTGCCAACAATGATGGGAAGAGGAATGATGTCAGCGGCCAGCATCTTGTCCATGGCAGCTTCCAGTTCATCCAGTGTTGACGGCTCCTCAAGCCCCAAGTCCTCGAATACCTTCATGTTGTAGATAAACCCAAAGATCTGAGTCTCCTGAGGCAGAGCATAAATCTTGCCATCAAACTTGCACTGTTCCAGAATTGATGGTTGATACTGCGCTAGGTCATCAGCAGCGAGATAATTGTCCAGTGGCATAATGAACCCTCCCTCAACCATCGCTTGCAGACCTGATCGAGTCACACCACTGATGAAGAGGTCAGGGACCTTGGCCTGGCTCGCGCCTAATATTTGCATAATACGTGTGACATGGTCAGTCCACACGATCTGGCTCAACTCGACCTTAATGCCTGTTGTTGATTCAAATGTGTTGGCAAAGTCCTTGATCACAAGACCTTTTTGAGCATCGTCATCGAAGTACATGTGCCAGAACTCCAGCTTATTCGGTTTTCCCTTTACTTCTTTGCCCTCTACCAAAAGTAGTCCAGAAACCAGCGTCATCACCAATAGTACAATTAGTAGTTTTTTCATGTTACTCACCTCGTTTAAGACTTGGTTTATTTTTCCTAGAAGCTTCTAAAAGGAAATTTGATTATTTAACGCCTTTCTTTCTTCAGAAGCTTTCTCTCATCCCAGCTAATGGCCTACCTACTTTCTCACCTCCTCCTGGCTGTATTTTTAGCTTCTCCTTCAAGGAAAGATCTAAGCTCATTTTTCCATCAAATGCATACTTTGCTGAAGATTCCCCAAAATTTCACATAGTTTTTCCAAAGCCACTGAATGTAAACTACATTAAGAAGATGATGAATTGGAAAAAAGGCTTCTTTCATGACACAGGTCAAGATTTTAGATAAAATTTTGGAAAGCTCTCATCAAATTCCTTTACCCCCTGAATACTTTTCAAATTTGTTACTTTCTGTTTCCAGATCTATGAAATTTCTCTTCTAAAACTCTTATAGATTTTCTGATGTGCTCCCTCATCAGCTTTTCTGAGAGATCTGGGTCATGATTTTCTAGAGCCTCTATTATTGCCATGTGTTCCGGAAAAGTCTCTTTGGGGGGCCTTATGAGCCCTCGGGTGTAGCTATTGGACAGAAGAATGTGGAAGGATTTGACTATTTCTCGCAAGAGATCTATTCGACTAGTTTCAATTAAAAAAGAATGGAACTTTTCGTCAGCCTTTTTGTAAGCAGTCCAATCTCCTTTGTTTGAGGATTTCATGGCTCTCTTGTAGAGATCCTTGAGAAGATTTAATCGATTTTTACTGACCACTGGGGCAGCTTTTCTGCAAGCTAGGCCCTCTAAAACCTCACGCATTTCAAATATTGCTATCATCTCTTCTTTAGAGAACTCTCTAACATAAGTACTTCCTCGAGGCATTACTTTCACTAGGTGTTCCTTGGCCAGCTGACTTAATGCTCTACGAAGAGGGGTCCGGCTGACTCCCAATTTTTTGGCTAACTCTTCTTGGATTAATTGCTTTCCTGGCTTCAATTGTTTCTTTAATATCATTTCCTTAACTTTGTTGTAAACTAATTTATCCAGGTTACGATATTCAATCTTTATAACCATTTTTTGAGGGGTTTGGGTGTACTGAGCACTGTGCACATTATATATATTGTTAAAAATTTGTCAACCCCCCTCGATCTTACAAAATGCCCTAAAACCTTATGTAGTTCTATATTATATATGTTTTTTTGGTTAGCTTGCAGGGAGAAAAGAGCTATAAGTTTTCGCTCTTGTATAACAATGCGAATCTAAAGTGAGGATAGGTTATTTAAAATAACGTGCTAAGCCTATTTAAGGGTTTATCAACATTAAATCAAAAAGAGACCAAAATGTCGTCAATCTATGATGTAGGATTTCGATAAAATAAGGATTTTAGTTTAGAGAAAAGCAGTTAATGGCGTGCTTTGGGACAGAAGGCGACAAAATAAACCCTATTTTGGCCTCACAGGTTCATGTAGTTTTCGCTAGTAAGAAGAGAGGTGCAATTCCTAGGGGTCTATGAGCCTCGAGGACCCAAGGGAAAAATACCGAGTCTTCAGCTACCAGCTTTCCCTCTTTATAAACCTCCAACTTTATCTGATAACAATCTTTTGGGGAAATCCCCAAGGTTAACTTATAAGATGTATCCATAATACCAATAAAAAACCGGCCACTTGTGTGAGTAACCGGTTTTCCCGTGGGCTTTCGTAACCCTCAGGGAACCAACCTTTCAGGGTTAGGACTTTGCTTTCACTCAAAACTTTAAAAACAGTCTTTTGAGCTTTACTCCGTTTTTATTATAGCAAAATATTTTTAAGATTTGCGGTTGAACGGATAAGCTTTTTACTGGCTTACATAAACGATGAAGACAAATGTTTCCTTGAGACAAACTTTAAGAAGGAGGAGGTTTTTCCTAGGCCGATTCTAATTTGGAACGAAAATATTGGAGGTGATGGGTGAAAAGATATCTAATGATCCGGTATGTTTTGTGGTTAGTTTGAAGGAAGAGGTATATTTACATAAGAGCTTATTATCGGAACTTTCTTACTCTGACGCCAGAATTATATTGTCTTGAAAACAAGGAGCAAAATCAAACCGATAAAACCTACGATAAAACCTAATAGAAAAACAGCCGGGAATATCAATGTTAATGGCAACCCTAGACCCACTTTTTTATAGAGACAAGCATATATTCTCTCTAACCATAAGGGACCTTCTACAATTTGATTTTTAACTTCTTTCTGTCTTCTTTCTGTCCCTAAGACACCTTGGAAAAACTCCTTATCGCCAAGCTCATAGTCCAATTTTTCTCCACGACATAGGAGAGGAGTTATTCTTTTAAGCTCTTTATAGTGATACCAAAAAGTTATACGAACACGAACCATAAAAAGGAATCCCAAAAAAGAGAAGAATAAGAGTAAACCAAGTATTATGTACTTTAGAGGATTTGCCAATCCATTTGATTTAAAGACATATGCTAAACTAGCACCCAACAAAACAATATAGAAACTTGTAAAAGCAAGACGTTCGTTCTCGATATGTCTAATATGTTGCCAATGTTGAGAATAAATCTCTTTCAAATTACCCCTATCGCTCATTTGTTGATGGTTTTTGGTCATTTATCCCCTTTCACTTATTTTTTAGATACTCCCTCAGGACCTCCCTTTGTATAGCTGAGAATATCCTTCTTTTCCTGGCAAGTCGTGCCTTCCGGCCTTCAGTGCCCCGTAACGATTGTTAGTTCTGTCACCTTTTCACTTCTTTTAATGTTCTCGGAATCCAACTTCAGGTGTTGAAAGCTCTTTTAAATACTCTCTTCCTGAAGGCGTTATTCTCCATTCTCTTATCACCCATTGGTTTCTCCTCTCCTCTATGTGGCCCAACTGAATGAGATAATTAGCATGAACCATTAGAGACTTTCCTTCTTTCTTCATACCTAGGGCATCACCAAGTTTATGCGCTTCACACCAATTGGAATAATCTTCTAGTTTCTTAAGGATCCTTATAAGAAGACTCTTTTTTATTTTCACCCTTCCCTTCTCCTTCAGGATCTTTTAATTTGTTTACCCAGGTAAGTCTTTCACAAAGAAAGGTCCTATTACGTATTCTCCCTTGTAGAAATAACCAATGATTCCCCCACCTTTTAAAGCTCTCTTTCTCGACCAGAGATAGACCACCACATCATTGTCTATATCATTAGTCAATGTGAAAAGATATACAGTGAGGAAAGCCACGACTTTCCTGAACTTCCCCAAGATCTCTTCTTTCGCACTGGCCAAAGAAGGATGGTCTCTTGTGTCCCAGACGTCTACAACAATCTTGCCTCGGGTATCTAATTCCTTGATGCCCTCGAAGATCCGTGGCTTTACTTTACCTTCCACACCACTCTCATCGTATCCGAATTCCAGATTCGGATACTCATTAGGATAGTCCATTATCATGCTTACTCTAAGTTTTAAGAACTCATACTGTAGAGCTGAGATCATAGCGTTTCTTGGCTTCCCTTCTTCAGTGAACCAGAAGAAATGAATATCTGCTCGTCCTAGCATTGGTATAAGAATAAGCAACCCTGCTGCTAACATCCCCACGAAAAATACTTTAGTTCTCATAACATCCACTCCTAGTAACTCTATTTATTTTTTAGATACTCCCTCAGGATTTCCCTTAAAATAGCTGAGACTATCTTTTTCTGTTTCTTTGACCAATTTTTTCTTTCTTTAAAGCTTACCTGGTGAAAGCTTACTTGGTTTTATTTAAGACAGAAATTACTCCTTGTGGGGAAAGTAATCAGGGGAAACACCTAAACTCTCTGCTTCCCCTTGCATCTCAAAATATAAGTAGTCACAGTTTTCTTTCTCAACCTCTAAAGTGCTAAACCTACAAACCTCCCAGCCATGATGCCTTAACCACCGGTCTTTTCGTAAGTGCTCGGTAAACCTCTCAAGAGAAGGTGTCGCTTCAGGTGACTTCAAAAAATCCTCTACACCTTTTTCAATATCAGCAATATGCCAAATATCATCTATCTCTACTATAACCCTTTTAAAATCTCCATCCTCATTCTCGCCCTGATACAGAAAATCTACCCTAAAAGGTTCTAGATGACTTCTCTCAGCCCTTTCTTTATCGTGTGGATCATAATGAATCCAGTTTACCCACACTTGAGGGATTAACGCTGGCCTGTTTAATAGAACTTTGTAAGTTCGTTCCTCATCATCATATGGCACTATACAATTCTTCTGTGCCTGCCCAATCTTCTCTAAAAAAACTCTTTCTACATTCGTCTGGCACAAGCCTTTCAATTCTTTAACCACATCGTGCCATTCCTGTTCAAAATTAACGCTCAGCGACTCAGAGAGTGAAGTCCTGTCTATCTCTCTCATTTCACTTTGCTTGTATTTAATATCCCTCCACTTTATCGGTTTATTAGCGTCGTAGTCCAGCACATACTCATTATCACACCATATAACAGTTCCTCTCTCGAGATCTTGCCTAAAATTCAATTTAGGCTTCTCAAGTCCAAAAATTAAAAAATCCATACCCACACCTCCTCCTCTTCTCACTTATTTTTCAAATACTCCCTCAGGATCTGCCTTGACATTTGCGTAGACACTATTCGCTTTTGTATTTTTACCATGGATTTAGCCTCTTAGGATAGCTATTTTTCAGGATCTCAGGAAGCACTTTAGCCAATTATTTCGCTTTTGTCAATGGAAAGCGAAATTGAGTTTATGGGTAAGCTATGAATCCTGTTTACTTCAATGTCCTGTTTATTAACGCCTAACATTTGGGACCTATTTGCAGACGGAGCAAAACTAAGACAAGCACAAGCTGAGAGCGGCAATAGGCCCTTGGTTCTGGCTAGATTTTCTCGGCCTAGCTCTTTTTGCTTTTGTTTATCTTGCTTTCCAGATTTTTTCAGCCATTTTTTAGCTTCTTCCAAAACTCAAAGGTAATTTTTCTCAACTCGCCACTCTGCCTCTGTCCATATCGCCTTGCGAGTCTTCAGTTAATAGAGCCCGGGGTTTTCTACTCAAGTCCTTCTCTCTGCTGATAGGCTCTGTGAGCCTATCCATACCCACATTCGTAATTTTTGGTGAATCCCTTCTCTGCACTGATAGGCTGTCTGCATCTGGTCATTCTGCTTAGGGAAAACCTAGAGGAAATAGGCTCCTCTGGTGAGCGCTTGAGACAAGAACGGCATTTACATATTTCCTGAATTTCTTCAGGAAATCCAAAAGAAAGTAAGAAGCTACG
>Ga0114919_10005437_pt1 | contig 10167 bp, 9 predicted proteins | sample BlataG_FD_88682 | JGI IMG/M metagenome (GOLD analysis project Ga0114919, IMG submission 88682) | Deep subsurface microbial communities from Black Sea to uncover new lineages of life (NeLLi) - Black_00105 metaG | ecosystem: Environmental > Aquatic > Marine > Oceanic > Sediment | place: Atlantic... | reverse complement strand
GCTTTGTCTCTGCTCTGCTCGGTAGCTGAGCCGCCTTCAAATAAGGCAACAATACGCTTCTTTTCACGCTCGGCATCATTAAGCTCCACCTCGCCGGCTTTCATACTGGCCCCGGCAGCAGCCACCAGCGCCAGATAAACGTCATGGTCTATAACGGCAACCTGTTGTCCCTTTTTAACCGAGACACCCTCTTCAACCGCAACCAAATCCCCCCCATCTGAAAGAACATACAGGGACTCGACTCTTCCTGCCACTTTGGAAGCTACGTCGACAAGCTGGTTGGCCTTTATCCAGCCAGTCATTTCTATCGTTTCCTCTATCGGGCCGGTGCTTACAGTTTCAATCTCGACCGGAACAATTTTCTTATTCTCCGTAATTCCCGCGGACTTGCGCATATACCCAAACCAAAAGGTAATAAGAACCAATACCACCGCTGCTATCCAATATATAATCCTTCTAACATTTTTCATTTTGTCCGCTCCAGCTCTACCTTAACAAATGCCGTTGAAGCCTTTTCTTCGGCAATGCTTAATTCGTCATTCTTCGCCTGGACTTCGGGTTCAGCAGCTTCAAACGCGGCCAGGGTTCCCATCGCTTTCTGCAAATCCAATTTGGCAATTATGTGCGAGTATATAGCCTGGTAATAGTTTACCCTTGCCGTCGTTAAAGCTGCCTGAGCATCGATCACCTCAACCTGTGTGTTCACACCCCCTCTATAACTTTGTTCCACGACTTGCAGGCCTTGTTCTGCCCTGGTAAGGTTCAACTTCTGCGACTGGATGAGCTCCTCCGCATCCTCGATACTCACTAACGCCTTGGTCAACTCGAACAAAGCGGTTTCCTCAGCATCCGCTAAATCTATTTTCGCCTGCTTCAGGCGTGCTTTCTGCTGGATGATATCACCCTCTCGCCTAAAACCGTCAAATATGGATAGTGTAGCCATAAGCCCGGCCTGCCATGCATGACCCCATTCAATCTTCATCGCACTGTGCGGGTCCGGATTCGACCAGACATTGTTGTAAAAGCCGCTTATAACCGGCCAATACCAACTCCGGACAATCTTGAGTAATTCGGCCTGATACTTTTCGTTAAACTCACGTCCAAATAAATCGGGGCGATTTAGGTAAGCAGCCTTAACCGCTTCTTCCATTGTTACGTTTATAGGACCATAAACCAGCTTATCAGAAAGAGTAACATCACTATCTTGCGAAACACCCATCACCTTAAGTAAGTTAGCTTTCACTACATTGACTGCATTTTTGTTCTGTATCAATTTAGCCTGGAAATTCGAAAGTTCCACTTCAGCACGCAGAACGTCAAAATCAGACACGACACCGCCCTGCCGTTTTTGTTTAACACTTTCAAGATGCGCTTGAGCAGACCGAACGGCGTCGGCGCTAATTTCCAGCAAATGTTGGCTGAGCAAAACATCGTAATAGTAATGATGCGCGGCATAAATTAAGTCCTGAACCGCTGCTCGAACAGTCTGGTCGGTAAGCAGGGAAAATAATTTCGCGGTCTGTATCTCGGCTATTATTGACCCACCGGCAAAAACCGGCTGAGTAACCGTGAGACCAACCGAATAATTATCCACGTCACCCATCGTGATTTTTCCACCAGAAGCAAAACCAGGAATAGCAGGAATAGTCATAGACGAAACCTTATCAAGCCGCTTATAATCTGCTGAAAGGCCAATCTTAGGCAAAATTGCCGAATACGATTTTAGACGCTTGCCGCGAGCAATTTCCTTTTCTTCGAGGACGTGCTGTAGAACTTTATTGTTTACCATGGCCAGCTTCAGACAATCTTCGACACTTAACTCTCCGCTTACATGCGTTTCAGGCCACTGCTCACGTTCCTTGCGATTCTTCCACTGCTGATATGCAGCCTCTCTCGATAGACCTACCTCTTTATATAATTTCTCATTGCTGACACAGCCTGCCAATGGCAAAGCTATCAGCACACCAAGCACAAAACGATTACATTTCTGCCATAACAGTTTCATTCAGTTTCTCCTTCGGCATAAGCGCGAATCCCGGCAGCGGAGAATTTGACAACATCGTCGACTGCCTCAGTTAGGTCGAAAGCCGGCATCTCTGCCATTTCGGTCTGGTCAAACATGGCTTTTATGTGGACGACATGCATTAATTGTCCGACAAGAAAAACTATAAGCAATGGAATCCTCGACTCTTCCAAACCTGGACAGGCTCTCAACAAAGCCCCTCGTATGGCACCCATAGTAGGCTTGACGACTTCATCAACGAACAAATTGACGGATACTCTCTGGTCAATCATTTCCCGGGCCATAAGATTCATAAACCGACGGGACCTGCTTTCATCCCTGAACGACCCAACAAACGCGTTTGCGAACGACCGGAGCAAATCCTCCAGGAGTGGTTTGCCGCCGCTTTCAGACATTACCTGCTCAATTGCTTGCAGACGGGCATCTCGCATTTGCAGCAACTGACGTCGCCAGACCTCGGTGTACAACTTGTCTTTGCCGCCAAAATAGTAGTTGACCGCTGCGATATTGCAGCCAGCGATGGCGGCGATATCGCGAACACTCGTGCCCTCAAAACCATGCTCTGAGAAAAGCTGTTCTGCGGCGTCGAGCAGCCTGTCCTGAACGGGTTTGTCGGAAGCTGAATTTCCTTCTTTTTGAGTTGAAATCGCCATATAAGAGCTCCTAAACAGTCGTTTTATACAAGAGTTTAAAACATTTGTTTGAATATGTCAAGTATTTTTTTAATTTTTTTGCCAAAATTTTCGGCGAGCGTAAATCCTCGATTTTTGCCTCTTTTTAGGGATTCGGGGTAAAATAAACAGGCGGACAGCGTCTGGATGCCAAATAATTAAGACCGACGACAAATGGCAGAGGACAGACGATAGACAATGGACAACAGAGGTAAAGCCCCAGGAACAGCGTGGAGGTAAAACACAACCCAAATAAACATTTGAAAAACCTAATGCCGACCTGCGTGGGGATGAAAAGAAAAATTTTGGGCCGGTTTTACTTTGTTGACCGATAGAATAAGTATATAATGGTGTCTGTTTTAGACAACCTGGCTTATAATGTTAAGGAATTCTAAGGAAATAACCAGACTTAAGTAATTGGATTTTTGTTGAATATTGGAGGTTCAAAAATGGCTTGGAATGACGAAAAGAAAGTCGAGACGAAAAGGACGGGGCCGGGTAAAGTTGTGGAAGTTCGAGGCCCGGGTAAAAGCGCCGGCGCAGAGCCCGGCAAAGATAGAGACTTAGCCGGCGGTATGGAAATGTTAGAGCTGGATTTTCTGCTGAGCGTCGTCGAGTATACCAAGGGCGATGATAAGAACGATGTGACGATGCGCAAGCTCGTTTTTAATGAGCTGCTTCGCAGAGAACAACTGGATACAATAGACAGCAATGCAATGAAGGTGTACACGATTGACGAGAGTAATCTCTACGGCAAGGACATCCAGTGCGAAGCAATGAAGAAAATGACAGAAAGAACACTTCGCAAGGGTAAAGATAGCGGCTGAGCAGGGAAGGTCAGCAGCGGCTTGATTGTAACAGAGTTCTGAAGTTTTCCTTCTACGCTGAAGGCGTTTGTCTGACCGATTCGGCCCCGGTTACATTCCAAGCGAAGAAACGGCTTACAAGCAAGTATGAACTACTGTTTAGCACAAATAATCCGGTTTGTCGGCATTACGGACGGCGAGGATACATTCTGGATACAAATACTGGTGCTGGTGGTTCTTGGGGGGGTAGTTGGTATCGGCAGCCTTATCAAAACAAGGGCAAACAGATTCAAAACGCAGGAGCAATACCAGCCTGAAGGCGCCGGCAGGTCACATAGTCAGCGGGGCCGGCCAATCGAAGCTGTCAAAGAACTAAAAGATAAGTACCGCGGTATTTTCCTAAAAACAGCACAACCAAAAACAATTACTGATGGGCCGACGTTCAATTTCAAGGCTTCTGACGCAGCCGGCGAAGGGAAGCAGAAAAATGAGATTGGCAAACCAAGAGACAGAGATGTTGACAGCGGTATGGAAATATTAGAGCTGGCTTTTTTGTTGGGCGTTGTTGAGAATACCAAAAGTGATGATAAGAACAATGTGATGATACGGAATCTTAGTTTTAATGAACTGCTTCGCAGAGAACAACTGGCTGCGGTAGACAGCAAAGCACTTAACGTTTACGCGATTAATGATGGTAACCTTTACAATAAAGATGTCCAGTGCTGCGCGATGAAGGAGCTGTCAGAAAGGACCAAAGTTCGGTCGTGACAGGATTTTGAGCTGAGTGAGTGATTGCGTCATTCGGCCGGAGGCACATTTTTGGCGCTGCGCTGCTCGCAGTAATATACTCGTACTGTGTCGTGTGTATATTGTATTGTGTAAACGCCCCGCGTGTGGCAGCAAGTAAATTCTCTCGCAATAACAGCATTTCTGATTTACTATTAAGATATGGACAACGAACTTTTCAGTTTATCAGGTAAAACGACCCTAGTTACCGGAGGCAGCAGGGGTATCGGTCTTGCGGTGGCAAAAGGTCTGGCAAGGCACGGGGCCGATATTGCGATAATAGCCCGCGATAAAGGCCGACTTAAAGCAGCTAAGGAGCAAATCGAAAAAAGCAGCAATAAAAAGGTATGGACGTTCTCGTTTGATTTTGAAAACACAGAGGGAATAGAAGCACTTTTTGAGGAGGTAGTTTCAAAAACGGGAGGGGTGGATATCTTAGTCAATTGTGCGGGTACGACGGCACGAGAGCCGGCTGAAGAGGTGGAGCTGGAGACGTGGAACCGGGTCGTCGGGGTGAACATGACCGCCGTGTTTGCGATTTCGCAGGCTTTTTGTCGGCACCGAAAGCAGGTCGGTAAGGGCGGCAGGATTATCAATATCGGCTCGCTGATGTGTCACGGAGCCCGGCCGACAACAACGGCATACGCGGCCAGCAAGGGCGGCTTGCTGATGGTGACAAGAGCGCTGGCAGTGGAGTGGGCGAAATACCATATCAACGTAAATGCCATCGGGCCGGGTTTTATCACTACGGACCTTACTGCAAAACTACATGCTGACGAAGATTTTAACAGGTGGGTGCTTTCAAGAACACCTGTTGAGAGGTGGGGTCAGCCGGAGGATATCGCTGGTGCGGCGGTCTTCCTCGCCTCAAGTGCCAGCGACTTTGTTACCGGGCAGATTTTGTACGTGGACGGGGGTTGGGTCGCGGCGCTATAACGAACAGGAAGTTATATCGCGTGATGTGCATCGCGTATAACGTCGCCGTGCCGGCGACGGCTAAACAACCGCAGGTAAAACCATCGGCTATCGTGCGCGTTTATCTTCGAGGAAGGCCTCCAGGATTTCCGCGGCGGCGATGGCGTCGAGGCGCTTTCTTTTCTTGCCCCTGGTAAAATCAGCAGCGGCTAATTTTTCCTCGGCACTGAAAGTGCTTAATCGCTCATCCTGGAAGTGGATGGGAATGTTGAGACGCTCTTTTAACCGGTCGGCGAATTTAAAAACGATTCTGGCCTGCGGACCTTGCGAGTCGTCCATATTCAAAGGCAGTCCGATGACGATTGCTTCGACCTTTTCGGCCTCGATTGTATCCGTAATCTTTTTTAGCAAGTCCTGTTGGCCGTGGATTACAGTCATCGGCGAAGCGATTGTCTCCGCGGCGTCACAGATTGCCAGGCCCGTGTGTTTAACGCCATAATCTATTGCCAAATATCTCATTTTTCGTACTATTCTGTTATAGGAATTTCTCCCCGGTATTTTGCTTAATCAGCTCGAGCAGCTCCTTTAGTCTGTGGGTCTGGTCGATATGGCAGATGAATGTTGCATCAGGGCTGTGTACTACGACCATATCCTGCAAGCCGATGGCTGCAATCAGATGATGCTCGTCTTCAGTAATGAATATAGAGTTTTTGCAGTCGAGCATCTCGCTGGAGCCTGCGACAACGATATTATTGTCCCTGTCGGAACTGATAATATCAGCGAGCGCGGCGAAGGAGCCGATATCGAGCCAACGACAATCCAACTTTATGGCGTAAACCTGCTCAGCCTTTTCCATAACGGCATAATCAATGCTAATTTTAGGTAATTTTACGAACCATTCCTGAAGCGTTTTCTGCTGGTTGGCGCTGTCCCAGTCGGCTTGAATTCTGCGGAGCGGTTCGTCAGCTTCGGGCAGGAATTGCACCAAATTTCCCAGGATTGTTTTGGCTTTCCAGACGAACATACCGGAGTTCCAAAAATATTGGCCGGTCTCGAGATATTGTTCTGCGGTTTTTTCGTCCGGCTTTTCCTTGAATGCTCCGACTGAATATATTTCATTTTTGCAACCGGGGCACTTTTGTGCATCGGTACACTTTATATAACCAAGCTGGGTACTTGGGAAAGTCGGCTGGATACCGAAAGTTATCATGTCGGCTGGGTTATTATTCACAAAGGCCATCGCATCTTCGAATGCCTGCTGAACTGCTTCGGCAGGCTCTATTACCTGGTCGGCAGTAACGACAGCCATCGTTGCGTTGGGGTCATATTTTGCCAGGACGGCAGCAGCCAAACCGATGGTGCCGGCGGTATCGCGTACAGCAGGCTCGGCGATGACGTTGTTAAAGGGCAATTCGGGCAGGTTTTCGCGGACGAGGTCTGCGTATCCGGCGTTTGTTAGAATAATTATGTTTCTCGTATCAAATATCGGTGAGAGACGCTCGAAACAACGTCGAAGCAGTGTTTGCCCATCAAGCAGCTTTATGACCTGCTTGGGCCGTTTTTTTCGGCTGAGCGGCCATAATCTTTTTCCGGTGCCTCCCGCCATTATTACAGCATAATCCATTGCCAAAGCCCTTAATCTGCCAGCTAAATAGAAAGGCAAGTTTATCAAACCAGGAACTTTTTGTCAACTTTGGTCCGAGCTCGTATTTCCTTTGCCCATTGTTGATATGTTAAGCCGGGCTTGTATTCGCCCTTCCTGCCCTTGAGGGCGAAGGTCGCCTGCTTGCCAAGCTCAACAGCAGGTTGGCTGTAAGGGTCAATTTTGAATAATGCACCGGCAAAGGAAGTCGTTACTTCATATAAATAGATAAACTCACCGACAGTATATTCATTTACCTTATCGAACAAAACCGTAAGACAAGGACGCCTGTCATGCAAAAGGGCATATTCGGTGGCTTTTTTTTCGTTGTTTAGCAGACTGCTCAAATTATTGTCCGCAAGAAAACTTATCTCCGGGGCACAAGAAGGAGCTGGACCTATCCCGGGGTCCTTGTCAAAACTATTTACCTGAAGAAAAGTGAACAATTTATCGTTGGGTCCCTCGCGATACAACTGGACCTGGCTGTGCTGGTCAGTGGCGCCGAGTGCCTTGATGGGCGTGGGTCCAATGTGAACCGTCCTTCCGTCCAAATCCCTGGCCTTGCCGAGACTTTCCGCCCAGAGCTGCTTGAACCAACCGGTCAGGTCCTTAAGAGCATAGCTGTAGGGCATCATAGCGGTAATTTTCTTGCCATGATTATAAAAGTGGTAGTTTATCGCTGCGTTGATTGCCGCGGGGTTTTTGTAAAAATTCCTGCGACTAACTTTCTTATCCATAGCGCGAGCGCCTGCCAAAAGGGAGTCGATATCAATCCCACACATGGCAGCGCTGAACAAGCCAACGGCACTTAGTACGCTGAATCTGCCGCCAACACCATCGGGAATCCGGAGATGGTCCAGGGCCTCTTTTTCGGCAATATTAAGAAGGGTATTATCCTCTCCGAAGGCGGTGGTTATAACCACCCCTTTTTGATATCCTTTGCGCCCGAGTTTTCGCAAAAGCAACCTGCGAATAATCATAAACTCAGCTATTGTTTCCGCGGTTTGCCCCCCCCTGCTGATGACATTAAAAACAGTTTTACCGAGCTTGTTACCAATCCAGTGTAAGAAAGAAGCGAATTGTGAAGGGTCAACGTTATCAAAAACAAAAAAGCGAGGACCCGTTCTTTTTTTCTCATAGATATTGTGCATATAGGGCTTGAGCGCGGTTTGTAATGCGATAATGCCAAGGGCAGAGCCGCCGATGCCAAGGACAACGAGATTTTCGCATCGACCTTTGAATTTGGTCTTCAGTTTTTTGACCTTTTTGGGAATTTCCTCGTTATAAGGGAGGTCTCTATAGGGAGTTTTGCCGGCTTTTCTTTCTTCGTTCAACATAGCAATTAACGGCGAGGTCTTTTTGGCAAGGGCTTCCAACTGCCGAGCAGTAATACCGTGCCGGGGTCCTATGGCATCCGCCGTAACATTTCCATAATAAAATCTAATTTGTGGTCTTGGCATCCTTTTATTTCTCCACGTCAACCTTCAATATCTCTGCTCACATCGCTCCCTGAAGCCAGTTGCGACGTGACAAGTATATTCTACAAGGGGCCACTGCCGCAATGGCTATCTGAAAGCTCTTGGCTTGCCGCGGCAAGCGAGGCAGGCACTTGCATCACTGTCATCCAACTGCTCAGATGTGAACAACCTTTATTCCGGCGAGGTGGCAATAGGCCTTAAACGGCAGCTCGAGGTCTCCGTATATGAACAGTTGGTGGAAACCCTTGACGTCACGTGCGTCGGCCACATCGTCAACTTCGAGCTCAAGAGAGGTCCTACAGCCGCCGGCGGGCGGTGTATCAATGTTGCGAAGGACACGTCCTGTACCAAGGATGATAGTCTCCGGGCCCTGGAACTTCATAATAGTAACCTTCTGTCCTTTTCGCCAGAGAACCTGCATCGCGACTCCGACATTGGACTCGGAGTGGGTGCGTAGGATGAAAGGTTCAGGCGGTTTGTCAAAACCGTCAAGTTTTGTGGCACAGGTGCAGTGTGCGCCCATCAACGTGTTGTTGACGGTGTTTGGCGCGGGGTCCTGCATAAAGCCCGGCCGGTCGAACAAGAGGTTGGTCAGCCGGGTAGAGATAGCAGCGTTCCAGTCGGCTTCGCAAGTGCCGAGTCCGCCCTCGTCGCGCAGCCGTGAAAAAGCCATGCAGGGTGGCTGTATCTCTCGGCGGCTAACGGGGCCCAGGCAATCCATCGAGAAGCCCTGGCAGTTCTCGGCAGCCATAAGACGACGGCAGACAACGTAGTTCTTCGCAGCGTCGAGGATGTCCTGCTTTTTAGGCTCGACAATCTTTTTGGCGTTCCTGGTATAGAAGTCGACCATGGCTCGCACTTCGTTGCTTTCCGAAACTTTCTTGAATTCCTCGGGGAAGCGTTTGTTAGGGATGTAGTGAAGTGTTGTGCCTATGACGTTGAGTGGACGGTCTTGAGTTTTGTTGCCTGCGACGATGCAGATGCGTGTGTTTTTCATCTTGTGGATGGTGCTGAACATTCTCAGGCCGAAGGCAAGGAAGTCAAGGTCCTGCGTGGCGGCAACGTAAAGACGGGGGATATTCCGTGTTGCCTGAAGATGCCCGGTAAAGGAAGTTCCCATCGGACTGAAGACAATGGTGGGGATGTCGCCGCGGTTCTTGGCGATGTTGTTGGTCTTGCCCCAGGAATCGAAGCCGGAGTGGTGTAGGCACATGCTGATAACAATGAGGCCATCCGGCGGATTTTCTTTGATGTCTTTGAGGAGTGCGCCGACGATGGTTTCGTTGTGGAGAGGCTCTTTGGTTACCTGGAGATTGATGCCAAATTTCTCGGCGGCTTCGTTTAGAATCTTAGTGTACTGGCGCTGACGTGCTTTGATGTCGTAGGCAGCGCCCGGCCAGCCCATCCAGTACTTGTCGATGTTCGGGCGTACAAACACCGCGCGGACGCGAGGCTTTTTGGCGGACTCCGACTCGGCGGCAAACAGCGATGAGGTGAAGTCGAGCAGGCCCATCTTCGCAGCCGCGGCGAAGGCGCCTGTGGCTGCCAGGAAGCTACGCCGATTCAGCGCGATGGGACAGCCGGTTTTGACACTGGTTTTATTAGTCTGCATTGTGAATCCTCCTTAAATGTAAACTGTTCTGTAAAAACACGTAACTGTCTTAAAAACAATCTCTTTGCACCATTATTCTATATCCGCGTCCGGGTAAAAGGCCGGAGCAGTCAATTGTCTTTGCATTATAACATCTCTGTGTTTACAAGCAATTAAAACTTGCTGTAAAAATTTTACAATTCAATCTCAGCGCGAATCGAAGTAATCAATAAGAGGGTACACATCATCGTTGAG
>Ga0114919_10005436_pt1 | contig 10168 bp, 11 predicted proteins | sample BlataG_FD_88682 | JGI IMG/M metagenome (GOLD analysis project Ga0114919, IMG submission 88682) | Deep subsurface microbial communities from Black Sea to uncover new lineages of life (NeLLi) - Black_00105 metaG | ecosystem: Environmental > Aquatic > Marine > Oceanic > Sediment | place: Atlantic... | reverse complement strand
ATTCTCAACAATTCAGTTATTGGAAGTATCACGGATGAAAGTTACCTCGCATCTGCATATCTAACACTCAATGATGAATCCGTGACGAACTTAACCAAAGGATTGTTTAACGTAAAAGTAAATTATGTACCAAAGAAAACGAACGAGATAGAAGTTTTCGCAAGAGATGTAACAGGAAATGCAAACTCCAGCCGAGTGCTGGTTAACGTACTGCCCAATGTCGTTGTTGTGAATACGACCACCGTGCCAGATGAAACCATACCGATTGACGCTAAAAACGCCGCAAATACTGTTATTGAACTCAATGCAACTATAACAGCTAATGTAAGTGTAACAATAAACGTAAACACAAACGCATCAGCATTGAATGTGACACCTGCGACGAGCACAAGCATTTATGGATTTGCCCAAAATCAAAACCTGCGCTCTCTTGAAAAATATATTGATGTAAATGTAACAGGCATTGACAAGGCTAACCTCACCTTTGTTTCTCTCAAACACTACTATACTACTGCTGACCTCGATAGAACTGGAGACGGAGACGCTGACGACCCCGGTGATTTAAATGAGACAACACTAAAAATATACTGGTTTGATCCAAACACAAGACTGTGGATGCCACTGGGACCAAGTCCTGATGCTGATGAAAAACCCGATTATACTGACCTTGGAGGACCAAAAGTTATAGATGATGAGAGAAATACAAATAAAAAATATCTAAAAGTAACTCTAAATCACTTCTCAACTTTTGCCATAGTTGGTGAGGCGATACCAGCACCTGTAATACCAACGCCAACACCAGCGCCAGCACCAGCACCATATCGTCCAGGTGGCGGAGGTTATGTGCCTCCCACACCAACACCAACAGAAAAGCCGCCAGCAGTGGAAGAGGTGGCAGCAACACCTACACTTGCCCCGACCATTACGCCGCCCTCTACAACACCAGCTCAAACTTCCACTCCAACACCCGCACCCGCTCTCAGACTTCCTCCTTTGTTCCTGATATTGATTGTCACAGCGGTTATTATTATTGCGGGCATAATTAGTACAGTGCTGAGGAGGAAATAAGGTAAGATGAATTTCCAGGGGTGCGAAATAAATAGAAAAGAATATTATTAACTTCAACAGAAAATTATTAATATCTTACAAAAAGATGAGATAAAAGGTGAAGATACGCGGATGAAAAAGAAAGATAAAAACACGAAATCGGTAACGGCACCCCTTTCGCGGTTAGAATCGAAGGGGGCTAAAAAGGTGGAAAGAGAAGGTAAAGGGGGGAAGGTGATGAGAAGAATATGAAAACGAACGGATTGACTGTTTTAGTCATAATAGTAGCGATGTGCGCACTTATAGCACCAGTGGCTGCGCAGTCAACGCCGTTCATGATCTATGGATATATTTCTTACGAAAATGGCACTGCATGCAACAATTCAACGGTGAACATAATCAATTTGAATACGGATAAGGAATGGAGTGCTGATACAAATGCAAGTTCTAACTACTATCAACTTATGCTTGCGAACGGAACTAACGTGAATGCAAGTGAGATATTGCGGTTCAGTATCACGGATGAAAGCCAGTCAAAGGTATTTAATCATACCATAACTTCGGAAGAGATAAATAATGGCGGGATTTTTAATTTCAATGTTACGCTTTCAGTTCCGAACCAGCAGACATGGTACTTCACGAATAAGGAAGCTTCAGCTCATATTTACGAGGGTAGTCCTACAATCGAATACCAGAGGATAATGACGAAAGGGGCAGAAGGTGGAAATGACAAGATAACGCTTGCGAATGGGGAACGAGTTTGGCTTTATGCGGATCAAGTTGCACAATGTGATGTAGGGTTTCCTGCTGGAAATTGGAATGTAGTTTACTGGGTGAATGCAACAAATTCAACAGATTCAAGTAAGAAGGTATATACAAGGCTTCATGGCATCAATTCTACGGGTTTCAGACTTTCCAGTGCTACTGGATATGAAGGAGGAACTTATAATGTACAGACTCCTGGATCACTTGAGGAAGTCACAGAATCATTAGATGCGCCAAGTTTTACAATACCTGAAGGCGGTAGATTTGCAATTGAAGTCTTATGGCAGAGTACTGCTAACGGCAGCTTAGAAATCTATTGTAATCCTGCCGGTAAACATTCAAGCCAGGTAACTTCTCCGTCCACCGACCCCGGCTATCCGGTACCCGAACTCAGCACGCTCATCCTATTCTCCACTGGCTTTTGCTCGCACTTGCGGGATATGTCCTATTAAGGAGGAGGGGATGACATTCGTGGTTAGAATCCGAGGGCGGCAAAAATGGAAGGTGAAAGTAAAAGAAAAGGAGGTGAAGGGGATAGATAGCCAATAGCGAAGTAGCCAATAGATAGGCAATAGCCACTAGGGAATGGGCAAGTAAGTAGCCAATAGGAAACAGGAAATTTTCCCTATTCCCTTCTGGCTATTCCCTGATCCCTAATACAATCCCTATTTGGCTATTCCCTAATTCCCTATAAAAAGTTTTAGGAGGTGAAAAAAGAAAAAAATGAAAAACAAAAAGAAAATAGCACCGATTGTGATGGCAGCGATGGTAGTATTAGCATTAGCAGCATTCGCGATGCCAGTCAGTGCATCAGGCAATCCAGGTGCCGGATGCCCGGTAGATACCAAATACCACAGCACAATCAACGGCAACATCTACTTAGGTTTTGATCCCGAAGCCAACCCGGGAAACCCGGGTCAACCAATGACAAAGACATTTACTAACGTGCCTGATGGGATAAAACTTGCGAAGATATATACCGGTCTTTGGCAGGGCAGTCCGGGTAAAGGTGGAAAGTTCAATATAACAATTGTCAGTTCCTCTGGCTCTTACACCACACCTACCTATCAATCCTGTGACCCATGCCCTGGTCCACCATGTGGATGCTATCCGAATAACTATCAGAATGACACTACCAGATGCGACTCGCTCAACTGGACTGGCAACCCGTCCGGCACCTCACCCCAGAATGTGCCACCGAACATTCCGTCAGGAGATATACACGGGTATATCGCTGGCTGTGGTGTCCAGTTTATCAGTTTCGATGCAACGCCATACATTGCGCAGGGAACCAACACGATAACGGTTACACCTGATGGCATCACAGGTTGCTGCTCTATCGATGGCTGGGACGGCAGGGTATATGCCATTGCGCTGCTGGTGGTATATGAGGATGCGACCATGCCTGAGATAACGTACTGGATAAACGAAGGAGCGGCGTATATGGAAGTAGGCAGTGGTTGTGATGGTTCTACGGATCACACCACCACTTCGTACTACTTCAACGGCACACATATAATCAACCCAGCAGTTGCGTCGTACGAGGTATTGGGTTGGCCGCACGTCTCTAATGCATACGAGGGCTCGGCATACACGAAGTTCAACGGCAACGACATCGGCGCCCCTGACTATGAACCATCGCAGTATTATGGTTTCTATGTCAGATACGATGATATACTAGACGATAGCAGTTTAAATCCGACCACCAATCTCATGGAGTACCATGATCCTAGCGGTAACTATGAGCGTGCTAACGTTGCCTGGTTAGTGGTAAAGGGGGCTGGAATCGACCTCACTCCCGAGATCGAATTCCCGGATGCAATGAGACCTAACAAGGACCATACGATAACTGCAACGATAAAGAACATTGGCAGTACAGCAGCAGGAAAATTCAACGTTAGTTTCTATATCGATGACAGCCTGGATGATACAAAACCGGTTACAGGGCTGAACGGAGGTGCAACCACAACCGTAAACTTCCCGGTGAACCTTCCGTATGACTGCTACGAATTCAAGGTGGTTGCAGACTGCTACGACGAGGTAGATGAAACGAATGAGAATAACAATGTGACAGTAAGAAACCGTCAGGTGGGGCATTACATCGTGGTGGACGGAAACAGCGGCTTTGATGCTCTTCTGGACGAAGTTGCAGCCGGAGGGTTGCCCGCGGGCAGTGTCGTTAAAATAGGCGATACTTACTACATACAAAACATGAACATAAAGAACTGTGCCGGGGCTGGTATCCAGATAGAGAACACGAACGTTCCGTTTGTGATCAGTAGCTGTACGGTTCATGAGTGCAGCGGTGAGGGTGCCGTGTACTTGCGTAACCTTGTGGATGGGGAGGTCATTGACAGCACGGTAGAGAACAACACAATGAAGGGCATACGGCTCATAAATTGCAGCCACGTGGACATTGATAACAACCTCGTGCAGAACAACTGGAAATACGGGATAGACGTGTATATGGAGACAATGCCAACTGTTGACTGTGAGTTCATCAGCATAACACGTAACACGCTCATAGGGAACGAGTATGGGATTGAATTGTTATGTGACGACTGTATTGTGCGTGACAACCTCATCCAAAACAGCGATACCTACGGAATGTACGTGTTCGGTAACGACAACAAGATATACAACAATACTATAAACCCCAGTGGAGGCTATGGTATAAAGATGGTTCATACAGCCGAGCATCCCTGTTATGGGAACTGCATCTCCGGGAACACTCTTATAGATAACAACGACGGTGGAGTGCAGGCATACGACGACGGGGATAACAACTGGAACAGCACCGTGGAACTTGGGTATTACAATGATGCTGGTTCACCATACGATAACTACATGGGCAACTACTGGAGTGATTACGGTGGAATTGACGCAAACAACGATAAAATCGGTGATGACGTATACGACATTGATGGGGGGACAGAGAAGGACAATTCTCCACTGATGGCGTCATGGGACAACTACGAACTTATTCTGTGCGGTGATGTGAATTGCAAGGATGGTCTAACAATCTTAGATATGCAAAAGATTTACTATGCAGTTGCTAGCGGTGGCGAAGTTTGCAGTCAATGGGCAGCAGATACAAACTGTAAGGGCGGTTTAACAATCTTAGACATGCAAAAGGTTTACTATGCAGTTGCTAGCGGCGGAGCTTTAAACTGTTGTACAGGATGCCAACAACCATAAACATTAAATAATGGGTTTTTGCCCTTTTTATTTTTTTATGGGCAAATAAAAAAAGGCAGAAGGTAGAAATGGAAAATAAAGGAGGGAAAGGAAAGAACGAGAAAAGAAAGTCGAGACTAAAAGAAAAGTTTTTAGTCAATGTTTTACCGCAGGTAAAAAAGTTATTTAGGAGGTGAAAAGAAGAAAAAATGAACAAAATAGTATTCGGAGTTGGAATAGTACTGGCAGTACTGGCAGTGCTTACAGCGCCTGCAACAGCAGATAATGTTATTCGCTTAGAACCTTCAGACATTAGCTGCGGACTGGGAGAAGAAGTGACAGATGTTTGGGTGTATTTAAACGCAACTGATGGGGTTAGTGTGTTTCAGTTCCATCTCAAATACGAGGATGACATTGTTGACATCGTCAACATAACAAATGCTGTGGAAGGCACGAATCCCGATTGGGTGATGTGGGGTCCACCAACTTGGAAGGTCGCTGCGGATGGCCATCACTACCTATTTGTAACCGGAAGTTTGCTTGGAGGGAGTGCGACAGGTAATAACATAGAACTCGCCAAGATCAGTCTAAAAGGCCTGAGTAATGGCACAAGACCATTGGAGTTCCTTACTACTGGAGAAGATCCAACTCAGATTGGCGATGTGACGGGTGAGGAACTTGCTGTCACTGTCATGAACGGCATATTCACATGCGGAGTAACACCAGAGACATTCTCGAAAGACCTCGTCGAAGGCTGGAACCTGATCTCGCTACCGCTCACGCCATTACTGGATAACAGCACAAGTGCGGTACTGGGAGGTACCATAGCGTACGATGCAGTGTACAGCTATAATACAGCGACAAAACAGTTTGAAGATGTCAAGACGGGCACAATGGACCCTGGAATCGGCTACTTCGTGCACGTTACCACTCCGGGCGGCACATGGACTTACAACGGCGTTGCAAAAACTTCGATGAGTGTTCCACTTGAGCAGGGCTTGAACATGGTCGGCTGGCTGAACTGCTCTAAAGGCATAGGCGATGGATTATCATCAATAGCAGGCAACTACTACTACGTAGCGAGCTGGAATGCAGGAACGCAAGAGTTCGAGACATACAACCCAGTTGCACCAAACGGATTCAATGACTTCGCGGATATGGACCGAGGCGAGGGATATTTCATCAGCATGAAGACAGGTGACACGCTGGGCGAAAGCTGCTGATACCGGAAAAAAGCGTAAGTAAAAGAGTAAGGGGATGAAATTTTTTCCCCTTTTTTATTTTTTGGGGGTTTTATTTTATTTTTAGACACAGATTGACACAGATGAACACAGATGGATAAGAAAAGAGGGGTGAAAGATGGGAAGAAGCAGAAGCAGAAGAGAAAGGAAAAAATTTCTTTGGTCAAGCTTTCTTTTCCAAAGAAAGGTTGTTGGTAAAGCTTTTCTTTCTAAGAAAAGGTTTTGTGGAAGTGAAATGGAGGAAACGGGCATGAAAATGGAAAAAGTAGAAGTTGCTTTTGATCCAGACACACTATCTCTTTCTATATATCCTATCGTGATGGTCAAAGTCCTCGAAAATGATTATCTTCTGCAAAGTGGGAGAGACATCAAAGGGGAGACTCATTTTAACCCCATCAACTCATCCAGTTCTTCCAAAGTCATCCGGGAATGCGGACCTTTCTCTATTTGTTTAAGCTTCTTAACATACTCCTCCCTCAAAGGCAGCTCATCTACGGGATACCAGTCAATCCTGTCGCAGAATTCCTGGTCCTCCGCGGATAGTTCTCCCGTCTTGATGAATTCCTCAAATATGTCGCGCTTCATTAACCTAACAACTGCCTTAGCCAATAATTCAGAATCTAATTTAGGCTCTTTTTTCGTAACTACCTCTCCTCCCATTTCTATCACCAATAATAATATTGACTCCGAGTATATAAATACAAATACTTTTTCAGTATCAAAAATAAATGGAACCACAAGATTACACGAGATTAACACAGAAGAAGAAAATGATGATCATGTCATGGTCCTGGAAAACTATGGGCTAAAAGAAAAAATAGAAAGGAGATAAAAAGATGAGGAGAAGAAGAGAAATGTGTAAATTAGGAATAGGAACATTTTTTGGGGCGTTGACGTTCTCGCTTCTACTTCTCTTGCTACTTAGTTTGAGTTTAGCATCCGCAGAGCTTACTCCCCCTCTTCCTGATGCATCTACCTATATAGATATAGGCGTGGAGAAAGCGCATGAAATGCTGGCGGAAAATCCTGCACAAATTATTCTGCTGGATGTCAGAACAGAAGGGGAATACAACGCCGAGTATATACCTATGCCTGGCGTTGAACTTATCAATATACCACTGGACAAATTGGAAACTGAGATTGGCAAGCTGAACAGGTCTAAAGCAGTTATCGTGTATTGTAAATCCGTTAGTAGAAGCAGAACGGCAAGTGAAACACTCACTCAGCAGGGGTTCGAAAACGTTTATAACATGCTTGGTGGAATAAATGCGTGGAAAGAAATGTTCGCTACTTCTATCGCCACGCCAATGCCAGCACAGACTCCCGCAGTAACTCCTTCGCCTGCCGTATCGCCTGAGTTCACACCCACAGCATCGCCAACTCCAACAACAGCGCCTATACTCACCCCAACACCTGAAAAGGAGAAGCGGGTTCCGGGATTCGAAGCGACACTTGCAATACTGATGCTTCTTATTCTGTTCATGCTATTAAGAAGAAAAAGGAAGTGAAAGTGCAATTAGTACCTTTATAGCGGAAATAATTTACACTGATTTTTTCTTTCTTTTGTTGGGCTGGGCACGGCATTGAGCTTTTCGTCTGTGTCCATCTGCGTTAATCTGTGTCAATAATTTCTTTCAAAACATCTTCTAAGGTAGGTGCTGAGGAGGCAATTACGTTTTTTGGCGTATGTTTATGATGTGGGAAATCAGGGAAATGTTCTGTATTGTCATATCTGAAGATACGATTGTTATTTTCATCTTGATAATTCGCTCACAAGCAAATTCGCAATCCCTCCAATTCCTTATATTCCTCTTCCAATCTTTTCAGAATTTTTGTCTCGCCAATCCATTCGACAAAGTCGAGATTGTCATCGTCCATTCCCTCTCTTATCTTTTGCATGAATTGCTCGGTAGGCATATTGTATTTCTGCTCAAAACTACTGATTCTTGATTTTGTTCTGTTTATACCCGTTTTAAGCAATTTTAACTGGTTACGGATAGCAGAATCTAAAACCGACATGATTGATTCGGGCTTACCTGTTCTTATCACTATTTCAGCCATTATTTTATTTTCGCCTCCTTTATTTTACTTATTTTGTTGTTAATATATAAAACGTCCCTTGTATCATTAAATATTATGATTGATGATCTATAAAAAAGTTTTCTTTGGCCCTATCATTGTTTTCTCGTGGAAATCTGTGTAATCTTGTGGTTATAAAAGGAGCTAAAAAATACTGTAACTATAATTTCTCAAGCACTTTTATGAGTTCTTCTTTATCCATTTCCTGTCTATGCTTTTGGTCTTCCCATATTTTTCGGTAAAAATAGAAGTATTCATAAAGCCCGGGTAAATCTCTGCAAAATACTATTTTGTGATTCTCGATAACTTGAAGCTTCATATACAGCGGAAGCTCTTCAAATAGCCATACATCATATCTTTTCCCTACTACATCGAGGTTTACATAGACTTTTTTCAACAGCAACCTCATTCTTGCTCTATCTCGTGTCTCTGGAGCGACCACGCAAAAATCTCTATCACTTCTGCTTTCCAATTTACCTTTTGCACCCGAGCCAAACAAAAGGACCGCAAGAACATTCTCATCCTTTTCTAAAAACGCAAAATCTATTCTATATCCATATTCCTTCTCATCCATCTCTTCACAGCCCCCAAAAAGTTGTCCAGTGGTTCTAAAAGGCACTGTATTGACTCTAAAGCCACGTCGTCACTCAGCCTGTTGTATTCATGGACTAACCGATTTCTCAAACCGTTAGCCTCGTTCAAAGCTTCTTTTATGCCTTTGTCAATCACTTTCAATTCAAATATTTCCTCTACGTTCGTATAATCGTCTTTTGGTAGCTTCCCTTCGTCTTTTAAAATCATCGCTACTATATCCATTGATGCTTCAACTGCCTCCTGCATGGCTTTATGAACCGCAAGCCTCGTTTTCTTCTCCACTTCTTTGACTTCTTCCACTTCACCTAACCAGGTTTTTATATCCTCAACTCTCTCCTCTATATGCTCTATCTTCTCAAGATATCTTTGTAACCTTGATTTGTCCATGATATTTATTTAAGCTGCCATACATAATATAATTTTTAATAACCACAGATTACACAGATTTCCACAAGATTCTTCTTTTTGACTTTTGCATGAACTCATTTCTATTCTAACTTCAAATTTTGCAGACTTTCTATTTTCTCTGATAAATTTAAGTTCTCCAGCAACTTCTCTCAACTCTGGAATAAAATAATTGGAACTAAAAAGAAAATTAATTCCGTGATGCTAAATCTGATGCTTTATACCTCCATAGTAGGTCTCACAATGGGAACTTTTTTCTCCCATTTTATACCTGATCAAGCTGACCAAATTGAAAGATTGCAAAACTTTATATAAGGTTAAGATTTATTTACATAACATGAAAGAATCTGAGAGGAATAATTCTACTGTGGACGTAATAGGAAGGATAAGCGTCTTAGAGGGAAAAGTAAGCGAACACGATCGAATATTTGATATGATAAGAGAGGAGATAAGAGGGCTAAGAGAGTACATCGATGGACGGATGGATGATACGAACACGAGGATAGATGACTTGAATGGGAGGATAGGCGACTTAAAATCGGACTTGGACAAAAAGATGGATGACACGAATAAGAGGATAGAAGGAATGGACACGAGAATAAACTCGAGGATAGAAGAAATGGACACGAGGATAAACTCGAGGATAGAAGGAATGGACATAAGGCTAAATGGAAGGATGGGGGAGATGGATACGAGGATAAACGGAAGGATAGATTCGAACTTCAAGTGGATGATGGGGATGTTCTTGATGACATTTGTTATGATAATAACCATGTGGGTGACAATAATAATGGCGATAAAGGGATAAAGTCTTCTCCACATCCAAGCCTGCTTTTAAAATTCCAAATACTGCTTCCAGT
>Ga0114919_10005433_pt1 | contig 10171 bp, 6 predicted proteins | sample BlataG_FD_88682 | JGI IMG/M metagenome (GOLD analysis project Ga0114919, IMG submission 88682) | Deep subsurface microbial communities from Black Sea to uncover new lineages of life (NeLLi) - Black_00105 metaG | ecosystem: Environmental > Aquatic > Marine > Oceanic > Sediment | place: Atlantic... | reverse complement strand
CCATCTCTTATTAGATTAGCAATCGATTCTATTAAAGATGTTTTATTAACTAAGTAAGGAATCTCACTAATTATGAAATTAGTCTTTTTTCCTTTAGTCTCGAGATCTATCTTCCCACGTATGATAATATTTCCATAACCAGTTGAATATGCATTATAGATACCAGAAGTTTCGGTGATAATTCCTCCTGTCGGAAAATCAGGGCCCTTGATTATTTCCATAAGTTCTTCTAGTGAGATATCAGGATCTTCAATAGCAGAAATAATTCCTTCGCAGATTTCTGAAAGATTATGGGGTGGCATTGAAGTAGCCATACCTACCGCAATTCCTTTTGTACCATTTAATAACATGCTTGGTAGTTTTGATGGTAAATAAGTCGGTTCTTTTCTAGTATCATCAAAATTTGATTGAAATTCAACAGTTTCCTTTTCTATATCTTCGATGAGCTCGTTCGCAATTTGGGAAAGACGAGCCTCCGTATAACGATATGCAGCAGGAGGATCTCCATCAATCGAACCAAAATTACCTTGTGGATCTATAAGAGGATATCGTAAAGAGAAATCCTGTCCCATCCTAACAAGTGAATTATATACTGCCATATCTCCATGAGGGTGATAATTCCCTAAGGTTTCACCTACGATTTTCGCACATTTCACATGTGAGCCATTATAAAACCAATTGTTATCTGCCATTGCATAAATTATCCTGCGATGGACAGGTTTTAAACCATCTCGGACATCAGGAATGGCTCGGCCAACAACAACTGACATTGCGTAGTCAATATAACTACTCTTCATCTCGTCTTTTAAAAATACATCCTCTACATTATCAATCGTCATATCAAAATACCATTTAATTTAAAATAAAGAAATAAATAAAAAGGCTTTAAACATCAAGCGAGTTAACTTCATTATAATTTTGAATGATAAACTTTTTTCGGGCCTTTACCTCTTTTCCCATTAATTTTGTGAACATAAGATCATTTTCAAGATAATCTTCATATATGATTTTTTTTAGTTTTCTTGTTTCACGATCCATTGTTGTGTCATAAAGTTCGTCAGCATTCATTTCTCCTAGACCTTTAAATCGTTTAAGTTTAATATTATCAAGCTTGTCCAAATTATATTTTGTTTGAATTTCTTTGAATTTATCATCTTTTTCTTTATCTGAATATACATAATCTCTTGTTTTTTTATATTTTATTTCATATAATGGTGGAACAGCCATATATAAATAACCATCATCGATAAGAGGACGCATATATCTAAAAAAGAACGTAAGTAATAATGTTTCTATATGGTGACCATCGATATCTGCATCGCACATGATTATAACTTTATGATATCGCAAGCTTTCTATATTGAAATCCTCCTCGCTTAGTCCTTGAACACCAATACCAATCGCTTTAATGATTGCTTGGATCTCATTATTTTGTAAGATTTTATCCAGTCGTGCCTTCTCAACATTAAGAATTTTACCCCTTAGAGGTAAAATAGCTTGATAAGTTCGATCTCTTCCTTGTTTTGCCGAACCACCTGCAGAATCTCCTTCTACAATAAAAATTTCGCAGTCTTCTGGAGTATTTGACGAGCAATCTGCCAGCTTTCCTGGCATTCTTGCACTATCTAATGCCGACTTTCGACGAATTAAAGATTTCGCCTTTTGAGCCGCTTCTCGTGCTTGTTTGGCACTTATTGTTTTTAAAATAATTCGCTTTGCGGTCTGTGGGTTTTCTTCAAGATATTCTGTTAATTTATCTGTTACCACTTGACTTACTACTTGACGAACTTCAGGGTTACCTAATTTAATTTTAGTTTGACTTTCAAATTGAGGGTCAGGAATTTTAACAGAGATGATAGCAGATAAGCCTTCCCTTGTATCATTTCCGCTTAAAACATGTTCTTTATATTTCTTTTCCATGTTTTTATCGATGTATGAATTAAATGTTCTTGTTAGCGCTGATTTAAATCCCGTAAGGTGTGTCCCTCCTTCAATAGTGTTTATGGTATTTGCGTAGGTAAAAATAGTGGGTTGATACCCTTGATTATACTGCATCGCAATATCTACATACACTTTTAAACCGTTTGAATCGGATTCATCGCTAATAGAAATAACATCTTCATGAAGAGGTTGTTTATCTTTATTTAGATACAAAACAAATTCCTTAATTCCACCTTTATAATGGAATTCTTCTTCTTCATCTGTAAATTCATCTTGAATCTCAAATCTTGCTTGAGGAGTCAAAAAAGCTAGTTCACGAACTCGGTTTGTAATTGTATGAATATTAAAAATTTGCTCGTCTTTATCAAATTCAAAAATCTCTTTATCTGGATAAAATGAAATAGCAGTACCACTGCTTTCGTTCCCGGTTTCAATTATATCAGGTTTGGTTATACTTTTACCTCTAGAGAATTTCTGTCTATAAAATACTCCATCTCGATTAATTTCTACGACTAGCCATTCAGCTAACGCATTGACAACAGAAAGGCCTACACCATGTAATCCCCCAGAAATTTTATAACTTTTACTATCGAACTTACCACCAGAATGTAAATGTTCCATTATGACTTCTACGGCAGGTTTATTAAACTCTGGATGGTTATCGATTGGAATTCCTCTTCCATTATCATAAATTTTAACTGAATTATCCTTTTTAAAAGTTATTTTTATATAATCAGCGAAACCCGCTAAAGCTTCATCAACCGAGTTGTCTAAAACTTCAAAAACAAGATGATGGAGCCCTTTTTTTCCAGTATCCCCTATATACATAGCAGGTCTACGACGGACTCCTTCGAGCCCCTTTAAAACCTGAATATCTTCAGCGTCATAGTCAGACTCATTATTATTGTTGGGAGAAGTCATAAGAATTCCATTCTTAAGTATATCGTAAAAGTAAAATTTTTCCTTTATTAGAGTTAAATAAAATGAATTTTTACAAGTTACCTTATTATATTTAAGTCTTACGATATATAAAAATCTATCTATACTTTTTCATCCGTCAGAAAAGGGAAATCTTTAAGTTATTCATTGAATTCTATGATATTTAAAAAATATTAACTCAAAAAACAAAAATCGTCTTAAAATTCATAGTGTTTAATTAGATCTCAAAGGTTTTAGATGGTCAATTTTTCAGATGTAAATAAAAAATTGGCTTTCATTATATATTTTAAAAAAAATCATAAACCAAATCAACAATTTCGTCTTATTTCTTCTGCAATCTTAACAATTTCAAATAACTGTTCGTTGACATCATGAGTTCTTACAATGTGTGCTCCATTGAAGACTGCTATTGCAGTTGCAGAGAGCGTACCATTATACCTATCTTCTGGTTTTGGGGGATTTTTAGGATCCAAGGTTCCTGCTATAAATGATTTCCTCGAAATCGCCACTAATATTGGTTTATTCAAAATTTTCAATTGATGTAGATTATTTATTATTTTTAGATCGTAATTCAGTGTCTTTTTTTCAATCCAACGTCCAATGCCTGGATCTAAGATAATTAAATCATCATTATAACCTTTAGATTTTAAACCTTCAATGCTTTTCTTGAATTCTTTAATAATTTCATCCATAGTTAAGCAATCGCCAGCAATCTTTTTGGAAGCCATTAAAATTATTGGTAGGTCATTTTCAATTATAAAATCCTCAAGTTTGGGGTCAGTTTTTAAACAACTCACATCGTTAATTATAATTTCCTTTTTATTAAATTCTAAAGCAATATCATAAGCTTTTTGAGCCACTTCTTTATACTGCGTATCAATTGACAATATAACATCTTTTGGAACATTTCTACAAATAATTTCCATTGCAGGAACTATTCGATCAATCTCTTCTTGTACAGAAATTTTCTTTGACCAAGGAGCAGTTGATCTTGCTCCTAAATCTAACATTATAGCACCATTTTTTATCATATCTGATGCGATCTGCTCTAAATCATTCAAGTTGTTATATACAGATCCCTTATAAAAGGACTCAGGACTTAGGTTTAAAACCCCCATTATTATTGTTGGATGATTATCTCCTATTTCTAAAAGATCAAATAATTTTGAATATATCGCATTCATGATTAGTTGTGGAAAAAAATATTTCAAATAAGTTTAATTCTTTTAAGCACAATGAAACTTTTTTCTATAAAACTACCTATTATTAAAAAGAATGATCCCCTTTTAGATATTCTTGTAAAGCACATTAAGAATATGGGAGAAAGTTTAAAAGAAAAAGATATCATTGTTATTTCCTCCAAAATTATTGCTACAGCTCAAGGCAGAGTTAAAAATTTAGCAGAAGTAAAAAATATTTCTGAGCAAGCTAAAGAATTTTCTATAAAATTTGACATGGATGAGAGAATAGTTGAGTTGATTTTACAAGAAGCATCAATGATATTAGGAGGATTACCAAACGGTCATGTGATACTCGCTAAAGTGAATGATTTTTTAATTGCGAATGCTGGCATAGATCAATCGAATGCGGGTCCCGATAATGTTGTTTTTCTTCCAGAAAATATTAACAAAGAGGTATGGAATTATTGGAAAGAATTAAGAAGCAAATTTAACATTAAAAATCTTGGTGTAATTTTTGCTGATTCGCGAGTTCAGCCACTTAGGAAAGGTACAATAGGTATAGCAGTAGCAACGGCGGGATTTGAACCAATTGAAGACTTACGCGGGCATCCGGATTTGTTCGGAAGACCATTAGAAATAACTATGAGAGCAATAGCAGATGATCTGACGAGTGCCGCACAGTTTTTATTAAATGAAAATGACCAACAGACACCTATAGTCATAATTAGAGGCGCTAATGTGGAATTTACTAAAAATCCTAAACTAACCACTGAGATGAGTCCAGAAGAATGCCTCTATATGAACATATTTAGTAGATATTTGTTGGAAAAGAAAAAAGAAGAATAAGTATGAGCTCATTTTTATACTATTTTTCACTATTGTAAAACTTTTGAACTATTATCGTGAAATTTTTTAACGGTAGAGCTTTTTTTTTTCTCAAGTAAATCAACTTTTATATCAATAAAAGTAAAAAGGTAAAGAAGGGATATATATGGGTTTATATCGAAGAATGCTTAAAGGAAAATCAAGAATATATGACAATTTTTTAACTAATCCTAAAGTGGTGAAAATTTCTATTATAAGTTCTTTAACTACTTGGTTTTCAGCATTGATAATTGGTTTTATCGTTGCACAATTTGATCCTCAAGGTTATAATATTGTTGACAATTATATTAGTGATATGGGGTCATTTAGACACACCCCTCTACCATATTTCTTAGATTTTGGCGCTATAATCACTTCAATCCTAATGATTCCAGGAATATATTATGTTGAAAAACAACTTGCGCCATCCCCGATTGGTAGGTGGAACGGCGAGTTTCCCAGAATGAGATACAGACTCTCGGGTTTAGGTTCTTTTTGGATGTTTTTTGGTATTTTTGGATTCATGATGATTGGAGTATTCTCAGAAGATCGCACAACGGCGCTTGGGCTTCATTTTCTCTTTTCAATTGTAGTGTTTTCAGGCTTTATGTTCATGGGTGTGTTTTATGGAATTCTCATAATGTTTTATAAAACTGAAATTCCAAGGTTAATGGGTGCATATATCGCAATTGTTCCATTAACGACAGGAATAATTTTCGTATTCAATTTTTCACCATTCTGGGAATGGATGATGCTTTTCAGTTTGATGATATGGATAGTACCTGTCCTCTTAATTTTCTTGAAAACCTTAAACAAAGAATGAGCAAATAGAATCGCTGAAGATTTATAATCAATAAAATTTATCTTTTTTCTTTTTTTTTATAATTATAAGCTAATTCTATAAATTCCAAATAATATTTTGATTAACTGGTAATTAATAAATGAAAATCCATGACTATATGGGCTACGAATTAATCGAGAAAATAAAAATAAAAGAGATTAAAATTGAGGAAGTCATTCAATTTTATTGCGATCAAATTGAAGCTACAGACAAATTTATTCATTCATTTGTTCATTTAGAAGAAGACGCATTAAAAAAAGCTAAGCAACTGGATTCAAAATTAAAAAAGGGGAATTCAATCGGAAAATTATATGGTTTACCAATTGCGATAAAAGATTGTATTTGCGTGAAAAATAGTCCAACTACATGTGGCTCTAAAATATTAGAGGGATATATCCCTCCATATAATGCAACCGTAGTAGAAAGATTAGGAGAACAAGAAGATGCAATATGTATTGGTCGTACTAATATGGATGAATTTGCCATGGGGAGTTCAACAGAAAACAGTTGTTATGGCCCAACGTATAATCCATGGAATTTAGAAAGTGTACCCGGAGGATCTAGTGGAGGCTCTGGTGCATGTATTGCTTCTGGTCAATCTATATTTGCACTTGGAAGTGATACAGGCGGGAGTATCAGAAGTCCAGCGGCATACTGTGGGGTTGTCGGTTTAAAACCTACATATGGTAGAAACTCAAGATATGGGTTAGTCTCTTATGCAAATTCTTTAGAACAGATTGGGTCTATAACAAGATGTGTTAAAGACACAGCTATTTTAATGGAAATTATGGCAGGAAAGGATCCATTAGATTCAACTACTGTTGATATTAAAGTTGACAATTATACTGAAGAACTAGAAAAACCTATTGATAAAAAAGTTCTTGGCGTTCCAAAGGAGTTTTTTAGTGAGGGTGTAGATTCTCAAGTGAAGAACTCTGTAATTAATGCAATTGATAAATTAAAAAGTTTAGGAGCAAAAACAGCTGAAATCTCATTACCTCATCTTGAATATACAATTCCTACTTATTATTTGATAGCCATGAGTGAAGCTAGCTCGAATTTAGAAAGATTCGACGGTTTAAGATATGGAAGGATGACAAACAATTTAGAAGGAGATGTATTTGAAGTTTTCAGTAGAACAAGGGGAGAAAAATTTGGTCCTGAAGTAAGAAGGAGGATAATCTTAGGAACGTATACCCTATCAGCGGGCTATTATGATATGTTTTATATTAAAGCTCTTCAAGTACGTACTCTAATTAAGAATGATTTTCAAAATGCCTTTAAGATTTGCGATGCAATAGTTTGCCCAACAATGCCTACTACCGCATTTAAAATAGGAGAATTAGTGGATGATCCTTTACAAATGTATCTGATGGATATTTTAACTTGTCCTGTGAATTTAGCAGGGCTTCCTGCTTTATCAATTCCTTGCGGGCATGATAATAAAGGGCTGCCTATTGGTTTCCAAATTATAGGAGATTATTTTGATGAGAAAACAATTCTTAATATTAGTCATTTACTTGAACAAGAGTTGAATATTTACAGGAAATTAGCCCAAACAAATGGAGGTTAATAAAATGAGTTCTAAATATGAAGATGTGATTATAGGATTAGAAGTCCATATTCAACTAACTAATTTAAAGACGAAATTATTTTGTAGTTGTAGTAATTCATATCGTGGAACTGAACCTAATACACATGTCTGTCCAGTTTGTCTTGGTCTTCCAGGCTCACTTCCTGTTGTGAATAAAAAAGCATTTGAATTTGCAACGAGACTTGCGTTAGCTTTAGGTAGTAAGATAAATGACACTTTTTGGTTCTTTCGCAAGAATTACTTTTATCCTGATATGTCAAAAAACTTTCAAATAAGCCAATATAACAAGGCTGGAGGAAGAGCTTTTGCTGATGGGGGAAAAATTACTATAAAATTGAACGATAAGAAAATAGATTTACAACTTAATAGAATACATCTTGAGGAAGATCCTGCGCGTTTAGTCCATAAAGGCTCCATTGCAACATCACCATTTACATTGGTTGATTATAATCGTTCTGGGGTCACCTTAATTGAAATTGTTTCTGATCCTGTTATGAATTCTCCTGAAGAGGCTCGTGAATATTTAAAGCAATTAAAATCAATCGTACAATATACTGGAATATCTGATTTAGATTTAGAAGGTTCTTGTCGTGTAGATGCAAATATCTCGATAAAAGGACATGCTCGTAGTGAAGTTAAAAATATAAATAGTTTCAGAGAAGTAGAGCGAGCGTTAAAATGGGAAATTCAGAGACAAAAAAACTTACTAAAAAGAGGTAAAGAATTAATTCAAGAGACACGCCATTGGGATGATAAAAGAAGAGTTACTATTGGTCTTAGAACAAAAGAATTCGAAAAGGATTATCGATATTTTCCTGAACAAGATCTACCACCGTTTAAAATTGAACAAAAATTTATTAAAGAAATTAAAAAAAAATTGCCTGAGATGCCAAAGGCAAGAATTAAACGTTTCCAAAAGGATTATGGTTTGTCTGAGTTTAATGCTGAAATTTTAGTTTTAGATAAAGATATAGCAGACTTCTATGAGGGAGGTGTAAAATCTCAAAAATCTTATCAGTCAGAGGATTATAAACAATTCTGTAATTGGTTAAAAGGAGATATTTCGCGCTGGCTAAATTTCAACAATAAAAGTATAAAAGATACGAAATTAAAACCCAATCAACTAAGGGATTTGATAAATTTCATTAAGGAGGGAAAAATTACGGGAAAAATTGCAAAATCTTATGTAAATGAAATGATGAATGGAACTGAGCTCTCTGAAATAATGAAAAAAGCTGGAAAAAAGAGAATCGCCGATATGGATATAATTAGTTCCATAGTAAGGGAAGTTTTAAGTGAGAATCAAAATATAGTAGAAGATTTTAAAAAAAATCCTAAAGCACTTGAGGCATTAATTGGAAAATGTATGCTAAAAACAAAGGGTCAATTAGATCCAGAAAAAACAAGAAAAACAATTTTAAATTTTATTAAAAAGGAAAAAAGTTGAATCTCTGTCGATAATTCTAGTTTTGAATTTTTTAAGTAGAGTTTTATTTATTAAGTCTACTCTAATTTTACTTTTAATTTTAGTGATATTTTTTAGAAATTCAAAATTATACCAGTTAAATCAATTTTTAGAATATATCATATGAATTTCGGTGAAATGAAAATTCAGGAACTTATGGGTTATGAATTATTAGAAAAACTAAAAAACGACGAATTAACTATTCAAGAAATTATTGAAGATTCTTTTAACACTATAGATAAAACGGAACATTATTTGCATGCATTTGTCTATTTTGACAAAGAAAGTGCTTTGAATAAAGCAAAGGAATTGGATAATAAACGAAAGGATAAAAAATTTAATGGTAAATTATGTGGACTACCCCTTGCTGTTGATGATGGTATATGTGTAAAAAACTATCCGACTACCTGTGCTTCAAAAATTTTAGATGGATACATCCCACCATTTAATGCTACAGTAGTAAATAAACTAGTTGAAAAAGAGAAAGCGATATTCATAGGAAGTACCAATATGGACGAATTTGCGATGGGATGCTCCACAGAGACAAGTTGCTATGGCCCTACTTATAATCCGTGGAATTTAAATTATGTGCCTGGAGGTGCAAGTGGAGGTTCAGGGGTTGCTGTAGCATCGAAACAAAGTGTGTTTGCATTAGGTAGTGATATGGGAGGAAGCATCAGATGTACAGCATCTTTTTGCGGAGTCGTAGGATTAAAACCTTCTATAGGACTAGTATCGAAATTTGGATTGGCATCTTATGGAAATTCATTAGAACAAATAGGACCGATTACGAAATGTGTTAAAGATTGTGCTTTGTTACTACAAATCATTGCAGGTCATGATATTTTAGACCCCACAACTTTTAATATGAAAATTGATAATTATTTCGATTATTTAGAAGAAAACACTGAAAACATAAAAATTGGTATTCCTAAAGAATTTTTTGATGTCGTAGATGACTCACAGGTTAGAGATTCTGTAAACAGATCGATTAAAATATTTGAAAATTCGGGATTTGAAACATTAGAAATCTCTTTTCCTTACTTGGAATATATTGTACCAACTTATTTTTTAATAGCAATGAGCGAAGAGGCATCAAATTTAGCAAAGTTTGACGGGTTAAGATATGGAAAGATGATAAAAGAATCAAACAAAGATGTCTTTGAAGTATATAGTAAAACTCGAGGGGAATTACTCGGTTTAGAAGCTAAGAGAAGGGCAATGCTTGGTTCATATATTTTAACTAAGAAATATTATGAGGATTTTTACATCAAAGCCCAAAAGGCCAGGACTATGATAAGAAACGAATTTAAAAATGCATTTGCAAAATGCGATGCAATTGTCTG
>Ga0114919_10005432_pt1 | contig 10172 bp, 19 predicted proteins | sample BlataG_FD_88682 | JGI IMG/M metagenome (GOLD analysis project Ga0114919, IMG submission 88682) | Deep subsurface microbial communities from Black Sea to uncover new lineages of life (NeLLi) - Black_00105 metaG | ecosystem: Environmental > Aquatic > Marine > Oceanic > Sediment | place: Atlantic... | reverse complement strand
AGCGAATAAAGATTATGAACGAACGGAGTGCTGTACGCGAAAGAATTTGGTTTACACAAGACGAGAATTCTAAGATCCGGCGTAGGATGGCTCTGCTGGAACGAAATATGTAAGTCCAAATTGGGAATATTTATAAAGGTCCGAGTTCAGATAATATATGGAGTGAAACACGATGAACGAGTATGAAACCCGACGGTTTATGATTGATTTGTTGGAAAATGAAATTTCTGATTTGCAAGGATCAGTTGCAATAGTTGGTAGTTCTGAATTTACAGAAGGGCATGTTGCCGCACTTCAATATGAATTGGAACAATATAGAGTTGATTGTCTAATGGAAAGTTATATGAATGTTGGTAAAAACTATCATGAAATGTGCAGAGACGTTGAACGTCTTCTTATCATGGCGAGCGAATATATTACGTATCGCCTTGAGTTGGAATCGGGTGTTAAGCCAAAAGAGAAACTTACATTGGTTCCCATCAGAAAATTTCAGGCAAGCATCAACAGGGTACGACAACGATATAATATTGCTGGTATTAAGGTTCTTGATGATCTAAGGATCGTTAATGCATCAATTCGTGATCGACAAGGGCATGTTGTAAAATGTGGGCTATGCGGGTCCAAATATTTGCGAGGTGATGTTACGACACGCTTCGATTATGCTGGACAAGCGTTTAGAGCATGTGAAGGATGCGTGGTCCAATGGGACCTGTCAGATGAGTCATAAGGTGGAATATAGAATGGAAACGATATCAAAGAAAAGTATTTCAAGCAATATAGCACGCGATCGGACAACCAAGGTTATTACCCGATACGTGGAGAACTTAGCGGTTCCGGCGAAAGCATTTGGCGGACTACGCGATACGCTTACAAGTGGAAGCGAGCGGAACACTAAGAAATTCTTCGAGAGAATGTCTATGCAGTTATTTCATATTATTTTTACAATGTATGAGTATATTAATCCCGAAGAAAAGATCTTGATACACCAAATATTGTGTAGCATGTACCCAGTTGACATGGAAAAGGTTGAGAACCTCTTGCGAGGGCAGGAACTTGTGGCAGAGGTGGAAAGTGAAATAGTGTCAGATGGAGAAAATGTGGTGAGCGTGACTGAACTTGGACCACAAATAATAGCAGTAGAGCCGATTAGAGAGATCCAGCCTGTGGCAATCAAGAGTAAGTGGGCAAAGAATATTCATTTACGAAAACGGGATGAACTGGTAACACTATGTGGTGTAGACCTACAGAACAAGGACGTCCGAACACGGCAGGATGGGCTAAAGATGTGCAATAAGTGTCAGAAAAAAGTTCACAAGGTCAAGGAGGAGCAAGAGGATGCCTGAGTTTCAAACGGGCTATCCATACTATTTGACTGTGACTGAGCGATCAGAAGTGCAGTGTGTTATCAAAGAAAAGATTCGTTGGTTAACCTATCTACATAAAGAAGCCAAGAAGACAAAGAGATATCGCGTAACATATATAAAACGGCTTTTAACGAGAAAGAGTCGATTAGCACGAGTATATGGGAAAATGGAATTTTTAGAGCCAAAAACAACATGGAAGTGAGTGGCGTGAAGTATACCATACATAAGCCTAAGAAGTGGCGATCTACCATACCGTCTGTGACAATTTTTGTGTGTGAAATATGTGGACAAGGATTTGAAAGCCCTGTGGCGTACCAACGACATGTGACAAAACATCAAGTCCCACTGACAGAATTCTTTAAAAGAGTGAATACAAATGAAGAAACGTGAATTAGATTAGCAAGAAGAAAAAAGGGTGGAGAGGAGTAACTCCTCTCTTTTTGGGCTAATTGAACGTGACTTCGGACAAACCGATGGAATCGAATTCTTCACTTTCAATATGGGATATTGGGATGCAAAAGAGACGTTCATTGATGTAAAAGATGAAGGATTCGCCTGATTTGGATAGTCTCATGAAGATACCATCTTGACCTTTGGCTTTGGTCACATCAGTGGCGATAATGAACCACTCAAAATCATCTTTTTCAGCAAGACGAGCAAAGTGTTTTTGTTTCATCTCTTTGAAGTCAACAGATCTAAAGAAACGTTTGTAGTCACTTCCGGGTGAAAAAATGCCAGATTCACGGTCAAAGGAACCAGCATTGGCAAATTCGACATCAACGACTTCAGAAGAACTATCATCTACTGTCTCTTCTTCATCTTCTTCCTCATCTAAGGCTGCTGCAGCCTCAACGAGTAATCTCTCGGCTTTAGCCTTGAGTTTCTCAGCCTTGGACAACTTTTTAGTTGGTTTGGGCTTGCGGGTTGTTTTCTTAGTTGTTTTCTTATCTGTGGGAGACATATTTAATTCACTCCGATTTATAGATTTGCTCTTCTGTTTTAAGAGCCTGTTTCCCATGTGTCGATTGGCAAAGCACCTGATACAGACATTGGCGACAATGCTCAAGACAAGTTCATGAGCGTGAAAGAATCTATGGCAACCTAAGCATTGATGAGGCTTAGTAGGTCTGGCTTCTAATGCCATTTAATAAACCTCTTGCTTGGCGATAGAAATAAAGGATGGGTGGGTTGTCCACCATGATTAAGCCCTAAAATGTAGCGTTTGCGTGAAGGAACCATTGATTTAACATATTTACCACGTTGTTTGAAGGTTCCGTGGTTGCCCCAAGCACAGACGACAAGTTCGGACCACCTAATAACTTGCATGATCCAATAATCATTAGAAGGACCAATAGGATCACGGTGGTGACGCAAATTATCAGGTTTCGATGAACGTAAAGCAAAAAGGTTAGCTACGAGGAAACCACCGTAGCCGCGGAATTTAGAGATTTGGATGAGTTTCCTAATCGTCGGATCATCGATTGTATCATTAGCCGTTGACGGATTAAGCATGATGAAGCCAAGAACACGAGCATTTGGCGACCAGCACCGTGAGAGGGCAAAACGATATTGCAAGCATGGAGACAGCATCGCGTATTTGCTCATTTTGGTTGTTTCTGCCAATAAGATTTGACCTCCGTTAAAATCATCTGGTCTAAGTTTGGCTGATTGTCGATGTGGATAGCCGAAGGATCGATTAAGTCCAATGATTTGCGAGCACGTTTGGACGCTTCAATGCGAAGACGTAAACGCGCCATTTTTTGATCACAACAGGCACGAATTTTTAACTGTTTAGGGTCGAAAAGATTGACCAATTGACCTAAAACAACGGTAGCATCAGCCATTTCGTCAAGAACATGTTCTAAATGTTCTTCCATGTCAATCTCAACATCCAACCGATTGATTTTCAATAAGGCATGAGCCAACTCCATGAATTCTTCAGCGGCAATCAGACATTGATGATAGACACCAAACTCTTCAACAGATTGTTGAAAGGTCTCAGAATCGATATAAGAAAATAATAAATTCATTTTGAAGCCTCCACGAGCGTAATGTCAACTTTTGCAGCAAGATTGTGACTAAGGAAATCATCTGTCAAACCATAGAGAGCAAGTGGAATTCCATGAATAACTGGGTCAAAGTCGTTATTGAGACCAGATTCATCATGTAAGACAATAGTGAGAATAGATTCGACATGGACTTCGAATCCGTCTGATGATTGTCTAATTCTAAATGGTTGTTTAACAATATTATCAAAGTGACACATTAGTGAGCCCTCTCATGAGTGTTGGTCAGAGATTTAGTCTCAAGCCAGTTGAAGAGTTCGTCGTCAGTGTAGACATAAGCATCGTTGTAGAGGCGAGTGGTGTTGTGAGTAGGATAGCCTTGCTGAGTGATTAGGTTTTCTTGGACCATCGGCATTTCGATTTGAGAAAAGGACTCATAAGCCATACGTTTGAAGAGGTCAAGATTGTCTTTGTAAATATGGACTGAATCGAAGAAGATGGTGACATTACCGAGGAGAATATGTTTGAAAACAGATCTAAGGTGATTAGCCATCTGTTGGGTCAGTGAGACAAAAAAGGGAACGTCGTAAATGAGCCCATAGTGAAGATCTGAGGAACGCATGTGAACGTTGAGATTAAGGACGTTAGAGCGGATGTGGAAGGTGGCTGAGAGAGTGCAGGGAATATCCTTAGAGTGAATATCTTGGTAGAGTGGTTTATAGAACAGCATTGTCGCTCGACGCGATTCTTGGTCACCAATGAGTGTTCGGTAAGCATACTCGTATTGAGACATGCGAGAAGTCAATGGCTCACGAAAGAGAAGATTTCCGTAAGCAGAGTTACAAGTCCGATTAGGACTGGCGATGTCCTTCCAGAATTTAGAATAATCTTGAATAAAGTCAAGACTATTGGAACCAGAATAATACCAAATGAATTCACCGGCAAGATAGTTCTGATTGGCTGAACGAATTGGATTTTGGATGATTGGAATAGCATCTGCTGGAAATTGGATCACTGTGTTGGTCAGTTCGAGCATACGCTTACCTCTGGAGATTGGATGTTCAGATGGGACATATAGGCAATCACGAACGAGTTGAGCGTAGACTTCAGAGAATTTAGGTGATTCGAAGACTTGAACAGGCATATTAGAAGTCCTCCGGGTTCAATTCGATGAAGCCGCGCGCGGCGAAGATCATTCCAGCAACGTCCAAGTGCTCGAGATCAAGAGAGCAAGTAGTAAGAAGGGAACGGTCAACAGCACGATGAAAATCCATGAGTTCGGCTTCTTTCTCGAAATTAGAGCATGCCATAGACTTACCATCTTCACGTATCATGAGATTAGCAACAGAATCAAAGAGAAGAATGAGACGAACATCTCTAAATGCTTTCTTAGGCATGGCTTCAACCCATGCCCGCTCAAGATTGAAAATATAGTCACCAGAATATTGTCTATATTTCCAAGCGTAGACATACTCACCAAGATGAAAACGATCAAGAATGATGTGAAAGTTATCAGATTGGTTGAGTAAGAGAGCAATCATCAAATCGTAATACCGATAAGAAGAGTGAAAGGATTGAAGAGGAGTAGAACGATTGATACCAGCGGATCCGATCACAAGAACGGGTTTGAGTGGTTGCTTGGCGATGAAATACTCACGTAAGGCACGAACAAGAGTGGTCTTACCAACTCTGTCGGGACCTTCAACAATGATAATCAATCTAAGTCCTCCCATTGCAGTCTATTAGGTGAGTCATCAGGATCTTGGTCAGAAAAATTGTGTATGTCTTCGTCTTGAACATGCTCAATGATTAAATGCTTTGATTCAATAAAGTTGGTACGAGTGGCTTCGAGAACCTTAATACGATCATTTAGTTTGATGGTATAAAGAGATTGTCTGTCAAAGGCTTTGGCAGTATAATCAAACAGTTCAATGACAACGCTTGTCAAAATGATGAACATAAAGACATGCAACAATAGAAAAGCCATCAAACGCTCGTTGGGTTTGAGAATAGGGTCGGCTAAGAAGGTGTCGATGCCAATAGCGATCCAGACGACAATGAAAATTTTCACAGCGAGGCGAATGTTACGTGTGGTGATATATCGGAGAGTTTTGGGCATTAGATAACCTCCGCTGAGTTCTTGAATGGACAATCGTCAAAGAGGACACATTTACCGTTACGATTCTTACACTCCCAGTTCCAGAGAGGAGAGAACAATGATGGGTCGGTTTCACGACGAAGGTTGGCATATTTACGCTCGAGGAAGGTAGGGATGTCGTATTCTTTGCCTCGGATCATAATGGTCTCATCAGCATCATGGACGAAGATGTCCATCTGAGGAGAGGTCTTAGAAGCCGCCACGATGAGATACTTTCGTGCCATGGTTGCTAAGGCATAAGCACCGGCTTGAATAATGAGTCTCTCAGTTTTATTATACCACTCAACATCGTTGGATGCAGTAGTTTTGACTTCAATCGGCACAAATGAAGAACCCTTGGAACCCATGATATCAATGGTTCCAACGAAGCCCATGGTTGAGCCGAGACCACCGATCGGAATGAAAACACGAAAGTGTTGAACATAGAAGTTTTTGGGTTTGCTCCATTTAAGACGTTTAAAAATCTCGTTCTCAAAGGCAATACCAATAACGTTATAAGATTTGTCCATCTGACCTTCGTGATATTCTTCTTCAGGGTGTTTACGCAAGTAAAGGACCTTATGGGTGCAAGTGCACGCTTGTGTGATATGATAGACATCTTCTGGAATAAGAAGATGATAATCGGTCCAATCCTTGGAAGCGAGGACGGATCTAAGTTCATCAACAACAGATTCGACGAAACTCATGATTTCTTACCGTCCATTTTGTTCAAAATCATCAATTTGGTGATGTTCTCAATCGATTGGGCAAGGTAGTGTGAAGCGATGATTACTGCGTCAACGGGAAGCAAATACTCGACAAAAGATGAGAAGTCGAGTAAAAGAGCAATGCCTAAGAGATTGAAAAGCACCATGAACAGATAGATGATCTTGATAAAGGAAAATTCTTTAGGTGCCATATTTGGTGTCTCTTTTTCTTGTGTTTACAATGTGATCTATGATAAAATAGACCAATAGGAACGCTGAAACCAATAACTGAACAAAATAGAGTTCAGGTGGAAGTCTTAACAGATTTTGTGGTATTGATTTCACGTTTGATCTTCTCCTCATCGATGATAGTTTGAATGGTGTCAAGAAGAGATGCGGTTTGTTGAATAGAAGCATCCATTGGATTCTTTGTCTCCAATCTTTTTCTCTGAGCATGATACTTCTTCTCGAGAGCCAAGAGTTCCTCATCGTTGAGCGATTTGATGTGGTTGGGTATAGTGTCGCTAAAAAGTCGTTTAACAACACCTTGTTTAAATTTTTTCATGTTTAATCAATTCTCCAATATTGATAGGTCGGGTCTGACCGTCAGACAGTAACTGACGCTTGGTGTAGATACCAGTAAGTTGCTTTGTCCGTTCAGACGCAGACAGGAAGCCTTGATGCTCCCTAAGTGATTTTCTGATGGTGTTATAACGAGCACGCTCGACAAATGTGTGTAAGATGGAACGGGTGAAAAAGTCTTGCACAGAAGTGAATTTAGCATCAGAAATCATTGATTTCGACACGCCTTTAATGCGTACCTTAAGATTAGCATTCTCTTCGTAGGCATAGAATTTGAGCGCAAGAAAGGCGGCTGAAGAAAACGAGTGTTCGAGTTTCCATGCGCCTAATTTGGTCTCAGAAAGATCGATGCCTTTGGGCTTGGCATCCAACCACATGGAATCAGTATCACAGTAGAAGAGAGAATCTTGATTTGCCTCTAAGCCTTTGTGAAGTTCAATACGACCATAAGAGCAAGTGGTGGATGAAATATGTGGCAACATGAACATTCTGGGTGCCATATTCATATAGTAGACAACAACAATGTCCTTCATTTCGCGAATCTCTAAAACTTCGGACTGGTTACGTAAAAAGGTTTCAATGGGTCTACCCAAATCAAATTCTTTGACTTCGCCAAGTGACAGGAACTTAATGGAGCGTTGAAGGTATTTTTGACCAAATTTACCATACAAAGAATTAAGCAAAATCTTAATGGGAAGTTCAATGGGCGAATTTTGGGCTTTAAACTCCAGACGCCAGTTATAAAGTTTATTACCATAATCATTAAAGAAGTCACCACGGTGAAAAAGATAGACATCTAAGGGATATTCCATGTCAATGCGACCAAGGTCACGAGCATAACGGATTTCGGGAAAAACAAACACTCCTTTCTTAATACCGGTAAAAAAGCATGTGCGCATGTCTTTATCACGGGTAGGAAGAATAGGAATGTCTGATTCATGTTCATAGATATAGCCTTTGTGGCGAGCGTCAATGAAGCCTTCATATTCGTCAAGATAGTATTGCATTTTCTCATCAGAGGAGACTTCAACAGGTCTGATGGGATTATGAAGAGCATTGGTAGGATAAGGCATGGCAAAGGTGTAGGGATATAAAGAATTGATGTCGAAGGAATAGCCATCAAAAGCAATCTTACGACGAAAGAGTTCGGTCCTACCGCCGAAGTAGGACGCTAAAATTGTATTTAGAGGTCCCATCGCTGATATATAGTAGTCCAGACGTCCCTCTTCGTTCTTTCTTTTAGAAACGTATGGATTGTAAAGCCCATCGACGAGGAAATTAGCACGGAAGATTCTAAGAGCCAAAGAAGAAAGCGAAGTGAGACGACGAGAATTAATTTTAACATGGAAGAGTTCGAATATTCCAAGGAAGTATTTACGCAGCGCAAGATATAATCCGAGAACGTCTGATTTAACTCGTTCAATAAAATCACCTTCAGTTAAGTTTGGATCCTCACCGACCTTAATGTCAGTGCGTTTGATCACTTGGGGCAACATAGCTCGTTCAAAAGCCTCTTGTGAACAGAGGGTAAATTGAAATGAATCAATGTGACGAAAATGGAATTTTTCAGCACGAAAAATAACATCGACGACAAGATCCTTAGAACCGGATGCAATATGCTGAATTTCAATATTATCTTGACGAATAGCATGAGAAAGAACAAAACGGATATCGAAGGTCAGATTATGAATAAAAATATTCTTATACGACCCACTCTTACGGCGTTGTATCTTAGAAGGGATAAGAGACGCCAAAATGGCAAAATATTCTTCCATATTATAAAAGAAGCGATATTGCTTGGAAGGACGATTATCGGGCACAAAAAGACAACCAAGTTTAAGGATCTCACCACGTAAGCCATCGGAGGTCTCAATATCCATGGTTAAGAAATCAGCCTTTTCTTTAGGCGTTTTCTTGAGAGTGGAGAAGGGAACGGGCATGATTAATCATCCAACATATCGCCAGAATCATAAACTATCCGCTGACCTTCACTTCGGACAGAGAGAATGAAAGAAACATACCAACTGAGACAGAATAAAACAACAAAAGCGATAATAATTAAGCCCAAGTGGTTTTCTACTAAAAATAGCAAGAAAGAGATCAGATTATTAATCATCTGACTATGACCCTCGTTGATTCCAGAAATGGGATCAATTCTGGGCTCGGGCGGTGGTGGGTTAATACCTAAGAACATATAATTTTCACTCCGAAATTGGAATTATACGAATACCAGTTAAAACTCTCGACGATTAAATTTGTGAGGCATGATTAAAACCTTGATTTTGAAATTCTTTTAGTTGGAAAGGCAATATTGTGGCACTTAACGCACATAGGTGGATTACCTTTGGCACCAAATTGTGTTTTAACTAAATGGATAGCATTAGAACCACAAAGAATACGTTTAGTTCTCGTATCAACAATATGGGTACGAGAATGTGAACGAAAATACGAATAATTCATTTTTTATCATCTCCTATCTTTAAACTTATGTTTTGCCAATTAGAATCCTCTCTTGGTTTGTCGTTTCTTCTGATATTTCTCGAACTTAGTTCTTCTGGAATTATAAGATGAGGAACATCGTCTACACATTGGAACATCATAATCCTGTTTTTGAATAAATCGACGATGAGTAGCATTAATAGCAACTAAGTCAATACCACAGAGCGTTTGATAGCGATTGTGGGAAGAAGAGTAATGAACCCTTTTTGGCATACCGGTTCTATCATTAATAACACTAACTTTAGGGATATCTGGCATGATTATTTCATCTCTGTTATACAAACATCATTTTAATTACTAAATATAATATAGATTTATAATAATATTGCAACCAAAATTGGCATTAACCGTCTTTAGTGTCTCCTTTGGTATCGATTTTAAAATTGGAATAAAAAGAAGCGTTTGGATATTTATCTTTCAATTCTTGCATGAATAAAACAGCAGCGAGTGTTTTACCGCCAGCATGTGGACCAACCACAGGTTCTTTAGGTTGGAAAAGATCATCCTTATTGAAAGGTGTAATGAATTTCATATCAAGTACCTCTACGGTGAACACGAAGACCACGGATACCCATCTGAGCACGCACAGAACGAATATTTTTTGAGGGAGCACGAACGACAGTACGAAGGACAACACCAGTGATTTTGAAGCCTTGACCAAATTCGAGCACACCAACGTCGTCGTACACACGGGCAGCATCAGCATCCATGTCAGCGGTCTGAGCGTTCATAAATCCCTTAAGTTTATCAAGATTGGCTTGTTTATCATGTATTTTACCACTACCGGCAGGACCAACGTTCCAAAAGAATGTTTTAACATGACCAGTCTTGCCTTCAGTGGCTCTGACACGAAGCATGAGCATTTTATTTTTCATCT
>Ga0114919_10005429_pt1 | contig 10176 bp, 5 predicted proteins | sample BlataG_FD_88682 | JGI IMG/M metagenome (GOLD analysis project Ga0114919, IMG submission 88682) | Deep subsurface microbial communities from Black Sea to uncover new lineages of life (NeLLi) - Black_00105 metaG | ecosystem: Environmental > Aquatic > Marine > Oceanic > Sediment | place: Atlantic... | reverse complement strand
ACTAAGCCCAGAAAAGCAACTTGCTGATCCTAGCTTAAAATTTCTTACACATATTGAAAATTCTTATTCTGATTCGACAGGAACTGAACCTGATGGAATACCAAATGGTGATCCGACGTTTACCAATGGAATTGTCAGAAATGGAATAGATTTTGATGGAAATGATTTCGTCAGTTACGCTAATGGATTACAGGATATAGATGAACCATTTAACGACTTAAGTACGGAATTTACAATATGTGCTTGGATTAATCCTAGTACCATCAGTGGAGGTGCTACAAATCACCAAACTGAAAATGTTTTTGCAGCAAAAGCGAGTGATATCTATAATGATAATTTTGAAATAGGAGTCAACAACGAGGGGAATATTCACGTTTATCTTGATACCGAAAGTAGAGATACTTATGCTGATTTTGGACCTGCAGGTACTATAACCACAGCAGGTGGTTGGTATTTTGTAGCGTTCAGATATGATAGTGGAACTGCAGAAGTAAGAATAGATGATTCATGGTATTCATCAGCTGTATGGGCAGGAGCCACCGACATTGATGACGCAGCGGGAAGTCCATTTACAATTGGAGCCTCTGAACATATTGATCAATACTTCAAAGGAGTTATTGATGAAGTGGCTGTTTATAACAAATATCTTTCAAATCAAGAAATTGAAGACTTTAAATTTGGATCAATGCCTTCAACAATTCAAACAATTACAGAATTAGAGAATGGAGACGTCTTTTCTAGATATCAAATCGATTGGACAACTGCTTTTGATATGCATACCCAAGATGTTTGCACGTTTTATTACGATTATAGCCTTTGGAGTATTGAACGTAGTATATATTTCGAAAACGAATTTAATTACACTACAGATTTAATGTTTGCTCTAAATACAAACTTTGATTTCTCAGTTGTAGACGACCATACTGAATTAATATACATATATGATGGTAATTTACAAGAAGATATAACTATTGCTGGATTCGTAGCTGAAAACTATACTGTTATTCATAATGCTCCCGATCCCTCAAAAGATGCTATTGGTATTTTTATAGAAGCGTTTGGATTATCAGATCCTGTTCATACGAGTATAAGTTACTTTCAAGGAGACGTAATTTATAACAGCGGAACTGTAGAATTTTTATCAGGGTCATTAAATGATTTTGATAATAGTGTAGGTAATGAATCCTATAGGTTAAATATTGAATTCTGGGAATTGGCGGGAAGTGTTAACACTTCAGGAAGTTTAGATAATGCAGGAATGGTCCAATATTTTGATGACCTATTACTTACATTAAGAGAAGATATGAACACATATATCTATCAAGCGGATAGTCTATTCTATACATTGGATGTTAATGTTACTGATATTGATCTTAATTTAGTACCTGATGCTACTGTAACAGTATGGAATGCAACAAATTATGCTCAAAATTGGGCGCAAGATACTGATGATGAGGGAAGTACAATATTTGATAGATTTGAAGAAGGAACTTACGATGTGAATGTTTCTTATACCAAATATGGACAAACATTATCAATAACAACGCCTCAGCAAATAACTCTTAATGATTCGACAACTGATACGAATGGTGTTTATAAATTGGAATTTACAGATGTACACTTAACAACATTAGCTTTAACTTTAAATCGATTCAACGATACGCTTCAAAATAATTTCAAGGGAAGATTGAATGGTGCTAAGTTAACATTTTGGAGAGATAGTGGTTCTGGAGCAGAGTTCCTAGGATATGAAAATGCTGATATAAATGGTCAGTTGACCTTTAGATGGTTGAATTTCACTAATCCTCAAGATGGAAATATAACTTTTGCAGTAGAATGGTTTGAAATGCCTTCAACAAATGTCGTTGCACCAGGAGATTTAGATATTGGAAATAATGTAAATACTACGTTTTATTTCTATACAGCTAATTCTTCTGTAGTAAATTGCACATTTGGTTCAAGTTTTCAAACTAATTTGAATTTATATATTTTCCCAGATCCCGATTTCAATCAAATGTTAGGTGATACTTTGAATTTTCAAATAAATTTAACTTATATAGAAAATGAAACCATCTTTAAACCAATGGATGGAGCAAGTGTAAAATACAACATATTTGCGGGAGTGCATCAAATTAATACTCAGACATTAGACTTTAGTGCCTTAAGTGGTGGATTATATAGTTTAACCATTGACACATCAGTTCCAATTGAACCTGGAGTTGAGTGGGCATCTGAAAATGATTATTTGATTGAAATAAGAGCAACTAAAGCAGGATTCATAACTGAACAGGTCTCGACATCGTTTATCCTTGATCCTAAAACTTCTACATTAGTAGGAAATGAAACTGGATTAACTGCTTATTGGGGTGAACAACTAATCATGGATGTTGTTTATACTGATATAAGCTTTGGAGGAAGTAATCCTATCGAAGGCGCTACAATTGATTATTCTGTTATTGGTGTTCCAGCAGTAGTAGGTTCATTAACTCCGTATGGAAGCGGAGGGAGATATCAATTCTCTGTTGATACAACATTGTTCCCATCAAGCGATTCTTATATAATCCAGATCACTGCAAATAAACAGAATTATCAAGAATTGTCTGTCTTTATTGATGTAAATATACTTGCTATAAAATCTTTAATCAACGATTCTGTAGGAGTATATAAGACTTTAGATGTGTCGTTTAGGGAACAGAAAATTTTCTACTTCACATATGAGGAAGAAAGTTCTGGTCTAGGACTGGGAGGTAGTGAATTAAAAACATATGAATGGACAAAGGAAGTTGGTGGAAACATCGTCGATAGTGGAGCAGGTTCATTAATAGATCTTGGAAATGGGGAATATTCATTAGATTTTGATACTGAAAATAAAAAAATCGCGTTATATACCATTATTTTCAATATTGAAAAAGAAAATTATGCTCAACGAGGAGGTATATTAATAGTGAATATAATCCCAAGAGAATTTGATTTTGATCTATCAAAAGATTTCAATGGAATAATAATATCTACCGTATCTGGAGAAAATTTGGTCTTCACATTAGAACTGACTGATAGAATCAATGGAAGCTCCATAATTGGTGCTACTGTTTCTATAACTGTTCAAGGTAGTCTCATTGATTTTATGGACTTAGGTACTGGAAATTATTCTGTAACAATTGCCGCATCAAAATTACCAGATGCATTCTTCTTACCTGAAACAATACCGGGAAAAATTACGATTAGCAACACATATTACTTCAGTAGAGAACTTGATATCACTATTAACATAAAGATGGTCGAAATATTCCCTGGATTCCCAATGATTTACTTTCTAATGATATTAGGTGCTATTGTAGCTGTAGTTGGTAGTCTTGTTGTATCTCGTCAAGTACGTAGAGCAAGAATACCAACATTTGTCAAGAAGACTAGAGAAATGACAAAGAACATTAAAGGAAGAAAGTCAATTTCGGATTCACTTCTTTATCCATCGAAGGAAGAGTACGTCGTAAAAAAATTAGGAGACAAATGGGAAATGCTTGATTTATCGTTAGAAGAAATCTTAGGGCATAGTACGAAGAAAACGAAGAATATACCTAAAACTGAATTTGAAGGAGGGGAAGTATAGTGCCAGTAGGTTTAGTCGTAATGAAATGGGATGAGCGAGTCGGTACTGAGATTTTAGCAAAATACCCAGAAGAAATTGTTATTACGGATAAAACGCTGATGCAAGTGTATAGTACGCACGAGTATAGCGGAGAATCGGGGATGATTAGTTTAATGGTTGGTTCTTTGAACATCGCATCTTACTACACGGGACCAGAAAAGGGATATTACATCTTAATGTTATTGAATCTCGATGATGACCCAGATGCTTACGAAGGAGGATTAGCAGATACATCTAGGATAATTTTACAGAATTTAGAAGATGAAGCTTATTTAAAACTTGTTCCTTCGTTATTTCGAAGATTATCGGTTTACCCAACATTGAATACTGAACAACGATTAGCAATGACCTATCAGGATGAAATTAAAAGAATGATCCTCAATCGTCTAAGGGAAGAAGGAGCAGTTTCAAAATCTGAGCTAATGGTTTGGTTGAAAGATAGATATAAGCAAGGATTTGTCGATTTAGAAGGCGTATTAATCGAATTGATTAAAAGAGAACTCATAAAGGAAACATCTGTTAAGGGGATGCCCTCTGAACTTATCTTCCTAACTAATGATATTTTAATGTTGAGAGTACCTCCCGTTAAATTGCTAAAAGATCCCAGCGATAGAGGTTTACCTTCTAAATTAGCATCTGATTATAGAACGGAGACGAAAAAATTCTTTCAAAACTATCGACCATCTGAACAAGACAATCTCAGGTTAATCGATAATATCATAAACCCTCAAGTTTATGAAACGTTGCGATTGCTAAGAACGGCAATTGTAACCAAAAACGATCTTGAGAAACTTAAAAAGAAAGGCGTGGATGACATCGACGAAGTTCTGAAAATGCTCTGGGAAACTCAAATGATTCAAGTCTTCCAAGACGACAGAAATAACGAATATTATGCATTGCTATCAGATTTTTATGTAGACAAAATCTTTCCAAAATACTTGTTGAATATCATTAAATCAGAATACGAGAAGAAATCAAAAGCAGATCAAGTGTTAATTGAGTATCTAAATATTCTTGAAAATACATATCTTAATTTAAAATCAACGGTTAAATCCGAAGATTAAATTTTTTTTATTTTTATTTTTATTTTTATTTTAATTATTTCTGTGAATAACAATATTTTTCAAGATTCTAATATTATTTTCTTCGATATAATTATGGCACCTGAAGAAGAATATTATGAAAGTTGTAAGCAATATTTAGATGTTCCAGAAGCGATTGGATTAGATGGTATCGATCTTGAGTCTTACATAATTGCCTCTTACATTATCAAAAGGCCTCGTGGGATGAATGTTAACTATTTATCTAGGTTTGCTGCTATTGAACAATCAACTGGAACCTGGGTAAGAGTACCTGCTGAAACGGCAGAAGTTCGTAAAGAACACGTAGCGAGAGTGCTTGGCGTGTATGAACTTCCATTCTATGAGTATATACTTCCACCTAAGGCAGACCATCCGGATAGACAATATTTCGTTCAAATTGGTTTTCCTATCTCAAACATAAAGGGAGACGGTATTCCAATGCTTCTTACATCCGTAATTGGGAACATAAGTTTAACTCACGGGTTAAAATTAGTGGATCTTGCATTTCCTAAGGCCTATTTAGAGGATTTTAAAGGGCCAAAATTCGGAATTGATGGGTTACGAAAACTTCTAAAAGTTCCCGAACGTCCTCTGTTAAATAATATGGTGAAACCTTGTACCGGCCATACATGTGATGTCGCAGCAGATTTAGTTTATAAAGCTGCTGTTGGAGGGTGTGATGTCGTAAAGGATGATGAACTTATTGCAAATCCCGCCTTCAATACATTAGAAGATCGTATTTCAGCAGTTATGGAATCTATAGATAGAGCAGACTCTGAAAAAGGAGAAAAGACGCTATACACTATTAACATTACGAGTAAATTTCCTGAGATGTTTGAATATGCTGATAAAATGGTTGAGATGGGTGCGAATGCATTGATGATTAATTATCTATCTGCTGGTTTCGAAGCATTACGAGCTGTCTGCGAAGATCCTTCTATTAAAGTACCAGTGCTGGGTCACATGGACTTTGGAGGAGCTTATATTGGAGGAGAATGGACCGGTTTAACAAGCATGCTTGTGTTAGCAAAATTCCCAAGAATGTGTGGAGCTGATACAGTTGTTATTCCCGCGCCCTATGGTAAGGCAGAGATATTAGAAGAAAGGTACGAACAAAACCTAAAAGCGTTACGATATCCATTCCAACACATAAAACCGACTTTACCAATGCCAAGCGGAGGAATTACTCAGGGAATGGTTGAGAAAACTATGAAAGAAGCCGGAAAAGATATTCTAATAGGAAGTGGTGGAGGAATTCACAGTCATCCTGATGGTCCAATTGCTGGCGCAAAAGCGTTTAGACAAGCAATTTATGCTGTAATGAACGGAATCGAAGTTAAAAATTACGCAAAAGATCACGAAGAACTAGGTAAAGCACTCGGAGTATGGGGAACTGGAAAGACTCAGCTAATTGAATAATTTTAATTTTTTTTTATTTCTTATTTCAAGATTGAAGCTATTATATAAATCGATTTAGTAAAACTCTCACATTTGCATTAAAATCATCTTTTTTAACAAAATTAACAATTGCGTTCCCACATAAATCTAAAAATTGAAGATTTGAAAGCTGTTTTATATATTCTAAATTATCAATATCGCTAATTTTGTTATTCGATAATACTAAATGAGTTAAATTTTTTAAACCCACTAAACCTTTTACATTTTCTATATGATTATTCGATAGATCGAGCTTTTTCAGATTCTTTAAATTATCTAATTCGGGAAGTTCAGAAAGAATTCGTATATTATTTTTCCATCCCCACGGAGTTCCTTTTACTTCAAATTCAAGATAATCAGATAAATCTAATGTCTCAACCAATAAGTTTGCAGAATTTAATTTAAAATAAACATTTGGAATCTTTTCAATTAATGTTTTAATAGTAAAAAAGTTAATAAGAATCTCACCAAGCTGTTTATGGGAAAATCTAGTGATTTTATTTCTTTTGATTAGAGGTTTTAAAGCTTTTTTGTATCTTTTATTTTCATAACCTTTTTCAAGGTTTATGTGTTGAGTTTTTCTAATCTTCTTTATTTGTTCAATTAAAGCAGTTTTTGATACTTTAGAGTTGAGTTTCACCAGAGCTTTAACGATCGTTAATAAGCAATTGTAGGACTCTTCATGTTGAATTGACCATTTAAATACCGCTAAACTATTGTTAAGATGATGTTCGCTTAAATAATTTGCCGCAGCATTCCTTATTTTTTCACTTGAATCAGAAAGCAGTAAATTTTCGAATAAATCGAATAAATTCTCACTGATTAATTTCAATTTGCAAAGAACTTTAACTGATTCTTCTCTAATTATATTATCGTCGTAATTTTCAATGATTGAAATTAAATGTTTAATAACTGTAAACTTATCGAGATGTTTATTTATGTAATCTTCATAAATGCGATTAGGATTTAATTCCATGAGGTGATTTTGTAGAAAATTATTTTTTATAGAGAATTTAATTTAATAAAGACAATTTAAAATTAAAAAAGTTAAGTAAATTTTCTACCGGGAACGTTATTAACTAATTTTTTAATGGTACCTTTCAGTTTATTAAAAGGTCTTAAATTTCCAGAAAAGGGAGTGTCTATTCCGTGGTACAAAATAGGCTCTATTTGAGCTTCAATATTATCGATCTTTTTTAAATTTCCCTCTGTTAAACATGAGAGGAAATAGTCGTTTCTATATTTTTTAAAGGTTAAAAATCTATACATTTGAAATCCTAATCTAACGGCTATCCAACGCGGATAAGCACCCGTATTCCCTAACGTATTTGCTGCTATCGCTTCTATTTTTGCTGTTAGAAGGGATTCTTTCATCTCTACCTCTTCAGCAGGGTCCTCAAATTCACCAGGCACTTTAACGTTCAACTGTTCTTCCTGATCGAGTAATAGAGATATCACTCCTATTGACATGGAAGACAAACCGACATAATCTAATCTAATCCAATCCTCAACATAAGGAATTTCTTGATCTGAAAATACATCTTGTAATCGCATATACTCTTTGAAAATAAAAAGGAGATGCCCTTTAAATTTCTTTTCAATATCGAATTTATCAATCTTACTTAAGTTGTTCACGTCCTTACCACGAACCAGATCTGAGAAATATTTCGCCATTTGTTCAAGAACCCATTTACCTTTTTTATCGGGAAATTTCCCATAAAGGATGTAAATAATATTGTTCCTTTCAAAGAATTGACATTTATCTGTTCCGTTGTTTTCAGATTTGAGAAGCATTTTGTCAAGATCGCCACCTAAAATACTGGTTGCTATGAAATCTAAATTATTAGTCAGTTCCAATAAAAAAAGAAGTCTTTTATTACTTGCAAATAATGGAGTTCTCTCTACTGATGTTATACCACAAAATTTAACATACTCATTTCCTCCTTTTAGATCGATTTTATCATCATCTAGAGAAATTGCGGTTGTCACTTGTCTTGTTCTGACCCCTTGTATTCTTGAAGATGCTGTTTCTGTTTTAGGTTCGAATTCTTTAGGAACGAGTTTTTTCGATTCTTCATCTGTGTTATCAGCATATTTGAGAGGTAAATATTTACCGCAATTTGGGCAGAGCTGGTCTTTTGGATAAGGTTTTACGATCTTATATCCACAATTTTCGCATACAATATGTTCTATCTTATTTGGAAATAGACGATTAGGGATTCAAAACCAACTCACTAATAATTTAAATATGTTTTGGATAATTAAATCTAATATTTATTTAATATGTAAAGAAAATAAAAAATTTTGTATAAATATATTAGGATTATAAATATTTAGCAGCAAGGGAACTAAATACTTCTAAAAATTTATTGTTTTCTTCTTTTGTCCCAATAGAGATTCTTATATAATTATAAAGTCCTGGTTTACTGAAATGTCTTACCAAAATTTTGAGATCTTTTAAATCCCATAAGAATTTCAAAGTTTTAGATTTATCATTAAATTTTATAAATATAAAGTTCGCATCTGAACGAACAACACTTATGCCGTTATAATTGTTTAGTTTTTCTGAGAGTCTTTTTCTTTCCGCAATTATTTTCTTATTTTGTTCGTATACTTTATTCCTATGTTTAATACAAGAAATAGCTGCAATTTGTGCGATGTGATTCGTATTAAAAGGTAACTTAACTCTATTCATTTCTTTAACAATTGTTGCGTCAGCTAATGCATAACCAATTCTTAAAGATGCAATTGAGAATGTTTTTGAAAAACTACGACAAACAATTAAATTTTGTACATCCTTTAATAATGGTAGACATGTATAGTCGGAAAAATCGGCATAGGCTTCATCTACTACAACAATTCCAGGGAAATTGTAGCAAATTTTAAGTATCATATCGTTATCAAACGATTTTCCATTTGGATCGTTTGGAGAATTTATAAACAAGAGTTTACCCTTTTGGTCATAGATACTCTCTGGTATAGAAAAATCGTCGTTTAATTTTATCTCATTTATTTTTGCATCGTATAGGGTAGCTAAAACTTTATATAAATTAAAAGTTGGGTAAAAAATGATGACTTCATCACCAGGATTAACGAATACTTTAAATATAACATCTAAAACTTCATCCGAGCCGTTTCCTATAAAAACTGTATTTCTATTAGTTAAAGTATCTTTATCTCTTAAAAGTTGATTGAGAATCGCTTTACGAAGCTCAAGAGCTAAAGGATCGGGATATTTTCTCAATAAATCTTTATTTTCTAAAGCGGAATTTATATCTTCGAGTATTTCTTTGATTGGTGGATATGCATTTTCATTAATATTTAATTTTATCCAACCTTCGCCTTCAGGATGTTCTTCTGTCTCATACGAATTATATTTTTGAAGATTTTCTCTAAATAAATTTTCAATTTCCATTTTATTTACCTTGTATTTAGAAATAGATTGATTACCAGTTAATTCTTAATAGTTAAAGTTACAAATTACTACCATTTATTTTTTGTCTTTGTGCTATTCTTTTTTGTATTATTGAAAAAACAGATTAAAAAACCAATTTTTAAATGTATGAAATCTATTAATTTTATAATATTATTTAATGAGGATAATTATTTATAGCAGAGAAGAGTATTCATGGAATTCGCAATAATGTTTCAAGTTTTGGAAGGCGGCGTAAGTGAGCCTATAAAATGGTCTAAAGAAAATCTAACGCCTGATACTAATATAATAATATTAGATGAAGGGTCTTCTTCGCTTTTCTTGTGGTATGGAGCTAAGCAAGGTTTGGTTTCAAGGAGAACCGCTCTTAGGCAGGCAGAATCATTAAAAGGGCATGGATTTTCAGTAGGTAAAAGTATAGTGGGAAGAGATATTAGAGATTTAAAAGAAATAGATCAACGGAAAATTGGCAGAGTACCAGAAATAGATGACTTAAATGACGAGCTTCAAACTTTGTTAAATAAAAATTTTAAACCCTTAGATGATTATACTGTTACTTTCGATTTAGAAGAAGCCTT
>Ga0114919_10005426_pt1 | contig 10179 bp, 8 predicted proteins | sample BlataG_FD_88682 | JGI IMG/M metagenome (GOLD analysis project Ga0114919, IMG submission 88682) | Deep subsurface microbial communities from Black Sea to uncover new lineages of life (NeLLi) - Black_00105 metaG | ecosystem: Environmental > Aquatic > Marine > Oceanic > Sediment | place: Atlantic... | reverse complement strand
TAGATTTCATGGCTATGCTCCTCTTTTGATTTTTGTTAACCAACTAGCTATTGGCTTAAATCAAAATGAGTATAGCCTTTTTCATTTGAACTCAAGGCTTACTGCAATATAGCAAGCTTTGTGCCTTGGTGGCAAATATTTCTTGGTTCCGGTTTATCCGGGTGTTTCACCGATTCCTTTACAACTAGTGACTAAAGAACGGTTTCGATTTCTTCGGCAATGCGGGCAGCTGCTTCCTTTGGATCCTTTGAATCCCTGATGGGCCGGCCGATTACCAGATAATCGGATCCGTCTTGAACCGCCCGAGACGGTGTGGTTACCCGCCGCTGATCATTTTTACCGCCCGTATCCCAATCCGGACGTATCCCCGGCGTTACCGCAACAAAGTCTTGACCGAATGTTTCCTTTATCATTTTCACTTCAAGTGCAGAGCAGACGATACCCTTACAGCCCGCCCCTTTTGCCATGGTCGCCCGTTTGATTACCAGTTTTGTCAAGTCGTTATAAAATATTTTCTTGAAGCCCGCGGATTGAATGTCTTCATTCAAGATACTGGTTAAAACCGTAACGCCCAGGACGCCAACCTTGTCCTTGCTTCCTGTAACCGCAGCTTCAAGCATTCTGGAAGTCTCTCCGCAATGAACCGTTGCAAATGCAACGCCCAAGTCTGCAATATTCTGCATGGCACGTGAAACGGTTGCCGGAATATCATGAAGTTTCAGATCCAAAAATACCCTGGCCGCTCCGGACGCTTTTATGAAATCAATGATATCCGGCCCGGATCGGATAAAAAGTTCCAGACCTATTTTGAACATGCCCACCGACTCCGAAAGCGTTTCAACGTAATATTTGGCAGTCTTTACAGAAGAAACGTCCAGCGGGAAAATGATATAATCTTTTGCTTTTTTCATGGTTGGCTTATCCATTTGCACCTAAATCCTGCATAAATAATTTTGAAGTATTTTTGAATTATACCAGCTAAGTGTGAAGTGACTAAAGTGAACTAAAGTGACTAAAGTTGTGGAATTCTGTCAATTTAATATAAACAGCCGGAGCGTAGCGGCTCCTTAACCCTGGCCCAGACCGATCACCAATACTATGTACTCAAAAAGTCATGTTTGTAATGGTGCATAAGTCAAATCAATATATGAACGATTAGCACCAGGGCGGGCTTTAGCTCACTTCAAACTTTAGCTCACTTTTCACTTTTCTGGTTTATCCCGGTTAGGTTGTAATAATTTTCAAAGCACCGGGAACCACATGAATGACAATCGGCATCATTCCGGGTTGTTCTCCATCAACATCAAGAAGTACCGACTGATCCGACAACGCTTCTATTTTTTCCCCGGTCAATGTAACGACTTTGTCAATATCATATATCCTGCCATTGTAAAGATTGGGAAGATTTAAAAAAACTTCAGGAAGGGTCAGGTCTCCGATGACCGTCACATTCAAAAGGCCGTCATAAACCGATGCATCCGGGGCTACACACATACCGCCGCCATGGTACCGGCCATTTGCAACGGCCACGTTCCAGACCTTAAACTCCTGTTCAAAACCATTATCGATTCTAATTCGTATCCGTTTCTTGCCGTATAGAAAAATGGATATGAGCGTCGCCCACATAAAAGAAATAAATGGACCAAACGCTTTAGTAGTCCTGTTGACCCGTTGAGCGACGTCACCCCCCAGACCGAAACTTGTTATATTATGAAAATAGCGATCACATTCATGACCACGATGATCGTGAAAAGAAAGTCTTCCCAAGTCTATAGCGCGAGCATAACCGCCGGCAATCGCATCAATGGCATGTTCTATATTTTGTGGTATGGGGAGGGTTCTGACGAAATCGCAGCCTGTGCCATTGGGGACAAAACCCAACGTCACGGTTGACCGTATAGATTCCTCATGCATCATGATGCCGTTGATTACCTCGTTAAGCGTACCGTCTCCCCCCACGCAGACCAGAAGTCCGGCATCTTTGGCAACGGCATCTTCTGCAAACATCACCGCATCACCGGGCTTTTGTGTCATATAAGTTTCAAAATGACCCAGACGATCTCTGGCAACCGCTTCAATATAAGACCAATTTGATCCCGTTGAACCGTTTCCGGCATGCGGATTGACGACAAAAGCGATCTTTGAAAAAGCCATACCTGATTTGCCTCAAGAGATTTTTCGCCATAAAAAGCACAAAATTTACAATCAAGAGATTATATAGCTTATAATTCTCCATCCATAAAGCATTTTTTCCAACCTACATTTTACATTTTAAATAAATCTATTGAAATAAATAACTTTAAAATGGTATGAACTTCATTTTAAAAACCAAGATAAATTTTTCATTACAAATTTAATTCAGAAAGCTCTGGAAAAAGAAATGGATGTAACCGAAAAACAGCAGACCCTTTTGCGAATGCTTCCCGGAGTGGATTATATCCTTGAGCTTTCAAAGGAAGATCCTTTCTTTAATAACATTCCCAAATCCGTTCTGGTTCGCTCGATTCGCTCTGTGGTTGAGAATCTTCGGACAATTATTATGGATGGCAAACAGGATATAACGGAAACGAAACTTTCAGATTCCATAATCCTCGAAACGGTTAAAAATACTGTTAGACAAGCGATGACGTCGAATCTGAAACGCATTGTCAACGCCACCGGTGTTGTTGTCCATACAAATCTTGGCCGATCAATACTTGCTGATGATGCTGTGGAGAATCTTTTGACTATTGCAAGCAGATATTCCAATTTGGAATTTGATTTGTCAACAGGCGTTCGCGGTTCCAGATACAGCATTGTTGAAGATATTTTATGTGAAATAAGCGGTGCTGAAGCGGCCATGGTGGTGAATAACAATGCCGGAGCCGTGCTCCTTTGTTTAGAAACCCTATCCAAAGGAAAAAAGGTTATTGTATCACGGGGAGAACTTGTGGAAATTGGCGGTTCATTCAGAATTCCCGATGTAATGGCCAAAAGCGGTGGTATTTTAAAGGAGGTCGGCACCACAAACCGTACCCACCGTGACGACTATGAAAATGCCATCGAGCATGACACGGGTCTTTTGTTAAAAGTCCATACTAGCAACTACAGCGTCGTGGGTTTTGCAGCAGATGTTTCGCTGGAGGAGATTGTTGCCCTGGGTGCAAAATATCAGATTCCGGTGATGGAAGATCTCGGCAGCGGTACTTTTGTTGATTTTTCAAAATACGGTTTATTAAAGGAGCCGACCGTCCAGGAATCAGTGGCGGCCGGAGCGGATGTTGTCACTTTTAGCGGGGACAAGCTCCTTGGAGGTCCTCAGGCCGGCATTATCGTCGGAAAAAAGGATATACTTGGCAGAATCAAGAAAAATCCGATTACCAGAGCGCTTCGCATTGATAAGCTGACCCTTGCCGCGCTTGAAGGCACCATACGACATTACAGAAACATAGACAGGGAAATGAATTCCATTCCCACACTACGCATGTTGACTCTTCCTGTGGGTCATATTGAAACAAAAGCAATTGAGCTTGCTAAATTGCTGGAGAATACAGGCGACCCCCGCATGTCTGTAAAACTTATGGATCTTTCCTCCAGACCGGGCGGCGGCTCGTTTCCGCTATTAAAACTGCCCAGTAAAGGTGTCGGCGTCACGGTTCAGGGGGTATCTGTAAATTTCATCGAAAAAAAGATGCGCGGCAACGACATTCCCATAATCGGGAGGATAGAAGAAGATCGTTTTATTATGGATTTGAGGACCATACTGGATGATGAACTGCCTATTATTGAAAAAGCATTCGAAAACATGCTGAGAAAGGTCTGATTATGACACACAAAAAGCCGGAATTATTTCATCACCGCAGCTCCAGCCGGCAGTTTCTTTTCTGCAAATCAGATTCTACGCCAAAGGATGACAAGGTAGAGGATGCTTATAGTCTTAAATACAGCAGACTTTCAAAAATGTTTCCGGACATCCTTGGCGGGAAACATTTCGTGGATCACGCCATGACCGCACTCGGTTCTTCAACAAAGTTTGAGGCTATGATTGTCAAAATCGACACTATAAAAAATCAAGACAAGACAAATCCAATGGATAATGATATTGACCTCCTGGCCGATGTTGCCAAAGCTATCGACGCAATATGCAAATACCAAAATGGAATGTGGGGACAGCTTGATCACGATATATTCGGATGTTTTTTCCCCGGAAAAAACCAAACTTCGCCCCTAAAACTTGCCGATAAAATAAAAAACCGCCTGTCAGAACTTCGCAATGAAACCGTCTCCATCGGTATCGCCTCCTTTCCCACCATAGACTTCAATAAAGACCAGGTTATTGATAATGCTCGCAAAGCGCTTGATCACGCTGCATTCTTCGGCCCTGACAGTACGGTTTTATTTGATTCCGTTAGCCTAAATATCAGCGGAGACACGTTGTATCAGAAAGGGGACACCCACGGAGCCATCAAAGAATTTAATGCGGCACTGATGCTCGATTCATCAAACGTAAATGTTCATAACAGTCTGGGGGTATGCTACGGTGTTTTGGGCGATTATGAAAAAGCTCTGGAAGAATTTGAAGAAGCAATCCGACTCGATCCAGAAGAAGCTATGGCCTTGTATAACGCAGGCCTGGTAAACATGCTGACGGATAATAGCGACAAGGCCCTTGAATACTTTCTTGATGCGGAAAGAAAAGAGAACAATATATTTGACGTTGCGTTTCAAACCGGAAGACTTTACCTGAAAATGGGAAAGCCGGAACAAGGGAAAAAAAGCCTTGAAAAAGCGGTCAGGCTCAATCCGGAGTCGGGACTTGCATTGCGTTATCTGGGTGAGTGTTGTGCGGCCATGAACCTGACAGATGAGGCGGTTTCTGCATATAAAAAGGTCATCCGACAGAATCCAAACGACGCGGAATCACTTTCTGCCCTTGGCTATCTATTTGATCTTCAGGGTGAAAACCCGGAAATTACCACAATATTCTGTCAACAGAGTATTGATATTGCACCTGAAAACGGCCTGTTCAGATACCGGCTCGGCAATCTTTACCTTAAAAGAAATAAACTTGAAAATGCATTGGAACAGTTCCAAAAAGCAGACGATCTGGGGTACGATGCCAAAGATGTGATCCAAAAGGTTCAAAAATTAATACAAAATGCTTGATACTGGATGCTGACTGGATGCTGGATACTGGATACTGGATACTGGATTCTAAAATGTTTTAGTCCAAAAAACAGGCTTATTTTTAACGAAATATCGAGGTCTGGAATAGAAACGGTAGCGTAACCTATGAAAAACATTGTTCTGGATACACTAGAAGAAAGTATCAGGGTCAAAGACCGGTTCATAAAAGATAATATCCCTCTCATTTTAAGGGGGGCCGATATGCTGGTTTCTTGCATAACCTCCGGTCATAAAATTTTGATTTTCGGCAACGGAGGAAGTGCTGCAGATGCTCAGCATATTGCAGCCGAATTCGTAAACCGGTTTCAGATTGAACGGCCGCCGCTTGCGGCTCTTGCTTTGACTACCGATACATCTATAATTACAAGTATTGGAAATGACTATCATTTTGACGAAATATTTTCCAGGCAGATTAAGGCGCTGGGCAAAAAGTATGATATTGCCATAGGTATCAGTACCAGCGGCAGTTCTAAAAATGTAATCCAGGCAATTCATGCTGCCGGGAAAATCGGAATGTTTACCATTGGGCTGACCGGTCGCGGCGGAGAACTGGCCCAATGCGCTGATCTGGTATTTTCCGTAAAATCAGACATAACCGCAAGGATTCAGGAAGCACATATTGTTTTGGGACATATTTTATGTGATCTTGTGGAACGAATACTGTTTCCGGAAAAAGTCGGGAACCCATAATCATGTCAGAGAAATTTAAGCCAATTGATTTAAGCCGGGTAAAAACATACTCGCTTTCAGAACGAAAGAGCAGGGTAGCCACGTCGGATTTTGCCCAGGCCTGGCAAAAGGGGTCTTATTTTAAGGAATTTTTTGACCGCCTCCCGGACGTCCTTGCCGGGAGACATATCAAGACCGTCATATCTTCAATTGCAACAGCCTTTAAAAATAAAAAAACCATAGTCCTGGCCATGGGGGCTCATGTTATTAAAGTTGGGCTAAACCCTGTTGTTATAGACCTTATGGAGCGAGGAATTATCACGGCCGTTGCAATGAACGGAGCGGGTATTATTCACGATCTCGAAATTGCTATGGCCGGTCAGACATCGGAAGATGTCGCAGCATCCATCGGTAACGGCAGTTTTGGGATGGCCCATGAAACGAACTCCTTTATCAGTGATGCCACTCATCTGGCCGGACAAAAGTCTGCAGGACTCGGAGAATCCGTGGGACGAAACATCATCGAAAAAAATCTGCCCTTTATGGGCCAAAGCATCTTTGCTGCCGGCGCGCGTCTTGGCATACCTGTAACGGTTCATGTGGCAATCGGAACAGACACGATTCATATACATCCCAAATTTGACCCGGAACTGACAGGAGCGGCAACCTATCGGGATTTTCGTACCTTTGCATCGGTAATCGCCACACTAGAGGGGGGAGTTTATCTGAATGTGGGGTCTGCGGTCATATTGCCGGAGGTTTTTTTAAAGGCGGTAACACTTGCCCGAAATCTTGGAAATACTCTTGATAATTTCACTTCGGTTAACATGGATTTCATCAGACATTACCGCCCCGTTACAAATGTCGTGAACCGGCCTACTGCCAGGGGGGGGCAGGGGTTTAACCTTACGGGCCACCATGAAATTATGCTGCCGCTCATAGCTGCCGGGGTTATAGAAGAAATAGGGTAGAAAACAAGTGACCGTTCACGGGTTCAGAGGTCCAGGAAATAATAGTTAATAACCAACGGTTAATAATTAATAATTAACAATTGATTATTGATTATTAGTTCAGAGGTTCAGAGGTGATTAAATAATATTGATGATTAGATTGATTCGTAACGTTTTCAGTCGGTAAGTGAAAATTATCGTATCCATTCACGGAGTAATTGAGTTAGTGGAAATTCCAAATAACAAATCCCAAAACATTTACCCTGTTAAATAATGCTTCGCATTAAATCTATGATTTATTTAACAGGGCAGGCAAATAACAATGACCGAAATTCAAAATCCCAAACAAATAAACAATCGCTTTGAACCGGTTTGGAATTTGGAGTTTGAAATTTGAGATTGACCCGCCTGAGGCGGGTTAATTTGTAATTTGTTGCTTGAGATTTGTGATTTAATTGATCTTTGGGGCTTTGAATTTGTGATTTTAAAAAATACGTGAACGGTTACAAAAAATCTTAATCCGAACAGGAAGTGATTAATAATGCCTATTTATGAATATCACTGTGATGTGTGCGAAAAAAATTTTGAATGTCTGGTTTTTGGAAATGAGCGGCCGGAGTGCCCGTCATGCAACAGCAAAAAAGTTAAAAAACTCATTTCTTCATGCAGCTTTTTCAATAAGGGAAGCCATGGACAAACGGTCAAGTCTGCTGCCTCGCAACCATCATGCAGTGGGTGCACCGCCACCAGTTGTACGACCTGCGGTCACTAATGGAAAAAACAATTAAAATCGGAACCCGGGGCAGCAAACTCGCACTCTGGCAGGCGAACTGGGTTAAATCAGCCATAACGGCCGGGCATCCCTCGCTTTCTGTTGAACTTGTACCCATAAAGACTAAAGGTGATAAAATTCTTGATGTGGCCCTTGCCAAGGTTGGCGGCAAAGGGCTTTTTGTAAAAGAGATAGAGGAGGCGCTGTTGAACGGCCATATAGACCTTGCCGTACACAGCATGAAGGATATGCCGGCTGAGATACCGAACGGTCTGTGCATCGGAGCAATTCCTCAGCGCGAAACCCCGCAAGATGTTTTAATCTCAAGAAAAGGGCTGCTTCTTTCCCAACTTGGGCAGAACGCCCGAATCGGTACCAGCAGTCTTCGCCGTACCGCTCAGCTTCTCCATGCCCGGCCTGATCTGGATGTATTGCCCTTAAGAGGAAATCTGGATACACGTCTTAAAAAGCTTGACGCTGAAAATCTTGATGCCATAATTCTGGCGGCCGCCGGCGTAAAACGCCTGGGTCTTGAACACAGAATAAACGAATATCTGGATGAAAAGATCATGCTGCCGGCAGTGGGCCAGGGCGCCTTATGTATTGAAATCAGAGAAAATGATCCTGAAGTCGAATCGATTATTGCTCTGCTTGAGCATCATGAAACAAGGACCGTGGTTTTGGGTGAGCGCGCTTTTTTAAACCGTCTGGGAGGAGGTTGCCAGGTTCCGATTGCAGCCCACGGAAAAATCGAAAAAAACAGGTTTACCCTTTGTGGGCTCGTTGCAACCGTGGACGGGACCATCGTCATTAGGGAAACCCTCTCAGGTCATAAAGATTCATCCGAAATTATAGGCGCAACACTTGCTGATCGTTTGATTGAAATGGGGGCAAAAACCATAATGGAAAACCTTAAAGTCGAGCAGAATAAAGATCATGAAAGGTAAAGTTTATCTTGTGGGTGCAGGACCCGGCGATCCCGGATTGATTACTGTAAAAGGACTTGAATGTATTAAGAAAGCCGATGTGTTAATATACGATTATCTTGCGTCGCCGATCCTGTTGAAACACGCCCGAAAACAAACCGAAATCCTCTATGTCGGGAAAAAAGGAGGAGATCACACACTTTCTCAGGATGAAATTAATTCCCTGATAGCAGAAAAAGCCCAAAAAGGTTTAACGGTTACCCGGCTTAAGGGAGGCGACCCCTTTATATTCGGCCGTGGTGGAGAAGAAGCAGAGATACTTGTCAGGAATGAAATCCCTTTTGAAATTGTGCCCGGCGTAACTTCGGCCATTGCAGCCCCTGCGTATGCGGGAATCCCACTGACTCACAGAAAATTCACATCTACTCTTGCCTTTGTAACCGGACATGAAGATCCTTTAAAAGAAGAATCGAGCATTGACTGGGCAGCACTTGCCAAAGGGATCGGAACCCTTGTGTTTCTGATGGGAGTTAAAAACCTGCCGCATATAACAAACCGGCTTATTAGCCATGGGATGAACCCGGATACACCCGTTGCGCTTATTCGCTGGGGAACTACGCCCAGGCAGACCACTGTTACGGGAACACTCGGTACGATTTCAGAGCGTGCGAAAGATGCCAGTTTTAAACCCCCTGCCGTTATTGTTGTGGGCCATGTTGTCAAGTTAAGAGAACTGCTGAAATGGTTTGAAAACCGTCCCCTGATGGGACGCCGTATCGTGGTGACCCGGGCCCGGGAACAGGCCAGCGAACTGGTCCAGCGCCTTTCCGATCTTGGGGCAGAGTGCCTGGAATGCCCGACCATTGAAGTAGCCCCTCCGGATGATTTTAAACCGCTGGACACGGCCATTCAAAATCTTTCGACCTATGAATGGCTGATATTTACCAGTGTAAACGGCGTATCTTTTTTCTTTAACCGACTTTTTGCAAAAAACAAGGACGTCCGCGCGCTGCGTAATGTACATACTGCGGTCATCGGTCCTGCAACGGCAAAAAGACTTTTGGATTTTGGGTTACAAAGCGATATTGTTCCTGAAACTTACAGAGCTGAGTCTATTATCAAGGCATTTGCCGGGAAAGATTTAAACGGCAAAAAGATACTGCTCCCCCGAGCAAAGGGGGCAAGGCCCATCCTTCCTTTAGAATTGACCCGGATGGGAGCTGTTGTCGATGAAGTCACCGCATACTGTACCCGAGCGGTTCTGAACAATAGGGATCTTTTGCTCAAACAGCTTAAAGAGAAAACAATAGATCTGATAACCTTTACAAGTTCATCTACGGTAAAAAACTTTCATACCCTTCTCCCATCCGAAGATTTCAAAAACCTGATGCAGGATGTCACTGTTGCATGCATCGGCCCCATAACCGCCGATACCGCACGTAATATAGGATTTGATATTCACATTATTGCAGAATCTTTTACCATGCCGGGATTATGCGAGGCGATTAAACAATATTATAGCACCAGGGCCACGTCATTTAACAGGTAATCGCTTGAAATAAATAAAGTTATTGGCTTATGAAAATCATGAAAATTCCAAGCACCAAAATACAAATCTCAAACAAATATCAATGACCGAAATTCAAAATTCAAAACAGATAGAATGACGGCGAGACATCCAATAAGTGATTGAAAT
>Ga0114919_10005423_pt1 | contig 10181 bp, 10 predicted proteins | sample BlataG_FD_88682 | JGI IMG/M metagenome (GOLD analysis project Ga0114919, IMG submission 88682) | Deep subsurface microbial communities from Black Sea to uncover new lineages of life (NeLLi) - Black_00105 metaG | ecosystem: Environmental > Aquatic > Marine > Oceanic > Sediment | place: Atlantic... | reverse complement strand
TCATCATCAGAATCATGCCTCCTATGATGTGACCCACGCGCGCGCGATGCCAGTGTCATCTCATGCTCATCTCGCACGAGAAACACCCCCTCGCTTCATGCTCATCTTGTATGAGACAACTCTCTGAGTTGACAGCAGCTTCGTGCTGGGTTATAATATTTGCCAAAAGGATTTATGAGATATATAAAACAGGACCGTAAGCCAATGGGTGACCCTATGTTGCCACATCCGTACAACAAAGGGATCAAGAATGGAAACCACTTACCCTATCCGGCAGACATGAGCGCTCTCCATGCTACACGACTTAGTCTGCTTCCCGGAGGCGGAAGTACTGGCAGATGGTGTAATGACACGCCTCATCCACTACTAAAAGGAGGTGATCAGAAGCCCTAGAAATAAGACCCTAACGTGAGAAAGGCTCCCATGATGGGTTAAATCCTGGGAGTAAAGGCAATTCGCTGTTCAAGGAGGTACTAGCTGTGAAAAAAGTGATTCTTTTCTTGAGTGTGCTGTCACTAATTTCTGGAATGGCAATGGGAGCGGGAACGGTCACACTTACCTTCTCCGACTGGCATCTTACAGAGCCTGTCTGGGAACAGTCGCTGAAAGAGGCCATTGCCATGTTCGAGGCGGAGAATCCGGATATCAAGGTACAACTGGATTACGTGTCCTACGGGGAGAAGGAGACCAAATACACCACGGCAATCGAGGCAGGAGTGGGACCGGATGTAATGCATCTGCATGCCTACTCTCTACGCTCCTTCATCGAGAAGGAGTATCTCCTGGATCTAACTCGTTTCATCGAACAAGAGGGACCAACATGGTACGGAGCGGATTTCCTCGATCCGTGGCCCGAGGTCACCCTCCAGTTCATGCAGATGGGTGGCCACTACTACGCCCTCCCCGGTGACTTCATGCCTATGGTCCTCTTCTACAATTCGGAACTTTTCAAAGAGGCCGGACTAGACCCTGATAAGCCCCCGACGACCTGGGCCGAGTTCAGGAGCTACGCCAAGACGCTCACCCGGGATAGGGATGGCGACGGCAAGATCGACACCTGGGGATTTGGGACACCCGCGTTGATCAATCCAGGGTGGGAGCTGCGATTCTCTCCGATCCTGTTCAGCTTCGGCGCGGACTACCTAACTCCCGACAACAAGTACTGTGCTCTCGACACTCCCGAGGCCATCGAAGCCCTCAAGTTCTACGTCGAGCTCTACACTGTCGACGAGGTCATGCCGCCAGGGGTCACCGACGTTGGCGCGGGGACCGCACGGCAACAGATGGCCCGCGAACAGGTGGCGATGGTCCTCGGATGTGGATGGACCCCGCCGATCGTGAATGGCATCAACCCCGACCTCAACGCGTTCCAAATCCTTCGAGCCGTCCCGCTGCCTGTCAAAGCGGGCATCGACGCGGAATACACGACGACCGCGTGGCTGAGCTCCTGGATGATAAACAAGAACACCAAGCACCCTGAGGAGGCCTGGAAGCTCCTGAAGTTCATCACCGACAAGGCGCAAGAGGAGAAGTGGTTCCACGACAACCGCGTGCTATCCGCGCGAAATGACGTCTCTGGTGGACTCGAGGCTGAAGGCATCACGGGCTACAACGAACTCCTCTACGATCCGTTCTCTAAGGTTGTAGCTGGAGAGTTCACGAATGCCAAGTTCGTGCCGCAGATAAAGGAGTGGCCGCAGATCATCGAGATCGTCAACATCGCAGCTCAGGAGGGTCTCACTGGGCAGAAGACGGTCGAGGCCGCGTTGGCGGACGCTTATGATCAGATCAACGAGATCCTGAGCGTCTATCGGTAACCTGGAGAGACCTGTCCTCCATTCTAAGAGGAATCCTAAGGAGGGGATGGCTTGATCAAGCCATCCCTTCTTTTCTACTCTAGAAGGCGGGACGGACCCAACTGAAACTGGAGAGGGATTAGACAGTGAGAGGCACCAAAGCACGACTCGCTCAACAAAATCAGGGATATCTCTTCATCCTGCCCTGTCTGTTGATGCTCCTTCTGATCTTAGGATTCCCTGCAGCTATGGCCGTGCTCAATAGCTTCAGCCCGATATGGTCCAAGGGCTTTAGCTTCACGCTGGAGAACTACCAGAAGCTGATTCACGATGCGGTCTTCTGGAATGCACTGGGAAATACCCTCCTGTTCGTCGGCAGCACGGTAGCTCTCCACTTCGTGTTGGGACTGTCTGTAGCCCTCGCTCTCAATGCGGAGATCAAGGCGAGACGGTTCTTTAGGATCCTCGCCATCCTTCCGTGGACCGTTCCCGATGTGATCTCTGGACTGGTCTGGCGGTTCATGTATAACCCGACTTCGGGCATCATCAACGATGTCCTGATGAAATTTCACCTGACCGGTAACTACATCGAATGGTTGAGCAGTCCCAGTCTGGCCATGCCGAGCATCATCCTTGCCGACGTCTGGCGAGGATACCCATTCGTGATGATCATCCTGCTCGCGGGGCTTCAAGCCATTCCCAAGACACTCTATGAAGCAGCAAGGGTCGATGGGTCTTCCTCACTTCAAGAGTTCTGGTATATCACCCTGCCCAACCTGAAGCGGATGATGGTGATAGCCTTCGCGTTGGATATGATATGGCAATTCAGGCGGTTCGGGCTCGTCTATACGATGACACAAGGCGGGCCGGGCCGTATGACCGAGATCCTCTCGATCCTGGTGTACAAGCAATACTTCAAGTTCTTCAACTTCGAGTATGCATCCGCCATCGCGGTGGTCATGGCGATCATCATGCTCATCATCAGCATTCCCTATATCAGGACGCTCGTACGGAGGGCGTGACACATAAAATGTTAAAGACGAGACGTTTTCCCACAGGGCTGACAATAACGTACTTACTGCTTGTCGTAGTGTGTATATATAATATCGCCCCGTTCCTGTGGATGATTTCCACGTCGTTAAAAACGAATACCGAGGCGTATACCATCCCACCGACCTGGTGGCCTCACGCCCCCACACTGGAAGAAGGCTATGGGAAGGTGTTACTGTGGACAAACTTCCCTCGCTACTTCCTGAACAGCACCATTATATCCTTGGGGACAGCCCTTCTCTCTACCTTCATCGGGGCACTGGCAGGCTATGGCTTCTCCCGATTCTTCTTCAAAGGACGGGCGACACTGATCGGAATCATCCTGGCTACGCAGATGCTGCCCGGTGTGCTCCTCGTGGGGCCCTATTTCAAAATGCTCGCCAAGGTCCATCTGTATAACACGTATCCAGGGCTGATCCTTGCGTTCACGACAATCACCCTCCCGTTTAGCACCTGGATGATGAAAGGGTTCACGGACACGGTCCCCGTGGAATTGGACCAGGCAGCGATGGTGGATGGCTGTTCCCGATTCGGGGCCTTTCTGCGGGTGATACTCCCGGTTATCGCTCCGGGGATGGTGGCTACCATTATTTTTGCATTCTTATTGTCTTGGGGCGACCTACTCTGGGTATTGTGTTTGACCAGCACTGACTCGATGTCGACGGTGACTCTCGGGCTCAGTCGTCTGGTCACTCAATTTCGCATCATCTGGCCCCAGTTGATGGCCGGCTCGGTGGTTGGGGCGCTGCCACCTGTCATCCTGTATCTGTTACTGCAGAACTATCTGGTCAAGGGCCTCACCGGAGGGGCCGTCAAAGAGTAAAGGAGGTTGAGACAATGAGATTGAAGGAGAGGGTGGCTCTCGTCACGGGGGGCGGGAGGGGGATCGGCCGGGCGATTGCCGTGGCCCTGGCGCGCGAGGGAGCCGATGTGGCCATTGCTGACGTGAATCTGAGTCATGCCCAGGATGCCGCCTCCGCCGTACAAGCGTTGGGACGTTCGGGCCTGGCGCTTCAGACCGACGTCTCCCGGCTCGACCAAGTCCAGGCGATGTTTCGGCAGCTTCGAGAGCGTTTCGGACGATTGGACGTACTTGTCAACAACGCTGGGATCCTCCGACGGGGGTCGCTCGAGGATCACTCCGATGAGGAATGGGAGCGCGTGATGGCCGTGAACTGCCAGGGTACCTATTTCTGTTCTCGAGAAGTCGCTCGCATCATGAAGGAGCAGTGCTCGGGACGGATCATCAACATCTCTTCTGTTGCCGGCAAGGTCGGCGATATCACCTCCGCACCGAGCTACGGTCCGTCCAAGGGCGCGATCAACGCGCTGACGAAGTCACTGGCTCGGGAGTTGGCTCCCTACAATATCACTGTCAATGCAGTGGCACCCCATGCCATTGAGACGGAGATGAGCGCCGAGTGGTCAGAGGAAAAGAGGCGAACCATCGTGGCTCAGATCCCACTAGGACGGCTGGGAAAACCGGAAGAGGTTGCCGCGGCCGTCGTCTTTCTCGCTTCTGAGGGTGCAGCCTTCATCACGGGCGAGATACTCGATGTTAATGGCGGCTACCTGATGGACTAAAAGGAGGAATCGATGGGACGTGATGGCGTGAAAGTAGTGACGTTTGGGGAGATCATGCTTCGTCTCTCTCCGCCGGGGATGTTTCGCTTCGCGCAAGCGCAATCATTCGATGCAATCTTCGGAGGCGGGGAAGCGAACGTGGCCGTGTCACTGGCGAACTATGGCATCCCCGTTGATTTTGTCACTCGCCTTCCCGCGAATGACATCGGGCAAGCTTGCGCGCAATCGTTGCGCAAGAACGGAGTCGGGACGGATCACATCGTTTGGGGCGGGGAGCGACTGGGAATCTACTTCCTCGAGATGGGAGCCGTGTCGCGCGGAAGTAAAGTGATATACGACCGCGCCAATTCGGCATTCGCTTTGATCGAACCAGGCATGGTGGATTGGAGGCGCGTCTTCTCTGGTGCTACATGGTTTCATTGGACCGGGATCACCCCCGCTATCTCAGAGGGAGCTGCCGCGGCGTGTTTGGAAGGCGTCCGCACAGCCAAGGAGCTCGGTCTCACTGTCTCGTGCGACCTGAACTACCGAAAGAAACTTTGGAAGTGGGGAAAAGGAGCAAGAAAAGTTATGCCCGAGTTGGTCCGTTACTGTGACGTCGCAATCGGCAACGAAGAGGATGCGGCGATGGTTTTCGGCATCGTTGCGCCAAACACCGACGTTACTTCTGGGCAAGTCGACTCCTCGACGTATGAGAGCGTCTGTGGCGAATTGGCCCGGTGTTTTCCCAATCTTGAACTGATTGCAATCACACTTCGAGGCTCGATTTCTGCGAGTCACAACACGTGGTCGGGAATTCTCTGGAAAGAGAAACAAGTAGTCACGGCACCCACGTATGACATCACCCATATCGTGGATCGCGTAGGAGGGGGTGATGCCTTCGCGGGCGGGCTGATCTACGGATTGCATGCCTTCCCAGAGGACGCGCAGCGGGCGCTGAACTTCGCAGTCGCGGCTTCGTGTCTCAAACACACCGTCTTTGGCGACTTCAATCTGGTCACGAAGGACGAAGTCGAAAAGCTGATGGCCGGAGACGCGTCGGGACGCGTGTCTCGCTAATTTTATGTGAATATGGCTTTACTGAAAGGAGGCCAGATGTGACACGCTACTCAAGGATCCAAGTGTGGCAAGAATTCGAAGACCTGGGCTTAGTCTGTCTCTTCTACAACGAAGACGTTGCCGTCGCGAAGAGGATCGTCCGTGCCCTTTCCGAAGGCGGAGGACGAATCATCGAATTCACCAATCGCGGCGATCGTGCCCATGAAGTGTTTCGCGAGTTGACCAGCGAAGTGAACTCAAGCGATCACGAGATCCTTCTTGGGGCTGGTTCCGTGCTCGACCCAGTGACTGCCGGTCTGTACATCGATCTGGGCGCCGATTTCATTGTCGGATCGGTGTTGAACCCAGACGTCGCCAGGCTCTGCAACCGACGAAAAATCCCCTACATTCCAGGATGTGCCACTCCGTCGGAGATCTCAGCTGCTGAGGAGCTCGGTGCGGAGATCTGCAAGGTCTTCCCCGCCGATCAACTCGGGGGACCGGAGTACATCAAGGCGATCAAGGCCCCCTGCCCCTGGTTGAAGTTGATGTCAACGGGAGGCGTTGACGTCACGAAGGAGAACCTGAAAGCCTGGTTCGCCGCAGGGGTCACTTGTGTAGGCATCGGGTCGAAGCTCGTACAAAAGGACCTGGTCGAAAACGAGAAATGGGACGACATCACAGCGCTGACGGCCAAGTGCCTCAAGTGGATCCAAGAAGCGCGCGACGTGTCGGTGTAGCAAGCCAGCAGCGGTAGGTATTTCGGCACCGAAGGAGGCAATTCGATGAACGCCGTGCAGAGGAAGTGGAAGGTTCTCATCTCGGACTTCAACTACACCGACAACGAGATCGAGAGGGAAGCCTTGGCAAAGTGGGGAGCCGAAGTCATTGCCGCTCAGTGCGCGACATCCCAGGAGGTGATGGAAGCTAGCAGGAACGTCGATGCCATCATCAGCCAATACGCTCCGATCACGGCAGAAGTTATTGCCTCCCTCACCCGATGCCAGGTGCTAGCCCGTTATGGGATCGGCGTGGACACGATTGATGTTCCCGCTGCTACTAAGCGCGAGATCGCGGTGATCAACGTGCCGTCTTATTGCGAGGATGAGGTATCGGACCACGCCCTCGGGCTGCTGATGGCGTGGGCACGTCGGATTCCCCACTACACGGATGAGATTCGAAACGGAGTCTGGGACTGGAAAACCGGCAGGCCGATCCATCGCCTGCGCGGGCAAGTCCTCGGATTGTTAGGATTCGGGAAGATCGCGCGTGTCCTTGCCCGCAAGGCGATTGCGCTCGGGATGAAAGCCATCGCTTATGACCCGTACGTGTCCGACGCTGCCTTCGAGGAAGAGAACGTCCGATTGGTGAGCTGGGAAGACGTACTTTCTCGCAGCGATTACCTTTCTATCCACGTTCCCTTGACCTCCGAAACGCGACACATCATCAACGCGGACTCCCTATCCCAAATGAAACCCACTGCGTGTTTGATAAACACGTCACGCGGAGCCGTCGTGGATGAGGCCGCCCTCGTGCGAGCGCTTCAAGACGAGGCATTGGCCGGCGCCTGCCTCGACGTCGTGGAGGATGAAGTCCCGGCAGCGGACAACCCACTCCTCCGATTGCCTCAAGTCCTGCTGACGCCTCACGTCGCGTGGTACTCCGAGGAGTCGCAAGTTGAGCTTCGGCGGAAGGTATCCAACGACGTCGGTCGAGCCCTGAACGGGGTTTTACCCCATGGCCTTGTCAACAAGGAACTGGAGAAGCTCTTCGCCAAGACATCAGGCCCAGCGAAGGGCACGTGACCTTTCGAACCCAGCAGCGACTCGATGAGAAAATAACATGGATGACCCTGTTGCCGGACGAACGGTGGGCGCGAAGCGGTCCGACAATACCCTAGGAGGTGCTTGCCAATGAGTGAGCTGGAGAACAAGGTTGCGGTCATAACAGGCGGAGGGGGGATCCTCTGCGGGATGATCGCCCAGGCATTGGGGAGGCTCGGCCTGCGGGTGGTCCTCCTCGACATCCACAAAGAGAACGCCGAAAGCATCCTGCAGCAGGTGGAAGCGATGGGGGGACGCGGATTGGCCGTGGAAACGAACGTTCTCCAACGAGAGGACCTCGATCAAGCGCGAGACGAAACCATCAATGCCTTCGGACGAATCGACATCCTGATCAACGGCGCAGGAGGGAGTCACCCAAAGGCAACGACGGGAGCGGAACAGAGCTTCTTCGACCTCCCTGAGGAGGAGATCCGTGCGGTCTTCGATCTCAACTTCCTGGGCACCTTCCTCCCAAGCGAGGTGTTCGGCAGGAGTATGGTCGATCGCGGCGAAGGGGTCATCCTTAACATCTCGTCAATGAGCGCGTTCCGCCCGCTGACCCGCGTTCCCGCCTACTCGGCCGCCAAGGCAGCAGTTTCTAACTTCACGCAATGGCTGGCGGTCCACATGGCGCAGGAGTACTCGCCCCGGATTCGGGTCAACGCCATTGCGCCAGGGTTCTTCATCACCGCCCAGAACCGGTTCCTGTTGCAAGACGAAAACGGAAACCTCACCGAGCGCGGCCAGAAGATCCTTGCGCACACTCCTGCAGCACGGTTCGGGAAACCGGAGGACCTGCTAAGCGCAGTGGAATGGCTGCTCTCACCCCGATCGGCGTTCGTCACCGGTATTGTCATACCAATCGACGGCGGGTTCTCCGCATACTCGGGCGTGTAGAGTGTCAACGGTCAGCGGATCGGAAGGAAAGGAGCTGTTCCGATATGTACCAAGGAAGAGGATCCCGCGCAGTGAGCTCAAGAGACATTTCGCCGAGGCGCTGACGACGTTCCCCGCTGACAGGAACCGGGTCTTGGTTATCATCCCGGATGACACGCGCACCCTTCCCATGCCGGAGCTCTATGAGACGCTCTGCACCGAATTATCTCCTCGAGCGAAAGCGCTTTCCGTGCTGATCGCACTTGGAACCCATCCTCCGCTCTCTCACAAGCAACTGGCGCACCATCTTGGCCCCGATTGGGAGCGGTTCGAGAGTGTGGAGGTCGTTCAGCACGAGTGGAACAACTCGGCCGCACTATCGCTTGTGGGAACACTCTCTACCGACGAAATGGCCGCTGTGACCGGGGGGCTGCTGGCCGAGGCGGTGCCAATCGAGGTCAATCGGCTCGTCTTGGAGAGCGACCTCGTGGTGATTGTCGGTCCGGTCTTCCCGCACGAGGTCGTCGGGTTCTCTGGGGGGCACAAGTACCTGTTCCCTGGCGTGTCCGGGCCGGCGATGGTGAACCAATCACACTGGCTCGGCGCGTTGGTCACCAACCCGAAGACGATCGGCCGGAAAGAGACCCCCGTTCGCCGCATGATCGAACCGGCCGCCTCCCGGATCTCCGTGCCGCGCTTCTGCGTGTCGTTGGTAATGGAGGGGAAGCACCCAGTCGGGCTGTTCGCCGGCGAGGTGATCGAGGCCTGGTCAGCCCGCCAACCTGTCGGCCGAGGTGAACGTCACGTGGGTGGAGCGACCGTACGGCACCGTGCTGTCCATCGCTCCTCCGATGTACCGGGAACTGTGGACAGCAGGGAAGTGTGTGTACAAACTGGAGCCAGTCGCCGCCGATGGAGGGCGGCTGATTATCTACGCCCCTCACGTCGACACGATCTCCGCCGCCCACGGAGAGCTGATCCGCCGCGTCGGTTACCACACGCGCGACTACTTTCTCGGCCAGTGGGAGCGTTTCAAGGATGTCCCCCGCGCCGTGCTCGCCCATTCCAGCCACGTCAAGGGGATCGGGACCTACCACGACGGGGATCGAGCGCCCTCTTCCCGAAGCTCGCCTACTGCACCGACAACGCCGCCGCCGGGGCCTTCCACCACCTGCAAGCAGGCGAATCCCATCCGCTATCGCTTGCGTCGAAGCCGTCGCTTGTCTATAGCTTTCCTTTCCCCCTCGAGGATCTCCCGTGGGAAACTCCGCAACGAGCATTTCGCGCTCTATCTACTACCGAAAAACCCTTGTTGGAAAGAACACTCGCTTCGTTCAGCCATCTCTCGATCGATCTCAACTACCGAGCACTGCTATGGTCACAAGAAAAAGCGCGTGAGGTCATGTCAGAGTTGGTGGATGCAGCCGACATCCTCATCACCACTGAGGAGGACACAGAGCGGGTGTTCGGGATCAAGAAGGATAACTACGAAGAGGTTGCCAAGGCTCTGGCTGAGCAATTCCACCTCGGAGCGGTAGCAATCACCTTGCGCGAGACACCATCGGTGCGGCAAAACACTTGGACCGCCATTGCATACGCCAATGGGAAAATCCATCGCGGGCCGAAGTTTAAGATCGAGATCGTGGATCGAGTCGGTGCCGGGGATTCCTTCTCTGGCGGGTTTCTTTTCGGTTACCTGCACGACGGCCCTGCTGCTGCGGTGCGCTATGGCGTAGCCATCTCCGCCCTCAAACAGACCAACCCCGGCGACCTTTGTTGGGCGACCCGCGAGGAGACCGAACGTCTCCTTGAGGGTGGTGGCTTGCGCATCGTGCGCTGACGACAGGACGGCCGGTAAAATCTATCAACTCGGCCTATTAGGTACTATGTCCGCAGAGTTAGTGATTTGACAGTGGCCTACTTGCTTCCGATCTCTGGTGCCGAAAGGTTGTGGCAAATCTTGCGAGCAAGCTGATTATAAGATCTCAGAGTGCCGCAGAACCGTCTGATCACG
>Ga0114919_10005422_pt1 | contig 10182 bp, 4 predicted proteins | sample BlataG_FD_88682 | JGI IMG/M metagenome (GOLD analysis project Ga0114919, IMG submission 88682) | Deep subsurface microbial communities from Black Sea to uncover new lineages of life (NeLLi) - Black_00105 metaG | ecosystem: Environmental > Aquatic > Marine > Oceanic > Sediment | place: Atlantic... | reverse complement strand
GCATACCACCTGCCCCGTTTGAACCTGTCCCTAAATGGTCCAATATCAGGGACAAAATTGTACTTCCACAAACACCGCAGTGCGCTCAACTGCTTTCGTTTGTCAAAGAGTCTCCCCAACGCCACCTGATGCGCCCAGCTTTGGCCGAATATCTGGTCAATGTAACAGCCCGGCCCCACACCAATTTTGTCCTTGTGGGCAGCATCTTCGACCTGGACAAAGTACTCACCATTGTAAAGCTCTTCAATCCTTTTCGCACCCCGCCCGGCAATTTTACCACAACGTTTTGCAAATGCTGCATCCCCCATTTCTATCGCCATCGCCTCGCTCGCCTTAAGCGCCGCAAGATACAGCGACTGCAGGAACGATACCTTTCCATACCATGCCGCATCGAGAGTATTGGGCTGAGCGCCTTCGATAAGTCCGTCATCGTTTCCATCCAGCCGTATCAGATATTCGACGGCTTTTTTGACCTGAGGCCAGATACCTTCAAGGAACGACATATCGGCAGACATCTGATGTTCACGATATACGCCCAAAATCCTGCCGCATTGGCCGTCGTGTGCGGGATGGTTGCTGCCCGTCAGGTGCGCGCGCATGCCGATACCGCCGTCCGCATGCATCGAAAGCCCGAAGTCCACGCGCTCGCGAACGTTGCGCTCTATCTCCGGAAAGAGTCTGCCCGGTGCCTGAGCATAATGCCACACATGCGTACAGGTGCCGGGACAGCAGCCAACGCCCTCCCACGCCCAGAAGCGGCCGTCCTTAAAGCGATAGCAGGTCGTAGTTGCCAACGTAGAGGTGTTGCCCATAGTTCGGTCAAGCAGCCACCAGGGCAGGGTCGAATCGTACCACGTCTCGACCCATTTTTGGGTATCGCCGACAAGACGCGACTCGTTGGCTGCAATGTACCGCGACACATCCAGCGCCGATTCAAAACGGGACGCATAGTAGTGCCCCACCAGCTTCTTGTTCACGCCGCGTCCATAGAAGTTCGGAAAGTGCCAGGTCACGACAAAGGTCACCGTCCGGGTTTGACCGGGCTCCAGACTGCTCTTGCGACCGACGGAGCCGATTCGTTCATCCTGAAGACTGCCGGTCGCCGTTCCCATTGGCTGGCCGGCTCCCTGCAATGCCGTAGCATGGTCAGTGTCCGTCCGTCCCAGGAGTGTCAGCGTCATCGTTCCGAAATCCCGCTGCTCCTGAAGTTTGTTTGTTTTGAGAGGCCTGTCGGAGAACACAATGTCATCGATGCCGATATTGCCCCACCCGCCCGAAAATTCATCGACAACCTGAAGCTGCGCCTGTTTTCCCTCGTACTTTTCTACATTGAAAAAAGTCCGTTCCATACGGTTATTGTCTTTGCCGGTGGTGCTGACAACAACCTTTCCATCAATCAGCAGGTTAACGCAGGTCTGCCCTTTATGCGCTCCTCCGCCAACTAAAAACTGGATGGTCTTTCGCTCGATGGTGAACGGTCGGCTTCTCAGCGTACCGGTTTTTTGGTCCCTGGCTCTCACCTCTTCACCGGGGGCGCTGGCGTGACTATTGACCACACGCTTGCCTTGGCCCGCCACATCGCCCTGGTATTCCGGGATGTCCGACATCATTATGGGCCCCTCGCCGAAGGCAGTACCTTCGACGGTCCAGCCCGCGTAGGTCGGTTTTTCAAAGTTCTCAAACACAATATCCGGACGCGAGACCGCATTGTCGGCATCGCCCGGTTCTGCCAGGCATTCTATCGCGGTCAGCATCGCTTCACGTACCACGCGGTTGCGCCGCCGGCCGACAACTCTATCACGCGTGTCCTGGCACACCGCGTTCTGCAGATGACCGACCAGCTCCGCGCTCACCCGCTGGCTGCTTGTATTGGTGACTGTATATCGCATCACCGTCGCCGGCAGCGAGGAGTCGTCCACATTCAGCGGAATAAAGGGCGAAAATGCATCGAGCACCACCCGGACGGGACAGTCCTGGTCGCGATAAGTTACCCTGCCTATCGGGTAACGGCCGTCAAACGTGATATCCGAAAAACCTTTCATATCCAGCGAGCGAGTCTTGTCTCCTGTCCGGAGGGCAAAGCCCTGCTTAAACGGGCTGACAATGGGCGCCGGTTCGATGTAATTGGCGCCGTGACGATTGCTGATTGGCTTCCCGCGGCAATCCACCTTCCGCGGCACAATGCCTTCCTGGTCGCGATTGAAGATGTCCCATAGCCACAGGCGTCCATCGCCGGAAAGGTAAACGGTGCCTGCAAACAAGCCGCCCACCGGCATGCCGATGTGACCCAGCGCTTTCGGGTCGGTATAGACCTGCTTGCGGCCCCGTTCGTAAAGTGAGCGGACCCAGGCCGGCTCCAACTTCTTGTCGGCAGGTACCACCTTCAGGTAGTCGTTGCCAAAGGGTCCGGCCATTACAGGCATCTTCGTACCGGTCACAATTAACCCGGCAGCGGCGGTACCGGCGAACGCCACGAATTCACGACGGTTCAGACCTGTCCCATTAGAAAACTGCTTGTTTTTCTCCATCGACCTTTATTCCTTTCTGCCTTGTTTCCCTGCCGCTCGAATGCAGATTTGAAAACATTCCTTACTTCGTCTTCTCAGCGTTTGTCTGTTTTTTCAGCCAGGATTTGTATTTATTAATATCCGGCCGTTTCGGAGCCGAATCAAAGAAACGCGCTCCTCTTCCAATCCGGTCACAATCGCCGATTCGCTTCCGGGCACTCTCAATCAGCCCCATCAGGCGCTCCACGATTTCCGGATGCTGTTTTGCCACGTTAGTCGTTTCACTAATATCATTTTTCAGGTCATAAAGCTGCACTTCTTTGACCTCATCAATCATTCTTGCCCACCATCCCATCCATCCCGGCCTGGCAGGCCGCGGAAGAACGAGTTTCCAATCCCCACTGCGCACCCCCTGAAGGTGGGTGTAGCAATAGAAGAAATAAGCTTCATGCGGCCCTTTTTCAGTCTTACCCGAGACCAAAGGAAAAATATCTCTTCCGTCAATCACCCTGTCGCTCGGCAGCGAGACACCGGCCAGGTTCGCAAACGTCGGAAAGATGTCCAACGTAGTTGTGATTTCATCGCTGAGCCGTCCGGCGGGAATCTTACCCGGCCAGCGCATAATACACGGGACACGCGGGCCGCCTTCCCAGGACTTCATTTTGGACCCGCGCAGCGGTTCGGCAGAGCCATAGTACCCTTTAAGATAATCTTCAATCCAGGGACCATTGTCCGACGTAAAAACAACGAATGTCTCCTCGTCGATATTGAGTTTCTTCAATGTATTAAGTATCTGCCCAAGACTCCAATCGAGCTCTTCAATCACATCGCCATAGAGACCGCCGGCGGACTTACCGCGAAATTCCCTCGAAGCACCCAGCGGCACATGCGGCATATTGTGCGCAAGATAGAGAAAGAATGGTTTCTCCTTATTTTGCGTTATGAACCGGACCGCTTGCTCGGTATAGTCCCGAGTCAGGTTGTCCATTCCCTCTTGGTCAAGTCTGTCAATCAATACTTCATTATTACGCATCACCTGCACCTGGAAGGACTTCTCCGTTACAGTCGGTGTTGTGCCATTATGCAGAGGTGTACCATAGAAATAGTCAAATCCCCGTCTGTTGGGCATGAGCTCTCCGGGGTATTTGCCGTCCTTTCTCAATCCGCCCGCCAAATGCCATTTGCCAATTAAGGCCGTAGCATAATCGGCCTTCTTGAGAATCTCAGGCAGCATGATTTCATTTGTATGCGGAATTGTATGCAGGTACTTTCGATTTTGCACCTCGGCCACCCGCAACGGATAGCAGCCGGTCATAAGGGCCGCCCGGCTGGGTCCGCATACGGGGGAGCCAACATAAAAACTCGTCAGCATTAAGCCATCTTTGGCCATGCGGTCGAAATTCGGCGTCCTGATTTTATTCGACCCAAAGCACCCAACATCGTTATAGCCCTGGTCGTCTGTTAGAAAGACAATGAAGTTGGGTTTGCGTCTCGGTTCATCAGGCAAACCGGAGGCATTATCAGAGAAGTAGAAGGCACAACCTGTTGTAAAACCTCCCAGCATCCCCAGGGCTGAAAGCCCACTTGCTCCGAGAAACATCCTGCGAGTACAGTTATATTTATCCACGTCTATTTTCCTTAAGCCAGCTATGAAATAAATCAGCAGTTTATTTTCTCATCTGCACGCACGAACCCCTTCATTTCGCAGATTCATTTCTTCTCGTTCACGGGCTTGTGATATTTCTTTTCGCCCAAGGGTGACCACAGCCCGTAGGTTTCTTCATGTATTCGACACTTACCCTCGCTTGTCCAGTTGTGCCCGTAGTTATACCCAAACCATAAATATTTGTCCCCGCCTCCGTTTTCAGTGGTAATAATATACCGGGCCGATACATTCCCCACTCCCAGGACCTTTTTACCCGGAAGACTCACATCTCCTTTATTGGCATCAAAAGGAATCCAGCCGTATGGCGGCAGGTAGATTTCCACCCAGCGATGAAATACATTGTCCACCCAACCATCATCCCCACGCCGACTCACCGCCCCAACGTATCTCGCCGGGACCCCCAGAGCCCGGCACAGCGCAATCATGCAATAAGAATATTCCGAACACGATGCAGTTCCCCGCTTCAGTACAACCGGGGCAGGGTTCCATCCTCCTATCGGCTTAAGGTTATAGCTCAGATGTTTACCCAGATAATCCATAACCCGTCGTGCCACCCAATAAGGGTTCCTTTCATTACCTGAAATTTTACCCGCCAGTTCCTTGATATAGGAATCTTCAATAAGATATTTCTCCCCATCCACTAAGTATTTGTCTTTGATTTCTTTTGGGACATCTTCAACTGTCCCTACTTTATTCGGATAAATAAAGTACTCCGCAGCGTATATCCTGGCTTTGACCTTCCACCCCGCCCGGATTAGACTGTAAGCCTGCCTGTCCTTGTAGCTAAAATGCGCGATTTTCTGCCCCCATTCGTCTTCGATTATTTCCAAGGGCTGTGAATCAAATTCAATCGGCCCCAACAAAGTTTGATTGTCACGATTTTCCGGCAGAGGAAGATAAACATCCAGTGTTCTCAGTGTACCGGGCCCATAATTGCGAAATTCCTTGATAAAATGCAGTGACATTTCCCGCTCATCCCATTTGCTGAGGATAACCTTATCGAAGACCTTTATCTTATAGAGCTGGCGATTCTCGTAATCTACGTTCCACAAAAATCCATCCGCCCACGCAAGCCCGTAAGGACACGGCCCATAACTCCGCAATGACGAAAGGCACAACCCATCCGCCGGGTCAACTAAGTAAATCCTGTCTTCTATCCGGTCCGTTACCCACAGGTACTTTCCGTCGAATGTCAGCCCTGTTGGTTCACCTGCCGGGGAGGCAAAAAACTTGACCGCCGCACCATCCACCGGTGAAACCTTCATCAGAACATCTCTCTTTGCGTCTGCTATCCACACAAACTCCCCATCCCAAACAATGTCTCGGGGATTACTTGTGCTTGATTCGACTATCTTTATCGGTGTGCCGCTATTTACATCCAGCCGGTACAGCAGATTTTCTCTCGAATCAATGTGCCATAGACACTCCCCGTCCCACGCCAATCCTTCCGGGTCATACCCCGGCGTTTCAAAACTCTTTATCACCTTGCCCGTATCAGCTTCTATCGCGTAGATTCTGTCGGTAAACGCGTCCGCCACCCAAAGATTCTTCCCATCGAACGCCAGCCCTTTGGGACAAGGCCCCGGCGTCTCTATCACCTTCAAAACATCCCCCACTTTACCCCATGCCCCACAAGACACCACCAACAGGGTTAAGATACTTATACTTAGTTTCTTCATATCGGCCTCCCTAATCTTCTATGGCCTAAACACTAATTGGGCTCAATTATCGGTTACAATTCGAATAAATGACACAGGTTTTTTGCGAAAGTTCACACCAGAGAGTTGTAAACCTTGCGGATGGCATCAATGATATAATTGTTAATTCGCTGGGTATATTTTGGGCCGATGCGCACCTGCACGAAACGGTCAAATATCTCCAGTGTCTGTCGGCAGCTCTCCGGGCCATATTTAATTCTCAAACCTTGCGGGCTGTTGAATGACGGCCAGTCGGGATGTCGGGTTCGTTTGTTGACCACGGATTCCTGGACGGGCAGCAGAACCGACCCTGTTAGCGTGGACGCCGGAACCTTCCGATTTCTCAACTCCCGGATGCAACGGTCGCGTGCCGTTTTATCTTTCATTTCGAAATAAACACCATAGCCAATATCACCTTCAGGGTCGGGACAACGGCGAAGGCGAATGCCGGCAAGGTTCCTGATGCCATTATATATGACCTCTGCATTACGGCGAAGTTGAGCAATCATGGAATTGAGCTTTGGCAGCTGCGCCCCGAGCACGGCGCCTGTAAACTCGCTCATCCTGAAGTTCTCCCCCGCGAAGGTTTGAACCTGGCTGGACCCCACACGGTCACGGAAGACCTGGCGTATCGTGCCCATATCGTGAAAACGAGCCGAACGTTCGTAAATAACCGCGTCGTTCGTTACCAGAGCACCGCCTTCACCGGAGGTAATCATCTTGTTAATCTGAAAACTGTAAATGCCCACATCACCAATGGAGCCCAGCTTCTTCCCGTGATAAGAACCGCCAACACATTGCGCGCAATCCTCAAGTACGGCTATGCCCTGTTTACGGGCGGTTTCCATAATTGGCTCCATATCACAGGGCCCACCAAGCAAGTGGACAGCAATGACGGCTTTTGTGCGAGGAGTGAGCTTTCGTTCGAAGTCCCTGGGGTCGAGATTGAATGTACTATCGATGTCGGCAAAGACCGGCAAGGCCCCCGCGTGGACCACACAAGTATAGTCCGACCACCAGGTATATGCCGGGACGATTACCTCATCACCGGGGCCGATACCAAGACCCGCTACAGCGCAATCCAAAGCCGCTGTGCCCGAGGTTACACCCAGCGCAAAGCGGGTGCCCATATATTTTGCGAAATTCTCTTCAAAGCGTTGAACCTTCACCGGCTTGCTCGGCCCCCAAAAACGAAAAGGAGAACCGGATTCCAATACCTCCAGCAGTGCTTCGGCTTCATGTTTATCGAAAAATTGGGGCCCTATGTATCCCGGATTGATGTTCGGCACCTGTACAGGTTTTGGATTTTCTTCACCCAAGAGGCTTTTTGCGCATAAGCCGATTCCCACGCTGGATAAGGTCATACAACCCGCTGTTAAAAAACCCCGGCGAGTGAGATTTTTATTTCCTGCATCTTTAATTATATTGTGTGTTGTCATTTTCGGCCTCCCTATTCGGCCCGCTTCAACAGATAACCGCTTCTGCTTACAGCATTCATCATTCAAAACTTGTTAAGTCAGCCCCTGCCAAGAACAAAAAAAGCTCTTCTACCGATTACCAGCCGATGGGTCGGTTTTACATCACCGGTCCATACCGAGGCCCTAAGGTCGGGGCCAGTTTCCTGCCGTAAGCCATCAACGAAGCACGCTGTTCTTCTGAGAGTGGTGTGTATCGCCGGGCAAACTCGACATTATGTATGGCCTGCTTAACCGTGTAAGGTCCGACAACGGCCACACTAACTCCTTCAAGGTCGAGGGCATAGGCCAGAGCTTGTGGGAGATACGCAGGCTCGGTAACACAGCCGACGCCGCCGCGCTTGTGATTAGGGAAGCCACCCTTAATGCCGGCATAGACCTTCATGGCCACACACCCGACATTGCGTTTCCGTGCCTCGGGCAAAACCTTACTTTCGAAATCATAGATATTCTTGTCTGCGTAGTTCATCACGCACATAATCACATCAATCTGACCGGTTTGGAGCATCCGCACGAATTTGGGCGGCCGGTTATGCCCTGAAACGCCGATGAAACGAATCTTACCCGCCTCCTTTTGCTTCAGTAAATACTCAAGAGCACCTCCCTTGCCTGTGACTCTGTCAATATTTTTACCTCCGATACTGTGGATGTGCACAAGGTCAACATTATCAACCTTAAGCCGCCGCAGTGATTCACTCAGCGAACGCTCCGCTTCTGCGGCTGTATGGGTTGAAACCTTTGTTGCAACAAAGAGCTTGTCACGCCGCCTGGGAATTAGATGTCCCAGTATTTCTTCTGCGTTGCCGTATATCCGAGCAGTATCAATGTAGGTTACGCCGCGGTCGATAGCTTCACCGAATATTCGAATACCTTCCTGAAGTCCAATCGGACCTTCTCCGACCGGAGCTGTGCCGAGACCAAGAATTGTGACCTTTTCTTTGGTCCGTCCAAGCACGCGTTTTTTTAACGCAGCTACAGAATCCGCCCCAATTAGTTCGCTCTTTTTCTTTTCGGATTCCGCTGCAAGATGTGGCAGCACAACGGCAGCAGTTGTACCTGCAACAACGTTTCCGAGAAACTTCCGACGTGTGATTTCTTTACGCTTGCTCATAATCTTATCTCCTCAATAGAATTATTACTACGGCCGCATTATACCAAAAAGCTGACTACCGGGCACCAATAAAAAATCCTTCTCCACATCTGTGTACTGAACACCGCCAACACAGCAGGATTATCCGGGACTTTCCAGGCAATTTCTTCAAGAAACGTCTGTATCTGACAAGCTATAACCTCCTCACTTGCCAAATCAGGCGAGATAGCGAACGTTGACCGCGTGGTGGAAACCTGGCGGCCCGGCGCAACAGGACCACAGAGAATTGTGGCCGGCCCGGCGGCTGTGACGTGACTTCAGTCTTAGTATGGCACATTTCTGCTCGTTTTCTTCTTGAAAATCCACGTTTGATGGTGTAGCTTTTCTACTGATAAGCGAACGCACGTTAGTGGCAGTCGCTGCAGCCGGCCCGGCAATCCGGGACTTCATTGCTGCCGGTCTGGGTCGTATATCGCGTTTCTGGTTTGGGCGCATCGTTTCGCCCGCGGGCCGTTGAGTTCCAGGTCGTTCACCCGCTAAAGTAAGGAGAAAAGAAATATGAGCAAAACTAATGTTTCCAGACGCAATTTTCTAAGAGCTGCTGTAACTGCAGGACTGGCGGCGAGTGCATTCCCAGATCTGCTGGCCGCACCAAGGAGAGGGGGCAAACAGCCAAATATTATTCTTATCATGGCTGATGACTTAGGCTACGAGTGCATCGGCGCCAACGGCGGCACTTCCTACAAAACGCCCATACTGGACAAGCTGGCGGGCAGCGGCGTTCGCTTCGAGCACTGCCACTCGCAGCCGCTTTGCACACCTTCACGTGTCAAAATCATGACCGGCATCTATAACGTGCGAAACTACGTACGTTTTGGCCTGTTGGATACGAGTCAGACAACTTTTGCGCACGTGCTGAAAGAAGCGGGGTATGCAACATGCGTTGTCGGAAAATGGCAATTGGAGGGAGGCCTTGGCGGGCCCGGGCACTTTGGATTCGACGAGTATTGTCTTTGGCAGCTCACACGACGACCGGGCCGTTACCCTAACCCGGGACTTGAGATTAACGGCAAGCAGGTTGACTACACCGAAGGCGAATACGGCCCCGATGTTGTGAGTGACTTTGCCTGCGATTTCATTCGACGAAACAAGGATAAACCCTTTCTAATCTACTATCCGATGATACTGACCCACTGTCCTTTCGAACCGACCCCTGATTCGCCTGACTGGGACCCAAAAAGCAAGGGCTCGAAGACCTACAAGGGTGATGCAAAATACTTCGGCGATATGGTCACTTATATGGACAAGATTATCGGTAAGCTCATAGACAAGTTGGAAGAATTGGGCTTACGCGAGAACACCCTTGTTCTCTTCACCGGCGACAACGGAACCGACAAGCCCGTTACGTCGATGATGGGAGGGCGAGAGGTCGTGGCGGGCAAGGGGCAGACAAGCGACGCCGGGACGCGCGTGCCGTTCATAGCGAACTGGCCCGGGGTGATTGCTGAGGGAAAGGTCTGCCGGGACATCGTGGATTTCAGCGATTTTCTGCCAACGCTATGTGAATGTGCCGGAGTTCCCGTTCCGCCACGATTACACATCGACGGAAGAAGCTTCATGCCTCAATTGCGGGGCAAAAAGGGCGATCCCCGCGAGTGGATTTACTGCTGGTATTCGCGTAATGGCGGGCCAAAGGGTAGAGAATTCGCCCGCAACCAACGCTACAAATTATACCGGACCGGAGAGT
>Ga0114919_10005421_pt1 | contig 10185 bp, 7 predicted proteins | sample BlataG_FD_88682 | JGI IMG/M metagenome (GOLD analysis project Ga0114919, IMG submission 88682) | Deep subsurface microbial communities from Black Sea to uncover new lineages of life (NeLLi) - Black_00105 metaG | ecosystem: Environmental > Aquatic > Marine > Oceanic > Sediment | place: Atlantic... | reverse complement strand
CGCTTCATAGGGCATATCCTCCTTTCTATTTTCTCACTAAATGGATATGCCCTACCTACTTGTTCCTCCAAACACAATTTTACACACAATAATTTACACTATAGCCGCATCGTGGGCATTTCCGAAACAGGCCTGGCCCAGAATGATCTGCGTTTCCGCAGACGGCTGCCCCTCTTTGATGCGCTGGTATTAGGGAATACCGATGCCGTCCAAGGTATAAACCCGGCGGGCAAGGATGCCCGCCCTACGAGCTTGGCAGTTTCTATGCCTTCCTCACCGGGACGTAGATGTACAGGTCCAGCTTGCCCTGATCGGGCTTGAAGCTGTCATCGTAGAATTCGAAGTCGGGGCCACCGGCTCGCTGGTAACCGGGTTGAGGCAGCCATTCGCGGTAGATCTGCTGAAACGCCTGCTTGATGCTTTTCAGATTGCAGGGAAAGACCGCGTAAGTCTGCTCCGGCACCTGCCAGCTTTCCATGCCCTCAGGGACGTCTGACGCGCCTTCGACCTCGATTCCAGCAAGGTAGTCGAACTCACCTGTCTTCTCATCGTAATTGTCCTCCACGCCATAGCCAAACGGATTCGCTCTCCGTTTGATCTCTCCTGCCCTGGGCATGAATCTCTCCCACAACTGAGGTATCTCGTTCTTCTCGTTTTTGCCGCGGTACTTCACGCCCACAACAGTGAATGCGGGCCTGGTTACGATCTTAGGCTCCACTTTCATACTCCTTGTTTATCGTTTCTACCTCTCTGAAGAATCCTCCGATTCAGTCCGTAGGTCGGATTGCGACCCGTACGGGGAGCTACCCGACATCTTCACTACCGCCCCGCGGAATCTTCCCATTCAGCGTAAAGCTCTTCGAGCTTTTTAGATAACTCTTCCTTCTCTTGATTCAACTCTATGAGCTTCTCCCAGTCGGTGTAAACCTCCTCTGTCGCCACCAGGTAATCTATCTCTTCGATTTTATGCTCTATCTCGGTGATCTCCTTTTCAATCTGAAACAGACTTCTTTTCTTGATTTTGGGCTTTGTCTTCTTAGCTACAGCTCGCTTTTTTCTCTCCTCTTTCTCTAACTCCAACTCCCTCTTTTTTTTCTCTCTCTGCTCTTTTTTCTTTTCCTCGTAATGGGAGTAGTTGCCCAGGTACTCTTTCAGGCTGCCGTTTTCAAAAGCATAGATTCTGCTTACGATCTTATTAAGAAAATAGCGGTCGTGCGAAACCGCCAGAAGCGTCCCGCCGAATTCTGCTAAAGCATTCTCCAGGACTTCCCTTGAAGCGATGTCCAGATGATTGGTCGGCTCGTCTAAGATAAGAAAATTGGGTTTGGAGAGGATCAGCTTTGCCAGAACCACCCGGCTCTGCTCTCCCCCGCTGAAGCTCTTGACCTTTCGAAAAACGTCGTCGCCGGAGAATAAGAACCTGGCCAGAAAACTCCGCAGGTCTGCCAGCAGTATGCGGGGGTTCGCCTTCCAGATTTCCTCTATGACCGAGCTGTCCATATCCAGACCCTCGTGTTCTTGATCATAGTAGCCAACGTCAAGATTAGAGCCGGCATTGAACTCTCCGGACGAAGCGGTCTCATTTCCCATAAGGATTTTCAGAAAGGTGGTTTTCCCGCAGCCGTTGGGACCGATCAAGCCAACCCGATCGTACCGTTCGATCGAAAAGTTGGCATTCCCAAACAGCGCTTTTCCGTCGAATGCTTTGCCCAAGTTCTCCGTCCAGACCAGTGCTCTTGACGTGCGCTTGGTGGGAGAAAAAGATATCTTCATCTTCTTCGATTTGGTCTTCGGCCTTCCCAACCGTTCGAGTTTCTCGAGTGCCTTTCGCCGGGACTGCGCCTGCTTGGTCTTCTGTCCGGCGATGTTTCTGCGGATGAAGTCCTCGGTGCGGTTGATGTACTCCCGCTGAGCCTCATATTCTTTCAGACCTTTGTCCAACCTCTGCGCTTTTTGAATCACGTAAGATGAGAAGTTGCCCACATATCTTGTGATCTTGTTATCCTCAAGCTCCGTCACCTCCCGGATGACCCGATCTAAGAAGTAACGATCGTGTGACACCAGGACCACAGTTCCGGGGAACTCCGCCAGATACTGCTCCAACCATTCCGTCCCCTCGATGTCCAAATGATTGGTAGGCTCGTCTAACAGAAGAAGATTTGGCTCGGACAGAAGGACGGATGCTAAGGCGGCCCGGTTCTTTTCCCCACCGCTCAAGATATTGACGCTTTTGTCGAAATCCTCCTTCCTGAAGCCCAGACCGTAAAGGACTATCTCGATCCTGTTCTCGTAGCTGTAGCCACCCTTGTTCTCGTATTCGAGCTGCAATTTCCCGTAACGGTCTAACAGCCTTCCCGGGTCTTTCGCTGACGACATCTCCCTTTCCAAGCTTCGCAGTTCCTCATGAAGCTTCAGTAGCTCGGAGAAGGGTTTGAGCATTTCGTCAAAGAGGGTAAGATCATCCTCCAACTGGTATTCCTGGCGCAAGAAAGCCAGTTTTAGGCGCTTGGTCCTGACCACCTCTCCCCTATCCGGCTCCAGCTCACCCGTGATGGTTCGAAACAGAGTGGTCTTCCCTGCCCCATTCGATCCCAAAAGCCCGATCTTTCTCCCTTCCTCGATCTGCCAGGAGATGCGATCCAAGACCAAATCCGCGCCGTAGGACTTTGAGATGTTCTTCAAGCTTACCAGAGTCATCTTTGCTTCACCTTGCTTGAGCGCCAAAAAATAAAGGCGCGTGCTGATAGAATAACACGCGCAGGCGATTCAGTCAATACCGTTGTTGAGGAACATCAGCGGGAAGCAAGGTGGGTGACGCCACCTGGGGTACCTGCCCCTGCGGGTCGTATGACTTTGGGCAGGCCTAAGGTTCCCGCCAGAAGCGGGGACACTCAACAGGCTCCCTTGTCCTCTTCGTTGGTGACCAACGGGAGAAAGCTCTAACTCTTTTCTTCGGGTACTATCTCTTTCTTCCGGCTCCGGGCCAGAAACATCTCTACGGCTAAAAGAGCGGCGGCCATCCACAACAGCGTCTTCCACAATTCCTTGCCGAAGCGGGACTGCAGAATTGACTCTTCTATGTCATCCTGAGGCTGGATGTAGAAGAAGGAAAAACCTTCCAGGCGCTTTTCGACCTCTGATATCTCTATCTTTTCCGGATCAGAGTCTTTGGGATCAATGTTCACCGCAAACCGATCCACCACCTCTCCTCTGGCTGAAGGAGAAGTCGAAAGGCGCATGTCGTTTATGCCAGGCAGGTGAGTCTGGTCTATTTTCAGGATCAGCTTATCAGTCTGAAACGACGGTTGCAGAGCGATTCTTTTCATCTCCGGAGTGAACAGCTCCACTCCCTTTCCAGCCAGATCGGCGCTAAGCTCCCTGGTTACCTTAGAGCTTACCAGAATATCCTCGTCCAGTCGGGAGAGATCAGAGGCAAGATACTCCACGGCCCGGTTTATCATCGGAACAAAGAATGGATGCACCACCAGATCACCCTGGCTTTCATCCAGGGATGCAGCCAGAAGCAGCGCCTTGCCCGCTCCTAAACTTCGTTCCAGAAGTGCCGGTTTTCCCACATTGAAGCGAATCAGGCTTTTTGCTTCCCCACTTTCAGGCAGCTCGAAGATGGAGGAGAACTTAATGATGGGAAGTTTCTCCTTTTCCACGTCCCGATATATCTGAAAAATGGGATGATTTAGATCGACGTTCTCAAAACTGAAAAAACCACTGACGCTTTTGGTGGGCGTGAGGGCGCCCTGCACGTTCAGTCCGAAGAATCTTTTAATCAGTTGCCCGGAGTAGAACTCGGAATCTATATCGTCACCCAGGACGAAAAACACCCCTCCACCCTTCCTGACGAAACTCTCCAGGTTGGTGAGTTGGACGTCGCTCAACCGTGAGAAGTTCGAGAGAATGACCGCCTGGTATTTGGTGAAATCGACCGAGGCGAGAGCAGTCTTACTTAATTGCGTGATCTCCTTGTTGACGTCCTTCGCATTCAGCGGATTCAAGGCCAGGCTCAAGTGATGGGTATCCCTCGGCCTTTCACCCACCAGGAGCACGTCTATCTTTTCCGGAATCTTAAAGGTAAAATATCTACGGTTGTCTATCAGTAGATCATCGTCACCAAGCTCGAAGAATCCGGTGTGAATTCCCGCTTCCTCAACGGTCGGCATGAGCTTCACCGTCGCCTTGCCGTCTTTCTCAATGTCAACGTCGGTCTGGCTCACCCGCTTCCCGTCCAGATACAGCCCTACCAGAAGATCTCTGACCGGGTGGGAAGTGAAGTTGGCGATCCTGGCGGTAATCTCAAAAGGCTTTCCCCTCTCTATCAACTGATTGCCGAAATCTATCTCCTCTATGCACAAATTCTGTTTTTCCGGAGGAGAAACGTCCACCAAATACAGTTTTTCCTTCTGGCTTGGGGAAGAAGGAGAAGTGGGATTGACACCGGACCAACCGGATTTGTCCATATCGGTGACCAGATAAACCTCCTGGTTTAAATTGCTGGATTCTTTCAAGATGCCATAAGCACTCGCCAGAGCTGCGCCGACGTCTGTCTTTTCGGCGGAGAGTCGCGCTTCTTCGTCCAGATAGCCCACCAGGTTCCGGAAATCACGGGTAGGTTGGGAGTTGACGGACATTGGCTGCGAGCTAAATAAGATCAGGCTGGCTTCATCTCCCTCCTTGAGCTGCCCCAGTATCCTCTTTGCTTTTCTTTTCGCCAGATCAAAAAGCGATCCGTCCTTAGTCTCATAACCCATGCTGTAGGAATTATCCAGAAGTATCACCACGGAGGTTTTCGCATGTGCTCCCATCCTGGTGGCAAAGCCGCCTCTGATGGCGGGACGGGCAAATGCAGCCACCACCAGCAGGATGATCAGAGTTCTGATGATGAGCAGGAGATACTCCTTGATCTTCACCCTCCTCATTCGGGTCTTCTCCAGAGACCTTAAGAACAGAAGGGAGCTGAACAGAATTTCTTTCACCTTCTGCCGGTTGAATATGTGAATCAGGAGGGGAATAAGGACAGCTGCTCCTGCCGCAAAAAGTATGATGGGATTAAGGAAATTGAACATGAGTGAACGATGGTTTCACCTCATCCCCTATCGCCTCCTCTCCGTATCATGTCGAAGATCCCGCCAAAGGCGGGAGAGAGGGGGAACAAGGGGGGGAGGTCGTCGTTTCTTGCCCGATAGGAAGTAGGTCGGATATGTCCGGCCTCCGGCGGGACCATCCGACTCATTACTTCGTCCGAAAGTCCGTACGGACACTTCGGACCCACTGATTTTCTGGTCTAATCCTCCATTCTGACTTGGCCGTTCACATGGATTTCAAAAGCTTCCTGGCTTGTTTTCTTTCTTCGAAACCACAGGGGAGGCCGAGCGCCTCCTGCAGGAACAGTTTGGCCCTTGAGGTATCTCCCCTTTTCTGATACGCCCTTCCCAGAGCTAAGAGCACCCTACCCCGGTACACAGGCCTGTCTTCCATAAACTCCGATATCTCAAGAAAGTTGACCGCGGAATCTATCTTGCCGACGTTGAAAAAGGATTCACCTAACTTAAAGTAAGGAATAGGCCTGTCGGAGAACTCGTGAACAAAGCGTTTGGCAAAAAGCAATGCTCTTTCAAAGTCCTCTTTAGCCTGTTCGGTTTCTCCCGTCTTCTTGTGGATGGTTCCCAGCCCGGTATAGATGCCCACCTTGGCCTGACTCTTGGGATCAAATCCTGCCGCCTGTTCAAAGTGCTCTTTGGCAAGGAGAAAATCTTCCTGGACCATCTCCAGTTGTGCTAACTTGATGTAAGAATCCACATAGGTGGAATCCAGCGAAATCACCTTTTGGTAGCAAGACTTTGCCCTGTCATACTCACCTTTTAGACTCCTGATGTTCCCCAGAGTGTGGAGATACTCCAGATTCAGAGTATCTCTATCGAGCACCTCCCCATAGAGCTTTTCTGACGAATCATAGTCTCCGCTGAGATAGTACACGTACGCCAGACTACGAAGTATTCCCGCGTCCCTGCCGAACAAACCTAACATGTCCTGGTACAGTTCAATGGATTCATCATAATGACGGTTATTCATCTTCATCTCGGCCGCGTAGTAGAGATCGGTGATCGTGTCGCGGTGCTCTTCAAGAAAGGTAAGCCATTCCTTCTCCAGGGCGACTAAGTCTTTTTGGTACACCTCCTCGATGGTCTGCTCCAGGGTGAGATCGGTGGCCTTCTTGTACAGGAGTCTGAATCTGTCCAGATTGTAGGTCTTCACCAGGAACCTCGCAAACGAGGAGGATTCCCAGAAGGCCACGTCTTCTGGTTGTCTTTTGTAGTTTCTGGTTATCGTCAGCTCGCGCAGAGGAACCCTTCTTCCACTGGCAATTATCTTTTTGGTAAAGTGATGGGAAAGGGAGAAATAGTTCCCTATTCCCTCAGCCAGCATGGGCGGGGCATATCCCCAGAGCCGGTAGATCATGAGGAACCCCACCCCCGGGGAATCTATGCTTCTTTCGAAGAGATTATAAACGACGTAGACTTTGTTCTTAACCGGATCCAGGCCGATATCGAATCGGTCGTCCCAAACGATCTCGCTGGCCCGGCATGGCAGAAGAAAATACTCCATCCTGTCCATGGCCGGTTGGGTGAATCCGAAGACCCCCCGAAAGCGTCTATACTCGGACTCGCCGTGACCCTTGATCCTCCTCCAGTGCAGGTCAGCCAGAGAATTGAGAATGTAGCGGAAGAAGAAATGAGAGCTGGGCAGCTCATCCCAGTCTTCGGCTTCCTTGTCCCGGGTATCCAGGCGGCAACCCGGTTCGGGTACGTCGGCTATCTTGGGGGTCAGAAAGACTTTGAAGGATCTCCCCTCCTTGACCTCAACCTCACCCAGAAGGAACGTCTCTTTGTCCCTGGCCAGGACTCCGGTGAAAATGGTCTGGGGCCGGGGAGGTAAAGTGACAAGATTTAAGTCGAGCAGGACGTTTCCATCGGCCAGCACGGTGGGAGTCGTTGAGAGGGTGAAATTGGCCAGAAAGGAGGCTGTCTCCACTCCGTCCAGAAGCCCTATCTCTCTTTCGTCTATTAGCTCGAAACTCCCGCTGTCTCCCGATGCCCCCTCCTCTACTCTGATCTTAAGAAGCACTCCGGACGCACCATACGCGGGTCTCAGACCGGCCGCGAAAAGAAGAATCAAAAAGATCAGAGCAATCTTGAATTTCGCTTTTTTCATTTTCACCTCGATAGTTTCTTGCCTTTGGGGAAAACCCGCAAAATCGAATTGAAACCTGCCCTTCATGATTCTCAGGTGAACAATCCAGCGGCTGCCATTCTGGTACCTTCGAGCATGCTTACGTCATTTGACCAAGCTGCGAAGTACCTTTAGATTCTCGATATCTTTTGCCGTTCCTCCCTCTTTGGGAGTCTCAAGAATCTTGGGAATCTTTTCCCACTTTTTATCGTTCATAAGCAAACGAAATCCTTCCAGCCCGATTTTCCCCTCGCCGATATGCTGATGCCGGTCCACCCGGGAACCAAAATCCTTCAAGGTGTCGTTCAGGTGAATAACCTTGAGCCTGGAAAGCCCGATGACATTATCAAACTCCTTGAAGGTCGCCTCATAGGTTCTCTTGGTGCGAATGTCGTATCCGGCGGCAAAGGTATGACAGGTATCGTAGCAAACTCCAAGTCTTTCGCTCTCCTGGACCTCGTCGATTATCTCAGCCATGTGCTCAAACCGGTATCCGATGGCGCTTCCCTGACCGGCAGTCGTCTCCAGGCAGATTTTCACTTTGAATCCCCTGGTTTTCTGATGAAGTTCGTCTATGGACCGGGCGATCTTTCTTATCCCCTCCTTTTCTCCAGTCCCCAGGTGCGCACCCGGATGCATCACCAGGTACGGCAGCCCGAGAAGCTCGGCACGGTTCAACTCGATCAGCATCGCCTCCATGGAGAGTTTATAAACGTCCTCTTTTGGGGAAGCCAAGTTTATCAGATACGCGTTGTGGCCAACCACCGGAGATATCCCGGTCCTCTTCTGGCTTTCCCGGAACTTTTTCACATCCTCAGAGGTGAGCTCCTTTGCCTTCCACTGATTGCTGTTCTTGGTGAAAATCTGGATTGTGGCACAGCCCACTTCCTCTCCACGCAGGAATGAGTTGAAAACTCCGCCTGATATTGACATATGAGCACCGATCAACAGCTTTTTCGTCATAAGCTTTGCCGCTTCTTCCACTATCTAAAGGTAGTAAGCAACCCCACCTATCTGATCAACTCTCATCCGCTCCATCCGTTTAATCCGTTGACCTATTTATCCGTTTAATCCGCTTAATCCGTTGACCGTTTAATCCGTTTCATCCGCTGACCCGTTTATCCGCTTAATCCGCTCAATCCGTTGACCGTTTCATCCGTTGACCTACCACAGCCTTTGTCTCTTGCTCAAGTAGGAGAACAAAGCATAGTCAAAAGGAACGGAAGTGTCCAGGAGCACGTAATCGATCAAGCTTTCCCGGCACTCGAGGGTATACCTGTCGACCAAGGCTTTGAATCTTTCGGTATACTCCTTTCTTATCTGCCAGGGGGAGGTCATCAGCTCCTCACCCGTCTCCAGATCCTTGAAAACGGCTAACTCCGGGAAGGCGAAGGTGCGCTCCTTCGGGTCCAGCACGTGAAAGACGATCACCTCATGTTTTTTGTGACGGAAGTGCTTCAGACCGGCTATCACCTTACCGGGATCGTCAAACAGATCGGAGATCAAAATTATCAGCCCACGTCTTTTTATCCTCTCCGCCATCTGGTGTAAGGCTGCGCTGATGTTGGTCGTCTGCGAGGGTTCAAGCTTGTCCAGTTCCTGCAGGAGGACGTGCAGATGACTCCTCAAGGCCGACTTGGGGGGAATGTACTTCTGTATGCTTTGATCAAACAGAACCAATCCGACCGAATCCCGCTGTTTCAACATCAGATAGGAGAGGGCCGCGGACAGGTAGCTGCTGTACTCAAGCTTGTTGACACCCTCAGAGCCATAACCCATGGAACCCGAGGTATCCAGAAGGAGGTAGGCCTTCAGGTTGGTCTCCTCCTCGAACTCCTTGATGAAGAACCGATCGGTCTTGGCATAGACCTTCCAGTCGACGTTCTTCAAGGGGTCGCCCGGCATGTATTGCCTGTGCTCGGCAAACTCCACCGAAAAGCCGTGATAGGGGCTTTTGTGTAAGCCGGCGATGAACCCCTCCACCACCAATCTGGCTTTGATCTCCATTCCGGACAACTTGGAGACGACATCCGGACGTAAAAATCTGCGATAATCCTCTGGCATTCTATTAACATACCTTTCACAAACGCGTGCCCGAGGCTTCATGCCTTGGCTGGCCCATTTGGGCCTACGCGCTCTTTGCACACTCTTGAGAGGCTCGCAGGCCTGGAAGGCTTGCCTGCGCGCCGCTGACGAACTCCCGAGCAACGCGTAGCCAGGGCTTCCAGCCCTGGTCGTCAGTTACCTCTCCTTATTTTCTTCTCCAGGGCATCTCCGAGTTCGGAACGGAGGCTTTTCAAGAATACCACTTCCTCCTGCGCCTTTTCCACCTCTCCCTTCTTGAGATAAGCATATCCTAAGTTATAGTGAGCTTTGGTATCCCACTGGCTTAGCTCAATCACCTTTTTGAACTGCTGGATGGCCCGATCGTATTCCTCTCTCCTCAGATGAATCGCCCCGGCATTTGTGTAAGCCCTGGTATCGCTGGGGTTGAGCTGGACTGCTTTCTCATATTCTTCTAAGGCCTTATCTAAGTCGCCTTGATTCTGATATGTAAAACCTTGTCTGAAGTGTTTCTCTGCCTCTTTCTCCTTGTTGGCGCAACTCAGAAAGCCAAAGATCAAAAAAAGAGCCAAAGAACTCTTTAGAAAATCTCCCCACCTCATAAGAACCTCGTTATTTGAGATTTGCCTTTCAATCCGTGAGACATATCGGAAGAGGGTTCTTCGAACCTCGATCATCGACCTTCGAGCCTCGAAACGAACACGGGCGCCCTGACGGGGGGGTCTACCTGCCCGTCTGGGCTTCGCCACCGCCAAACGAGCCTCGATAACTATTCTTCCTTCACGTCCTGCAGCAGCTTTTCGATGATCTCCATGGCGCCCACACCGTCCGCCTCGGCGTTGAAGGAGGTCACGATCCGATGTCTCAAAACCGGCTTTG
>Ga0114919_10005420_pt1 | contig 10185 bp, 10 predicted proteins | sample BlataG_FD_88682 | JGI IMG/M metagenome (GOLD analysis project Ga0114919, IMG submission 88682) | Deep subsurface microbial communities from Black Sea to uncover new lineages of life (NeLLi) - Black_00105 metaG | ecosystem: Environmental > Aquatic > Marine > Oceanic > Sediment | place: Atlantic... | reverse complement strand
GTCATTAAAACGTTTTTTGCCAAGAAATCTTGGCGAAGTGGAAGATAAGCGATGTCAACTGTTTGAGCCCTAAAGGCGAGTTTTGACATCGCCTGGAGCGAGCCTTAGATTTATCAAAAAACGCTTTACACCAAGCGAAAAGGGATTTCGGCAACAGCCTGTCAAGACCTACCATGCGAGGAAAGCGACCCCCATTAGTCGAGCCCAAAAAATGCATCTGTGAATACCCCTGTGTCCTCTCATCTCCTCATTGGTAATACAAGGGTCGATTTGGCTAGATGCTCACTCCTAGTTATCTTTCTCAACTGCATCCACCAACATCTCAAAGATGTTTGGAACCGCTGAAATCACCCTGTTCCAGTTGGGTATGTAAGGAACTTCAAAGGGTGTTTCGAGAAACTGCTGTCCAGCGCTCACAATGCACCTAACGAATGCCTCGGCCATGCTTCCTTCTCTATGTCTGTCATACTGCAATCCGTTTATCTCAGAATCATATTCATACCGGGCGATAAGGTCCTGGGCAATCCTCAGGTAACTCGCCCTTAACGTGACAAAAAACTCATTGGTGAGGGTATACCCCATGCTGGCCATAGTTCTGAATATGGACTTTGCAATGTCTGTTCCCATCTTGAGCAAGCCCTTGTTGGGGTCTTCCAAGGTGAGTGGTTGATGCTTGTGTTCATAGTTATCGGAAAGGTCAACCTGGCAGATTCTCCGCAGGGCACAGTTCCTGTGAACTTCAGCGAGAACACCGACTTCTAGTCCCCAATCGCCGGGGATTCTCATCATGCGTGCCAAATCTACATCCATTGAAAATTCTCCTGCCAAGATATACCGGAAACTATCAAGGTAATCTAAAAACTGATTTGAACCCAGTGTTTCTTCCAGGGCCCTGATAAGCGGGGTCACAAAGACCCGGGTCACCCTTCCGTGCATCTGATTCGTTACCCTGCTATAGAAGCCCTTGCAAAAGTTAAAGCAGATGTTTGGATGGGCAACAGGGTAACAGAGTCGAGCAAGGAGATCCCTGGTATAGGTGGCAATATCGCAGTCGTGTAATGCAATGACATGACTGTCTTCGAGGGCCAGGATATATCCGTATGATACCCATGCAGACCTACCCTTGCCATCATCACCGACACTGATTCCCTCCTCTGCCAATATATGATAGAGATTCTCAATGTTCGGGCCTGTGCACCAGATCAGTTTTGGTTTCTGCGGCAGAACAGAAAAGAATCTCTTTGCCTGGCTGAACTCCTCTGCATTTGCCCTTCCGATCGCGACAATGATGTTTTTGAGGTACCTCACATCCTTGAGTTCCTGAACAATCTTCGGGAGGCCAGGTCCTTCGAGCTCTACAGGAATATATGGCAGGACAAGGGAAATAGGCCTATGTTTTGTGGCCTCTTCGAGTTCCCCCTCTAGTTCCCTGACATCCCTCTGCTTAAGCCTATGAAATGTTGCAATCTCACCATTTTGAAAGAAATCTGACATTTCTTCTCCCTCCAATCTTTCTAAATTGAGTCCTCTTCAGCAAGTGTAAGTAAAAAAATTAAAGAACACGGGGATACGCTGCTTGTTGGCTTTGTTTTGATTATCGAATAATTTATACTGGTTACTCGTAAAGATTCCACGATCAAGCATTCAGCATCCAGGATACATTAACTTTAGGCACTTTAGCCCTGGCCCAGACCTGGCAAAACCTGACTTAGCAAAGATAAACCAGGATTGGTGATACATCAGAAGCAAGCCTATATTCGAATCATGTCGCACCAGGGCAGGCTCACTTTAAGTACTTTAGGCACTTTAGGTGTCATTAGTAGGGGTGGAATCAAAGTTATAGCCAGCCTTTTTGTAATTCTCTAATGCCCTCTCTTTGAGAAGTTTATCTTTGGTCTGATGTGAATATTTGTCAGCCAGCTCTGCTGCATGACTATGCATACCTGCCCCTTCGTACTCTGCTACCTTTCTTTCTACCCTGTCATATTCTGGTGATGAATCAATTACTGCAGTGTGACACCACGAAATAATCTTTTTAACCCTTCCGCCACACTGTGGGCAACGGGAAAGAGGCACTTCATTCACGCCCTGGAGGTATTCAAAGCCCGCTCGGCACCTCGTGCAACCCCTTTCAGGGTCATCAGCCTGGTATTCGTAAATAGGCATAAAAATAATACCTCGGTTCCTACAATAAGATGTATTTTACCATAAAACCTGCTCCTAAGCTACACCCTATGAAAAACAAGTCTTACGTATCATAGATTGCCCTGTCCTTATGAGCCGCTCCGCAATCAGTGATACAGTATTGACGGTTTCGCAAAAAGTCTGAATACTCTCAATTCTCAAATTTGTTCTAATCGTACTATGTTGAAATAATTCCCAATCCCTGAATCCCTGTAGGAAAGACTTCTTACAGGACCGTCAGCATTTGAACGCTCATAGCTTCTTAATCTCCGGGAAGGAGGTGGGTATGAACCTGACACCCCAAACCACAGTCCATCTGTTCATGCTGGTTATCTATATTATTATCCTCTATATTTATGACCGAGCGCGCGTAAAGTCCAAGCTACTTCTTTTGGGGGGTGCACCCTGATCCGGTGCTAAGACATTATTGACTTTTTGAGCCTGGAGACTTATATAGAGACCTCTCAGATCTGCGCTTTCATAACAGAGGTTTTTTATTGACTTTGATCCATAGTTACGGTACCTTGAATTTATTCTGAAATATTGGAGGGTTAGAATGTATGCGGTCATCCAAACGGGCGGCAAACAGTATAAGGTAGCACCAGGTGAAGAGCTGAGAGTTGAAAAACTGGATGGCGAGGTTGGTGATGAAATCTATTTTGATAATGTTCTGCTTGTTTCCAAAGACGACAAGGTAACCGTTGGAAAGCCTGTTTTGAAAAATATCAAGGTCCGCGCCAAGATTACCAGGCAGGGAAGAGGCACAAAGATAATCGTCTTCAAATATAAGAGAAGGAAGGGATACCGGAAAAAACAGGGCCACAGGCAAGATTACACGGGAGTAGTGATAACCCAGATCGAGGCATAGATCTGTTTCTTGCTGCTCGTCACTCGTTTCTCGTCTTCTGAACTGGCAGCACGAAGTAAAGAAAAAGGGAGAAAAAGATGGCACATAAAAAAGCAGGTGGTAGTTCGAGGAATGGAAGAGATAGCCCGGGACAGAGACTGGGGGTAAAGAGATTTGGTGGCCAATTTGTTAAGGCCGGCTCGATCATTGTCAGGCAGAGGGGCACGAGTATCCATCCGGGAAAGAATGTGGGTGTCGGAAGAGACTACACACTTTTTGCGAAGATCGATGGGTTAGTTACCTTTGATAATCTTGGCAAGTATAAAAAACAAGTGCATGTTTATGTCCCTTGACAACATTGCCGCTATTGAGAGAGAAAGCAATGCTGGTTGCTCGTTGCTTGTTCCTGGTCGCTCGTTAACAGGCTCTTGCCGAAATCCCTTTTCACTGGGTCTAAAACGTTTTTTGATAAATCTAAGGCTCGCTCCAGGCGATGTCAAAACTCGCCTTTAGGACAGGGTAACGTCATAGTGAATCTAACCTATTCATTTTTGAGCTTCTTGCAGGGTATGGGTATCTTTTTTTTGGATTATGCCCTCTCATAGTTTAGATTAGTGGGAGTTTCAAAATGGTTTATATAGATGGAGCCTATGATTCTAAGGCTTGGGCCGCAATAAACCATTTTGAAACGACCCAGTAAGGGGCCATGTCACAGGGCATAACCAAAAAAAAGATACCCATACCCTGGACTTTGACGTTACCCTGCCCTTAGGGCTCAAACAGTTTACATCGCTTATCTTCCGCTTCGCCAAGATTTGTTTGCAAAAAACGTTTTAATGACCGCGCTCAAAGGGTTTCCGTTTGGGCAACAGCCTGTTAAGAAAGCGGGTAACCAGAAGATTTACTCTAGGGAAAAAACAGTGTTTGTGTCCGGCTAACCAAACCAGCATACAGAAACAAGAAACAAGTAACGAGAATGGGATTTGTTGACGAGGTTGAGATCACGGTAAAATCAGGTGACGGGGGAGCTGGTTGTATAAGCTTTAGGAGAGAGCGATTTTTACCAAAGGGAGGGCCTGATGGTGGAGATGGAGGAAAAGGTGGAAATGTTGTAATCAAGGCCACCACAAGGCTCTACTCCTTATACGATTTGCATTCAAAGACCCTCTTTAAGGCCCAGAATGGTAGACCCGGGAGAGGTAACAACAGGTCAGGGAAAAAGGGAAAGGTCATCGAAATCTTGGTCCCAGTAGGGATCATGGTAAGAGACCAGGAAACAGAAGAACTCCTCGCTGACTTAGTTTACGATAATCAGCATATGATATTGGTGGAAGGTGGAGCCGGTGGAAAAGGTAACGCGCATTTCGCTACCGCAGCAAACCGGGCTCCTCGGTTTGCACAGGAAGGCCAAAAGGGAACAGAAAAAAGACTCAAACTTGAACTAAAACTTGTCGCTGATATAGGTATAGTAGGTTTACCCAATACAGGCAAATCTACCCTCTTATCCCGCATTTCACATGCACATCCCAAAATAGACAACTATCCCTTCACTACTGTTGCCCCTAACTTAGGGGTACTGTCTTTTGATGATGAACAATCTCTTACCATTGCTGATATCCCGGGCCTCGTCGAAGGTGCAAGCAGTGGCAGGGGTCTAGGCCACAGATTTCTACAACATATCGAGCGCACCAGATTTCTCTTGCATGTCCTGGATGTGAATCAGCCCCATTCTGGGGATGTAGTGAAGGATTTCTCTATCTTAAGACAAGAACTGGAACGATTCCACCCATGCCTGACTGAAAAGGATCGGGTAGTCGTGATCAACAAGATTGACTTAAGACCTTTCGGCAAAAAAAGCATCCAGGAAATCTGTCGGTCTTTTCATGACCTTGGGTATGAGTGTCTTGCAATCTCTGCCCTCACCGGACAAGGATTAGAAGAACTCAGGCAGTTATTAAGGGAAAAAGTGATTTCTTAACGATGCGTTCTCTAAAAGAAAACATGAGTTCACGGAAGAAGATAGTAGACTCTGTCAAGAGGGTAGTCATAAAGATTGGAAGCGGTGCCCTGACAACAAAAGAGGGTTTGAACCTGGGCGTTATCAATGCCCTGAGTAAAGATATCAGTCATTTCATGGAAAAAAATGGGTTGGAGATTATTCTCGTATCTTCCGGTGCCATTGCCTCTGGCATAAAAAAGATGGGATATTCTCAAAGACCGCAATCCATCTCACAACAACAGGCTGCTGCTGCAGTGGGTCAAAGCACTTTGATGCTTGCCTATGAAGAGGCCTTCAAAACGTATGGCAAAAAGGTAGCCCAGATATTAGTTACCAGAGATGATCTCACCAATAGGAAAAGGTATCTTAATACCCGAAATACCCTTTTCACCCTCCTTCATTGGAAGGTTATCCCGATCATCAACGAGAATGACACCGTTGTTGTAGATGAGATAAAATTTGGTGACAACGATAATCTGAGCGCCATGATCGCCAACCTCGCCGCGGCCAATTTGGTCATAAACTTGACCAATATAGATGGTTTTTTTGATGATGATCCTCGAGTGAATAAGGATGCACATCGGATCTCCGTAGTAGAAAAGGTGACCAGCAAAATAGAGAAAACTGCCAGCTCCATTCCAGGTTCCCTGGGAAAGGGTGGAATGGAAAGCAAGGTCAAGGCAGCCAGGCATGTGGCCATGTGCGGGATTCCTACCATCATTGCCAATGGTACAAAAAAGAATATAATCAGGGCCATCTTTGAGGGCCGGGAGGAAGGGACTCTGTTTTTGCCTCAGTCGATTCCCATGAAGAGTCGCAAGCACTGGATTGCCTTTACCAAATCACCTAAGGGTAAGATAATGGTAGACAGCGGAGCAGAAAACGCTCTGATTAAGAAGGGAAAAAGCCTGCTACCTTCAGGTGTCATTGCTGTTTATGGGAGATTCACCATGGGAAATTCCGTAATCGTAATGAATCAGCAAAAGAGAGGCCTCGCTGTTGGTCTGGTGAATTATCAATCAGCCGATGTGGAGAAGATTATGGGACTTAAAACCTCGGAGATTGAAGAAATATTGGGATACAAACACTACGATGAGGTCATTCATAAAGATAATCTGGTCTTAATGGATAACCATTGGGAGGCATAGGGAAACTTGACGCTCAAGGAGATGATACAGGGTATGGCCCGTGAAGCCAAGCTTTCTGCCAGACAATTAAGGACCGCCCGTAGGAGTGAAAAGGATGCGGCCTTGGACTTCATGGCAGAGAATATACTCGCCAGGAAAGAGGAGATAGTCAAGACAAATGCCAAGGATGTCACCCTTGCCCGAAAAAAGGGCTTGAGTCCGGCAATGATAGATCGGTTAACCCTCGATGAAAAAACAATAGGCTCAATGGTTGCCGGATTGCGGGAAGTGGCCGCCCTTCCTGATCCAGTTGGTGAGGTATCCGGTATGTGGAAAAGACCAAATGGATTGCAGGTTGGGCAGGTAAGAATACCTTTGGGAGTTATCGGCTTCATTTACGAGTCCAGGCCCAATGTGACTGTAGATGCAGCTGCTCTCTGCCTCAAATCAGGTAATGCGGTTCTCTTAAAGGGTGGATCAGAAGCCATAAGCTCCAATTTGATTCTGAATGAGCTCTTGGCAGCGGCGCTGAGAAAAGCCAACCTACCGGAAAAATCGATCCAGGTGATCCCCTCAACTGATCACAAGGCGGTCGGTATCCTTTTGGGTTTAGATGACTATATTGACATGATTATTCCCAGGGGTGGCGAAGATCTCATCAGGTTTGTTGCAGAAAACTCACGAATCCCGGTACTAAAGCACTATAAGGGAGTGTGCCATGTGTACGTAGATGAATTCGCTGACGTGGAAATGGCGCGAAAGATATGTTTCAATGCCAAGGTGCAGAGACCTGGGGTCTGTAATGCCATGGAAACGATGCTCGTACATAAAAAGGTGGCCCCCTTATTTTTGCCTGAAATGATAAGAGAATTTAGCAATGCCGGTGTTGAAATACGGGCCTGTGAAGAGTCCGCAAAACTGATCCCTGGTCTGAAACGAGCCGAGGAGGGGGACTGGCCAGCAGAGTTCTTGGATCTTATCCTCGCGGTTAGAATTGTTGAGAATATGGATGAGGCCCTGGATCATATTGAACGGTATGGTTCGAATCACACAGAGGCAATCGTTACAGACAACTATGAGCGGTCTCAGCAATTTCTGGAAAGGGTAGATGCCTCAGTAGTACTGGTAAATGCCTCCACCAGATTCAATGATGGTTTTGAGCTTGGTCTCGGTGCAGAGATTGGGATCAATACGGCGAAGCTGCACGCATATGGACCAATGAGCCTAAGGGAGTTGACCATCACAAAGTTTATCGTATTTGGCTCTGGACAGGTAAGGACGTGAGATTAGGTATCCTGGGAGGAACCTTCAATCCGATTCATTTCGGCCATCTGAGGGCAGCTGAGGAGGTAGGGGAAAGTTTAGGTCTCGAAAAGGTCTATCTCATACCATCTGGAATGCCACCTCATAAGAGTTCCCACCCCCTCGCTGATTTTACTCACCGATTAGAAATGGTAAGGCTGGCAAGCACCATTTCTCCTCTCCTTGAGGTGTGGGATATTGAGGGGAAGAAGCCTGGATTTTCCTATTCCCTAGAAACACTGCAGGTATTTCATTCCTCGTTTGGATCTCAGCTCGAGCTGTTCTTTATTCTCGGCACAGATGCCTTCTTTGAGATAAAGACCTGGAAGGAATACCTGGGCCTCTTCAGATATGCCTCGTTTGTTGTTATCAATAGACCGGGCTATACTACAGAGGACTTTTTTACCTTCCTCGACTCTCTCAATGCCGGGTTTGAATGGGATCCTGAGAGGGAGTGTTTTTGCCATCCATCAGGGACTATTTTACTGAGAGAGCACACAACCTTGATGGATATTTCAGCAAGTGGAATCAGGGAAACGGTGGCCATGGGAAAATCTATTCGGTTTCTGGTTCCCGAGGTAGTGCGGGAATATATAGAAAAGGCAGGTTTATACGTGGTGAATGAATCCACTCGATAAGGCCCTCATATGTGTTGATATTATCCGTGAAAGGAAGGCAGCTGACCTTGTCCTGTTTGAGGTCGGAACCTTGACCTCAATAGCTGACTACTTTCTGATTGCCAGCGGCACATCGAGCAGGCAGGTCCAAGCTATCGCTCAGCATTTGCAGAGCAGAATGAAAGAGGAAGGTTTCACCCGCTTGGGCGTTGAAGGGGAACGGGATGGCCACTGGATCTTGGTGGACTATAGTGATGTTGTCATTCACCTCTTTTACCAGCCGGTGCGAGAATTCTATGACCTCGAAGGGTTATGGGTTGAGGCCCCGCGGGTGAACATAGACAGAGATAGGGATACTCGGAAAAATGAGATTTAAGAATCTTTTTATTCTCATTGTGGCCTTTTTGGTAAGTGCCAGCGCTTTGGCAGACTCCCAAGCTACGCTCTTATCTCCCCAAGAGGAAACCGTACTTGGTCAGAGATTTCTTGCCAGTATCAGCTCCCACTATGAGTTTGCTGATTACCCTTACATAGTTCGCTATATCAACGACCTTGGTACTCATATAGGTCGTCAGGTAGAGGTGCCCTACTTTCCTCTCAAGTTTTACGTGATAAAAGACAATACCATTAATGCATTTGCAGCTCCTGCCGGTCATGTATTCTTCTTTTCAGGTCTGATCAGGATGATGGACAATGTGGATGAATTCGCCTCGGTACTAGCACACGAGCTTGGCCATGTAAGTGCCAGGCATCTCGCCGCGAAGATTGAACGATCCCAAAAGATTAGCTGGGCCACGATGGCTGGGGTTCTGGCTGGGATTCTTATTGGAGGCAAGGCAGCCGGTGCCCTCATGACCGGCTCTGTGGCTGCCGGAATTCAGGCCGAACTGGGCTACACCCGCGATGATGAAAGGCAAGCTGATCAGTTGGGTTTGAAATACACGTATCTGTCAGGGTTTGATCCTGAGGGCATGGTCACCGTATTACAAAATATTCAACGGGAGAATCGGTACGGGGGACAGGATATCCCGCCTTACCTCCTTACCCATCCGGGAGCAGCGGAGAGGATGGCCAACATCGAGGCAATGTCACGGGGATATACGATGATGCCTGAACCCGATGAGACAAAGGAACTGCGGCGCGGTTTTCCAATCTTCCATACTATGGTCGTGGCCCTGTGCGATGACAAGGAAGACGCAACGAGAGTTTTTAAAAAAATACTTCAGGCTGATCCTGAATCGAGTATGGCCCACTATGGTCTTGCACTAATCCTCCAGAGAGAGGGGAACATACATGAGGCCCTCAGTCACCTTAGCGAAGCATTACGGGAAAATCCTGATTCTATCCCTATTCTTTTCTCCATGGGTAAGGCTTATCAAACGATAGGCGAATACGAGAACGCCGTGTCCATTTTGCGAAAGGCACGTGAGCTATCCCCAAAAGATACGGAGATCTTATATCTGTTGGCCCTCTCCTTTCAGAACCTTGAACAGTATGGCCAGGCTTCCAGTATATACGAAAAGTTAACCTTTCTTCCCCCGGTTAATGACGAGGTATATTATAATCTTGGCCTGGTCTATGGGCGACAGGCTAAGCTCGCTCTGGCGCATTATAATTTGGGCATATATTTCACCAAGCTCAGAATGAAAGAAAAGGCCCTTTTCCATTTTGAAAAAGCAAAAGAGCTTGCACAGGGTGATCCAGCGCTCAGACAAAGGATTGACAAGGCCTTAATGGGCCTTAAGCCATTATAGCAAAAGGCCCCCCTTCCTGTCTCCTTCCTGAGACCTCTGCACGCTTCTTCCCACTATCCTCAGCCAGAGCCACGTCATAGTGAAACCTAACCTATTGATTTTTAAGCTTCTTGCAGGGTATGGGTATCTTTTTTTTGGATTATGCCCCACACAGTTTAGATTAGTGGGCGTTTTAAAATGGTTTATATAAATGGAGCCTATGATTCTAAGGCTTAGGGCTCAATAAACCATTTTGAATCGACCCAGTAAGGGGCCATGTTATAGGCCTGCCCTGGCGCGACACTTCTGGAATACAGTGTGGTCGTTACAGTATTTCGTAAGTAAGCTCTTTGTACTGATGCTTTGCATGCCAGCC
>Ga0114919_10005418_pt1 | contig 10188 bp, 10 predicted proteins | sample BlataG_FD_88682 | JGI IMG/M metagenome (GOLD analysis project Ga0114919, IMG submission 88682) | Deep subsurface microbial communities from Black Sea to uncover new lineages of life (NeLLi) - Black_00105 metaG | ecosystem: Environmental > Aquatic > Marine > Oceanic > Sediment | place: Atlantic... | reverse complement strand
GATTTGCGTATCAGCACCGTGCCGACCAGCTACGGCGAACGCAGTGTCTTACGGCTGCTTGACAAAAGCACCGCCCTGTTCGGATTGAACGAATTAGGGCTTTCCAAGGACGATTTGAACAAATTCGATTCTCTGCTCACCCACTCGCACGGGGTTATTTTCGTAACGGGACCAACCGGCAGCGGAAAAAGCACCACACTTTACGCCTGCCTTAACAGGATTAACTCGGCCGAGAAAAATGTTATGACAATAGAAGACCCCATCGAGTATCAGCTCGAAGGGATAAGCCAGATGCAGGTCGCTTCGAAAAAGGGTGTAACATTTGCAACCGCTCTTCGGCATGTCCTTCGTCAGGACCCGGACGTTATAATGATAGGTGAGGTTCGAGACATCGAGACCGCCCGTATGGCGATACAGTCTTCGCTGACAGGTCATTTGGTTTTCAGCACGCTGCACACAAACGACGCGGCCGGGGCCGTGACCAGGCTTCTGGATTTAGGCCTTGAGCCGTATTTGGTAAGCTCGTCCCTGATTGCCGTAATAGCACAGCGATTAGTGCGAAAGGTCTGCCCGGATTGCAGGAAGGCCGTTGAACCGGCCCCTCACGAATTGAGAGAATTAGGCATAGGTTCTTCCGACTTGGCCCGGAACGGCGGGAAATTCTATGTCGGCCAGGGCTGTGAGAGATGTTTTCAGACCGGTTTTCGAGGCCGAACGGGTGTTTATGAAACCATGCTCATTAATGAAGAAATCCAGAACCTCGTATACAAAAGGGAAACTGCCGGTACAATAAAGAAGATCGCTCTTGAAGCAGGAATGCGAACATTGCGAATGGATGGGACCAGAAAAGTCCTCGCAGGGATAACAACTATCTCCGAGGTCTTGAGAGTGACGCAGGCCGACATAATGTAACATTTACAATTTACTATTGTCTATTTACTATTTGATATTTGCTATGGAAATAGGCCACGTTAGAAATGGATAAAGACGAACTAAAGAAAAGAACAAAAGACTTTGCGCATCGTTGCGTTAAACTCAGTATGGCTTTACCCAAAAGTTATTTGGGCAACTATATTAAAGGTCAGCTAATCCGATGCTCTACTTCCGCTGCTTCAAACTATCGAGCGGCTTGTATCGCTCAATCGAAAGCCAGTTTCATTTCAAAACTGGGTATTGTCATAGAAGAGGCGGATGAGGCATACTTCTGGATGGAGTTTGTTATTGATGAGCAGCTACTGAGTAAACAGAAGGTAACACCGCTGCTCGAAGAAGCAAAGGAATTAGTGGCAATCTTTGTCTCTTCTCGAAAGACAGCAAGGAAAACTGGTTGATAGTAAATTATAAATTGTAAATAGTAAATTAAAAATGCCCAGATACCACTATATAGCGATAGCAGCGGACGGCAAAAAAGTCAAAGGTACGATTATGGCTGAAAGTCCGTACGCCGCCCGGAAACAGTTGAGGGTGCGCAGTGTCCACCCTTCGTCAATCGCTGAGGTCGGCACCGGCGCCGAGGGTAAAACCGCGCTATTTTCGATTTTCGCCAGGGCCGGCAAGACCCAGATAATCGATTTTACCAAGCAGATGGCCACGCTGCTTAATTCGGGTATTAAACTGACCGAAGCGCTTTCGGTCCTTACTTTACAAGTCTCCGATGCGCGATTCAAAAACGCCATTAGCGATATTCGCGACCGCGTTGTCACAGGTGAGTCATTTGCCGATGCTTTGAAGGAATACAGCGATTATTTTGACGTCATTTATGTAAGTATGGTGCGCGTAGGTGAGGTTACCGGCTCTTTGGGAAAGAGCCTGTCGACCATCTCCGGCTTTATGGAAAAACGCCAGCGGGTCGAATCGAAGGTGATTACAGCGATGATATATCCCATTGTTCTAATTTTATTCTGCCTTGCAGCCATTCTGATTTTGACAACCGCCGTCATTCCCAAGATAGGTGAGCAAATCACCAGGGCAGGGCAGGAATTGCCGTGGATTACCAGACAATTGATGAACTTCAGTTATGTGCTGACCACCTGGCGGCTGTTGGTGGTTATTGCGGCGATATTTGGTTTCGTTGTAGCTCTCAGGCGGTTTCTCAAGACCGAGCGGGGTGCATATTTGCGTGACAAACTTTTGCTGTCTTTGCCGTTGTTTGGCCCTCTCATAAAACAGCGCGTCGTTTCGCGTTTTGCCTCCACCCTTTCGACGCTTCTCGGTTCGGGCCTTGCTATGGCCGAGTCTCTTCGCGTAGTGGCCTCAGTTACCGGCAACAGTCTTATGAAAAGAGCCATTCAGCAATCGCGTGAGAGGATTCTTGCCGGCGCCGATATTGCGACGCCGCTCAGGGACAGCGGCGTTATCGACCCTGCTATCGCCCACATGGTTGCCGTTGGAGAAAAAAGTGGTGAGCTGGAAACGATGCTCAAAAATATCAGCGAAAACCTCGAGGCCTCAACCGACGTGGTTATTGAGAGATTGAGCGCCGCGGTCGAGCCGCTTATTATAATTGTTATGGCCGGGATAGTGGGGACAATTGCTTATGCAACGATATTGCCAATTTTGAAGATTTCATCGGTAAGTTTTTGAGTAACTTTTTTAGGAGTTCGAAGATAAATGAAAAAGAGAAGAAGGAAACAAATGCGAAAAGGGTTTACCCCGTTAGAAGTCCCCGCTGTGGCTGGGACATCCCGGCGGTTAAGAGGATTACTTCTAAGGGGGTTTACGATGATCGAGCTTATGGCCGTGCTGATTATCCTTGGCTTGCTTGCCACCGTGCTCGTGCGTAATTTCATGGGCCAGACTGATAAAGCTCGTGTTATAATCACCAAGGCCAACCTGAAGATTCTTCACGCGGCCGTTATGCAGTTCAAGATGGACACCGGCCGGTTCCCAACCGAAGAAGAAGGACTTTTGGCTCTTATTGAGCAGCCGAGTGATATTGAAAATTACGAGCCGGGCGGATATCTGGAGACCACTGAAATTACGAAAGACGGCTGGAAACGAGATTTTTATTTTGAACTCTATCCCGAGAGCGGCAAGGCGTTCGTAGTCATAAGCTGGGGTGCCGACGGGGAAGAGGGCGGCGAAGGCTATGATGCCGACTTATACAGCACTGATGCATATTGATGCGTATGTGCGAAAATACTTATATGCGTCGGTGTATTCACGCATTCGCACATCCAGCCATCTACGCGCTCGCGCGTTTACCCCGTTAGAAGTCCCCTCTGTAAAAGGGACAGCCGCCAAGGATGACTTACTTCTAACGGGGATTACGCTGACAGCGCTGGTGGTGGTGATTGTGGTACTCTCGCTGTTTACGCTTTTGACGGTGATGAATCTTTTCGGATTGCTCAGGAAGAATACGTTTAAGGTACAGGCCCGGCAGTTTGTCTCGACAATGCAAATGGCTGCGTCCGCCGCCGCCGAGAGCGAAAGGAGATACGAAGTTATCATTGACCTGACAGAGCAGTGCTATACTCTTCGCCAGATTACCAGCCCTGACCTGTCGCAGGTCCTCGAAGAAGAGATTATTGTTACAAATGACTTTGGTGCTAATTGCCAGGTTTTCTATGTTTTGTTCGACGATTTGATGGAAACCGACGAAGACCATCAGGTAGCCAAGTTTCGCGCAGGTCACGCCGGCTGGCAATACGGCGGGAAAATCGTCCTGCTCGATGAGCGGGAGCAGCCATATTCGGTTGTTGTCAGTCGAATGAGCAGGGTTGTCACGCTAAAAAGAGGTGATGTTGAATTTATGCTGCCGAAGGCCAAAGATGAAGTGCTGTTCTAAAAAAATTCCGTTATCCGCTTTTGGCAAAAAAGCGGACCGTGACAGCGTACAGCGAGCGGAAAAACTAAATGCTAAACGCTATACGCTATACGCCAAAGGCGCTTTTAGCCTCGTAGAAGTTGTAGCTGCCCTGGTTATACTGGCCTTTGTCAGCAGCAGTGTGCTGGTCGTTTTCAACCGCTATATCGCATCCGCGGCAGATTCGATGTTGCGTATGCAGGCCTTTGAAGTTGCACGTGCGAATATGGAGGAGCTTCTTACCCTGGATTCAGTGGCAGAGTCCGTTGAGTACGGCTATAGCGAGAGGTATCCCGACATCGGATGGCAGACGGCTGTCGAGACGTTTTACGAGCCGTTAACCTCGAGAATGTGGATTCAGGCGATTTGCTCAGCCGAGTATACCGACTCGGAAAACGAAGTGCAGACGGTGGAGCTAACACACTGGCTGACCGATGTGACAAAGTCGCAGCTGCTTCAAATTCTTGCGCAGCAGCAGGACGAAATAGAGCGGTTGGCCGACCAGGTTGTCGAAACGCTGGAGGAAGCTGCCGAATACGCCGGCGTCGACCAGCAAACTATCCAGCAGTGGATAGATAATGGTATGCTCTTGACCGAAGAGGGCTCTTTCCCTAAAGGTCAGCTTAGTCTGTATATGAACAGTAATGGGATGCCGACCGAAGAGGACAGGCGGCAACAGGCAAAGGCTGATGCTGAAATAGTAAGGAAGGCAAAGGAGCAAGCTGCGCAGGATAAAAAGAGCCAACCAGAACCAGGTAAACAGGGTCCGATAGAGGATATAGATGGTGTAAAAAGGATAGGCGGACGCACCCTTGAAGAGCTTATTGAAATGGGTCTCCCGCGGGAACTTCTGGATGAATTATTTAATGAATAGCGGATAGCGGATACGCTAAATGCTGAAATTTGACGGTGTGCGAGGGTTTCCGTTTTGCGGTGCATTGCAAAGTGGTCCCCTGAATAATTATGAAAAAAGCTTTTAATACATTTAGAGAATCGCGGGGTTTTTCGTTGGCTGAGGTGCTCGCAGCCCTGGTGATAGCAGCGATGGTTTTGGTTACGGTGCTGGGCATCTATAGCCGGGCTGAAAGCTGTTCTGCTGCAATCACCCGCAGACTTGACAACTCCCGAATGCCCTCTGAGGTCCTGCAGCGCATCGCCGAAGACCTCGACAGAATAATTATCTCCGACACCACAACAAAAATTACCTTCAAAAATAAATTTGAAAATGGTTTCCCAACCGCACAATTAGCAATTCTAAAAACTATCGTCGACGCTCAGAATAAGTCGAAGATGTTTGAACATATCGTCTGGCAGACAAACTACGATTATGACACCGACGCCCTTGTTTTATACCGGCAGCGAATCAGCGAGATTGGATTACTCGAAGATAAGCTGCTCGATGAAGGAAGAGAAAGCTGGGAACAAGGGCTTTTTGTGCCGATTTGCACCGGTGTTACTTTCTTTAAGATTCAGGCAGTCAAGGACGGAGAGCTTGTGGATAAATGGAGCGGCCAAGTGCCTCCCGGCATCGAGGTAACTATCTCTTTTGCTGAGCCTTTTAAGACATTAGACAATACTCTGGATGTGCCTGATGAGCAAAAATGTACGCGAGTCATAGCTATTGACAGGGCCAGGAAACTCAAATTCAAAATCGCACCAAAAGAACAGGAGAAAAGCAAAACAATCAGCGAGCTTCCCGGAATATTAGAAACGCCAGACGAAACAATGAGCAATCCTCCCGGAACTTCGGAACCGAAAAGCGGAACAACGGGCAGTCCTCCGGGAAGATTACAACCGAAAAGCGGGACAATGAGCAATCTTCCCGGAAGATTAAAAACGAAACGCGAAAAATGAGAAGCCAGATACAATACGTCCGACCCGGCATTGCGCTTTTGGTAACATTGGTGCTGTTGGTTGTGCTTTCGACACTGATGTTTACACTGAGCACCCGTATGTCTGCCCAGCGTCACCGTGACCACTATATCATAGATTATCAGGCGGCCCGCTACGCCTGTGACTCGGCAGTCAAATACGCCCTTGCCACGTTGGACGATATGAACACGCCGCGATTGATTGAACGGCCGAACGAGCCGGATTTTTCCGATTTGTTTATGCTTGGCGAAGAGCAATACAGAGAGTATTTGGCCGAGTGGTCTGCGCAAAAGGAGGCCGACAGATTAGCCGGCGAGGACACAGGCAGCACAAGGGAAAAAAGGACTTCAATGGATTCGAGACGAAGCTCGTCGGCCCCTGCAGGCTCAGAGCCGAACGATGTTAATGACTTTAATGATATTAGTAGTACCGGTTATGCCGGCACTTTGGACGACTCTATCGACCCTAATTCCTGGGTAGTGCCTGGCCCGTATGGCCCACGCTGGCCGTTTATAAGCAAGCCGATCGAGTTTGAGGTCGGCTCTGCAAAAGTTCGGATTGAAATTGAAGACGAAAATGCAAAATACCCCATCGGCTGGGCGATAATGGACGATAAAAAGGTCCGGAGGGAGGCTACGGCAGGATTCGAAACTTTCTGCGAATGGATGGAAGTCAATGAGGTCCAGATTGATTCGCTAAAAGACCAGCTTAAGCAGATAAGTGAGATAAAACCCTTCAAGATTGACTTCAAACCGGTAAGCCGGCTTGAAAGAAAGTTAGTAAAAACTCCGGTAACAAGCGCTACCAGACGCAGCAGAGTCAGAAGCCCACGAATGCAGACTGTCAGGACGACCGAATCTGTTGCCCAACAGATTGCAAAACAGAGCGCTGATTTTGCGAAACTCTGTCACAGCTCATTGATTGATACGGAGCCGCTTGCCAGGCCGACTATAATCAGCGAAAGCAGAAAAGAATCGGCCCTGAAATATATGGGAATGTGGGCTTCGATGAAGGTCAACATAAATTCCGCGCCGCGTCATGTATTGGAGACGGCTTTTATTTTCGGAGGCGACGCAGACAAAATAGCAGAAGAAATCATACAACAAAGACGCATAAAGCCTTTTGCAAATATGGAGGATTTAAAGCGGGAGCTGTTTAGGTATTCGACTTCGATTGAAAAGTGTGAAAAATATATCACAACTGCCAGCAGGATTTTCACTATTAAAATAACCGCCGTAAGTGGAGTCGCAAAGGCGTCTGCCGTTATAGGAATAATGAAAGATGGCAGGAAAATACAGCGAATCGCTGTAATCTCCAGCTAAGTATTCGTTGTCTGTAATGCGTGCGGTATATCGTGCAGTAAACGCATTACGCAATAGTTTTTTTGGAGTTTGCTCAATTGGAAACGAAGAACTATTTGGGAATTTATTTAAGCAAAGACACTGCGACTGTGGTCTGCCTCGGCTCACAAGGCCGGGAACACAACATCCTGGGCTGCTTTAGCGTCTCTGTCGAGGAGCAAACCGAGCAAAACCACCAGGCGTTGGCAACTCTTATTGCACAGGCTTGTGCCGAGAGAGAATTGCGATTTTCAGAAGTTGCAGTGGCTTTGGATTGTGCGATGTTTATGCAGCATAATGTGCACAGCGAGTTTAAAGACTCAAAACAAATTGCTCAGACCGTCAGGTTTGATGCAGAGGAAGCCCTTGCCGCCGATGTAACCGACATCGCGATAGCTTTCAAAATAACTTCAACTGACGAGAACGGTTCGGAACTGAGCGTCTTTACTGCACAGCGCAAAATTTTGTCGGATGTTCTTCTTTCTCTGGAGAGTAACAATATCAACCCCATAACCGTAGAGCCGGATGTTAGCTGTCTGTCAAGATTTATTTCCGAGAATGTATCATTGCCCGAGGGTTCGCATCCTCTCTTCTGTGGTCTTTCTCGTCGCAGCGGCTATTTCGTTGTCCCTGTTTCATCAGGCTCGAAAGAAACATCGCTTATGCGGACATTTCTGGTTGGCCCGACACAGACCAGAACAGAGCGGCTCGCAACAGAAGTGTCTGTAACCACTGCTTTGTTTGAAAATGAAGAGCCGATAAATTGCCTTAAAGTTTTCGACTCTACAGGCTCTGTAAACTATCAGCAGCTCAGTGAAAAACTCGGCTTCGAAGCGAGCGGCATTGATTTGGCCGAGGCCGCCGCAGCTGAGCCACAGGCCCTGACTGATTGTGCCGACCAGGTTGATTTTGCAATTGCTTATGGGGCGGCTCTGGCACATTTGGAAAAGCCCCAGAGCATAAATTTCCGCAGTGACTTTATGCCTTATCAGGGCAAGAAGATGCGTCTGGAAAAGACACTGAAGTTCGCAAGTGTATCTGTTACCGTTTTTCTGCTTGCTCTCGGAATGTATTTTCAGATGCCGCTGTTGAAAACTAATGAATACCGCAGCGATTTGCGTAAAAAGTTCGCGAAGGATTACCTGGCTGTATTGCCGGGTGAGAAAAAGCTGCCGGCCAAATTCAGAGACGCGGTAAGAAAACTTAGCAGTGAATACAGACGCATTCAAAATGTCCAGAGCGGCAGGTCCAGTGCCACGGGTGAAGAATCTATGATGAGTAAGCTGACGTTGGTGCTTGAGGCATTTAATAGACCGGATGAAAGATCTGGAAAGTCATGTGCAGAACAGACAGACTTAAAGATAGATAAGATCTCCGTTACAGCCAGGAATATTCGTATAGAGGGCGATACATCCAATCGCGCAAGCACACTGAGGTTGCGCAAAGCAATAGAGGAAAGCGGGCTGACTATCTCGCAGGATGACGTCAGAACAGAAGCCGGACGTGACAATTTCCATATGACGGTTGTCCCGAAAAAATAGGGCAGGACAAGCTTTATGAGAGACATATACAAGAATCCAATTTTCTATTATATACTCATCCCCAGCGTGGCTGCTCTCTGGCCGTTGTTGGTCTGGGCTGTATATTCACCAGCCGCACAGGATAATCTCAAGCAAGAGATGAAGCAATACGAAGAAGCTCAAGCAAAAATAGACACGATTTTAGACAGTGACCCTACTCGCCTCGAGCTTGCTGACCCGAATAAAAATGCTGACAGATTTGATTATGCCACTGTTGTTGATGATGTTGCTCGTAGGTGCAGGATATCGGCAACCAATTACACTGTCAGCTCGAAACCAGTCAGAACTTCCAGCGGCAAGAAAAGCCAAAGTGCCAAGGTGGTTCTAAAGCAGGTCCGGATAGTAATCTTTGCCGATTTCCTTTCCAAGATTCAGCTTCGCTGGGCGAGCCTGGAGTGCGAGAACGTTACCTTGACCGAGAAAAAAGGTCTGGCTGATGTGTGGAAGGTGGATTTGGATTTCAAATATTACTATTAAAATCAGCCAATTGCAGCTTACCCCTAAATCAATTTTACCATTCCGGCTTTTGTATTCTTAAAACTTCGCCATCACTATATATTGTATATTGCCCAATTTACCCAGATAGACTTCTGCAGCCGGTTTTCGTGTGAAAATGGGTTTTTTCAAAAGTCGGTTCTTAATATTGATAAGCAGTCTCAAGCATTAAATTGACGCATTTTTTGGGCTTTGGGGGCGATTAAGTAAAAAACAAACTTTTCTAAAGTTTTCGGCCTGTACCTGTCGATATGAACATTGTAAGGTTGTTTCGGGCCTGAGAAAGGATTCTGGGGGCATACAACATATAGTGGTTCCAAGCCCAGGAACTAAAGCATGGACGCTTTCGCCTGCAGCTTGTAATGTAGAAAATTCAAAATGTCTCATTTTGATTTCAACGGCCTGTTCGGAGGCCAAAAGCGACAAGACGATTCTCCTAATGGGAACTTGGTTCAGGATGAAGATTTGATTATGGAGCAGATTCTTGAAAATCTTAACACTACGCCCATTGGTCAGGCGTTAAAAAGGATTGCTTCACTGCCTGAGGTTCGCAAGCAGAAGATTCTTGACGTCCGCCGCCAGCTTACCGAAGGTAAATACGACCTGGGCGAGCGGCTGGATGTTGTTCTTGACAGGGTTCTTGAGGACCTCGCCACATAAGAACGATTCGGCCCCACTTAGTCGACTGGGCGGTTGCCCTCAATAACCACCTGATTGGCAGTCGGTTTATATCCAGCTTTTTTGTCTTCGGGTTCTCATTTTGCGCGCTTCAGCGCGGACAAAATGGGGACCCTTTCACTACGAGATTATTTCAGGAACCTCATCGTCCGGCTCATCATCTTCGTCCGGCTTATCCATTTCAACCGAATCATCCATTTCGGCTGGCTTATCCATTTCAACCGAATCATCCATTTCGGCTGGCTTATCCATTTCGTCCGGCTCATCCATTTCGGCTGGCTTATCCATTTCGGCTGGCTTATCCATTTCGTCCGGCTTATCCATTTCGACCGACTCATCCATTTCAACCGAATCATCCATTTCGGCTGGCTTATCCATTTCAACCGAATCATCCATTTCGGCTGGCTCTTCCATTTCG
>Ga0114919_10005417_pt1 | contig 10189 bp, 10 predicted proteins | sample BlataG_FD_88682 | JGI IMG/M metagenome (GOLD analysis project Ga0114919, IMG submission 88682) | Deep subsurface microbial communities from Black Sea to uncover new lineages of life (NeLLi) - Black_00105 metaG | ecosystem: Environmental > Aquatic > Marine > Oceanic > Sediment | place: Atlantic... | reverse complement strand
GTCGCCTACGCCACGATCGATCCGGTGCTGGTGGCCGATGTCAGCGGCAACGGTTCGATTTCGATGCTCGACGCCGCAATGATTGCCGGCGTTGCCGGTGGACAGCAGGGCCCGGCAGCCCCAATGGCGACGCCGCCGACACAGATGCTGCTGCGGCATGACGGCGTCTATCGTACTGCGGACGTACCCGATCTGTCGGGTGTCCTCTCCGCAGATGACTCGCAGTTGCTGGCCTCATCGCGTGACTCAGCCGCCTCGAGGGCGAGGGCCTTTGCCGATCTGGCTGCCGGCTGGGCAGCTGCCAGTGCGTCCTCCTCAACTATCGACTCAGCGCTCCTCTTTGCGGCTGCCGACAGTGACGGTGCCGACACCGACGGACTATTCGTCGACCCGGGCCTGAACCTTGGCTGACAGTCATTCAGGCTGTGGCTGGCCGGCCGAGGCTCGCCAGGTCGACACCGAGCCGCTTTGCCTTTTTGTAAAGCGTGGCCCTGTTGATGCCTAGCTCCTTGGCAGCTGCATCCCGTCGCCAGCCGTGGCGACGCAGGGCGTCAAGAATGAGCTGCCGCTCAGGGGTGGCGAGCCGTTCGCGAAGCGACTCATGGTTCTCGGGATTCGGGGTTCCCGAGGGTGACTGCCCCGCTCGCTGCCGTCCAGCTCCGCCAGCGAGAACCGCAGGAGGCAGATCGGTCGGGCTGATCTGCCGTCCGCTGCCGAGGAATACCGCCCGCTCAACCGCATGCACAAGTTCCCGGATGTTTCCCGGCCAGGCATGGGCCTCAAGGCATTCAATTGCAGCAGCACTAAAGCCGGTGACCGTACGATTGGCCCGCGGCTGCAGTCGTTCCAGGCAAGACTCAGCCAGCAGGCGAATGTCCTCCCGCCGCCGACGCAATGGCGGCAGTTCGACGGTGACAACATTGATCCGCCAGAACAGGTCGTTGCGAAACCTGCCTGCAGCGACCAGGTCTTCGAGATGCTCGTGGGTTGCGAGGATCATCCGGGTATCGACCTGCCGGGTCTCGCCACCACCGACCGGCTCAAACTCGAACTCTTGCAGCACCCGCAGCAGTTTCACCTGCAAGGCCGGGCTGGCGGTGGCAATCTCGTCCAGGAACAGCGTGCCACCATCGGCACGACTGAAAGTTCCTTCGCGGGCGGCTGTCGCGCCGGTGAAGGCACCGGCAACGTGGCCGAAGAGTTCACTTTCCAGCAGCGTTTCACTGAGGCTCCCGCAGGCAACCTCGACAAATCGTTGGTTGGTCCGATCACTGCGGCGGTGAATCTCGCGTGCCAGCAGCGACTTGCCAGTACCACTTTCACCGGTCAGCAGAACGGTGGCTGGGGTGGCAGCAATCCGATCGACGACCGCCTCAACCCGTCGCATTGCCGGACTCTGTCCGAAGGCGGGCCGAATGCCGCGGGATGGGCGGGGCCGTTCTCGGCCGCCGGTATCTCCCGCCCCGGCGAGTGCAGCAAGCACCGCGGCATCCTTCAGTGGCGTCGGAAGCGTGACATCCGCGCCCAATCGATTAGTGGCAGCCGATTGCCGTGCCGAAAAGGTGACCAGCCGAGCATCGGGCCAGGCTGCCCGTAGCACCGCCACCACCCGCTGGCTTCCACTCCTCGGCAGATCGGCATCCAGCAGGCAGCCGTCCAGCCGGCCGCGGGTCAAAGCAGCAATCGCCTCTTCAGGGCTGCCAGCTGCACGGGCATGCCAGCCTTGGGCGCAAAGCCACTGCGCCATGCTCGACGCCATCCGCCGATCATCATCGATGACGAGTACCCGTCGAGCAGCCGGCTGGCCACCCGGCGTGGCCTCCCCAGCAGAGCAGACGGATACTGACGGGGCAGACTCGGGCATGGAACGTTCCCGGAAAGGGTTGATGCAGTCGAAAGCGAGTACTCTTCCGGCGCCGCACTCATTCCTAGACCATGATCGGCGACCGGAAAAGTCGCCGCAGCCCGAAACGACACCTCATTCTCGGCAGCCTGCCCGGTGCAATCCGCGAGATCGCTACAACCCCGAGTCAGTGGCCTTTCCACAGTCGTTCGTTGCGACTGGAGGGGAGTCAGCCACGGGCACGGGCGACCGCCGCTGTGACCGCTGCTCATTGGGCATCGACTCCGTTGGCCGGTCGGCCTGGCTCTCTCCGAAAGGCAACGCGTCACCCAGCCGATCGGCTGCCGGTCCAAAAATCAACTCTCGGTTTTCAAACAGGCTGTCGGGGGACTGATCAAGCAACTCCATCCGCCGCTTGCGAAACCAGAGAAAAGAGGCCACGGCCAGGGCAATCAGGCTGCCGACGAGAATCACGACGGTGAACCCCCGTTCGGCCGACTGGATCAGCCCGGTGATCCGATCACCAAAGAGGTAGGCAAGCCCAAAAAAGCTGCTGATCACCACCGACGCACAGATGAAATCGGCGAACAGGAACCAGCGGTACTTCACCCGGAGAATACCGGCGGTGAGATAGAACGGACTCCGGAGGCCGACAAGGAACCGGGCCACAAAAAAGGCCTTGATGCCGTGCTGCTTGATCAGTTGCTCGATCTTCTGCTCACGTTCCTCGGAGAGAAATCCACTTAGAAAACGATGTTCGCGTAGAAATTTGGCCCCGAAGAACCGGCCCAGGGCATACATCAGGCTATCCCCCAGCAGAGCACCGATGAGGCATGCCGGCAGGGCATACCACCAGTGCAGGTGGCCGGCCCGGGTCATCACCCCCGCCGCCACGATCGGAACCTCCTCAGGAACCGGCAGGCCCAGGCCGGTAAGCGTCAGGAATAGGATGATTCCTAGATACGACCCCTGCTCCAACCATTCAATCATGTGCGACGGTGTTGCAGGAGTGAGGGGAGCACGACAGCCACAAATGCTGCCGACCAGATCTTTCTGATCGTACCAGAGATAGTGAGGGCTGGCACGCCGACGGCGACGGCGTTAGGGGTCTGTTTGGGGCGTTTGAGGTGGAATAATCGTCAGCCCCGGCAGGTTTTTAGTGAGTTGAAACTGCTCTGGCAACAGGTTGGCAAGCCGCACCACCAGCTGACCGTCTCGGCTGCCGGGAAGCACCAGCAAGGCGGCGACCGGCCCACCAGTTGGGGCGATCCGCTCGAGTTCCGCCGGGCCAAGCACGTAAGCAGCCGTCGCCAACGCGTCAGCTTCTGCAGCTGTCGGTGCCAATACGGTGGCTGACAGCACCCCCGTTGCCGGCTGCCCCGTGCGGGGGTCGAGGATGTGGCCGAGTTTGCGTCCCTGGTCGATAAAAAATTGTGTGCCAGAACCGCTGGTTCCGAGGGCGCGATTCTGGATCAGAACGGTGCCAAGTCGAACTTGCGGACGCAGCGGATGCCGCAGGCCAACCGGCCACCCCTCACCAGCCCCGGCTGGATGGCAAAACCCGCGGCAGCCACGGGCCCGCAGGCTGCTGTGACCGCCATGAATGAACACGTCCGCAATCCCTCCTTCGGCAATGCGATCAATCGCTCGATCGATTGCCCAGCCCTTGCCGATCGCCGCCAGATTGATTTCCACTCCCTCCTGCCGGAAGCGGATCCGCTTGGCGTTCGTGTCAAACTCAACCAGATCCATTCCGGAACAACGGTGGGCGGTTGCGAGTGCCTCCGGATCGGGCTGCCGTCCCCGTCGCTGGAGAAAACCCCAGGCCCGAATCAGGGGACCAGCAGTAACGTCAAACGCCCCAAGGGTGCGGTCAGTGAGATCGCGGGCCAAGACAAGCAGGCTGAACAGTTCATCCGACACCGACTGCCAGTCACCGGCAGCCCGGGCATTGAGCAACGCTAGTTCGCTATCGGATCGATAGACCGTGATCCGGTCTTCGACTGCGTCAATGAGATCGAGCGCTTCAACTCCCCAGGGGGTTGCCTGGTCGTTGTCGTAAATGTTGAAGATCACCTCGAACTGGCAGGCCATCGCCTTCCGCCCGACAGCAACCGTGTGGACCGTGTCCACCGTCTCTCCTTCATGAGGTTATTGTTGCAACTAGCCGGCCCCACTCCGGCGGTCTACCGACGCCCGTCGAGCACTTCCGATGAGTCTTTCCAGGCCTGACTACCGCGGTGCGAGGCCGCGATCGAAGGCGTCCTGATCACGACGGAAGACGGCCAACTCAGTATCGAACCGCTCCAGGGGAATCTGGTAGACCGGTTGCTCGGCCGTGTGGGCGTGACAGTGCGCCACCAGTAGACGGTAGAGAAACTTGAACAACTGCCGTGGCACTCGGACGCTCCTCAGGCCGTCAAGCAGCCGCCGCTGATCAACGGCAGGCTCGAAGAGATCGGCAAGGCTGGCCGGCGGCTGTTTGACACTTGCCGCCTTCAGCCGCATCGAAGCGATGTCGTAGAGCGTTTTTCCCGACCACTCGAGTGAGGGTACAAGGTTCTGCTTATCAAGCCGGGCCCGCTGGTTGAACGACTCGTCCTCCCGCTCGATGAACCGATAGAGTTCGTTCGGGAGCAGCATCTTGAACCCGAGGCCGGGAGACTTCAGAAACTTGTTGTCGAGAATCGGCCAGATCACCAGCCGCATCGGCTCGGCAGCCCCATTGATTACGTGCGGCTCATCGAGCCGGTCGATGATGACCACCATGCCGCCATAACCGACTGCCTCGAGAATGCCCTGAAACTTGGCAACAAGTTCATAACGGTCATCACTGCGGGCCAGCAGTGGCAGCGGCTGGCCAGCAAGATCAACCTCCGGCATTCGGGCTAGAGCCCGAGTGAGCTGGCCAACGGTCCGATTCCCCGTTCGCATGCTGCGGATGATGCGGAGGGCCTTCCACCAACACCGTAGCCGTCGCCATGCCCAGGGGCCCCACGCGGAAGCCAGCAACAGCCATGGCCACCAGCCAGCCAGCCAGCCAGACTGCCCCCGCGCCACCGTCGCCGCAACAGCGATGGCAAACATCAGGGTTCCCAGTCCCCCGACCGCCAGCGGCCAGAGCCCGGCGAGGGACGTATAGCCCACCCGCCAGCGCAGCTTCCGCCAGCGTGCCGGGAAGGTCTCGGCGGTTGACTGATCATAAAGGGCGGCCAGTAACGCCATGTCACGGGCATGAGGACCACTCCAGTCATGGCGTCCGCCATTCCCGACCGGCTCGTTGGGACTGTCGTGGATAATTGCCGAGACCAGCTTTGTGACCGCCAGTGACAGAATGGCGTCCATGTGGTCCCAGAGCTTCCACTGGGTCAGGGTCTTCTCTACCGGCCGCTGGCTTCCAACCCGGCTGACAAACCGATCGAGGAAGGGATTGAAATCGTCGTACAACACAACAAAAGTCGGTTTGCCGGCAGTCTCACCAGCCCGGCAAGCCTCGTTATGCCGCTCGAACTGCCGCACCATCTGGAGCTTAAGAGCGGTCTTGCCTGCCCCCTTCTCGCCAAAGACGATCGACGTGCTGGGGTCTTCCGGGTCACCGTAGATTTTGTCCCAAGCAGGATGGAAGGTTGACTCCAGACAGGTCCGCTTGAAGACCGTGTCGTTCTGGGCATCCTCTTCGGCAAACGGATTGCCTGCGATGCCGTGGTGTTCGAAAAACTCCTGAATCTTCATCGCGGCCGCTTGTTGAGGGAGCTAAAGGGTAAGGCTCAGTTATTGCCCGTCGCCACCATGCCCTCGACCATCTTGCGAAAGCCGTCGGCCGAGTTGCCAACAGTCTTTGCAGGCCCGTAGAGCTTCAGGAAGTAATTCCCTGCATCACCCGTCTCAATGATCGCCGCCAGCATGCGGTAGTCGGTGCGTTCAATGACCCGCCCGCCGGCGAACGGCCCACCGGGCATATCCTTGTAGGTGCCGGTGACATCAACAAGTGTCACCGAACACCCGGCGACCTTCAGTTTTTTGACTGCCGCCTTGTCCTTCGTGGCAGAACCATCGGGCTGACTAAACTGTCCGATCCAACGATCGATGTTGGCCTCTATAGAGCCGCCTGCCCCCATCACGGTGAACCGACCTGAACCCTCGTCACCAGCAATTGGTGGCAGCGAGAACTCCGTCTCAACCATCATTGACCGCGGCCGCACCCGCTTAAATGAGTCGGGAGCTGCTAGCGAAAAGCGACCTTCCGCCACGGTGAATTCACGAGCATCGGCGGCTGGATCGGCCGCTGCGAGTTGGCCTTCCGGCAGCAGCGCACCCAGTGCTCCTGCTGCGACCGCCAGAACCAACCAAATACGCTTCGATTCAAACACCCGGATTGCGGTCATGAGGCTGCTCCTTCGGCAGTGGATTTGGCTACGCGATATCTTCACCCTCTATCGTACCAGAATGAGCCGCCGGGGGGACTGACGCCGCGGTGTTGCTCACCTCGCGATCGCCGCTGGAAAAACCTGCCCAATCGGCTTCCATTCAGCCCAGTCCGATCGCCAGACCAATTCGTTGCCCGTTGCCTTTCCCGACGTCAGCCAGGCCTGCATGGCAGCCGCCGACAAGGAATCAGAAGGCTCGCCACCGGGCAGGGCGATACACCAGGCTGCCTCGGGAGCCGCAGCAATCGGCTCGGGAAGCGGCGGTGACTCAGTCTCAACCGTCGATACCGCGGCATCGGCGGCCGGCACAGCCTCAGGCACTGCCAAAGCTGAACTGGCGGCCGACTCGGCTTTGTCGACCCAGTATTTCAGGCCACATGCAGGACAGCGAACTCGAAGGCCGGCATAGCGATCCTTCAGCTTGGTTCGATGCCCGTTTGGACAGTACGAAACAATTCCCATTGTGCTGAATCTCAACCATGCCCGCAACACAAGCCCGAGCCTCCCAACAATGGTCGGCCCCGCTCGGAGTATCATACCGGATCAGTTTTGAAACGCTGCCGTTCGCAATCATCTCCATGAGGATGCAAATGCCCACTGCCAAGTCTTCCCCGTCCGGCCCGGATGAGTCTGTCGATGAAGACCAGGGCGGACCGACTGAGATAGCGATCATCGGTGATCTCACCGACAACGCCACAGACCTGATCGATAAATTGCTGAGCGTTGAGCCCGGCACCGAATGCACGATCTATTTCGACTCGCCTGGTGGCAATCCCTACACTGCCAACTCGCTGGTCGCGGTCATGCGGCTGCGAGGCCTACTGACTACCGGAATTGTCACGGGCGAGTGCTCGTCTGCCGCCGTCTGGCCCTTCGCGGCCTGCGACCGGCGGCTGGTCACCGCCAGCAGCGTGCTCCTGTTTCATCCGATGAAGTGGCAGAGTGAGGAACAGATTGGCATCCGCGAGGCGGCCGAATGGTCGAGACACTTCACGGCACTTGAGGAAGAGATGGACCAATTGCTGGTCGATCTCTTTAGCCGCAATGCAGAGAGTTCAGCGGGACTGGTCCGCGACTGGTGCCGGGAGCATCGCTACGTCACCGGGCGGGAACTGGCCGCTGCCGGCCTAGCCGAACTGATTGAACTGGTGCCACTGCCTGAGCTCGTTGCTGCCGCGGAGAATCAGCCACCGCAATAGTCGATCGCCCGGGCCAGCTCGCTCTTGAGATCTTTGCGGGCAATGATCCGGTCGATGAAGCCGTGCTCGAGCAGAAATTCGCTGGTCTGGAAGCCGGGTGGCAACTCGACCCGAATCGTCGCCTTGATCGTCCGGGGGCCGGCGAAGCCAATCAGCGCCCGGGGCTCTGCAAAGACCAAGTCACCGAGTGATGCAAAGCTTGCTGCCACACCCCCCATCGTTGGGTTCGTCAGCACCGAGATGAACAGGCCGCCGGCGGCCGAGTAGCGGGCCAATGCCGCCGACACCTTGGCCATCTGCATGAGCGACAGAATGCCTTCGTGCATCCGGGCACCACCACCGGACGCACTGATGATGATGAGCGGCAGCCGCTGGCTGGTTGCCCGTTCGACAAGCCGCGTCAGCCGTTCCCCGACAACACTTCCCATGCTGCCCATGATGAAGGATGAGTCGGTGATGCCGCAGGCGACCCGCCGGGCCCTGATCATGCCGGTGCCGGTCAGAGCGGCATCGGACAGCCCGGTCCGTCTCTGCTCGCTGACAATCCGGCCCGCATACGGCTTTTTGTCGGCGAAACCGAGCGGATCAGTCGGCCGCAGTTGGCCGTCCCATTCTTCAAAGGTGCTCGGGTCGAACAACTGGTCAACCCGTTGTCGGGCTGAGACGTACCAGTGGAAGCCGCACTGGGGGCAGACGTTGAGCATCTGCTCGGCTTCCTTGCGATAGATTGTCGCCCGGCAGCCGTCGCATTTCAGCCAGAGTCCCTCGGGCACCCCCCGTTTGGGACGTGGGCCGGGCCGACGGGAATCGGCTGCGGAATCTCGAAGCGATGCATCGGGGCCTCTGGATTGAGCCGTCCCAGCATCGACGTCGTTGCCTGTTTTTATCGCCTGCCGTTGAGTCATGCGTTGTCTTCGGTGGTTGAGCTGCGACTAACTGGGCCAATTTCCGGGGCAGAAGCAGTGTTTCTGAAGTTTACCACCAGGGTGGAATCGACTGCCAATCCAGTTCCGTCAGCTTGTCTAGAAGTCATCGGGAGTGGCTGGCAGGCACGAGCGAAGGGGTATATCCCCATCAGTCGACCTCTTGTCGAGCGATCTGCTGGAGTTCCCGGATGGCGGCGGCATAGTCGCCACTGCGGATGACGGCACTGCCGGCAACAATCAGCTCCGCGCCAGCCCAGGCCGCGGCGGCGATGGTGCCAGCCGCGATGCCTCCATCAATACCCAGCTGAAGGGCCAACCCGTGTTCGGCACGTAGCAGTCGGAGTTGGGCAAGTTTGTCGAGGGCGGCGGGCTGGAATGCCTGCCCGCCGAAGCCCGGATCAACACTCATCACCAGCACGCCGGCGGCGGCGGCGAGAAATGGTTGAACCCGCTCCACCGGGGTGCCCGGACTGATAGCCAGGTGGGCTCGGCTTCCGGCAGCGGTGATTGCCGCCAAGGTGGCCTCGGGATTGGCCAACCCCTCAATATGAACAGTGACAATGTCCGCGCCGGCCCGGGCATAGTCGGCTGCGGTCTGGTCGGGCTCTTCGATCATGAGGTGCACCTCGATCGGCACCGTCGCGGCCCGCCGCACTGCCTCCACGACCACCATCCCGTAGGTCAACTGAGGCACGAACCGTCCGTCCATAACGTCGAGATGGATCGCCTTCGCGCCGGCCGACTCGAGCCTGGCGACCTCGTCGGCGAGGTGACCGAAATCACACAAAAGGAGCGCTGGGAGCACGATTGGACCATCGTCCAAGAGGTTGCTGACGGGAGAAACCCCCTCTTTCAGGCTACTTTGTTGCCGCATCAAAGCACTAATTTTTGAGGAAACAAGACGCGGGTTACCTGTATAGCAGAAGACGCTGTAAAGATTGGTCCCCACCAATTATGCGGCACGACCTAGCAGATATCACGTTCTGTTCACCGCAATTATTTCCTGGTTCATAAATGCCCCCGGGCAGCACGAGAACTGCAATTTCTCAGCCAACCGAGCCTTTCAGTTCAGGCTGCAGAAAATGAACCCGAATTTCAGCCAAACAGGGCTGAAACACGAGCCCCGAACGGCCGCTCACAAAACGCTCACATAACCGCGATAGTTTGCAAAATCACGGACGTCTGACTTATCCAGATCGAGCAGCGAGTATGAGGCGTTCACCACTCCCTCCGGAGCCATTTGATGATGCGTCCCCGCAAGCGAAACGTCCCTAGAAAAAGCTGTTCGCGATCTATTTTCACCCCGGTAACATCTGGAGAGGTTGTGGGGTTTTCGACTTCCCGGTCGCGATATTCATCAGTGGCGGGTATTCCCCACCGTCTCGCAACCACGCTTTCCGGTTTGTGCCTGACCGGTTGCCTCATTTTTTTGGGGGCTGCCCAAGTGCAGTCGAGTGACCTTGACCCCGCCCTCACGCCCTACGTGAAGGTTGGCGGCGAGGTCTCGGGATCACTGAAGTGCGTTGGCTCAGACACCATGAACAACTTGGTGGCGCTATGGTCGGAGGGATTCAAAAAACACTACCCGAGCGTCCGGGAGGGCATCGAGGGCAAAGGCTCCTCATCGGCCCCGCCGGCGTTGATGGAGGGAACAAGTACATTCGGTCCGATGAGTCGTGACTGGAAACCATCCGAAATCGATACCTTCAAGGACAAGTTCGGCTATGCCCCAACGGTCATCCCGTCAGCAATCGACATGCTGGCGGTCTATGTCCACAAGGACAACCCGATTGC
>Ga0114919_10005415_pt1 | contig 10191 bp, 4 predicted proteins | sample BlataG_FD_88682 | JGI IMG/M metagenome (GOLD analysis project Ga0114919, IMG submission 88682) | Deep subsurface microbial communities from Black Sea to uncover new lineages of life (NeLLi) - Black_00105 metaG | ecosystem: Environmental > Aquatic > Marine > Oceanic > Sediment | place: Atlantic... | reverse complement strand
CCGTCGGTGCAGCGTTTGCCGCCGAGAGCACAAGCAACGACAGCAACACAACCAACCCTTTACTCCTTTTGTCTACTACCACTTCCTCCGTCTCCTAAGAGGGAACTTCGTTGTCGAGCAAATAACTTTTAACTTTCGAGACGCTTCCGTGCGTGCAAAATATAACCTCCTCCTTGGAGGTTAATACTGTACTTTTACCAACAAGTAAATTGCGTGTCAACAAAAAAATCTAAAAAAATCAAAAATTTTTCAAAAAATATAACCTCCTCCTTGGAGGTTAATACCATAGCTTTTACCAACAAGTAAATTGCGTGTCAACAAAAAAATCTAAAAAAATCAAAAATTTTTCAAAAAATATTTTTCGTTGTGCGTGACGCGAAGAAAATAGGTTAGATTAGCACAAATGGCATAGACCAAAAGTGGTAAACCGGCATTGAGCTTTAGATTCTCGGTATAAAAGGTGAGGGTGTTATAAGGATAAAAGAGGTGAATTTGAATAGGGCAGGTTATTGAAGGGCAGTTGAATTGTTTTCTTCCTCAAGAAGTGTCTCGCCAGTGGGAGGCATTTTTACGGCTGGTTCCTCTGGAGCTATAGTTGGAGCTATAGTGGGAAGAGGCGCAGTACTATTAGCTTCACGGGAAAACCGGCCTGCATTCTCCATACATCTTAACAGCATTGTGATCTTGTTCCTTACACGGGTCTTACCAAAAATGTTTCTCAAATGCGTTTTTACAGTGCCCGGCCTGACGTTTAGCCTCCTGGCGATGTCTCCATTGGTAAAGCCCTGGCAAACAAGTCTAACTACCTGAAGCTCTCTTGGACTGATGCGATAACACCTCTGGATATACCGCCACTGTTTTTCATCAAGTAAAACAGCATTGGGCCGTCCGTAAAAAGAGTCACCAGGACTGCTGATATTTTCTATTTCGTTTTCCTTTTCCGGCTGTAATGATGAGGTCATATTAACTCCCCTGTAATAATTCTTCAATCAGACGCTGCGTCTCGGCCGCATCTGTGGCGGATAAACCCCCAATTTCATCAGCATTCAACTCTAATGCTTTTTTTAAGTTTTCAATAGCTTCGTCTTTTTGCCCCAGGCCGTCTAATGCCCTTCCTAAATGAAAATACGTAGCTGCCGCTGCAGGTGTCCCTCGGGGATACAGTTTCAAAGACCTGGTGAAATCCTGAACCGCTTTCTCATATTGACCAAGTCTGTAATACGCGACTCCACGGGTATCAATGAGGTCAACATAGTTTGGAGCGATTTCCAAACCGCGCCGGGCAAGCTCGAGCGCCTGTTGATGCTTGTCTTGCTCTTCACAAAGTGTCCAGGCCAGATTATTGATGGCGATTACGTTATCAGGTTGAAGTCCAATAATCCGTTCGTAAAGTGCGGCTGATTCCGCAGAACGGCCGGTCATTTGCAGCAACATAGCAAGCGCGTTCATTGCCGGGAGAGAATCGGGGTCGCGAGCCAGGATTCCTCGAAGTAAATCTTCGGCTATTTTCTTAGCCCGGCCGTCTTCGGTGGCCGCCAAATCCGCGGCAATAGCAACGGGCGTGTAAGTATCTTTTGGGTGATTCTGGCACCAATCGACGACCATCTGGTTTAGCCGACTGAAGAGCTTGTCGTCCTTGAGTAGTCGGACCTGCGCTAATAACGGAGCTGGGTCATCCGGTGCAGACTGGTATAACGAGTCAAATATCTTTTGAGCATCTGCCTTGTTGCCGTTTTTGTGCAAAGCGCCAGCAAGGACGATATTTACTTTTCGCTCGTCAGGGGTGCCGGTACAAGAAGCTAATTGTGTTCTGATAAGATTTACGGCTTTTTCAGGTGCACCTGCTGCAATGTATGCACTGGCCAGGAGCACTGCAGTATCAACATCGTTTGGGTCCAGCTCGCGCAGAAGCTTGAGAGTGGGAATCGCCAAGAGCGGCGACCGCCCTGCCTCAGCTCGGGCTTTTAACCAAAGCAGCCCCCTATGGTTGAGTGTGTGTGCAAGGCCTCGCAAAGCAAAATCGAGAGCTTCTCCAGACTGTCCCTGCCTCAGTGAGAGTTCACCCAGCAGCACCCAGGCCTCACTGACTTTAGGCTGGTCTTCGGTTATCTTTTGAAGAATCCGCACAGCATTTTCAATCGCCGGAGCTGTTCCTTCGGCAAGCAGTAAACGGGCCTTGTATAGACGCAGCTCAACATCCTCAGGATTTGCCGTAAGGGCTTTATCAAGAATGGTTTTTCCCTGAAAGACTCTTTCGGGATTGCTGGATGCTAAAAAGAGCAAAATAGCGCGTTTTTGGATTTGGACGTTGCTCGGGACCAGAGATAAGGCCTGCTGTATATCAGCGATAGCCTTATCTAATTGGCCTATGGAACGGTAAAAGTTACTTTTGGCTGCCCACGCCTCGACGTTGTTGGGGTCGGTAGTTGTGGCATGCTCAAAGTCTTCTATTGCCTTATTGGGGTCACCAAGGGAAGCGTATGTTCTAGCGCGAAGGATGTAAGCTGATGCGTTATTGAAGTTGTTTACTACTTCATCACATAGCAGTAATGCTTCGGCAGATTTGCCCTGGCGAATGTTCAATTCAACTTGTGCAACTGTTGCCGACAGCGAGCTGGGGTCTTGAATCTTCAACTTGTCCAGTAACTCACCTGCCTCAGCAAATTTATTTTGCCGCATATAGAGTAATGCAAGAGATAAGCAGACCGCCCGGTTATTGGGGTCGTTAGCTAATAAGTCCTCCATAGCATCGCTTGCGGAGGCCAATTCGCCGCGTCTAAGGTAGCTTTGCACCTCCAATTCTTTTAGGTAGGGATGGAACAGCTTTTCGCCGGCCGCCCGCTGAAGAATCTCGTCTGCACGGTCGTATTCGTTTGCCTTGTATAAAGCGGCAACATAAGGAACGATTATGCGAAGGTCCTGGGGCGAGCGATCCAAAGCCTCGCGATAGGTTGAAATCGCAAGCTGCAACTGTCCGGCTCGTTCGTAGCTGTGAGCGAGAAGCATTCGGCTGGTCTGGTCATCCGGATTGGCAAGCAGATTTTCTTTAAGAAGTGAAATGGTTTGCGGGTACCGGTCTTTGAAATTGTCCTGTGCGAACCAAATTTTTGCCTGCTCATAGCGCCATTGCCAACCATCCTCGCCCTCAATGCTCTTAATTTTGTTGACGAGCTGTTGAGCCCTGTCGGAGTCTTTAATTACCTTTTCACATCTTAAAAGCTCGCGCTGGATAAGAATGTTGTTTGGGAGGTCGTGAATGAGCGAGTTAAGGAGCTGGTAGCGTTTTTCCTGCTCGTTCCAGCGATTATAAAAGCCGGCCAGGAGTAAACCCAGCTCCCTTTTGGCGACAGGTTGTTCTATGCGAGTTAAAGCATCTTTAATAATCTTTTCACACTCCTGGGTCTTGTCTTTTGCTGCTAACAAAATAGCGAGGTATCTTACGGGCCTGATGGATTCCGGGAATGCGCTAACGGCGTCATATAATTTTAGTATCGCTTCATCGGTTTTGTCCTGAGCGGTTAGCAGCTCAACCTCTGCCATAGCAACTTCTATACGAGAGGGGTGGCTATTCTTCATTTCTTCCAGTAACTGCTGAGCTTTGCTGAACTGAGACCGCAAGAACGCAAGCTGAAGCTGTGAAGCCTTGATTGGAAAGGTATTATCAGCAGCTTTTTCCAACGCAGCCAACTGGTCCTCTATATCCTGCCACATCTGGGCACTTTCGCCTGTTGGGCGTGCCGCAAGCAATTGCATCCGGGCTTGAGTATGCAGCAAGGCCGCATCGAGACTGTTCGGAGAAATTTGCCCGGCAATCCGGGCTTGTTCTGCCATCTCGGCCCAGTTTCTTGTTTGAGCGAACAGCCTTCCAAGGGCTAAACGTCCATCCAAGAAATTAGGCCACTCAGAGACAAGGGTGCGTAACTGCCGCAGCGCCGATTGTGCGTCACCTGAACGAGACAGAGCTGATGCCAACGCTAATCGAACTTGTGGGGGTTTATTACCTAATTGTATTGCCCGGCGAAAATGTTTGGCGGCCTCAGACGGGTGCCCTTCTCTGTCGGCCAGAAGACCTTCCATGAATGCAGTAGCTGCGGGGGCAATATCTTTTTGGCGTAGTTTGGAAATACAATCGCCGGCACGGTCAAGCTCATCGCATTTGAGATATAACTCCGCGGCGGTCGGCATAAAATCCCAGGGTTGAGAAGAAAGCTCTTTTAAGCCGGAATCGGCTACTTTCAGCATCTTTTCCTGCGACTGCGATCTCAGTGCAAGCTGAGCCCATATTTGCCAGAGACGCTGGTCTTTTGGCGTGGCATCTTGCACAGCCGCGAGATGTTTTTCTGCCTTATCCAGAATGTTTGCATAAATAAATTCGCCGGCAAGGCGCAACTCCACGTTAGGGTCAGATAAATCCTGTTTTTCAGCCTGTTCCAGATCAGCTAAAGCTTTAGCGCTGTCTTTGGCTCTATAGAAACCGGCACGGACTATATATGCCAGGGCCGAGGACGGATTGTTGTTTACCGCTTCGTCAAACCAATGTGCGGGGGAGTCGTTGGGGTCCAGGAAATCATCCGGTCGCTGCTCTGTAAGCTGACCCAATGTTTCGTAAGCTAATATCTGGTCAGGATGTTCTTGTAAGATGGCCTTCAATTGCGCTGCTGCTTCACTGAACTTTCGTTGTTTGGCAAGTGCCAGGGCCAACATTCTGCGAAGCTCAGGGTCATCATTTGTTTCTGGTTCGAGCCATCTGTTGGCAATTAACTCGGCCTCGCCGGGCATACCCATCCCTAAATATAATTCAGTCAGTTTCATAGCGGCTTCGGAATTGTTTTCGTCTTCTCTCAAGACGGTTCGATAAGCCTCTATGGCTTGTTGAACGTTGTTGCGTTTGAGAGGCCTGATGTTAAGCTGCGCATCAGCGTATTTGAGCAGTACCGGCACATCATCACGCACAACGGCAAGATAACTGCCCAGATTCCTTGCTGCTTCTTCCCACCTATGCTCGCCATATGCCTTAATGCCAGCCTCAAGCCCCAGTTCGGCTCTGGTGCTTCTTCGCCATTGGCGCAGCGCAAAAGCAGTCGCGCCCAAAACAACAAGACCGATTAGCAAAACAATCGCTAATTTCCAGTTAAAATATCTTCTTGGCATTTACTTACCCCTTCTCTTCTACGCACTTCATTTTTAGAACTGCCTGACGAAATTCTTGACCAGTTTCCTGGCTGTTCGCCAGCATATCCATAAGTCCATTCTTAATGAGAGGTCTCTGACATATTTGGTGTCGTAATGTATCCATTCCTGAAAGTCCTTCATCGGCTGGCGGGTCCTACAAACCTGCCAAAGCCCCGTGATACCCGGCCGAACCGAGAGCCGGGCGTCACGCCAGGACGGACACAACGTATTTTCCGATTCGGGAGACGGTCTTGGACCAACAACGCTCATTTGACCAAGCAGCACATTAAAGAATTGAGGTACTTCGTCGATATATGTATCTCGCAAAAATCTGCCGACACCGCTTAGTCGCGGGTCATCCTCCATCTTGTAATGGTCGCCATCGACCTCACTGATGTTTCTTAACGTATCTTGTATCTTATCAGCCCCCACGAGCATGGTTCTGAACTTCAGACAACTGAATGCTTTGCCGTGCAGTCCCTGTCGGGTATCCTTGAAGAATACCGGCCCACGAGAGGTTAATTTTATAACCAAAGCAATTATCGGAAGAACAGGTGCAAAAAGAATCAGCACGGTTATAGCCGCAACAATATCAGCAATTCTCTTAAAGCATCCGGCATAGGAAAATCTCGGCCAGGAGCGAAAAGTGTCGTTGGCACGTTGTTCTTGGCTTAAATCGAACTTCGGGTAGCAAATTTGTTTTGAATTATTGCTTTCGTATCGAGTCAGGCGTTTCCAGTTGCATTGTGGTCCTTTTACAACGCGATTTTGGACAAGTTGATTCCGGGGCACACAAACTCCCGGGCCAATGACTGATGAATTTATGACGGCAGCTTGCCCAATCCTAACGTTATTACCAATAATGGTTGGGCCTACTATAATTGCATTTTGACTTACACTAACGTTTCGCCCAAATAATACTTTACCAAACAATCTTGCGCTGCCAGATATTGTGACACTGTCCTTATCCAGGATTTCCTTCTGAGATTTATTGTTTGTATTACGATGATTCTGCACCGAAGAGTTGAGGCTCGTTGCAAGGAAGCTAAGCAAACCCTGCTCTGTTTCTAAATCCAATACGGTGCCTCCGATACTGATCGCTCGCAGCGTTAATGCGTTTGAACGGCACTTGTTGATAAAATCGGAAAAAGATTGAGGCAAAGTCTGGTCAACAAAGGCACGGTCAAGAACATTAGTTTTAACAAAGATATGATGAGGCCAATCAGCAGGAAATGGTGCGGGTTCGGCAGAATCAGAGTACAACCGACGGAAACCTGCCACCTTGCCCTGGGCTGTTAATCGCACTTTTTCTCGTTTGCCCAGCAATTCAGGTTCGACATTAACCGCTACCACATCCGCCCGGACACCGGCCAGTACTTTATGGAGCAGTTCACCATCAACCCGCGTTGCAAATCGCCCGTTGGAAACAATAAGCCATGAGTTTCGTTTGATTTTCCGCAGGAGCTCCGAGCAAATTGGAACGTTTTTTGTATAAGCCATCATCTTTGGCGTCGCTGCGCGGGTTTCAATGCTCCATCCCTCTGGAATGGCGACCACAGCATTTGTATCACCGTCCAAGCATAAATTTTTGCTTAGTCCATCGAGAACAACACCGATGAAAGGCTTGCTGGAAACAGCAAACCGAAGCAGGTCGTTAACACCACCGGCTGCGGAGCTCTTGTTTTTATGTATGATAATCAGGTTCATAGATAAATTGAGAACTTGGGTGGATGAAGAACTAATGTCACGTTAACAATCTTCGGCAGGTTAATTTTCTTCAGGAGTCAGAATCACTGATATTATCTTTCTGAGTCTGCATAGGGAGCATCAGCTTTGCGGCGGCTCGCTTGGCATTTTTCCTCGGGTGGGCATTCTGTGCGTAATAATTGTGACCATAACGGTAGTAACTGTGACCAGCCTCGACATTACTTAGAACAGTGCCAAGCACATTTACATTTATTTGGGCAAGTTTTTCGCTTGCCTCTCTAAGGTCGGGAGCGGTAGTTTGACCGGCGAAGCTGACCAATATGACCGCATCTGCAATCTTGGCCCACATCAAGGCGTCAGGAAAGGCCAGCACGGGAGGACTATCAATAATCACGTGGTCGTAGTTTTTGCTAATCATATTTATGTGCTGAGCCGTCAGAGGTAAAGCTAATAGTTCGTAGGCATCAGCCATGTTGCGAGAATCCGCCGCCAGCACATCCAGGCCGGTTGAAGGCATAGAGCAAACGACCTGGTCAAATTTTCTTCCGAAGAGCATATCTTGCAAGCCCCTTGAGCCCTTGGGAAGATTCAACAAATGTGCAATATCCGGTTTTCTCAAGTCACCGTCTATCAGCAGAACCTTTTTCCCGGACCTGGCCATACTTGTTGCCAAATTAATGGCAAAAGTAGTTTTGCCTTCTTGCATCCCCGGGCTTGTAACAACCAGCTTTTTAGGCATTTTGTCTCCGTTAAGCAGCTGTAAGTTAGCACGAATAGTTTGGTAGTCTCCGGCTATCTGTCTTGGGAGAAGAGCCCTTTTGATGGTATCTGAACTGGTGGTAGTCCCGATTATTCGGATACCGATGCGCTTAACGACATCGTCAGGCGTACGCAAGCGAAGGTCTGCTTTGTCTCTCAGGAAAGCCAACAGCATTCCGCAAGCGAACGCGCCAAAGACCAGAGCCGCTGAGTATTTGATACGCTTATCACGGGTGTGAGCAAGGTCGGCATTATAAGCGACGGAAATCCTTGCAGGACGCTTTCGTCCCATCTCCAGTATTTGTATGCGCCGGCGAATTGTATCATACATTTCTTGGTCTAAGCCTAATTGAAACTGCAATTCCTCTATATTCATTTGCCGAAGACCCACATCAATGGTCTCAATATCCTCCTGATCGAACTTATCCTTAAACCGCTGTTCTAACGCCTTTGTTAGCTCCAACTCAGCCTGTATATTAGCCAGCTTGTTTTTCGCGTTGAGCAGCTTTTCTTTTTCTGCCTCGGCAACTTTTTTAGCTATGAAGCCATCGTACATTCCACCCACTTCCGTCTTACGCTGCTCAATACGTTCTTTCAATGTTTCTATCACGTCAGCTTTGTTCTTAAGTTCCGGATTTGTGGGTGCTAATCTCTGTTTGGCAACGATAAGCTCCTGTTCTAACTGTGTGAGATTTGCTATGAACGTATTGAGGGTTGGGTCGGCATTTATATACCCACGGCGTGTCGGGTCATTGTGGTCAGTGGCCTGTTCCACCTCAGCTGCTAATTCGTCCCGCTCTACGGGCTGTTCTTCTTCATTTGCATCGGGCGATTCCAACCTCTCTTTGAGTACGTCCACCTGGGCTTCCAGGTCGATTCTACGTGCCTCCCATTCGGTTATTTTGGTGAGAAGCATTCCCATACGCTCCAACTTTATTTCTTGACGTTTGTCAAATGTGGTCGGGGATTTAGACCCATACTTTTGTGCCAAGGTATTGATGTTTTCACGCTGGCTTTTCAATTCTCCGGCCAGATCTTTTGCCTCGCCTTCCAGAAGAGTAATTTTTTGCCACTCATCTTCGCTGGAACTGGCATTTTCGACGGCCGTATACACGCTAATAAAAGTATCTACAATTGTCTTCGCTTCTTCAGCGTTTGCGCTTTTCACAGTTATTCTTATGAACTCAGTACGACGGTCAAAGGCAGCACTGATGACGCCATTTGATATTGCCTGTTTCAATATACTTGCCGGCTCATGTTTTGTTTTGGAGTTCTTTAGTGTTTGCTTCAGTTTTGTGACAAAGCCAGCAGGCTCACTTTTAAAAAAAGGCAGGTTTTTGTCTGCTAAATCGTCTGCTACTCTTTGCACTACCCGACTGCTCGTGATTATCTCTGCCTGAGAATTCATAAAGCTTTGATAAGATATTCCTCCAGTGTCTACTTCGCCGGTAATGGGATGTTGCGAAAAAGGATCAACCCTTATTGCGCCGGTTACACTGTACAAAGGCTCGATCGAAAGCCATATTGCAGGGATTCCAATTGCGCACATTACAAAGAATATCAGCAGCACAATGTACCAGCGACGAAATATGCCCATAATCAAATTAGATGTGGAATAACCGGCAGATTCAGGTGGCGTTTCAAAATTAGCAGGCCTTTGCTCAATCACGTTACTATGATATTTTTCTAAATCCTTCATTTTCTGGTTCTCCTTCAATTGGTATTTGTAATACTAATCAGGGTTTCCCAAACACACCTTCTGCGTTTGGGGTCCCTCACCGTTTTTGCCGTGCGATTATTATTGCTTCTTCCTTCATCGGAAGCGTTGTAAGTTTTGCCAAAAGCCAAAGCTCGGCAACTACCGCCGCAAGAGCCAACGGCATCATTGCATAGCCGCCAAAGTCGTGGAATATTTTTTCCCAATGCTCGCCGCTGAGCACTGTAAAAGCGAGTGCTGTGATTGTTAATCGCAGTGTGTTACAAAGTAGAGCAACGGGCAGGCTTGATGCCAGGACGATGAGCTTTTCCCACCATGCTCGCCTGACCAGCAGGACAACCAAGCCGCTAATCACGAAAAAGGCGGTGACCATTCTCAAGCCGTTGCATGCCTCGGCGACTGCAACGGTTGCCTCGCCGATATGGATAATATTGCCTTCCTGTATGACTTCATAGCCCATCGTCTCCAGGCAAAATACGGCTGATGAAGTGGCCCAGCGTTGTAGAGGCAGCGCTACGGCGGCCTGGATCCGGGTGGGCCAGGGCAGCATTAAGCACAGGAACAGCAATACCGTAGATACTTTTCGGAAAAACTGCCAGCCAAACAGAAGCAGCACCAATGCAGCAATACTTAGAGCAATAGACAAGTTTTCTGCTGCACTATACATATCATACAGTCCGAATAGCCTGAGCCCCTGCGCTGCTACGAAGGCAAATAGTCCCCAAACAGAAGGCCTTATGCGGCACTGAGCAATATCATGGCGCCTCGACCATAAGATGTAGACAGCCAGGAAAGGAACTAAAAGACCGCTGGAGTATTCATCGCTTCTCTGCCAT
>Ga0114919_10005414_pt1 | contig 10191 bp, 7 predicted proteins | sample BlataG_FD_88682 | JGI IMG/M metagenome (GOLD analysis project Ga0114919, IMG submission 88682) | Deep subsurface microbial communities from Black Sea to uncover new lineages of life (NeLLi) - Black_00105 metaG | ecosystem: Environmental > Aquatic > Marine > Oceanic > Sediment | place: Atlantic... | reverse complement strand
TCCACGCCGTGGTGCAAAGCAAAGCCTTCCGCACGAAGTGACCCCTCGGAGCAATCGCCATGTTTTCCCGACATTCACGCCGCCGGTTCCTGCGGTCGGCATCCACGCTGCTGGCCCTGCCCGCGCTCGAGTCGCTCGGCTTCAGACGGTTTGCCCGGGCGGCCACAACGGTCGCGTCGCCCAAGCGGATGGTCTGTCTCGGCATCGGCTACGGCGTGACCGAGGAGACCTGGTTTCCCAACAAGGACGATGTCGGAGCGGGCTACGCACTTCCTGAGGGGCTCGCCCCGCTGGCCCGCCATAAGGCCGACTTCACGGTCATCCAGGGCTGGTCCCACAGGTTTGCCAACAATCCGCACGGCGGCAGCACGTTTTGGCTCACCGGCGCCAATCCCTACGGCACTGCTGGCGCGAGCTTTCACAACACGATTTCGATGGATCAGGCGGCGGCCGCCGCCTTCGGTGCCGACACGCGGTTTGCTTCGATCCAGCTCAACGCCAGCGAGCCGGGACTCGACGGCCCGGGCCATGGCACGGGCCTCTCGCTGGCCTGGGACCGTCGCGGCAAGCCGATGGCCGGGTTCAACAGCCCCGTGATCGCCTTTCACAAGCTCTTCTCGCCCGACGATGCCCCGCTGGAAGAACGGCAGAAGATGCTCGCCGAAAAGCGGAGCGTGCTCGACGCGATTCGGGAGGACGCCAAGAGCGTGAAGCGGGGGCTTAACGCTACTGACACTGACAAACTTGATGAGTATTTCCAGGGCATTCGCGACATCGAAACGCGGCTGGCCAAGGAGGAGCGGTGGCTGGGCGAGCCAAGGCCGCAGCCGCCGCTGCCCCCGGCGAAGGCCTCGTGGGCCGCGATGAGGTGCGGCTCATATACGACATCATCGTGGCAGCGCTGCAGACCGACAGCACTCGCGTGGCAACCTTTCGCCAGCCGATCCAGCACCTGCTCACGAGCCTGGGGGTCACGGTCGCGGCCCACGATATGAGCCACTACGCCCCCGGAGATCGTATGGCGGCCTCGCAGACGCGGGATCGCGTGCAGAGCGAGATGCTCGCCACCTTTTTCGACAAACTCAAGGCCGTGCAGGAGCCCGACGGGTCGAGCCTGTTCGACCACACCACCGTGGTCTTCGGCTCGAACCTGCGGTCGATCCACTACCTCGACAACTGCCCCACGCTCATCGCCGGCGGCGGTTCTGGAATCAGGCTCGGTCAGCACGTCGCGATGCCCAAGGGTACGCCGCTGTGCAACGTCTGGCTCACGCTGCTCCAGGGCTCCGGCATCGCCACCGATAGCTTTGGCGATGCGACCGGTACCCTCCGCGAACTCAGGCAAGCCTGACGCCGGCGGCCTTCAGAGCACCCCGAGGGTTTCGACCCAGCGGCAGAGGGCAGCGGCGCGGGCGGCGTCGCTGTCAGTGGCCGGCAGATCGCCGACGGTGATGCCGGCCTTGCTGAGTCGTTCGCGGTCGGCGGCCTGACGGCGGGCAGTGGCCGGCTCTGGCTCGACCGCTGACGCTGAGCCAAACAGCACCCAGCGGAAGCGGTCGGGGGCGGCATCGTCAATCGTGGCCCGCCGCGGCAAGGCCGCGTCGATCAGGGCTACGCCACGGACCACAGGGCTGAACCGGTCGGCCGCCAGCCAAGCGAAGGTCCCCCCTGCCCCCCGGCCAACGAAGCCAATGCGGGTTGGGTCGAGCCGTCGCCGCGTTCGCAGCACTTCGAGGCTGCGGCCCACCCGGTCGAGGTCGGCCCGGCTCCAGCGGGCCGGATCGGCTGAGCCGATCAAGACCACCGCCACGCGGTAGCGGACGATGGCATCCCGCCAGGCCGCCACCCGGCCGGTGATCGCCGCAGCTTCCAGCGGTCCCTCCGGTTCGCCAAAACTCACAAGCACACCCAGCGGCGGGCCGTCTTCATCGGCCGGGACGACCGCCCAGCCCGGCTCCGCCAGTTCCGGGGCCTCCAGCTTCAGCACCGTTGGAGGCGGCTGCTCGTCCGAAGGGCCGATCGCCGGCACTTCCGCCGGCGGACTCGCCGGCAACAACACGGTCGCGGCCTGCAGCCGTCGTTCAGCGTCGTTGCGATCGACCGTGAGCAGCACCCTGCTGTCAGCGGTCAGCCCGCCCAGCAGGCCGGCCAGATCAGCTGCCGAGGCGACTGACCGCAGTTCCGGCTCGGTGTCGCCCGACGCAGCTGCTGCCGCAGTGATGGTATCACCAGGCTGCAGGCCCGCCTTGGCCGCCGGGCTCTCCGGCCAGACCCAGCCGACCACCGCCGGCTCAGGCGTGGCCGCACGGTCACGGCCACGGAACTCGCGGCGGGCCGGCACCAGGCCGAGCATGGTCCGCTTCCAAGGGGGCAGCCGATCGACGAGGGTGGCGGTCACGGTCACCTCCTCGACGGCCTCCTCCGTTCCCCGGCGAACGACCAGCGTGATGGTATCGCCGGCCAGTCGAGGCGTGAGGGCATGCCGGATATCGGCAATTCGTTCAGCCGGCCGGCCATCGACTGTGACGATCCGGTCTCCACTCTGCAGCCCCGCCACGGCGGCGGGCGATTCAGCCCGCACCGTCTTAATGACCGGTGAACCGTTGATGGCATCGGTCGCGTCATAGCCGATGCCGAGCAGGCCGGCTGCCAGCTGCTCGCCCTGCTTGAGCCGGGGCAGCAGCGGCAGCAGATCGCTCATCGGAACGGCAAAGCCGATCCCCGAGTCATAGAGTTCGGTTCCCAGATTCATGCCGGCGGTGTCGGCTGGCAGCGGGGTGATGATACCGATGACACGGCCGCGGATGTCGATCAGCGGACCGCCGTAGTTGGCTGGTGAGATGGCGGCATCGGTCTGGATGGCCCGGCCCCAGGCGCGGTCCACGGCTGAAAGTACCCCGACTGCCAGGCTCGGGCGGGCCGCCGACCAGACCCGGCCGGCAGCAAGCGCCCACTGCCCCGGCGTCAGTTCGTCGCGGTCGGCCCATTCTGGCACCGGCAGCGGCGCGGGGGGCTCGCACTTCAGCAGCACCAGCCCGCGGTTGGTGTCCCGGCCCACGACCCGTCCGACCGTCCGCACCAGCGGCCCGGCGGGTCTGTCACTGTCGGCTGCCGGCGGCAGGATGACCACCACCTCGCTCATATCGGCCGGAACGGCAAAGGCGGTGGTCAGCACCCAGCCCTCCGGGCCAACGACCAGGCCGGTCGATGGTCCGGTGGCCGGTGTCACCTCACTCGCTCGTTTGAGTCGCGCCTCCGAGATGCCGGTCGGCTCGATCCTGACAATGCTCGATGCCACCCGGTCGACGGCCGCTTGAAAGGCAGCCTGCTCAGCAACCGCCAGCGGGGCGGGCTCAGGGGCAGCGCTGGTGATGGCCGCCCGCAGTGCGAGGCAGATCACCGCCAGACACCAGCCGCAGGTTCGGCAGACTCGATTGGCAGTGGTTGCTTCGATCATTGCGGCTCCTCCGCGGTGGCCGGTTCGGGACGGGCGGGCAGCGGCCCGAGATCGACGGTGACGATCGCCCCGGCACGGATCAGGCTGAGGCGAATGCTGTCACCGGGCAACAGCCGAGCCAGCTCCTGCCGCAGGGCCCGCTGCGAGTTGATCGTGCGGTCGCCCACCGCCACCAGCAGATCGTCAGGTTCAAGGCCAGCGGCGGCGGCCGCCGACTCGGGCAGTACCGTCTCGACGTAGGCCGGCGTCTGATCGAGCAGGTCGGGCACCAGTTGCAGGCCGAGCAGCCGGGGGTCGTAGTCACCAGCGGTGGCGGCCCCCGGGTCTACCGGGGGCTTGCCCGAGAGCACCTGCTCGTAGCCCCGGGCCAGCTCGTCGGCCGGCAGGGCATAGCTCAGCCAGACGCCACTCGGTTCGGCCCGTAGCTCTTTGCCCAGCATGCCGAGCAGCCGGCCCTGCCAGTCGGTCAGGCAGCCACCCGGCGAGCCGGGGTTGTTCGTCGTGCAGTCGAGAATGTAGACGTCGCCGCGGTAGGCCGCCTCATGGGCCCCCCGCCGGGCCCGCAGCGGTACGCAGGCGGCAATAACGCCGTGCTGTAGGCTAACCCGCTCATCCCCCACCGCCACTCCGAACAGGTTTGACAACGCCAGCACCCGGCTGCCGACGGCCGCCCGCGGCGTTGTCGTTGAGAGGCTGAAGCAGGGCAGGTTCTCGCCATCGATCTCCAGCACGGCCAGCTCCCGCGTCAGGTCGGCGCCGAGCAGCCGGGCGGGATAGCGACGGCCATCGTCGAGCACGCAGTCGATGGCCTCAGAGTCGAGGGCGGTGCTCAGGGCGGTGACGATGTGGCCGGCGGGGGAGACGAGGATGCCCGTCTGGTAGGACTCAAGGCCGCGGATCCCGCCCGCGCCATAGAGCTTGACAACCCGTTGGGCGGCGTAGGCACCCGGTTCGGTCGCCTCACCGGCAAACACCGAGCCCTGTTGGGCGAGCAACGCCAGCAGCAGCAAACCAAACGGTCGCAGCGGAACGGAGCAGGTCACGGGCTTGCCTCCTCAATCAAGAAGGTGGCGAAGCGGCGGCCGGCATGCTGCACAACCATTGCGGTCGGCCGCTGGTTGGATTGGTCCGCGGCAAAGCGGAACTGCAGTTCGCAGGGCTCGGCCGTTGGTGACAGCAGAAAGTCCACCGCTACCACAGTTCCCGACGCGGCGACCTGAAAGCGAGCCCGGCCGGCCCCGCTGGTCAGTTCCAGCACATCGACCAACTCGCCGGCCGCTCCCACCTGAGGCTGCTGGCCCCAGTAGATCATCCGACCGCTGCTGGCCATTCCGTCACGCAGCAACTGCCGCCAGAGCGTCAGGGCGGCAAGCATGCCGCCAGAGCCCGGCGGGCTGGCGTCGAATCCGGCCTCGGCTGCCAGCCCCGCTTCAGCCGCCACCGGCTCCCAGCGGGAGACGCCGGTCGGCAGGCTGATGCTGGCTGCCTGATCGGCCAGCTCAATCTCAAAGCTGCCCCCCTGTTCCAGCCGCCCGCGAAAGGTCCAGGCCGGCCGGCCGGCATCAGGCTGGTCGGCAGCCTGCTCATCGGGTGCCCGGCCTGATCCGGCGGCAATCAGTGCGGCCACCCGCTCCAGCTCGACCCGGTTGAAATGAAAGTTCGTGAAGCCGAGGCGGGGTTCGTACAACGGCCGGATCGCCTCCGGCAGATCCTCGGGCTTCGGCGCCAGCGGGTTGGGCCGCGGCTCGGGCTGTTCGCCGGGCTTGCCCGGTGGTGCCGGCTTGCCCCGGCCACCCGAGATGATGTCGGCTAGCATCGCGGTGGTGTGGACGCCCGCGAGTTCGACAACGATCTCGGTCGGTCGGCCCTCCCGGCGGTAGACCAGGGGCACCCGCCAGCCGGCCGGCAGGGTGCCGAGCACGTTCTTGAAGGCGTTGACGCTGCGGACGGGCCTGCCGGCGAGCGCGACAACCTCGTCATCGATCCGCAGTCCCCGCCGCCAGGCATCGGATGACTCGAGGATGTCTGAAACCACCACCCGGCCGTCGAAGCTGGTGGCCACAGTCGCGCCGAGGGTGGCGTGGTCGGCCAGTCGTCCCCCTCTGAGCACCCCGAGAAAGTTGCGGACCTGATTGGACGAAATGGCATAGCCGACGCCGACGTTAATCCGGCCCCGTTTCTCAAACGAAGCGCGGCCATTGATGCCGATCAGCCGGCCATTGGCATCGAACAGCCCCCCACCGGAGTTGCCGGGGTTGATGGCGGCATCGACCTGCAGGCAGTCGGCATATTCCAGAATGGTGCCGGCAGGAAATTGATAGCGGTGAACGCCCGAGACAATGCCGGCACTGACCGAGGGCTGCAGGTCGGTGGCCAGCAGGAATGGGTTGCCGATCACGAAGCACTCATCGCCAATTGAAACCGCGTCGCTATCGGCCAGCTTGGCCGCTGGAAAGTCAGTGCGGCCCAGCAGCTTGATCATCGCCAGATCACCGGTTGGGTCGAGGCCGACGAGCACCGCGTCATAAAGCTGGCCGTCATTCAGGCCACACTGCATGGCAATGCCAGCAGGCTGGACGACGTGGAAGTTGGTCAGGGCGTAGCCATCGGGGCTGATCAGTACCCCAGACCCGCCCCCAGCGGCGCCGGCGAAGATTGCCACGGCCGTCTCGGCGGCAGCTGCGATTGTTTCGGTGCGTCGTCGCTCTGCCGCGAGCACCAGATCGAAGCTGACCGTGGCAGCCGGTTCCGGTGCAACCGTGGCCCCGCCTTCGGGAGCGGCCGCGGCGGTTGCAGCACAGAGCTGGCCGATGACGATCGCCGCCGCGAGGTGGAACCAGGAGCGGCGATCTGCGGGAGCGGTCATCGGGCTACCTTTCGATCAGCGGTTCGGTGAGCAGGATCGGGCCGCCGAGCAGCGGCGCGCTGGCGGCCTCGGGGGTGGTGTCGAGAGGCCGCCTGACAAAGTCGACCAGCAGTCGCAGCTGCCGTCCACCCGTCAGGTCGATATCAATCGGTTGGGCCGCGGCCGCCTCTTCCGGACCGCCGATTTCTGCCCGAAAACGTCCCTCGCCGTCGACCTCAATCACCACCACGGTCGGAGTGATTGCCGTCTGACTTGCCGGCTGCAGGGTGCCGCGGAAGCGGCGGCTGTCGGGCGGAATGGTCCAGATCATCTCGGTGCGGGGCCTGAGCAGCAATCCCCGCGCGGCGGTCTCGTCGGCAGCCGCCACCGGGATCACGCGGGCCGCAAAGAAGGACCGCAACTGGTCATCCTCGACAAGCGACCCGAAGTAGGGCTCGACCTTCATCTCCGCCGGCTTGCGGCGAGTCAGGTCGATCCGCCTGCCAAAGGCATAGTCGATGCCACCGAGCGAGCCGACCGGCAGCACCGTCTCGCCTTCGGCCTGTGTTGCGAGTCGAACCTGCCAACTGCCGTCGGCAGCTGACCAGCTGACCCCACGGCATCGCAGGGATCCCCCGGCGAGTGCAAGCAGAATCTCACCAGCGGCCGGCTCGGGCTCGGCGGCCGGCGTGCCTGTTTCCCGCAGCCAGCAAAGGCCGGCCAGCTTGGTGCGGTTGACGGGAATCCGTTCTTCCTCGAGCAGCACGACCACCTCGTCGGCCGTCACGGAGATGATCGCGCAGGCGATGAACTGCCAGCCGTCATCCCGGCGGATCACAACAATGTCTCCCGCCGGTTCTACCGGCAGGTCGGCCAGCCAGGCTGGTGCCTGCGGCCCGTCGGCGGCAGGCTCGGCAGCCAATGGCCAAGCGACCCAGTGAAGGCAGCTGGGTGGAAGCAGCAGCAGGCCGGTGGGCAGCTGCGCCGTCGCTGTCTCGGCGGTCATCGTGATGTCATTGACCGCCAGTCGCGAGCCGTCGGTGAGGCCCACCAGCGTGCCGCCGGGTACTGCCGGCTGAGCGCTGATGGCGATCTGCCGCACCGTCCGCAGATCAATCGTTCGTTCGGTCCCGTCGGCCGACAGCCTCACCTCTGCTTTGTCGAGGCCGACCAGCTGTCCCCGCAGCGGTGTTCCGCTGGCCGGCGTCACGACCACCTCAGGGGGCTGGGCCCGGGCCGGCTGGGCGGCTCCGGCGAGTGCAACCGGCAGCAGCAGGCCGAGCAGCCCCGTCCAGCAGTCGGTGAAGCGACTCACCCGCGTCACGTGCTATCGCCTCCGGTCGCCGGCGGCGAGCCGCTTGAAGTACTGTTCGATCGCCTCACGGTAGTGGGCGGGATAGTCGCGGCCAATCTGCTGCAGTGCCTCTTCCCGTTCCCGGGGAGGCAGGTCGCCCCATTCACCGGCGTTGTCGAGGTCGCGGCTGGTCACCTCGCCGCGTCCCTTCCCGCCGGCCAGCTGGCTGTCGTCCATCGGCCGGCCCTGCCCGCCACCGCCAGAGGCTCCGGCGCCGCCCGCCTGCTGCTGTTGCTGCTGATCCTCGATCTTCTTGATCAGCTTGTCGAGCGAGTCGATCACCCCATCCTGGACAGCGCGGATCTTTTTACCGGCGTGGCCGAGCTCGAGCCGGCGGGTGATGTCCCGCATCCGCCGCGAGATGTGATCGAGCGAATCCTGTTCGAGGCTTGCCACGTCGGCCTCCAGCAGCCGGGTTAGCTGGGCGTAGCGAACCGGAATCTCGGCTTCCCGCTCCAGCAGCCGGGCGATCGTCTCGCTGGCGGCATCGGCTTGCAGCATCCAGAACTCGCAGGCAGCTCGGCAAAACAACAGCGTGGCCGGATCGGGGCTCACCTCGACCGACCGTTTGACCAGCAGCGGGGCCGCCTCGTCGTACCGCTCAAGTCGGACCAGCTGGCGGGCGGTCCAGAGGGCCACCACATCACTGCCGAAGTCGCCCTGCGGCTGACGGTCGAACTGATCAGCCAGCCGGCTGACGGCGGCTGGCGGCAGCTGGTCGATTTCGGTGAGCAGTGTTGCGGCCCGGTCATCGACGGCGGCAACTGCTCGCATCAGCCGGTCGAGCCGGTCGCCGTCAGTCGCGTTCCAGGCGGCAGTTGCCGCAGCGACCTGCTTTGGGCTGGTGTCGCTGCGGGCGGCAAGCCACCGCTGCATGTCCTCGCCGACTGCTGCCGTGGTCGGCTGCGACCAACTGGCCGTCCGCGAAAGTTCAGCCGCTTCGACCGGATCGACGAGGGCAGCCTCCGCTGCCGGGCAGCGAGCTGTATCGCCATCGCCCGCCCTCACGGCGGTCAGCAGGCAGATCGCGATCACCAACACAGGCTTGCGTGTACTTGCTGCGGCCATCTCCTGCATCTCCTCGGCGGTTCGCGTCTGCCTGTTTCCGGCGTGTTGCCAACCGCCAAAGTATATCCTACCGGCCAGCCGCGCTCTTCCGTGGCTCGGTCCTTCACTGTGCCGAGCTCTTCTGCACGGGCCGCAGATCGGCGTCGGACGGCACGCCCCCACCTGGTCCGCATGGCGTGGCGTGCACAGGCATGCGGCGTTGCGGGGTGTGCAGCCGAACCCGTTGGCGGCAGCGGCAGGCACTTCTGCGACCTCAGCGTACCAGCGAAGGGCAAGCGCCATTGCCCCTCCGGGCCCAGGCATCCGCTTACAGAGTGGGGCAGCTCTGAAAGCCGGGCATCGCCGTGGTTTCGGCCAACTAGTAGACACCATGCCAGACTGTCACCCAGCGGGTGCGGCGGCGTTTGCGGCGGTGGTTCCGAACCACCCGCTGCGGCAGGCCGTCACGGCGCTTGGCGATCGGGAATATCGGCAAGCAGCTGAAAACTACGACGGGCGAACAATCCAGTTCTGCCGACAGCACTGGCGAGCGGCCTTGTCATCACGATACGTCGCGGATTGCCTGGGCGAAGCTGCTGGCGCGGCTGGGTGTGGAGTTTACGCTGGCGTGTCCCAACTGTGGTGGCGGCATCCGGCTGATCTTGGCGGACGGTGGGAGTAGTCTGCCGCCGCTTGGATGCGGCGGCCCGCAACGCCGAAAATCCTTGGCATTTTCGGGTGTTGTGCAAGTAGCCTGTCGATCGCCCGCATTCGCGAGCAAGGGCCATGGAGGGCAATCCTGTTCGGCACGATTCTCGCTTTGCGAAAGGTGGATAGTGCGGGCATCTTAAGAAGAGTTGTGCGCTGGACGGCGGTCTGATCCTGATGTCACTGTTCAGCCCGGCGATTCAGTGTCTTCGTGATCTCCAGCGGGTAAGCATCCTGGACAAGCTTCGGAAGCGGCTCGGCGTCACCCGGGCCTCGCACGGCTCGCTATCCGAATCGGTGGCGATTATTGGTCCGGCTCCGCTGGCTGATCGAGATGTTCTTCCGAACGTTCAAGCAGTCGCTTGGCTGCCAGCACGTGTTCTCCGACAACCGCAATGGCGTAGAAATCAAAGGGTACTGCACCAAAATTGTCTGCATGCTGATCCTGATCTACCCTGAGAGCCGCCGTAGCTCGGGCACCGATCCGCCAACGGCGGATTGGTCGGCGGAGCCAGGGATGGCGGGGCGCAGCCAGGTCCGAGTGAGCGGAGCCCAGGATGGGCGGAGTGAACGTCCGGCGACGGGGCACGGACAACCCCTCCCCACGCTGGACGTCACCAGATCCTCAAAAAAATCGCAGCGAAATGCCTGTCATCCAAGGCAGCACCAGCGGTGCCGACCACCATTGCAATGGAGGGCTTTTTCCACGGACAGTTAGGCGGCCGGCAAGCGCCGGCTCGCTTCGAACCGGCGATTCGCCAGCGGAAGAAGGCCAGGATG
>Ga0114919_10005413_pt1 | contig 10192 bp, 20 predicted proteins | sample BlataG_FD_88682 | JGI IMG/M metagenome (GOLD analysis project Ga0114919, IMG submission 88682) | Deep subsurface microbial communities from Black Sea to uncover new lineages of life (NeLLi) - Black_00105 metaG | ecosystem: Environmental > Aquatic > Marine > Oceanic > Sediment | place: Atlantic... | reverse complement strand
TTATTATGCTAATAAATCAGGAACAAATGGGCAGGTATTAGCTTGTGCCTTACATGGATACTATGACTGGTAAAAAATATATATTTGTGGTCTTAATGACAATGTTTTTAATTAGTTTCGTAAATGCTGAGATTGTTTTTAATTATGGAGTAAAAAACCCTTATGCTGTTTTTGATTATTCCCTTTCATCAGAAGAACAACAAAAAATACTTTCAATAGAGGGAACTTACGATTTGGAGGTTTTGTTTTATGGAGATACTATTGTGTATATTGAAGAAAAATTCTTTACAGAACAATTACAAAAAGATTTTAAAGAATTAGATGAAATATTCTCTTCTCCTGTTTATGATATAAGTGGGGAAGAAAAAGATTTATTTGGATGGATTAATGATTTATTTATTCAGTTGTCTGATTTTATTATTCAACAAGAAGTAAAGAATTTACAACAAGAAGCATTTAATAAAATGGTATGTGAACACCCAGACTTTAAAACAAATCCTATTTGTATTTTGGGAGGATTAGGATAATGAAATCTAAACTAATTTTATTTGTAATGTTAGGAATGTTTTTATTAACCCTTGTAAGTGCAGTAGAAACTGAAACATATAAAGTGAATACCCCCATAAATTTACAATTTCTTTGTCAGATAGATAATGCAATTCCAAGTGCTTCGGCAACCTTTAATATTTCTATAACTGACCAAGAGGGGAATAATGTGGTTACTAATAACTTAACCCAAGCATTAGGGAGTGGGGAATTTAATTACACTTATACTTTCTTCAAAGTAGAAACTTATACTGTTAAGATGTTTTGTTCTGATGGTTCTTCTTCTTATTCATCAGAGGGTAAGTATAATATTACTCCTTCAGGATATACACAGACATTAGGATTCTATTTTTTAATTTTAATTTTATCTATAGGAATTATTGTCTTTGGATATCTCATTGAAGATGAGTGGGTAGTTATGCTCGGTTCATTCGTAATGATATTTTTTGGACTATATATCTTATTTTATGGAATTGATGGATTAAAAGACCTAACTTATACTTGGGCGATAGGAATCATAATTCTGATGATGGGTGTTTACTTTACTATTCGTGCAGGGTTTGAAAAGATGATACCTTCTTGATAATAGATTATAATCGATATTTATAAAACCTTATTATCATATATTATAATGAATTACACAGTTCATCATTTAGGGGGGGAGATTAATGGAAGTAAGAACGGTCTTACAAAGGAAAGACGGAGTAAAAATGATTATAATCCCCAAGAAATCCCAAATAAAGAAAGGAGAACAAGTTTTGGTAACTAATAATCTATCTATGGTAAATAAATTCATTAAGGAGGAAAGAAATGGAAAAAGAAACTGAAGAAAAGAAATATGAATTAGTCCAAGTTCCAACAGAACATAGATTAGCATTGAGAACTCCTGAAGGGGAAATACTCAATACTGAAGAAGCATTAGTCCTTTTATTAAATGAAGTAAGTGAAATGAGGAAGGTAGTTGGTTGATGGTTCAAGGAGTTATATTTGATTTTAAAGGAAAGTTTGTAGAAGTAAGGGTAGATAAGACAGATGTTCTCTTTAGGACAGGACAATTCGCAAGTGCGTTAGCACCAATAGACACAATCAAGTTAGATAAATCTGGGTGTATTAAAGAGTTTCCAGATTTAAAAGAAAGGAGAGATTGGAGGAAAGAATCAATTAGTAGGTTTAAAGAAAAGGTAAAGAAATTGCCTAATGAAACAGATAGAATGAAATATATTATGTCTGATTTACAAAAACATGGATATGTTCCAATCTATCTTCAAAGAGATGGATTTAGGACATTAAAAATAAAAAAAAAGTAAAATATGGTATGGAAAGAAAATCTAATTCAAAACATTTTATCTTTTTCAATCATAGTAACTCTGGGAATTGTAATCTATTGCAAACTAACAAAGAAAACACTTATGGAATTTATCATAGAAATCAGGGAGGCTTTTTCTAAACCAATAGATTATGAATAAAAAATTAAAAATAGTTATATCTATCTTTGCAGGATTTGAAACAGTATTCTCTTTGTTAAGTCCTCTATTGATAATCTTAATGTGGTCAGTTTTATTTGGATTGAATAACCATTGGGGAAATTGGATTATCTATACAATAGGTTTATCTGCTTCATTATTCAGGGCAATTAGAATAGGGTGGTTAAAATGAGTGAACAAGAAATGACTGATGAACAAGCATTGATAGAATTAGAAAAAGCAATAAAGGGAAATGTAGGCGTGTCAGATGATAAACAATCCCTTCATCAATTCTTACACAATGTTGCAACAGCAGAAGTAACTACTAAAGTAGGAAATTTAAGAGATGATAAAGATTTAAATGAATTAGGAAATCCCGTTCATCATGTCAGAGCAAGTTTAGAGATGGCAAGGATTTGTGATAAGATAATTGAAAATGAATATTTAAGAGATTATTTTTTAGCAGAAGCAGAAGAAACATTAGCAACTTCATTATCAAGAAATGGTTTCCTTGTAATCCAAGCAACTACTCAAACAAAGAAAGTAGCAGACATTACAAGAAGAAGAAAGATAAATAGGGGAATGTTTGGAAGACAAAAGATTGAAGAAACAGGAGGAGAACCAATAAATAATTAATATGGCAGAAGAAAAAACAATAAAAAGTTTAATAGAGGACACCTTAAAGAGAATAGAAAATTTAGAAGAAAAAGAAAAAAAGAAGGTAGAAAAGAAGTTTAGATTACCCTTTGGAAAAAAGATAAGTAAAGGTCAGGCAGGGAGGAATTATGTTTTAGTAATAAAGATAAATGAAAATCTTAATATAGATTTTAGAAAGATAAAAATTGATTCTCAAACTATTTTAGAAGATGGAATACCAAGATTAGCATCAAATCAATATATTATGTATTATAAGAAAATGCCAGTAATTATTCTTCCTTCATGGAGTTTAGAACCATTCTTACCTTATAGTAACTATAGAGAATCATTAATGAAAGGCACAAATGTAAAAGGAATAAAAGTCCTTTTAGCTAAAATGATAGAAGGAACTATCCTTCCTAAAAAGAAAATGCCACCAATAGTATTATGGATTTTTGGTATAATAATTGCAGGTGCGATAGCTTATGCTTTCATAAGTGGAGGAATATAAATGTCCTTCAAAAGAATTTCCTATGGGGGAGAAGGGAGATTCAAGATAAAAGTAGAAGATGAGAGTGGCAGTAATCTTGGAAACTGGACAATTATGTTTAGTGATTTAGGTAAATGGGTAGAGATGGCACAAAGAAAGTATGGCATCAAAATAAAAAAAGATAGAGATTTAGATTGGGCGAAATAGTCGATATTTATAAAACTGATTATACATGTATTATCATGCAACTGCGTGATATATTAAACCGAGTAAAGAATTCTTCTAATGGGCAATCAGTTTGGAATCCAAAGAAAAGAAAACTGAAAGAACTTAAAATTTCTGAAGAACAGTTACTTGATATGAAGATAGATAAAATTATGAGGGATTTTAAATAATGGTAACAATAGAGGAAGCAAAGGCAAGTGTTCAAACTGCTAAACAACAAATAGCTGAAGCACAAGCAAAAGTTCCTCAAGTAACCAAGACAACTTTAAGAGAACAAGGAGGAATAAGGGGAAGGCAACAAATAAGAAATATAGAACAAGTAAACAAACAAATATCCCAACAAGTAAATATTGTTTCTCAATATGAAGGACAAATTAAAGATATAGAACAAAAATATTCTTCTCAACAACCTTCAGCATATAACCAAGCAATAGAATTAGTTAATAGGCAATTTCAAGGGAAGAAAATAGTTTTAGCCGATAAATCCCCTGAAGTTAAACAAATTTATGCAGAAATAGTAAGTCAAAAAGAAATTCAAAAAGGTTTAGAAAATGTCAATGAATTAAAAGGAATAGCGTCTGCTTCAGGATTTGATAATATCCAAGAATTTATTTCTTTACAAGGATTCGCAAAGAAAAAAATAACTGAACCAACTCTAACAGAACAAAATTTACTAATGTCTTTACCTTCTGATTTAAGGAAGCTACAACCAATAGATGTTATTTCTAAACAATCAGTATATATCCCTCAAAATAATATATCTATGATAACTGGAAAAGAAGCATTTACCCCACCTCCACAAGGATTAAAAACAAATATACCTTCTATAAGTAATGACTTTAATGTATCTTCTGGGAAGAGTAGTGGGGTATCTGGTAGCACATTTAACCGAGTTGTTAATTATCTTGGTGGTAGCGGTGATTTTAAGAAAGGTTATGAAAAAGAAATCTACAACCCCAACCTTAAAGGATTCGTATCGGCATCAGAACCAAGTGGACAAGCAACCTCTTATTTTAGACAACCAACAGTAGAAGAAGCAAAGAAGATAAAAGAATCACAACAAAAAGGAAGTTTATTATATTATGAACCCTTTGTTAAGAAGATAACAACTCCTCAAGGGATTTTATCTTATATCGATTTAGCCTCCGAGAAAACTCTTCAAGCGGGAGAGAAGATAAGCAAACAAATAGAAACAAAACTAAATGTAAAGGATTCATTCTTATTTAAACAACTTGGTTTTGTAGAAAGACCTAAAGAAAAAAAAGGTTTTCAGTTTCAAGAAGGAGTGGGATATTTTAAACCAAGTTACTTTGGAGAGGGAACTTCAACCATAATCCCTGTAACTTCTCAAGACATAACAAGGATTAATCCAAGAGATATAGCAAAAGGAGTTATCTCAACAGCTTATACCTTTGCCTTATTTGAACCCGTAATAAGAACGGGGACAGTTCAGCAAACAGAATCTAAATTTATTTATGATGTTAAAAAAGGAAGATTTATTTTAAAATCTGATATTGAAGATTATTTATCTCAACCAGTTATAGAAAGAAGTGGTAAGACTATTCGGATAAGAGATTTAACATTTCAAGATAAAGCGGAAAGAGTAAGGAATTTATTAAATAATGCCTTAACTAAAGAGGCAAGAGAAAAAGCTTTAAATCTTGCTAGGAAAGAATACGGAAAAGATTTCGTTAAAGACTTTCTCGCACAAGAAACAAGTTATACTACTATTGGAAAGGTAACTCCAAAACCTCGAACAGTAGAAATAGACTTTCTCGGCACAAGTGGAACGGAGTTAAAAGGAATTTCAGGTTTTGGAACTGCATCTCAATATACAGGAACAGGACAATATGAGAAAACAGAATTTGTATCTAATGTTATTCAAAAACCTAAACAAGAGTTTAAACCACTCCAAGACTTAAAACCTCTTCAACTTATAGGAACAGCTCAACAACCTAAAACAAAACAACTCTCTAAAAATTTATTAGATTTTAAAACACAACAAGACACAAAGCAAGTCCAAAAGTTAAAACAAATAAGCGTATCTCTTTTAGGTATAGCCCAACAGTTTAAACAACCTCAACAGTTTAAACAATTATTAAAACAAGGACAAGGAACTCCTCAAAAACAAAAATCTAATCAACCTCCTAAAAAATCTTTAAAACCTAAACCAATTATTCCCTTACTTCCAAGTGGGAAAGCAAGAGAACTTCTCCAAAGAGTTAAAGAAGAACAGTTCAAAGTATTTGTAAGAAGGAAAAAGAAAGATGTAGAGATAGGAACATTTGAAACAAGTGAAGGTGCAAAGAAAGGACTTCTTAAAACTTTAACAGGTGGTTTAGAAGCATCAGGTTTCATTAAAAAAGGAGAAAGAAAGTTAAATGTAAGGGAATTAGGATTTTTAGGTTCTTCATTTACTCAAAGCAAAGTAAATCCATTTAGAGTAATAGAAATAAAAGAAAGAAGATTAAGAAGGGGAACTACAGGAAAACAAATTCAATATTTTAGATAATCGATATTTATAAAACATTAACTACAAGTAGTTTAATGCAACTCAAGGAATTTATTAATAAATCCAAGAACTCTCTTAATAAACAATCAGTTTGGAATCCAAAGAAAAGACTTCTCAAACAAAAGGGAATAACTGAAGATGATATATTAAATATTGATATGGGTAAACTATTCCATAATAAACTAAAATGAATACAAAAGGTTCAGTAATAATCTATGGAATGATGTTGGGAGTTTTAATTATATTTTTAGGTTTAGCTTTAGGACCTTCTTTACAAAAGATTACTGACGATACAATGAACGCAACTTCAGGAGATACACTTGGTTTAGATTGCACTAATACTTCTATAAGCACATTTGATAAATTAACTTGTAATGCTGTAGATATAACTTTGCCTTATTTTATAGGAACAGTAATTTTAATTGGAGGTTTAATAGTAACTGCTAAAATAATCTTCGCATGATAAATAAAAAAGGACAATCTTTAGGGATAACTATAATGAGTGTAATTCTTATAATTATAATTGGGTTTGGATTAATTAATTTATTCTTTGGTGAAGTAGATACCGCCAGAGGATTATTAAGCTGTTCAAGTGCTTCAACTATTTCAGATGGTTCTAAAATCTTATGTCTTATTGTAGATTTACAGATACCTTATTGGATTTGGATAATTGTAAGTGTGGGTATTGGTGCAGTTGTTGGGAGGTTAGTATTCAAATGAAAAAAATATTATTAGCATTAGTTGTAGGGATTTTCTTTCTTCAATTCGCAAGTGCATTTAGTTGGGATGAAGGATTGAATGAACAATTAACCTTTTATTATTCTTTTTCTGAAAGTTCAGGAACTTCTGTTTCAGATTATCAAAATAATTTTACTGGAACTTTTATTAATGGACAAGATTCACAATGGGTTCAAGGTCTTATAGGAAACGCTATATCTTTTAATGGAACAATAGCATTTGTAAATACAACATTCAAAACTAATATTTCTAACACACAAAACTTCTCTATAAACTTTTGGATGAAGGCAACGGTAGGAGGGGGGGCATTTGGTTACACTTCTGATGTGGGGATTGGTTCTGAAAACTATTTACACCCCAATCCTTCTGTAAGTGATGGTAAATCAAGATTGGAAATAAGAGATACCAAAAATAACCAATTTTCAACTACCTTGAGTCCAAACATAACGGATGGAACATGGCACATGGTTACATTTACAAGAGATACAGCAGAAGATGAGTTCAACGCATATATAGATGGTCTAAATATAGATAATGAAACAGACATTTCAACAGGGGTTTTTGATTCATTAGGATTTGCATGGTATATTGGTGCGTTAAATAATAAAGGAACAGCAGGACAATTTTATAATGGATTAGTAGATGAATGGGGTTATTGGAATAAAACTTTAAACCAATCAGAAGTTTCCACATTATATAATAGTGGGGTAGGAATAAGCCCCGTAATATCACAAATAACTAATTTTACAGTAAACTCTATAACTTATAATGCATCTACCTTTGAAACAGGTATAGAAGATTTCATAATGAATATAACTATTAATGGAACAGAAACTCCCACTAATCCAAAATTTATATATGATGGAACTACATACATAGGACTTCTTACAAATACTGCAGGGAATAATTGGAATCTTTCATTTTCTAATCTCCAAACAAAATTAGGTAGTGGGCTTAAACAATTCTTTTTTAACATAACTTTAAACTCTACACAATTAAGCACACTTATAACTTCACAATCAGTTAATCCAACATTCTTCACAATCTGTAATGATACCTACTCAACACCATTTCTGAATATTACTTTCAAAGATGAAGATGATAGTTCAGTATTAAACGCAAGTATTCCTTCTTCAACATTTGTTTACTATTTAGGGAATGGAACTATTAATAAGACATTAACCTATACAAACACCTCAAATAATTATAATTATACTTTCTGTGCAAGTCCTACAGATAGAAATTTTAATGTTATACCTGAAGTTCAGTATAAACAAGGAACAACATATCCTCAAAGAATTTGGAATCCCCTAGTTCAACTTTACAACAATACCTTAACAACTCAAATTTTATATTTATTAAGTTCAATAGAGGGAACTCAAGTAACATTTCAAGTAATTAATCCATCAGGACAAGTTCTTTCAGGGGTAGATGTTACTGCTTATAGAGATATACTTGGGGTATCTACTTTAGTGAGTTCAGGAACTACGAGTGATGCAGGAACAGTTACATTTTTATTAAATCCTGACTTTACCCATACATTCACATTTACTAAATCAGGATTAACTACATTTACCACTTCTTTCGCACCGACAGAAGCAGAATATACAATCACCATGGGTTCAAGTTCAACCAATCCAAATATATACTTTCAAGGGATAGATTATTCTATCCTTCCATCAAATTCCTTCCTTGTAAATGATACAGTTTACACCTTTGGGTTTAATCTAACTTCAACCTTTTGGCTTTTAGATGAATATGGGTTCAATTTAAGATTAGCAAATGGCACAGTAATAACAGGAAGTTCAACAACAACTTCAGGAACTCCCCTAACAACAACTTACAATACCACAAATCAATCAATTGTCTATATGGATTATTATTGGTTAATTGAAGGGAATTATACAAACGCTACACGATATTGGATAGTTCAGAATACTTTATATGAAAGTTATTCAATTACAACTTTCATAACTGATTTTAAATCTTATGTTGCTTCAGGAATGTTTGGGCTAGATGACTTCGGATTAAATTTGATTATATTTTTAATTTTATTTACCACAGTTGGAATCCTCTCATATAAATATGGAATAAATAGTCCAATGATGGTAACAACTTTAGTCTTTGTAGTAGTATTCTTCTTTGATGCAGTAACAGGATTAATCCCTAACATTAATGGAGTTCCTTATATCCCTACATTCATAGCAGGGCTTATATGGGTATTAGCAATATTAAATGAGGTGAGAAGATGAGTAAATTCAATAAATTAGCACTTATATTTTTTATAATGGCAATAATATTAGAAATTATGGGAATAAAAACAGGTTTAGGAGAAGTATTAAATAACTTTGGGGTGAGTATTTCTTCAGGAGTAATTCAGACAGGAAATTTAGAGGGTTCTACATTTTGGTCAAATATAGATACATTTTTAGCTTTGATTGTTGCAGGAGGAGTGGTAGTTGGTTTTTTAGCAAAAGGATATGACCCAAGTTTAGTTATTGCACCTTACATCGCATTTGTTTTAGGATTATTCATATCAACTGCGTGGACATTAATGCTTTATAGTCAAAGTATAGGTGGTGCAACATGGCTTACTAATATCATAGGAGTTTTATTTTTAGGTTTAGGTGTGGGTCTATTAGCAACAGCAGTTGATTACTTTAGGAGTGGAACATAATGGCGTATGTAGAACCTTTAGAATTACAAACAATATTCACAGGAATATTTGCAGGTAGTCCAGATATATTTACTGCAATAGCTATAGGAGTAATATCCGCTATGGCAGGGTATTTTAGGATGAATAATATTTCCTTATTATTTATGGTGGGTTTATTCCTTTTAATGTTCACTCAATATATTTCTTTATCACTTTTAACACTTGTAGTTATAGTCGGTTCACTTATAGGAGGTTATGTGATTAGCAAACTCATAGATTAATCGATATTTAAAAAAGATAGAATACATGTAATACTATGGCACTAATAGATTTAATTAAAAGGATTTCTCAAAAGAAGTCAGAAAGAAGCCAAAAATTCAAAGAGTTAGAAGAAGATTACCATTTACAGAAAATGTTAGAGGAAAGACAAAAAAGTTCTAATCAAAGAGAATTAGAAAGATACATGAAAGAGAATCACGAAAACAATATAAAAAGACAATTAGATATTATACGAAAAGTTAAGACACAAGAGGCATGGAAAGATAGTTCTATTCTCAAAGGAGGAAATAAGATTTTAGATACTAATAATGATATGCTAAAGAATGATACTCCTATGCTACAACAAAAAAATATATTTATGGAACATAAAACTAAACCTTTAATGACTAATAAGTCAATGTTTTTCAAATGGTAGTAGATTTTCAAAAGAAATTAAAAGAACTTGAAAGATTAAAAAAGAAAAAGGGTAAAGTAAATCTAAAACTTACTAATAAAATAAAATCAAGAAGAATAGTAAGAAGTAATAAAGCAACCGTAACAATCGGAGAAAAGAAAGTTCCAAATATATTTCACGACCCAAGTAGATTCTTCAAAAAAGAAGTGGAGGAATTTAATGACACAGTTTTTTAATATGATATTCACTAACG
>Ga0114919_10005412_pt1 | contig 10192 bp, 8 predicted proteins | sample BlataG_FD_88682 | JGI IMG/M metagenome (GOLD analysis project Ga0114919, IMG submission 88682) | Deep subsurface microbial communities from Black Sea to uncover new lineages of life (NeLLi) - Black_00105 metaG | ecosystem: Environmental > Aquatic > Marine > Oceanic > Sediment | place: Atlantic... | reverse complement strand
TAAAATGTTATTACCAAAACGGTATTGTCGTGTTCCAAAAGAAAACTCGGAAGTTAAAGCAAAAGCATATCCTTCTTCTATAATCTGGCTTGCTTCGTTTTCTGGAGAAAATCTAAAATTAACAGAACGCTCGCCGCCTGAAAAAAGACCACAGTAAAGTTGAGTTTGACTTTTTTGATATCTTCGCCCCCATTCTTTTCCTTGCAAGATAGATGATCCAAAAACATAACCGATAGATCCAGTTTGTGTTTCTGCAAACCCAGAGATTTGGCGATAGTTTTGGGCTTCATTAGCAATACCATTAGATGCGGGGAATGTTCTTTGATTATCTGTTATTCTAACTGGTAATCCACAAGCCACCATTGGGCAACAAGTTTCGTAATAAGCATCAAAACAGTTAGCCTGTAAAAGATCTCGTGTGGGTTCAGCATTGGGGGCACACAGGCTAGCCGCTGCTGGAATCTGTTGTGATGTAGTAATGCCATCATTTAGAATAGTTGTAGCCATTAATAAACCTCCTCTATTGATACAGAATAAACAGTAAAGAGAGTTACAGGATAGCGCTCAAAAACATCACCAACCTCAATACCAGACCCGGTTTCAGCAATTGCATTAGAACCATCTGCTGAGCCTTCACCAATTCTATCTGGTAAAAGCGCTGGATAAATAACTAAGTTCTCACCCTGGCTAACATCATAATAACTAATCGCTCCGTTAGTTGGCGCAGTTTGAACAACGTGGTGATAACTTTCTGTTAAAGATAAACCTTTTGGCAGAAAGCGAACAACTTCGTGCAAAGCGCCAGGATCTTGTGTGCCGGCGTATTTTTGGAATGAATCTGTTGTGCGAACAACTCTATTGCCAACACGAATACCGGGATCAGTAAATGCTGTGCCGGCTATTGTGCTGCTGCTTGATAAAGCACCAATGCCAGACTGGAATGCAATAAAAACAAAGTCTTGGTGGTTGTTTGGTGGCGCAACAGTATTTAGGGCAGGTCCTGTTGCATTATACCTGTCATTCAAATCAATAGTCATCTCAAAATAAGACATACCATTAAAACCGGTAGCAGAAGTTAGGTTTGCTGCTTGATATTGGTTTGTGGCTCTTGCTTCGGCTGTAAAAAAGTTAGGTGTTGGTGCATATGATTCAATGTTAAAGTCTTCAATATTCGGCGGAACACCATAAACTTCCTTATTGCGATCAACAGCCCATGCCATCATACCACCTTCTACATTTTCTACATTACAGGCTACTCTAACTTTTATTTGTCTCGCACCAGGACTAATGTCCATTTGGAACGGAATACATAACGGCAGCGCTGGGTGGGTGCTAAACTGTAAGCCTTTTGTATAGGGCACGGCAGCAACTGGACCACCACCAAGATTACCTGGGTATCCTTCTAAGTTCGTACCTTCACCGCTAAATGTAGCACCGGCTTCGCTGGTTGCTGTTGCATCCCAGTTCTTGCCCATTTTGGCTAAGCGGTTCTGTAAAGAAAACTGTATGTTGTTTATGTAGCGATCTGGTATAGCAGCACCCAATGGTAGTCCCTGTTGAGAAAAATCGCTATTAGGTGTGCCTGTTTGATCATCTACCGGTTTATAGTTGTTTATAGCCATAGTTTTTTATCCTTCGTATGTTGATACGCCGCTGTTAAACCACGCATAGAAGTTTTGTGGTAGCGCAGTCTGTAAAGAACGATCTGCGTGTTGTATTATTTGTTCATTGATTGGTGCGATAGGAGCACCGGCGCCATCTGTAAATGCCGCATTGATAATAATGTTATTTGGATTGATGATATTTATGATTTCTCTTGGATCTGGATTACCAGCACCATCAACAGACAACATAACAAAGTTTTCATCGTATAACACAATAAAGTCGCCAACGTTGAAAGATGTTGCATCATTTATTACGTTTTCTAAATAAGCAGCAGAGATAGCAGTATAACGATTGGTGGTAATAACAAAGTCTGTATTAGAGTTAATAAAGTCTATTTCACCAGAAGCAGACCAAAGAGTAGCATTATCTAAGAACGGTAAAATAACAGCCTTAAAGATTGCTTGCTCTGCGAGGATGTTAGTTTTCTTGTCTAATACAACACCAACACCAAGAACTCCTCGTTCGCCATCTGAGTTAATTACCTGAGAGAAGTTAAAAGTAAATCTTTCCCCAATCTCTAATGCTGTTTTTCGTGCTGTGAAAGTTAGGTTAGGGATAATATTAGAATAAGTTCCAACAAAGTTAGATACAAACTGTGAAATAGATCGATCACCGCTAAATGGAACAGTAAAAGTTAAAGGCTCTGCTTGTAAGAACGAAAATAACCTTGAAGTTAATCCAGTTTCAGCAAAATCATCGCTAATAAAAACGCTGGGTATAATAGTTGTTATTTTGTCTTGCGGAGCATCTAGATTGCCAGGGCTTTTATAAAGTCTCTTTTCATTTACGGTTACTCTATCAAAAAGGTTACTCGCATCATAAGATAAACCAACTGATAAGTTTCTTGTGCCGTTTTCGTATTCTAAGTCGTCGTCGGTAATGGCAGTTAAACCATCAATGTTTCTTAGATCTGCCGTATCAATAAGTCTAACTAACCCTTCGCTTGTTTGAACTACACCTAAGTTTAAAGGTTGCAAGACTTTTTCTGTTAGCCATTTATTTATCTTATCTGTATCTTTTGCTGTGAAATGAATATTGATAAAGTTATAGCGAAGTTTATTGGCGTCTATTCTTGATAAACCTACTAGAACAGCCGGGGATGATGGATCAGGATCAATACCAAAACTATCCCAGTCAATAGCATCTTGTCTAATACCTAGTCCTACGCCATAAGGCAAAGTATCAAAAGGTCCATTAGAACCATCACCATAGTTAGAAGTTAAAACTTGCAAAATGCATTGAACAGCAGAACATTCTAACTCAGCGCTATCTGTATAAGCGGAGTATTCTGGGATAAGACCTATTTGGTTTTCAAAAACATGGGCAGGTTCTACTTTTGTTTGACCACCATTAGAAATCCATTTAGAAATGTCAAAAAGGACAGTCTCATAACTTCTAGTATAAGGTGGCGTTAGACCAGATGCTCTTGTTATTAGACCTTCGCCACGTTCAGCGCTGCGGAGATAAATGCTTTCACGGCTTTCTGCTTCCGGGTCTTCTGGTCTAGTATCAACAACCTCGCCGCTGTCGCTATCATAAAAGACACCGCCGCCTTCTGTGCGTGGGAAACGACGACTTTTCTTCTCAAATTCAATGTCGTTGTCGCTTGGTGTAACAATAACACCATTATCAGCAATAAATGTCCCGGTTGCTGTTGGATCATAAACAATGTAGTCAAGGTATAAATAAACATCAAAAAGACCTTGTGAGCCCGGGATAGGTTCTGATGTGAAGAAACTTCCTGTGTATCCTGTCGCTGGATTGAATGGATCTCTAAGTCTTAAACAAACATCTCCAAACTTAGCCCAGCGCCAAGTTGCAAATGGGACTTGTTGCTCAAAAACAACAACTTGCCTTGGTGTGCCTGGTTCTCCGCCCACGTCTTTTGATCTTGTGTTTATCTTAGCAGAAAAAGAATTCTTTTGAGCGGCGAAGATCTGTGGTGAAATCTCTAAACTGAAAGTATTTAGACCGTTGCCGAACGATACATTTTCAATGATACCGGTATAAAGTTGTTCTTCTTCAAAATAACCTAAACTAGTTTCAATGTTTAGTTTTCTAATAAAGCAGATAGCAGATTGTGCAGACTGCAAGCCGGCATAAATAACGCTGCTTTCTTGGTGATAAAAGTCCTGTGTATCTAAAACACCACGGCTAACATCTAACTCTCTATTACCGCCAGGAGATAAACCACCAACTGCTTGTATAATAACGGCTTCTTTATCTACGAAAACAGGCTCACCAGGATTTAGGTCAGCACGATAAAGAGCATTTGGGTTGTTTGAGCCTAGTTTTTCTACATTAACTGTTTGCCCAACTAGCCATTCTGCTCCAGTAACCATAAACTCGTTAAGGGCATCTTCAGCAATCTGGAATCTTGTTCTAAGTAATCTTGTTATAATGGGGTTATTTTGATAAATGCAAGATAATGAAAAGCCATCAAATGATGCAACACCGCCTTTTACGTCTATTTTTTGTCCTAGCGTAGCAGAAAAAGCATCAGAATCAATAACTTGTAGCCATCTTTCTTGGGCAGCAGGACCGGTAACAAAGTCAGGAAGAAAGTTACATAGTTTGTAAAAGTCTTCTACTCTAACAACGCCTAGCGGAGAAGCACCCGGTACCGGCGCAACTGCAAACTCGCCTCTAAATGTTAAACGAGATAAGCCAGTATTTACGGCAACTAAGGTATAATCGCCATCTGGAACATTAGTAGCGCCAGCAAAATCCTCTACAATAACACGAGACCCAACTTGTTCTGCCATGTCAAAAACTGCTGGGGCATAAATGGGAGTAAAGGTTGTTTCTACATCATAAACATTACCAGCGACTAATGTAACGTTAGTAATCGTATTCGCAGGATGATTACCGGTAATAAAACCGTGTCCTGCTAGTTGTAGCCAAATGCATTCAGCCATTATAATGCTCCTACTTTGTTTATTGTTCTAAATGGGATGGATACGCTAAATAACTGCCCATTTCCAGATACATCTTCTAAATAACCATCTAAGTTGTCTAGACGATCTTGTTGTATCAAATAACTCTCGCTGTATTCTGCATTATCCTGGAAAACTCTAAAGATAAAGTTCTGCCCACCGCCAACTGCTGCTTCACGAACTCTTTGCAGCAAGTTGTTAGGATCATCTACATCTGTTAGAGCCACGTTAGAAAAAACCGGTAATGATCTGCGGTAATCATACACATAAGCAGCATAAACAAAAGGAAAAGTCAATATACGACCTTCTTTTTCATTGCCCCAGGAAACAACTTCTGTTCTGTTGCCGCTAATACTCTCAGCAGAATAAACTGTGTTGTTAAAGTTGCGTGTGTCTAAAATAGTTAGATTATAAGGGGCGTAATAGCCTGCATTGTTTATTTCATTGAAGCCTTGCAGCGTCAAGTTGTTTATTGTTATTGATCCGCCAGGCTTTTCTCCAAAAAACAACTCATTACCGAAAGGAAAGGTAATGTTAATACCAGGCGCCAATAAACCGCCAACACCTGAAGCATCAAAACGAGTAGCAAGACGACGAACACCTAAAGTTTCAAGCCAAAGTCTAACAGGTGTGATAACTGCTACTGGAATGTTGAAAGAGCCCGGGTCGGTTAGCAAAAACTGAACGGCTGCTGCCAAAGCACCCATTAAAGTTTCTTCGCCGGCTGGAACTGAACGATCTACACCGGCGGCATTAGTATTGAATCCCCAGTATTGTCCTGCTGGGATAGTTGTGCTAAATGTAGCTGCACCAGCGCCAAAGTCTGCTGTAACGTCTATTTGAGTTGCAGGTAAATCAACTAGCCAACTAATAACGGCGAACTCTGGTGTAGTTTGGTCTAAATAAGCCATTTATTAAAGTCCTCTCTCTAATGCTTCTCTGTTTATATTTTCTATCTCACGAGTTGCTGCTCTACGATCGCCAACAAAGCCAAACTGGGTCTGTTGAATAAACGTAATATCTTGATTGGTAACTGCTTGACGAGGTGCAGCATTTGAACGACCACCACCGCCACCACCGCCGCCATTTGCAAAACCACGACCTGCGGCTTGGAGAGCAATACCACCAGCAATCTGCAATGCACCTTTTGCTGGGTTGGCAATAACAGTAGCAGCCCCTTCGGCAAAAAGAGCCTGTCCTTTTATTACCATTTCTTGACCTAACGCTTTACGTAAGGCTCTTCTTCGTTCTTTTGCGCTTTTACCTTCGGCTGCTAAGATTGCGCTGTTGAGACTAGTTACACCACCAACAAGTCGCTGTTGTATTTGTTCTTGTCTGCGAGCATTTTCTTCTGCTAACGCTTGCTGAGCCTCGTAGGCTAAACGTTGTTGTTCTAAAAGTTCTTCATCTGCTAAGCGACGAAGTTCATTTCTGTGCATTAATGCAGCCGCTTGTGCTTCGGCAAGTTTTGTTGCTTGTTCTCTAACGGCGCCGGCAGCATCACCAGCACCTGATAGCATACCTCTACCTAAACCAAGCATAGCAGCAAAAACTCCGGTTCCGGTTTCTTCATCGCCTTCACCACCACCAGAAGTAATAGTTGGTCCTTCTATAACGGCTGTGCTAATGGCGTCTTCAATACCATTTAATAGAGCGTTGATGTTGTTTTCAAAGTTGGCGGTTGTAACAATACGATCACCTATTCCACGAATAACGCTTTCAGTTGTTCTAAACCCACGCTCAAACTGTTCGCCGGCTTCTTGTAAGCGACCACCGGCATCATTAAAAAGAGCATCACCAAAGTTGTTCAAAGCACGACTTGCTGTTCCGATTTCACGGGCTAAGCCGCCCATACCAATACTGCGTGCTGCTAGTTCGGCGCCATCTAATATTAATGCTAGACCATTTGCTATACCGCCCAAGGCACCACCCAAGGCAGCCAATAGACTATTAATCAAGGCTGAGACTAGTCTAAATGCATTACCTACACCCAAGAAGAATGTATCAGCAATAATAGATAAACCGGTCCAAATGCTCTGGAATTGAATAAGCGCTTGACCCATTACATTAATACCATCTACTAATGTTCGGGCGCCGGTGCTTGATAGTTCGCCTATTTGGTTTTGGTTGGCTACAACAACGCTTTGCAAGCCATTGAACACACCAATAAGAGTTCTAACGGCTTCTTGACCGCCTTCGGTTGCAATAACAGCACGACCAAGTTCTGCTTGAAGCCCAACGAATGATTTTTCCAAGGCACCAACAATTTCAGCACCTTCTTCGCTTTCTTCTGCGAATACACGAACTGCTTCACCAACAATCTCAAAAGCACGACGGGCTATATCAGCGGCTGCTCTCATGCCGTCCATTGCAGCAGAAGCAACGTTGGCAGCAGTATTCAAACCATCAAAACTATTGTCTAGTTTATCAACTGCTCGTTCTGTTTGTTTTGCCTGGGATTCGGTATCACGAAGTTCTCTGTTAAGAGTATCAACAGATCGGTTTAGATCATTAACTTCTTGATCATTTGCAGTAACTCGTATGTTAGCGTTGTTGTCAGCCATTGTGTTTTAACCTCTAAGGTATTTACTTTTATTATTGATTTTTATAACAAAGTCTAACCTAAGATTTCTTTTACCTTCTTGGCGTGTTCTTCAGCCATTTGTTTGTGATGCGCTTCTTCTCTAAGTATAAGGTTCATTGTTTCCCAGTCTTGATCGCTAACGTCATCTAATGATAAGAAGCCATCACGGACTAAGTTGATATAAGAAAAGCAAAGTTCCAAATAAGAAAAGTCGTATTTCATTCTGGAACATTCGCAAGTTGTTCCGCATCCCCTGGCTTGTCTTTTCATTTCAGTCCAAGTTCGGCAGTCATTTTTTTCATCAACAATAAACTGGGCGAAGGCATTTACTTTTTTTTTGCTACTGGAACTTGTTTGCTTGCATTATAAGCCTCAACAGCAGCGGTAAGGAACTCAATACCACAATCAACAAATAACTGCTTTCTTACTTCTTTGTCTTCGCTCCATTTACCACCAGGAAGATCATCACGGTCAATGCCTTCTACATCAAACGTAATGTCTGCTAGAAGTTCAGCATAAGTTTCATAAAGTTCTGCTAGTTCTTCATTTGCCTTGTGCTCTCCGCTATTATACAGTTCGCTAAGACGTGCTACTTTAAGAGAAAACAGCATTTCCTTTTTTGCTGATAATCTTTCAATGTGCAGGGTAATTTCTTCTTCTTCGTGTGTAAAGGTTAGTTTGTTCTTTTTGTAGATCTTGAAAGCCATTGCAATTCTCCTTTATAAAATGGTCTGTATTATTTACTCCCTTCACGAAAACAACAAAAAGCCCCTATTGTTCTTTATTTGCTTTCTAAGGCTCTACAAACAAAAACCCACCCCGTGGTATAGGGTGGGTTGAAGAAAGCCATTGTAGGCTATTTGAGAGCGCCTGAGATTAGATTCTGTTAATAAGGATGCTAACCGGCGGTGAAGATGAACCGGGCTGCCTAACAGCAACTGCCTCAATCTCATAAGTTGTGTATCCACCAGCATCACCCCAAGTTACACCGGTGTATTGTAGTTCGTCAATACCAATAGTTAGAGTATTTGCAGCATTATCGCCAGTATCCAACTGAATAGCAAGAGCACCAATAGCGCCATCTCTGAACTGTTGAAGGAAGCCGGCAAATGCGCCAGCGACACCGTTATTTTCTTCAGTTGCGCCAATGGTAAATGAAATGGTTGGTGCGGCTGGGAATATAACTGGGGAAATACCAAAACCATATTCTTGTGTTGGGTCTTGGTTTTCAGGTGTCTCAGCATTGAAAGTTATGCTAAGGTTGGAAAGGGTAATAATATCTGCTGGTTGCGCTGTATCATCTACTATTGAGATTGTTGCATTACGAACAACATAAGGCTTGCAAGAAACTGAGGAATCAAACGTTGTAGGAAGCACAGGATCGGCGGTGTTCATCCAATCACCGGTTTCTAACGTGCCAACCATTGATACTTCGGCTGTTGCGATTTCACCAGCGTTCAAGTTTAAGGTTAGGGCGCCAGTTGAACCACGGAAACGGTTTTGATAATCTGTAATACCTGTAATGCCTTCGCTGTAATGATAAACAGTTAAAGACTGCGGACCTTCTGTACCGCCAAGGGGAATACCTGTTGCACCGCTAATAACTTCATGTGATGGGGTGAATAACGTAAGGGGTGCGGCGGTATCATCAGCAGCAAAACCACAACCTAATAGAAGGTGTGAGAGATAATAATCAGGGGCTAAGCCTGGATTGCTAAAGTCATGAAGTTCTGTTGTTAGGGACATTGAAGCACCACGGGAACCAGGTGTATAACAAACGCCACCAGGATAACCATCTAATACCGCATCACGTGCAATAACTCCTGTGCCTCGGTCAATTGAAAATGAAAAGTCGGTTGCAGGTACCATGAAAGTTGAAGCGCCGACCGCATCGGGTGTGCCGGGGGTTGATTCAAGCTGGATTGCTACTCGCCTGCCTTTGCTTGCGTAGGGTGTTACTGAACTTGCCATATTTTTATTTCTCCTTTTTAGTTAATGAAAACGGGGGTTGTATTATTTACTTTACCTAGGACCTTTTATCGTTTTTTAGATTACAATCCATTCTAAAGCATAAGCACCTGGGACAGCGTTATCAGCATTTACAATAGTCAGGGTCCATACATCCCCGGTGGTTATACTAATGTTTGCCAATAATAAAGATGCTGAACCTGCTACAATAGTCGCAGTTGTTTTTTCAGCAGTTTTTTGATTGACTGCATAAATAACTGAGTTGTCTGGATAAGCAGCAGTAATATCAATAGAAGTTGCTCCTGCTAGAACTGCTGCGGTTATAGACAATGGTGTGTTGGATTGTGGGGCAGCGGGTCCAATAACAACTGCGGTGTCTGTATCTAATGTAATGGTTGGTGGTTTAAATGCAAACGCCTGCCAGGGATTTTGCGGCATTATTGGGCTAATAGTTGTTGCATCGTATAAAAAGTTAGCACGCATTGATACTTCTAAAACACAAGATGCTACAACAAAATGCTGGGATTGATCTTGAAGGGGAATAACAGAAGCGCCGTTGTTTGATACTAAGCGTGTGTTGTAAATAACGCAACCATCAGGGTCTTGCGCTTGGTCTGGAAGATATGCCTCTAATACTTGTTCTGCTGCAATGGCTAAATAGCGTGTTTGTTTAGCAGCCCAATCAATGCCACCGTAGTCAGTTGCATTTGCTACGTTTATTTCCATTAGGACTTTTAAATCTCTGTCATTTATAAGGTTATCTTCGGTTGTTGTAACTCCGGTAATCCTGGTTAAAACAAACGGTAGCGTATCCAAGGGGCTTGACGAAAGGGCGCCTAAACCCACCGCATCCGTATTTATAAAAAATGACTTGGGTTTTCTTAGAGCCTTGCCTCCTGTTAGACCGTAGTCTGTATTGTAGTCATCTATCACGCCGCCCATAAAGGTATTTAGGATCCATTCGCATTTGGTATCTAAATAATGCTGGGCATCTATTAAGTTCTTAGTAGGCATTTTGTATTAGTCCTCTTGTATTATT
>Ga0114919_10005408_pt1 | contig 10195 bp, 9 predicted proteins | sample BlataG_FD_88682 | JGI IMG/M metagenome (GOLD analysis project Ga0114919, IMG submission 88682) | Deep subsurface microbial communities from Black Sea to uncover new lineages of life (NeLLi) - Black_00105 metaG | ecosystem: Environmental > Aquatic > Marine > Oceanic > Sediment | place: Atlantic... | reverse complement strand
CCAGAGGGTAAAATTGATGCAAAGTGTGTATTTACAAAGGATTATGAAGAAAAATGCGGATAGGGGCTATGAAAAAACAAAGCCAAAACAAACCCAATCAAAGCCAATTAAAGCCAATAAAATGCCAAAACAAACCCAATTCAAACCCAACCTGTAGTGAGCTTGTCGAACCTATTTCAAACGGCCCATATTCACATTATCAACATTTCCTCTGGAACAGTAGTTTGATGAGTTTAGCGTATTGTGAGAAATCGGGGACAATTATATGTGCGCCGGCTTTGACCAGGCGTGTGCGTTTTTCAATGTTCAGGCCATGCCTTCGAATTTCATCACTTGCGATACCGATGGCGATTCCATCGCGTTTCCGGCATTCCCGCATCTCAACCGGGCCGTCGCCGAAGACAGCAAGCTGCGGCCCCTGCAGATTGTTTTCCGTCATTATTTTTTCGATGACCATCTTCTTGGAATACTTAGTAACATCACCGAGGGCGCCGTAAATGCCGCCGTCGAAAAGCTCTGCGTAACCAAGCGCCTTGGATTCGGCCATTACGTCCTGGCGGTCTGTTCCGCTTGCCAGATAAAGTTTTATGCCCCTTTGGCGCAGTTCTTTTAGAAATGCCGGGGCGCCTTTGATTGTGTAGTCATTGATGTCGAGTTCGCCGCGTTTGAATTTTTCGATTCGCTGGTTGACGAGCTCGCACAGGTGCTTGTTGTAAATTTCCTTGTAGCCAAATTCGTCGAGGATTTTATCGGGGCTGACGATGTCGAATTCGGTGACCAATTCGACGAGAGCTTTCATCTGCAAAATGGTCTGCAGGCCGGTGGATTTGTCGATGTAGTCGGTAACACGGTTTCGCACCTTATGGTAAAGGGTCTCGTCGGCGGATTGGTATTTATCGCCGAGAATGGCTTTAATCATCACGGGGGCCATTATTTGCTCCCAGCCCTGTCTGAGGGTGCTTATGGTTCCATCGTTGTCGAAAACGGCGTGTTTTATTTGGCCAAGCGGTATTGATTCGTAGCAGAATTCTATTTCGGTATCTTCAAGGTAGCGGGCTTTGCGTCGGTCGGAAGCGAGTTCCGGCTGGTAGATGTAGTCGGCGTCCTTGCCGATTTCGAGGATTTCCGGACCCAAGGCGGTGCCGGTCTGAAATAACTTCTGCGTGGTGACGGCGGCGGCGAAGTTTGCGAACTCGGCTGCCTCAGCCGGCGGGACAGCTGCGCCCAGGCATAAAGCCAGTGCACTTGTTACGGTGTCACCGGCCCCCACAGGGTCGAGCTTCTTCATTAATTGGATTCCCGGGACCTCGTGGATACCATCGGAGTCAACGGTTATGATGCCGCGCGGGCCGCGGGTTAGAAATACGGGTTTATTGAATTGCTGATAAAGGTTCTGCGCATATCGTTTCACGTCGGCCGACGCAAGAACATCGTCCAATTTGACATCGACGCCGTTTAGTTTAGCTGCTTCCAGGTCATTTGTTTTGCGGTAGATGTTTTTGAATTTGTGACCGTAGTGCCTGGAGTCGAGCAAAACTATTTTGTCGGTAAACTGCTCGAAGAGGGCATTGACTTTGTCTATGAAGGCCTCGTTGCTGATGGAAGCCGGGACCTGTTGGTTGAAGATAAGAGCATCTGCGGTCTGCAAGGCGTTGCGAATGCCGTTCAGCAGGGCCTGGTCGGTTGCCTCGGTTCGTTTGTTGAAAAAGCCGAAGTCGATGCGTGGTTGCTCATTACCCTGGAGGTATGGCTTGCCAAAGGTCACGGTATCGAAATTTTCCTTTTGAATAACCAGATAGGTTGTATCGACGCCCAACTGGTGCAGCTGGTGCGAGAGCTCTCTTGCGAAGATGTCGTCTCCAACAACACCTATGGCCTGGATGGCTGCCGGCTCAAGGGCGGCGAGATTGGCGACAACGTTTGACGCACCGCCGAGCGAATAGTAATGTTTGCCGACCGCCTGGGCCTGCAGGCCGGTTTCGACAGAGACTTCCGAGCCGCGAGGGTCGAGCAGCCAATAGGCGTCAAGACAGAAATCACCATAAACTGCTATTCTTACGTTTTTAATCCGAGTCAGGATTTCAGTGATGCGTTCTTCCTTCATAGTTTAATAGCTGATAGTTATAGCGGATAAATGATAGCGGATAGCGTATATGCTAAACGCTAACTGTTATTTGACCATTTCCATCTCAGGCCTTCTCTCCAACAAGTTTTCCATCCAACCGATATTTGGTTCTTTTAGAGAATTTACGCTTCTTTTAGGATTCAGTCAATGCTGCTTACATTCATATAGGTTACTTAGGTAGTCCGGCAATTTACCGGAGTCGGACCAGGGAGAGGCCATCCGGCTTCTCCAGTCGCACCAGGCGTCCTTGAGTTGGGCCAGCTTCTCAGGTTCCTGTGCTGCCAGGTCGTTAGTTTCGCTTATGTCGGTCTGAAGGTCATATAGTTCACATGTCGGAGTATCTGTAGAGCCGCAATCGCGGTAGCAGACGAGTTTCCAATTGCCCTGTCTAATCGCCCACATCTCGAGGGTATCCTTGTTTGGGTAGTGCCAGAACAGGGCGGCATGCAACGGCTCTGTGGTCTCGCCTCGCAGAACCGGCAGCATATTCTTTCCGTCATAGATGCGGTCCTTGGGCAATTCCACGCCGGCGGCCGCACAGACAGTGGGTAGTATGTCAAGGGTGATAATCGGCTCCGAGCAGGTCGTTCCCGCAGGTAGCTGCCCCGGCCAGCGTACGATAAAGGGGACTCGGATGCCACCTTCATAGCTCTCCGTCTTGCTGCCATTGAGGGTCAGAACATCAGGGGGATAGTGCATTGTTATGCCGGTGCCACCGTTATCACTGACAAAGAACAAGAGAGTATTCTCATCTACGCCAGTGTGCTTGAGCGCGTTTAGCACCTGCCCTATTCCGTCGTCCAGGGCTTCCAGCATCGCCAGATGTATCTGGCGATTATCGTCAGGGTCACCAGTGTAGTCCGGCGGTGGCTGATATGGTGTGTGCACTGCGTTGTATGGCAGGTATAGAAAGAAGGGTTCATCCCGGTGACGTTCAATGAAGGATACTGCTTCGCGGGTGAAGTCCCACGTCAAGTATTCCAATTCATCCTGCTCAATCGGCTGAAAGTTGCGGTATACGGGGCGGTCAGGGAACTGGCGGTCATAATAGTCGTGCATTCCAGGTAAGAACCCGAAGAATTCATCAAAGCCGCGTTTTAGAGGATGATATTCGGGCGACTGGCCCAGGTGCCATTTGCCTATTACTGCTGTGGCGTAGCCGGCCTGCTTGAGCAATTGGGGCAGCAGCAGCTCGCTCAGTGGAATTCCCTTTGAGGCGAAGTTGGAATAGATGCCGAAACGCTGCTGATAGCGACCTGTAAGCAGACCCGCTCGCGAGGGAGCGCAGACCGGGCAACTAACATAGCCGTCCGTCAACCGCACACCATCGCGAGACAGCTTATCAATGTTGGGTGTGTTGACACCATCCGGATGGGGATAACAACTTGCGTCGTAGTAGCCCTGGTCATCTGAGAAAATGAGCACGATGTTCGGTTTCTTGGCGCCCATTCGGATTTTAAGAAACTGATTCGACAGCAAAACACCCGCCCCTGCCGCACCGCAACTCGCCAGAGCAAAACCACCTGCTGCATCGGCACATCTGTTCAAAAAATCACGTCGATTCATTATATTTTTACGTGAGTATATTTATCTGATATTCCCATTAAAACATTTAGCAACACTGCTAAACTTATCTATGACACTAAAATACCAAATCTGCCCGATAAATGCAACATTGACTCGCATAGTATCCTTGCTTGTTTGTCCCATTGAGCTCTCAAACTTATGATGGCTAAAACTCGATTAAAAGCATTCCATAAGCCTTGTTCTGCATATTCAGAGTTTTTTGCACTTCATCAAATGAAAATTCGGGCTGACACCTTTGAGGGGTTCTTATTCTGCAACTTATTGCAGGGACATCAAACGCTCCTTATTGCGTTTGGAAACCTTCAAAATGGGGTCCCAGTTACAATTTTTCGATGATTTTTTTATAGAGCAGTGTAAATGTTTGTTTTTGGTCTGCCTGTATGTAGAAACCTCTGCCGGCGAAGGCCTGCGGGATTCGTGTTACGATGCTTTTTTGGTCGCGGAAATAATAGCCATGAGAAGATCCATCGCTCATTGCGTCGGGGTTGTAGCAGCGGAGGTCAAAATCGGCGGTGATGATATTGTTTGGGACGTTGCCTGTGTTGGCAGCCATTGAGACGGCTTTGAGCAAGACTTCTGGCCCGGTCACGGCGCTGCCGACGTTTAATATTACGCCGCCTGTTGTGAGCTTGGCTATTTCGTTGGCGTAGATAAGAAAATCCCTGCGGGAGCAGCCGCCTTTGGCCTGGCCGTCAAAAGACGGGTGCTGGTCGGTGACATCCGCACCTACACAAATGTGAACGGTAAAAGGGATATTGTTTTTATAACAGGCGGCAAGGACGCTGATTTCCGGATGGAGGAAATTCCGGGGCGAGTCGTCTTTTGCAACCGACGAGAGAACCTGGTTGCGGAAACCACGGTCGCAAATCATTTTGCCGAGTGACTCGCCATAGCCGAGCTTTTGTTCATTGCCGATAGAGACAGCGCGATTGATGTAAGCAAATTCATAAGCCATTCCGAACTCGCCTTTGCCGAGGGCGTCCGGGACATATTCGCTGGTCTCGCCGATTAAAGCCAGCTCGAAATCGTGTATGGCTGTGGCGCCGTTACCGGCGACAAGAGTGACGAGACCACGGTTTACAAGGTCGGCGAGCAGGGGCCCCAGGCCGTTTTTTATCAGGTGCGCGCCGGTAAAAAATACAACAGGCTTGTTTTCTTTGCGCACGGAAACTATCTCCTGCGCAACGGTCTCAATCATACTGACGGTTTTTTCCGGCAGATTGAATCCCATTTTATTGACGTCGGACGGCTGCAATATATCCTCAAGCGTGACTTTATTGGTACGTGTGCCGAGCGGATAAGTCTTTATTGTTGTTGGGTCAAAAATGCTATATTTGCCCCGGTACTCCACGGCTTTTTCCTGCTATTTAAGGGTTTCGAGTAATTTTTCCAGGCGTTTTATACACTGCACAATAGCCCGGACGGTGTGATAGTTCACTTTCCAGGAATGGCTCATATGCGTCCAGATGGGTTTTCCCTCGCGCGTGAGCAGAGGCCACCATTCACCGACGGGATGATTTATGATCTTGTCGAAAACAAAACGGTGCACGTTCAAATACGCCGGCCAGTATCTTTCAGGCCCGAATCGCAGCGACGCCTCCAACATTCCAATCATAACCTCTGCCTGCTGCCAGAATTCTTTTTCTCTGTCATACACGCCGCCTGAGTGTGGGCCTTCGACATAGACCCCGCCATATTCATTATCGATACCGTTTTTCATTCCATGGTCCATCGCTTTTTTGATGACGTCCTTATATTGTTCAAGGCCTGTACCCATAATATCGGTTGCGTGGGCAAGCAGCCAGGCAAACTCCACATTGTGTCCCGCTGAGGTGTTGTCCCCGGCGTGGGGTTTGGCGCCGCCCTCGGCAAAGCGGTCCCAGCCCCAGACGATATCGAACTTTATTTGCGACGCAATTTTCCAGTCGGGCGTGAACTGCGGTATGCCGGTACCGTATTTCGGGTGCAGCATTCTCTTTATCAAAATGTCTATGTCTTCCAATAGTTTGCGGCGGTGGACGCTTTTGCCGCTGCACTCATACAGTGTGGTAAAGGCCTCCATCAGGTGCATATGGACATCGAGCGTTTTTCTGTCCCCGCCGGCGCTGCCCGGTCCGCAGAGGTCCCAGTTTCTCTCGAACATCTCAAAATATCCGCCGTACATCGTGTCGGCGCAATACTTCTGGATAAGGTCGAAAACCTTCTCCGCATATTCCAGCCCTCTCGGGTCGCCTGTTGCAAGCGTGTACTCACTCAGGCAATAAATCGCGAAACTAAACCCATAAAGAATTTTCTTGTCGATGGTAACATTACCCCTGCGATCCACCGTCCAGAAAAATCCGCCGTGTTCCTTGTCCCACATCTTATCGATGAGAAAATCGACGCCGTGCCTGGCATATTCGGCACATTTGCCTTCTCCATAACCTGCTTGATGAGCTAAAGACATTGTGTAAACGGTGCGTGTCTGGGCAATCAGGGATTTTTCATCTTCGCCGGTATCGTTGCCGTCCTTATCGAAGTGAGTGATAAAGCCGCCGTTCTTTTCGTCCCTGCAGCGCTCGAGCCAGAAAGGAAGCAGTTCGGTGGTTAAGTGCTGTTTGCACTCTTCAAGACAGGCGAATACCTGTTTTGCATCAATGCTCATTTTGGAGTCCTCAAAATAAAGTTCACAAGAGCATAAGTAACTCAGAACTTATTGACCTACGATTGGGTCGTTCGTCCAATCGGGGTATAATAGCAAAAATGCCCGTTACCAGCAACGGACATTAGAGGCAAAATTGGCTGACAATTTTAAACTGGCGCAAACCTACCTGTTCAACTACCGTTTTCATTTTCCAGGTCTTTTTTGACTCTTAGTATTTTGCTCCTTAAATCGAAAATGTCCTCGGTGACAACCTTCCAAGTTCGGTCTATATTTACTCCGAAGTATTCGTGAATAAGAACATCCCTCATTCCCGCAATATTTTTCCAAGGTATCTGTGGATATTTGTCTCTAAAGGCCTGGGGAATGTTCTTTACAGCTTCGCCTATGATTTCCAATCGTCTTAAAACAGCATCCTGAATCTGAGTATTTTCAAGAAAGTCATTTTTGGTAATTGTTTTCCCGTATTGCTCTATTTTTGCAATGCTTTCCAGGATATCCTCGATATACACTCTGATATCTCTTTTCATAGGATTATTTCCTGTTCGTTCAGAATCCTTTCTCGAAGAAGTGGTTTGATGGTATTGTACTCCACCAAATCCACCTTTCTGTTCAATGCCTCTTCAATTTCCAGTTTAAGTCCTACAAAATCGAGCAGACTGATGTCCTTTTCGATCTCTACTAATATATCGAGATCGCTATCAGCTGTCATTTCGCCTCGAACACACGAGCCGAACAGCCCCACTTTTTTAACTCCATAGCGTTGTAGAATAGGAAGAATTTTTCGTTTTATCTCTTTAATACGTGCCTTCATGTTTTATTACCTTATCCACCATTTCTAACAGGGCATATGCCCGACTATAGGTAAATCTTATCCGAATGCAATTGATTATTTCTGAAACTCACCAGTCGGGTGCTATAGGTCGGATTTCACTACTTTGAAGTCTGGTGAAATCTCTCTATCACTGATAGAAACTGCGACCAAACATTCGGAATATTATTTGCTAATTCCTCCAAATGTGCCTCTTCAAGCATAAATCCGTATGCGTGAACAAAAAAATGTCTAAAGGTTAGATATTCATAGAGTTGGTCAGATAGCTTCTCCGGTATAATTCCACCGGACACTGACCGGTCCGGTAAATCCTTATGCCACGTCTCTGATTTTGGGATCTCGGTGCCTTTTGCTTTTAGAACTTGATTCAAAATATTTTCTATTCCATTGTAAATGTTATGTAGGAATGTAGCAATAGCCGCCAATTCAATAATTGACTTGTCTTTTCTTCCTGTTGCATCTTTAAGATTATCCAGCGCTCTTTCCACGTTCTCTTTTTCTGCAGCTATTTTTCTGGTTAAATCAACCATAAATTCTCACTCCGGTTTCTTCGATAATATCATTGAATAGCGACCTTCGCGATAAATCAACGAGGTCAATCGGTCTTGATAAGTGCTTAACTAACTCGGCATAGAACTTGAAAAACAACTTTTGTTCAATCCCTTTCACTCCAAGGTCTATATCGTTAGCGTCCTTTCTTCTCTCAATTGATGAGCCGAATAAGAGAACAGAGGAAACGTTATATTTTTTGGCACACCGCAAAATTACATCTTTCTCATATTCTGTTATCATCGCATGCCTCTTTGCCGGATTTCAGACAACTTAAAATAACCGAAATAGTTCGTTTAGGTATGACTATTATAAAGGAATCTTACCCAAATACAATTACTTATTTTTCATGCCATTGGTCTGGGGATAAATACGAGATTGCCACGTCTGCCTGAGGGGGACTTGCAATGACCGAGTGCTCAGATTCCCGCCTGCGCGGGGATGATAAGGTCAGCTTTTTGCCTGGTCGAGGATGAGGTCTTTTGCTTTCCGGCTTGGCAGATTGAGTGCACCGTAGGCAGCGGCGGCTGCGCTGCGCAGCTCGGGGTCGGTTTCCTCTGAGCTGATAAGTGCGTAGATTTGGTCGACCATTTCCTCAATCAGCATATTGGCGTTTAATTTTGCCGAAGTGGCGAGTGAGTTAAACGCTAATATACGTACGTTGAGGTCGTTGTTGCCATTGAGTGCCATTGCTGCAGTTGCCCGTTGTGCGTCAGGGCTGTCGAGCCAGGCCAGGGTCCGGCCGGAAAGAATCTGGATTTCCGGCCTATTTCCCATCGTTGCGCTTATAAGGGCACCTTGAGCAGCATATAAATCGATGACAGGATTTCGGGTTTCTGAAAGTTTCAGCATAACCCTGGCTGCACGAAGGGTATAGCTATCGGCTAATTGTTCATTCCACAGGCCCATATTTTCATTTGTTTGCTCGTAGCTTTGGGCCAGAGCTTCCGCCAGAATCTCGGCGACCAGCTTACTCTCGGCAAAGCGTTCTTTGGGTCCGGCTGCAGCTATTGCTATCGCCGCACTATATCTTACGGCCCTATCACTGAAAGAGAGGGCCTGAACAAGCGGCTGGGCCGGGCCAATTCGATAGAGCAGTGACTTTTCACCTGCGGTAGTGGCCAATGCCTCAACAACACCGAGTGCGACATAAGCGTTCTCGTCCTTAAGGGCTCTCGCAAGAGCCTGATGCAGATATTCAGGGCCTGCGGTGGTGGCATAGACGCTCGCATCGGGGTGGCCGGGGCCAAAGTAACCGGGCATACTGACACCGGTGGCCTCGGCCTTGAAGTAAGCAGCGAGCCAAAGGCCGATGGCATGGCCGAGTCCCACATCGGCCTTGAGTGCCCACTCGCACACACGCATCGCCATAAGTTCGTTAAAATAACTTTTGTCAACCTTCTCGGCAACCAGTCGCCGGTCATTTTCGTCCCAGAACCATATATTGGCAAAACTCGCATCCTCTGCCGGGGCCAGAGATTGAGCGTGGTAATAATAGTGTTCAGCAAGCTCGTAGAACAACAGTGCAGCGGGAATTCTCAAGGTGGCTGGGTTAATTTGCCCGATGCTTTGCTCGGCCAGCTCACGAAGTTCGGCTGAATCATTTCCTTCGATAATATACTTTAGATAGGCCAGCGATTGTGGATAGCCAATCTTGCCCAGCGTCTTTATTATCTCTGCTTTGACTGCGACATTTCTGGTCTGCAAGGCGGCGACGAGCGGCCTTATCGCATCTTTGCCGATTTGTGGCAGTGCCCGTATAATATCTGATAATTCTTCTTTTCGGGAACGGTCGGCCATTGCATCGAGCATATACGGTATTGCGTATTCGCCGGCGTTTTTGAGCCGCTCAACTGCTGTAAGCCAGCCGCGCTCGGTAGTGCTGAGCCGTTTTATCTCCTGTACGATAATCTTCGGGTCGGCCCGGCGGATATATCTGCCCTGCTCGATAAGGTCCAGGATTTTGCCGCTAAGAGCCGTCAGTTCCGCATCAGGGGCAGTGTCAATAACCCTCAGTAAAATCGCATAGCCCTGCGGATTTTCTTCGCTAAGGGCAAGCAGTTGCACAGGGTCGGGGTTGCTTTCCAGGACAAGCTGTGCATATCCCTTGGCTAAATCCAATCGGGCAATCTTTGTGTAGTGCAAAAAATCGTTCCAGTTTTCCTCAAGACTCTGGGCAAAACCGGCACTAATTACGAGAAGGATTACCGTCGAAATTGCCGGGATAGTTTTTCTATTAAACATCGAAATATCTCCCAAAAACGCCTGTTATCAGCGAAATCTGCGGTTTTCTCCACTGAGAGCTAAAAACCACAGGTCATTATAGGTATTCGTCCTTATAGCTTATACACTACAGAAAAATGCCCTTTCTGTCAATAAAAAACCCCCTTACATAATCGCAATAAGAAGCAGCTAATTTATTTGTAATTTACTCCTTTTTTGATTGTATTTGCGGACGTTT
>Ga0114919_10005407_pt1 | contig 10196 bp, 9 predicted proteins | sample BlataG_FD_88682 | JGI IMG/M metagenome (GOLD analysis project Ga0114919, IMG submission 88682) | Deep subsurface microbial communities from Black Sea to uncover new lineages of life (NeLLi) - Black_00105 metaG | ecosystem: Environmental > Aquatic > Marine > Oceanic > Sediment | place: Atlantic... | reverse complement strand
TGTAGCTAATCCAAAATTAATTGCAGAATTAGTCCCGAAAAAAATAATTAATGTAAATGTTGATGCATTTAATTCTAATTCAATTAACCCAAATACAGAATCGAAAATAAAGAACGCCCCCAATAACAATGATAGAGCGATTAAAAATATCCAACCTGAAAATTGTATAATTTTTTCGAATTTTACTACTTCTTCGGATAAGCCTCCATGTAGCCCAGTAGGTTTTTTCTTTACTTTTGACATATCATTCTTACCAAATTGTTTATATAATAGTTAATGGTTTATGATTCTTAATTCTTTTTTTTTTGCTAATTTTAGTTGATAGTAAATTAAGGTCTATTTTTCAGAAATAAAATAGCTTTTGCTATATCTCCTTCACTATCAATTAATGCTGCGTTCGCCTCTTCTTTATTGACATTTACTTGAGCTGCTACCAACATAATATCATTTTCAGTAATAATTGGTTTTGTTTCAGATGCTTCAACAAGTTCCGTAGTCTCAACATCTTCCTTTTCTCCAATTAAAACTTCCCCTGGAGAATATTCTTGTGCTTCACCAATTATTTGATAAATTTCTTGTCCCATTTGCTTCATCAAAACAACTTCTGGTTGATCAATTATGAGCGTTTTTTCTACTCCTTCTATTATTACTCGAGTAGCATTAATTTGATCCATATCAACTCCTTGCTGTTGCATTCGACGACGCATTTGCCTTGAAGCAAATTGTTGCCCTTCTCTCTTTATTTTTGCTTGAGGGCGCTTAGGTTTGTTATTTTCTCTTTTTTGCATCTCTTTTGGTAATTTTACCATTTTTTTCTCAATAACTCCTAACTATATATATTATTAAAATTTATTAAGGCTTATAATTTTGATTTATCGATTCCTTTCCGAACTTTTATTGCGATTCCAGTTTTAAAACTTCGAACATAAGGAACGGGGATCGCTAGTTTTCCAATAGCTAAAAGGTTATCCTTTTGATTAACAACAATAATCTCATCTAAAGGTCTTAAATTATCATCAATATCCAAAACATGTTTACAAAATACGTTGCGCCCTTTTCTAATAAAATCAGATATATCATTCAACACGACTGCTCTCAATCTCGGTGTTGAAATGTTTTTAATTATTTTATTAGCAGCGAATAAACTTAATGTAAAGAATCCATTAGTTGGTCTCAAATTTAGCAAAAGATTCTCATTGTGATAAACATGCTTTATTTTATCCGTTTTTTTAGAAAACTCGATATGGATATCATTATCATTTTCAAATAGAATATTTGTTATTGTTTGCCCAAATTGGTAATCAGAAATAGCCTTTACTTTCCTTAAAGCAAGGAATAGCTTGTTTTCCATTTTAAATTACTACAACTATTTACATAAAAATAAAGTTATAAATATTTAATATGTTTGTAAAAAGGAAGATTAAGAATATAGCTTAGATTCTATAGCTTTATCTTTCATTTTATTCATAACTTTTTTTATTGCTTCATTAAAATCGTCTTTAATAATTAATTCAGCTTCTTTTCTTATTGCAAACATTCCAGCTTCAGTACAGATTGCTTTTATGTCTGCACCCGTCGCTCCTTCAGTTAACTCAACCAATTTTTTAAAGTTTAATTCGCCATCAATGCTTAAATTTCTTGTGTGAATTTTAAAGATTGAATTTCTAGCTTCCCCATCTGGGATTGGAAAATCAATCATTCTGTCAAATCTACCTGGTCTTAATAAAGCCGGATCTAAAATATCAATTCTATTTGTTGCGCCAATTATTTTTACCTCTCCTCTTTCTTCAAATCCATCTAATTCACTTAATAATTGCATTAAAGTCCTTTGTACTTCTCTATCGCCAGATGTAGCAATTTTTAATCTTTGAGACCCGATAGCATCTAATTCATCTATAAATAATATAGTGGGGGCTTTTAGTTTTGCTAAATTAAATATCTCTCTGACCAAACGAGCACCTTCACCAATAAACTTTTGAACTAACTCCGATCCTATTATTCTAATGAATGTAGCGTTTGTTTCATGGGCAACCGCTTTCGCAACTAATGTTTTACCTGTCCCTGGAGGTCCAAAAAGTAAAACGCCGTTAGGCGGATCAATCCCTATTCTTTTAAACAGTTCAGGTTTTAACAGAGGTAATTCAACAGTTTCTCTTACTTCTATTATTTGTTCATTTAAACCACCGACATCTTCGTAAGTAATATTGGGAACTGCATCGATAACTTCCATTCCTTTTACAAAAGGATCTAATTTTGTTGGTAAGATTTCCATTATTGCGAAAGTTCTCTGGTTTAAAGCGACTCTCATTCCTGGAGCTAGATTTTCGTTTTTAACCTTCCTACTAGCGTTAACAACGAAACTAGGCCCAGTAGAACTTTTTACAATAACTTTACCTGTTTCATCTAACATATCAATTACAGTAGCAGATACTAAAGGAGGTTCTCTTAACCGATCAATTTCATTTCTTAGACTATGTAGTTCTTGTTCCAATCTTAGACGTTCAGCATCTAGCAACTGTTTTTCAGTCTCTAAATTTCTTAGTCTCTTTTCCAGGTGCCTTGTATAAGTAATTAAATACTCTTCATCCTTAGTTTCTTCCTTTTTTCTCCTTTCTTTGGTTGTTGTCAAAAAGAAAATACCCCATCTTTTATTTATTTAAATTTCAAGAAAATTTTCTAATTTAATAATAACTATTTATTCATTTAAATTTAAGGTAATACACTAATATCATAAAAATATCGATTTCTAAAAAATTTATAGGTTATATTTTATAATGATTTTTAGCTTTAAACAGAAAATTTTAAGAGTTCTACATCCAATTCATTATATATAGTACTTTTCCTTAGAAATTATTGTAGATAAGATTGTATTATGTCAAAAAAAGTATCGAATCAATTTGATAAGGAATGCCCCATATGTGGTGGTAAAATATGGGGAAAAGGACAAAAGGTTTTAATAGAAGAAGCAAAAATTACTGTGTGTCAAAGTTGTGTCCAATATGGTACAAAAATCAGGAATGAACCTAAACTATCCCATTCTCAACAGCAGACATATGTTAAACTTAAGAGCCCCGTGAAAAAATTTGTGCCTAAAAGAGATGGCGATGAAGATATTGAAATTGTTCATGATTACGCGAAAAGAATTAGAAATGCTCGAAATTCCCATGGATTTAATCAGGATCAATTTGCTCAAAAACTAAACGAGAAACCTTCTTTACTAAGAAGAATTGAAGCCGGAAAAGTTGAACCAACTATAAAATTGGCAAAAAAAATAGAAAAAGTCTACAATATTACGCTTCTTAAAAAAGTAGATGAAATTGAACCAAGTGCTAAACAAAGCAAATTTATAAAAAAAACTCATGGTTCCTCTCTTGGTGATATTGCTTTTATTACAAAGAAGAAAGATTAACTTTAAAACGCCTTGGAAATTTAGATAATTTTTATCAGAAGTTATTCTTATTTGGTGCAATATTAAGAAGTAATTAAATTTCTGAGTCAATTGATAAATCAGCATTTTCAATAGAAACTATTTTTTCTTTTAAAAACTGAATAAAATTTTGATTATCTTGAGCTTCTAATGGATCTCCACAACTTGGACATCTGAAATTCAATTCAAATGCCGTGTCAAAATTATACTTAATATTTGAATCTCGACAATTCTTACATATAAAAAAGTAGTTATTTTCTTCAAATTCTAACCTTTCTCTTAACTTTCTTTCTACTAATCTCTTTTTTTCCATTAATATTTCTTCCAACAAATCAAATTCATGCCACCAGTAATATATAAACCAACCTGTAGACTTATCACGTATTCTTCTAAATTGAGCTAATTTTGCACTATATAATGTGTATAAGGTTTTTCTTACTGTATTTAATTTTAAAATAACATTATCATCTGGGTCAATATCTAGTTTATAATCTTCACTTTTAATTCGTCCTTTAATATTTTCTGTTATATCTTCATCAGTTATATCTTCGTTTTCAGAGTTCAATAATTGAATTCCTACTTCTGTGGCAATATCTCCACCTATTATATATAAAAACGATCTTAACAAAGGATTTAATTCCTTCATAATCCGTCATATTCCATATTTTTTCTATTAATATTTTACATAAATCTTTTTAAAAATTAAATTTTTTGAATTTTTAAATGATGAAATTTAACTTCAAAAAATTTAAACAAAGATTGAATACTGTTTTTCTATTAGTTCGTCATCTATATTAATGGATCGAAACATTTTCCCTTTCCTAATAGCCATAATCCTTAATAAACGAGAGTCCTTGATATCTTTTGGAATTACAATCTCAGTTATGTTGTAGTTATTGAGCAAAATAATAGTTTTCCAATTATTAGGAATGTCCGTTTTAAAATCAGAAGCAACTGAATCTAAAATCATCTTAATATTTGCATCTGTATAACTCATAGTTCCAGTGCAAAACTGAATTCTTTTCCCTAAATCATCATCTTCAGCCTTTTTTCTAGATGGTTGTGGTATGTTTTTTTTGGTTGTGACTTTAATGGTCGTGTTAAAAATAAAGGAGAGTAACAAATAACTATTTTCTCGAAATATATTAATTACTTGGAGTAACTTATTTTTGTTAATTTGATCAAAAATATCTGCTTTGTAATTCTTTGTTTTACCTGTAGATTTTTTTAAAATCCAATTTAACCCTAAATCCGTGATGGTTTCTGATAAATCCATGCCAGTAATTAGTTTTCCTTTTACTTCAAAATTTTTTTGAGGGTCCGAAATAGTTTTTACGATAATTTCTGAAATTAAATCTTCATATTCATGAGTTCCTTTCAAAGTTATTTTTGCTTTAGTTTTAGTGATTTTTATTGCTGGACCAATAAAATCTCCTTTAGAATACCTGTAGAAATGTCTATGAATGTTCATATGATTTTTTGCAGGATCCTCTAAAATTGGGGTTTCAATTAATCTACGTAAAAAATGCATTTTTATCTCATTAATTTTCCTTTAATAATACAGATCTAAAGAATGATAATATAAATAGAATATATCCTTAAATTTTAATTTATTTAATAAGAAGTGACTAAAATTAAGTCAAAAGATGCTATTCTTGAGAATATTATCAATTATTTGAAAGACAAATATAAATGTACTATTTATCAGCATTTACGGTAAAGGAAGCTAATTTAATCAAACACTCCCCTCTGATTTGAGAAATATAAGTATTGATTGAATTGTTATAGAAGAAAAATTCAAAGGCTGACCAAATCTTATTAACTACCTTAATAAGCAAAAAATTATTACTATTCGTCCAAATGCAATTAAAAGATATTTATAATTAAATTCTATATCAACACATATGAAAATTGATTAATAAAGTTAAAAAAAAATAAAAGATACAATATAATTTAAATCATAAAAATATTTAGCGATTATTGATGTTGTTTATATTCCTTCAAACTAATGATTTTCAAGTTCCTTCATTAACTATTTGGATATTAGCGTGGATTTTTCTAATAGTTGGATTGTTTAGTTTAACGATTTTAATAGTTTATACAAGATATGGAAGGGAATTATCAATTAAACTCTCGATCCTTTCAATAACCTTTGCTGCTGTATTTCTAGGTTTCGCGTTCCATTTCTTCCTTATATCGTTCGGTATATAATTAAACCACTAACAAAAGCACCTAATTTTAATTTTTTTCAACTTTGTATAATTATCCATAAATGCTTCTAATATTACTAATTTCAAAATTAGTTTAATCCCAAATTAAATCATTAGTAAATATGATCAACATTTATAAAAGAAGGAGAATTTTTTTCTTATAAATTACTATTTAAACAAAGTTAAAAATTAAATTGGAGTATTGAAAATGTTATTTCAATGGGAAAGTACTTTATTCTTTATTTTGTGGCTAATACTAGCAACTGTAGTTGTCGCGTTAATCATTTACATCTCGGTTTTGCTTATTAATTCTAAAACTAAAGCTTCTGATAAAAAATTTTTAATCATTCTCTTAGCTTTTATATGTGTCTTAATAATACCAATAATTCTGGGAGCAATAAATTCAGTATTAGGAGCAATTGGTAATTTAATAGCTTTTAGTGGCTCAAACTATTTAACTCAATTAACGCCTATCATTGGATTTCTAATTATTTTAATTTTAACAAAATTTTTAATCGACCTTTCTTGGGATCAAGCTGTATGGATAGCTTTGCTAACATTGTTTTTCTTGTTTCTTCTCTATACTATGATACCAGAACTTTATGGATTCCTAGGATTTGGCCTTTAAATCTTTTTTTTTATTTTACAATTATAATTGAAGTTTGGTTAATTAATTGATAAGTTATTGTAAATAGAGTAAAAATGAGATAATTTGCTTAAATTTTTTCTTTTAATTTTAGACGTGGCGCAAGTCCTAAACTCATCATTTCTTGGAGTAACAGTTTAAAAGCATAAGAACATACTACTTTTGATATTACAGTTCCTTCTCCACATACAGGACAATATCTTTTATCTCTGTTTCGATCGTAAACTGCTAAAAGCCCACATTTCTCACAAACTAAAATTACAGTTCTATCAGACTCATCAAGCAATCTTTCCTTTAATAATAAAGCGGACCCATGACCCACTAAGCAATCTCGTTCCATCTCGCCGAATCTTAAGCCTCCTTCTCTTGCTCTTCCTTCTGTTGGTTGCCTAGTTAGAATTTGAACTGGACCCCTTGCTCTTGCGTGAAGTTTGTCTGCAACAAGATGATACAATTTTTGATAATAAATTGGAGCGCAATAAATTCCTGCTTCATATTTTTCTCCTGTAATTCCATTATACATTACCTCTCTTCCATTGAACTCAAAACCCGCTTCTACTAATTGATCTTGAAGTTTTGTGATATCTTTCCATTCGAACGCTGTAGCATCACCTAATTTTCCGGTTGTACACGCAATTTTACCACTAATTCCTTCAAAGAGCTGTCCTAAGGTCATTCTTGATGGCATAGCATGAGGGTTTACAATAATATCTGGAATTACGCCATTTGAAGTGAAAGGCATGTCCTCAGCCGGCTGGACTAACCCGAGTACCCCCTTCTGTCCATGTCGTGAAGAGAACTTATCTCCTAATTCAGGAATACGTAGGTCTCTCACTTTAATTTTAACTAACTTATTACCATCAACAGTTTCAGAAATAATTACGGTATCTACAATTCCTTTCTCATTGTGACGCATATTTTTTGAAGTTTCTCTTCTATTAGGTTGCATCAATTCAAATTCTTCGTAAGATTTAATAAATCGTGGAGGGGATGTGCGTCCTATTAAAACATCGCCCCCATTTACAGTAGTTTCAGGTTCGATAATTCCATCTTCTTCAGATAATAATCGATAAGATTCAGCGGATTTAAAACCTCTAACTCCTCTTTCTGGTATTTCGAATTTATCCAATTCTCCTCCCGGATATTTCCTTTCTTCGGCATCGTAAGTCCTGAAGAAATGACTGCGTGCGAGACCGCGTTCTATTGAGGCTTTATTTATAATAATTGCATCTTCAATATTATAACCTTCAAAACTCATCATACCAACTATGAAGTTTTGTCCCGCTGGTCGGCGATTGATTCCAATTATCTTCATTGGGCTCGTTATTACTAATGGTTGTTGAGGATAATGAAGCGTATGACCACGCGTATCAAGTTTTAAATGCATATTTGCAGCAAATAGTCCTAATGCTTGTTTAACCATTCCCGCTTCGTATGTATTTCGTGGAGATTGATTGTGTTCTGGAAATGGAATTATCGAAGCACATATTCCTAAAATAGCAGCAGGAGAAATCTCTAAATGTGTATTTTCAGCCGTAATATCTTCTTCAAACATAGCAATAAGAGCATTCTCTTCTTCTTCTGCGTCTAGATATTCAATAACGCCTTTCTGAATCAAATCTGTCCACACATATTTCCCTTGTTTAATTTTCTCTATATCTTCTTTCGTGATGAGGATTTGCTTGTTCTTAATTATAAATAAAGGTCTAGTCGCTCTCCCTGCATCACAATTTATTTGAATCTCTTTAGAATCGTTATAATATCCAATATTCACATGTTGACCAATCTCGCCTTTACGTCTCTTCTCTCTAAGTTGATTTAAAAAGGGATTATATTTTTGATGAATGCCGACTAATTTGCCATTTAGAAATACATTTACTTTTTCCCCTTTCACTCTTTTTACTTCATTAATTGGAATTACTCCTAAATCTATTAAAATATTTTCAATAATTCTCTCATCAGCGCCAACAGAAATAATAGAAGCTAATCCAAGATTTTTAACCAAACCACAATTTGGCCCTTCTGGAGTTTCTGCTGGGCAAATTTTACCCCATTGGGTGGGATGTAAATCTCTCGCTTCAAAATGCGGCTGACTTCTACTTAATGGCGATATTACTCTCCTTAAATGACTTAATGTTCCAACATGATTTGTTCTATTCAACAATTGACTAACGCCAGCTTTGCCTCCAACCCAGTTGCCTGTTGCTAAAGCATGTCTTATCCTTTCAGTAATTACATCCGCTCTCACAGCAGTTTTGATATTAGGAGCTCTACCTCGAACAGCGGTACGTTCTAGTTGGTATTTTATATCTTTTACAAGATTTAAAAACGCAACTCTAAATAAGGATGTAAATAATTCACCAGCTAATTTCAATCTTTTATTGGCATAATGATCTTTATCATCAGACTCACGAAATTTTAAGGCGAGTTCCATAACTTTTTGAGCCATTTGACCTAAATAATAAGCTTTCTTGATTCGATCCTCTTCCGCATTTCCAATATGAGGTAAAAGGTATCTATCTAAAACTTGAAGCGCTCTTCTAATTCGGTAATCCTTTGTTTGCCCAATTGCGACTCTCTTTCCTATATAATCTAAAGCATTTTGTTGAGATTTCTCAGGATCTTTTAATACTTGGATTTCCGAAGCGACATCTATAACTGGAATCAATTCTTTCTGAATATCATCATTTTCTGAAATGGCTTCAAAAATTTCTCTATCAGAGTGTAACCCTAAAGCACGCATTAAGATCGCAAGCGGAATTTTGCCTGGAACCGAAGGAAAAGAGACTCTTAAATTTCCGTCTTTCTTTCTTTCGATAGTTACAGGTGCCCGAAAACCACTTCTCGTAGAAAATACTTTTGCTTGATGCGTAGCACTTGAACTTCTACTTGCCTCTTCCGCTAGAATCCTATTGGGAGCTAAATCTTCTTGCGTCACCAGTACGCGCTCAGTCCCATTTATTATAAAATATCCACCGGGATCAAGTGGGTCTTCTCCTCGGTTAACTAACTCTTGTTCTGTTAAGTTTTCCAAGGGGCAACGACAACTTTTTAGCATTATAGGTATTTTACCAATATATATATCAAGCGTCTCTTCGTCTTCCTCCCTTTGAGTTCGTTCATCAATAGTTATAGGAGTCATTTCTAATATAATATCCGCAGCATAACTTAATTCTCGAATTCTAGCCTCAATAGGTGTGATTTCCATCGTGGCACCGTCAGCTTCCCTGACTTTAGGCACCCCCACCTTAATTTTTCCAAAACTTATTTTGAAGCCGGGAATATCAGGTACTACTTCATTCGATTCATCTACTATATTTTGCATCTCATCTTTAATAAAAATATTATAAGAATCGAGATGTTGACGCACTAGACCCTTCTCATCAAATAAGCTTTTTAAAACGACCCATTTATCGTTATTAGATAATCTTTCAGCACTCAATTTTTGCCTAACCTATTTAATATTAATTTCAATAAAAGAGATTAATTACACTTTTTCTTTTTTGACATAACGATAATAATTTACGAATTTTACTGTTGTAAGAGAATCTCGAACAATCTTAACAATATCACCTTCTTTTGCCCCAATCGCAATTGCTACTGGATCTTTTTCAAACATTTGAGGTAAATCAGAAATATGTATTTTATATTTTTCTAACAAATTTTGCGATTCTTCTTTTGTTAAAAGATAATGTTTGGGAACCAGCTCATGAAGTAGAACATCTATCTTTCTTTTTTTAGTCAAAAAAAATCCTCTTTTCTTACTATATTTTTAAAAGAATATTCGATTTGTAAAAAAATTTTCCATTTTTATTAAATAATTTTCTTGAATTTTATTATAAGAAAATCAAAATTATTACTCTAATCTAATAAAGTTAGATCAAAAACCCAGTATCCAGATCTCTTAGAAATT
>Ga0114919_10005406_pt1 | contig 10196 bp, 14 predicted proteins | sample BlataG_FD_88682 | JGI IMG/M metagenome (GOLD analysis project Ga0114919, IMG submission 88682) | Deep subsurface microbial communities from Black Sea to uncover new lineages of life (NeLLi) - Black_00105 metaG | ecosystem: Environmental > Aquatic > Marine > Oceanic > Sediment | place: Atlantic... | reverse complement strand
ATAACGAAAATAAGACGGACCTTGTTCGGCTTGGGGTATTCCTTTTCTATTGTTATGCCGCAATCGAGAAAGCCTCTGTTGTAATAGAACTTTTTCAGCTTCGTTATATCCTTGGCGGCACGTTCTTCGGTGTACTTTTTCAGCCAAAGGAACCATTCTTTCCCGTCGCTTTTAATCACCTTTTTAAGCGTGCCTTTCTTTATCCTCAAACGCTTGTCATCGAAGCCTCTGAACCTCACAGAACATATCTTTACCCTCGGCCCCTCGTTAATCGTGTATGTCACTTCAACTATTTGTCCCCGTACCACCTTATAATCCAGCCTCACCTCTGCGAAAGCAAAGCCTTTTTTCAGATAATAGTTCTTCAGCTTGGTTTGGCCTTCGACGGCCTTACTGTACGTCACGTAATTGCGCAGCTCAAAAGGCAGTTGCTTGAGCAGCTTCTTGGATTTAATCTTTTTGTTGCCGTCAAACCTAATCGGTCCTGCAATGTCTTCTTCTGTGATGACAAATATCAGTTCGATTTTGTTATCGACGACGCGCCTGTCCCACTTGGCACTGGCCACGCCGTCCATCTCGCGCATGCGCTTCAAATCCTCATCCGCTCTTACCGGGTCGAACAAATCGCCAACCCGGCTGCGAACCCTGTTTCGTATATCAACCATCTCGATGCTGACGTTACCAACTATCTTAATACTTCCTATCCGGTACTGAGAATAGGCCTCAGTGCTCCGCACCTGGGCGAATGCCTTCACCGCCAGCAACAAACTCACGGCAATGACTAAACGACTCAGAACCCCGACGCTCAACCAACGGCGTTCGGCCTTCGATATCCGTTCGATTTTTTTCTCCTTAAAATGGTACCTCGCCACCGGTCGGTTCTTCTGTATGTGAAGCGTTTTCAAAACGCGTAAATTTCTCGCGGAATATCAGTTCCACGTTCCCGGTCGGCCCGTTCCTCTGTTTGGCGATTATCAAAGTCGCCTTGTTATCAAAGTCGTAATCCTTTTCGCCGCGATGGTAGTAATCTTCACGGTGCAGCAGCATCACAACATCGGCGTCCTGCTCGATACTGCCGCTCTCACGCAGGTCGCTCATTCTCGGCCAATGTCCCTCTCTGCCCTCCGGCGCTCGATTCAACTGGCTCAAAACCACAACAGGAACGTTCAGCTCCCTCGCCAGCGCCTTGATATATCTTGAAATCGTCGTGATTTCCTGCTGACGCGACTCCACTCGGCCACCCAAATGCATCAACTGCAGATAATCAACAATGATGCATCGTATCCTGTACTGGCTTTTTAGCCTCCGCGACTTGGCCCGAAGCTCTAACGGCGTCAGCGAGGAAGTGTCATCGATATAAACCGGCGCTTCGGCCAACTCTCCACAAACATCACGCAGCCGCTCGTAGTGCTCGGTGTTAAGCAGACCCTTCCTGACTTTTTGACTGTCAATCTCGCCGATACTGCACAAGAATCTTTCCGCCAATTGCTGCCTGCCCATCTCCAGCGAAAACACACCAACCGGAATCTTCTCCACCACGCCGAGATGCTCGGCGATATTCAGCGCCAGCGACGTCTTTCCCATACTCGGCCGGCCCGCAACTATTATCATCTCGCCGTTCTGAAGCCCGCAGGTCAAATCGTCAAGCTCATAATAGCCGGTCGGCAAGCCCGTGACATGGCTGCCCTCACGCTTCTCGATAAGCTCGTAGGCACGCGTCACCAAATCCTTTATCACCGCCGCAGAGCCGCTTATATTCTTGTCGGTGACCGCAAATATCCTGCGCTCCGCCTCGTCAAGCGTCTCGTTCGTCTCCCCTGTCGAGCTGAAAGCATTATCCAGAATCACACTCGCCGCATCAACCAGTTCCCGAAGCAGCATCTTGTCCTTGACAATCTTCGCGTAATACATCACGTTTGCCGACGACGGCACCGAGTCCATAATCTTCGCAATATATTCCACGCCGCCGACCTGCTCGAGCTGCCTTCGCCTCTCAAGCTCGTCACGCAGCAGCACCGCATCCAGACCCTCGCCCCTGTTCTTCTCGTAGAGAGCAATTATCGCATCGAACATCATCTGATTTTCGAGACGGTAGAACGCAGCAGTCTCAAGATGCTCGACAACACCGCTGATGCACTCCGGGTCGATTATCATCGAGCCTAATACCGCCGCCTCTGCCGCCAATGATTCCGGCATACTCCGGCCGCCCAATGCCGCCGCTTCACCGCCAACAGCAGTCCTTCCATCCGTTCTTACACTCGTCTGATTCACTTTTGCCACCTCCTAAATTAACTGCGCATTCTACAAACCATTTGCTCAATCTGCAAACATTTCTTTCGAGTGCGGATTTGGGCCGTTTCCGAAGGGATTTGCCGATTCTTACCTGCGGCCCTCGCCAAAGCCACAAAAAAAAACGCCCTATAATCTCGCTATTTCGGTGTTTCAACAGCCAAATTCGATTGAGCCTGTTGCTTCTGTTCGTACCAGTCCAGCAGAAGCTCAAGCTCAAAACGCGAAATGTCGCTCATCAGCGACTCGTATATCTCTTCCGGCGTCTCGCCGACAATTCTTTGCTCAATCGCGGCAATGACCGGATTCGCCAGCCCTACATAATAAATCCTCATTGCCGCACCTCTTTAGTCGACTCTGTAGCGCCTGCCCCGGCAGCAGACCGCCTCTATACCCTCAACAGGAATGCACTTGTACTTTCGCTCGTTCACATCAAAGACGACTATCAGCTTCCTGCCCCGCGGATTAAAACGCATGCCTTTGTGCTTTTGTGCCCGTCTCACCCCGACCCGCGCTACAATCGTTCTTTCGCTGCCGTCCGAGCGCTTGATGAATGTCACCGAGAACAGCCTGCCCTTTGTCGCGGTCAGCCAGCGGTAGATGTTCCTTCGCCTGATACGATGCCGAAAGTTCAGATACGCGAACTCGCCGAACTTCTCTTTCGCCGCCTCGTCATAGGCCTTGGCCGCCCGAACCTCCGAGCGAAAACTGCCCAGGTGAAAATGTTTACCATTGTGTTTTATTTGCCCGTACCAAATCTTATCCCGCTTCTGCCAGGTAACGCCCTTATAGACCGAGCTGCTTCCACGCACCGGTAGCTGGTTCTGCATGTTTTGGCTGCTGGTACAGAGACGAAGATTGCTCCTGCGATTATCAAGACTTTCGTGATTTATGTGGTCAATGAAGGAATCCGGAAAACCCATAATCAACCTGTGCATTTGTATTTTCTTCTGTCCCCACCATGCCTTCGCATAGGACCGACAGCCGTCCTTAACTGCGTGCCACTTGAACCTGCTGACTCGCTCATAGTCGGCGTCATCGACCAGCGCAACCTTGCCCTGTGTTAACGGTATCTGTCTCATTTGTAGCCAAGCTCCTTCTTGATAAGTGCCATAAAGACCGCTGCGGGATTCCGCCCCTTTTTTGCTTCCTTCGCGTAATCCAGCACCCGCTCGAATATCCGCTCATCGAACCGCCCCGTCGCACAGCCTTCCACGAGCCAGTTAGCGACATTCCTAAAGCACGTCCGGTCCGATTGACTCCTCGGCCTGAGTATGTTCGCAAGAGCAGTGTTGAAGTTAAGAGCACGAAGCGAACTCGAAGAAGAAAGAGATTTATCCGACGAATTCGTATTCGAAGATGCTTTACTTTCCTTTTCGATTTCGTTACGTTTCGTTGGCATAGCTTCGCCATCCCTCTGCCATCGCTTAGCTGCTCCTTTAAGTCCTGCTGTTCTGCGGTTTTCCATAAACTCAGCGGCCCTTTTTAGCTCAGCCGTAACGCGTTTGTGTCTGATGTAGCCGCCGCGAAACGAAAACTTCCTTTCTATTTTTGACCATACCTGCTCGAAGTTCTCGCAGGCACACAGCCGACCGAGCTTTTCAAAATCCAGCTTGAGCCGCCCCCCGTTGCAGTACAGATACAGAATCAGCGACCAGTAGACCCCTCGCTGCTCAGCGTTCATCGCCCCAAAGTCGCCGTCCGAGAGAAACGCATTCGGCTCAAGCTGTACGAACTTCACCTTTTTCAATGCCGCCCTTCGCCCTCACCCAGAAAATCAGCCCCCTCCACTATTGGACGAACTTGCGCTTTTGCGCTGAAATTCCTCCTTGCAAACACCCCCGCCAGACATGCTAAGTCCTTATCCCCAAAAAAGTAAAAATTTTTTCACATTTTCCCCATTTTTCCCCCCAACTACCCGCACTTTTGATGCAAAAACGCAGCCCCATGTAACTCCGGCAGCTCAGATTTTTGTTTTGACCCCACAACCTATTTCCTTATCCTAATAGTTTGAAATTAACGGAAGTGTATACTTAACGCACAAGCCCCCAAAATGGCTTGTTTATGCCAAAAACCTCATTTTCAGTTAGATTTTCGGGTTTTCTGCCAGCTTGTGCATCAAGTAAAAAATTAAATTTTTGCAAATTTTTTGAAATTCTATTGACAAACAACCGAAAGCAACGTATATTATGTACAGAATGATAATAACGTAAATTGTATACAGGAGGACTAACAATGACTACAATTACAATTACAGAAGCTCGACCGCAATTGCGGAAATTGGCAGATAGGGTTTGTCATCGCGGAGAGCGAATATGTGTAGAAAGAAATGGAGACCCTGCGTTCGTGATGGTAAGCTTTGAGGATTTTGAGGCAATAGAGGCATTAGAGGAAAAAATCGACATCCAAGAAGCAAAAAACGCCCTCAAGAAAGGCAAATTCATTCCCTTGGAAAAGCTGGAGGCTGAGTTAGATTTGTAGTACAATCTAAGGATGTACAAGGTCACAATTGCAGAAGATGTGGCCGAATTTATTCGGGGGCAAACAAAGAAGATTCAGCGCCAACTCCATACAAAAATCAAAAGATTAGGCAAAACCCCTTATCCTCAAAACTCCATAAAATTAAAAGGAACAACCAATTTATATCGGATAGTATCGGGTTATTATCGAATAATCTACACTGTTGAACATAAGAAAATAACAGTCTTAGTGCTTAGAATAGCCCACCGAAAAGAAGTGTATAAAAACTTGCCGCAAGCATAATCAACATTACACCCTGTGCGTTAAGTACATACTTCCGGAAATTAATAACCAGTTTTCTCGGCAGAGCGCTATTCGGCGCGACCATTATTTGCTGGAGCCTTCTATGTCGGCCAAAGAACCGAATTCAAACCTACAATCCTATGTAATTTACTGCGATGAGAGCTGCCACGAGCTCACAGCCCACCATCAGTTTATGTGCATCGGAGGCCTGAAAGTACCGCGCGCAGAAAAACCCAACCTATCCCGCCAACTCAGAGTCCTTATGCGGACCTGCAACCTGTACTCCGAGCTAAAATGGCGCAAAGTCAGTGCCAAGAAGCTGCAGGCCTACAAGAAGATCATCGATTTCTTCTTCGAACAGCCTACCCTAACGTTTAGAGCCATCGTTGTCGAACAAGCCAAAGTCCGGCTTGAATACCACGGCAGGGATCGCGAACTTGCTTTTTACAAGTTCTACTATGAAATGCTTGAGAAATGGCTCGAGGCTGGCAACGAATATCTGATACTACTTGACTATAAGAACAATCGCGGTGCTGACCGTTATGCAAAACTGAAGGAATGCTTGGAAAATTCAGTCCCAGCGCACATAATCGATCTTACTATTATCAATTCGCGCGAAACTCCTCTCGCGCAATTGTGCGACATTCTTACTGGTTCCATAGCTGCCGCCAACAACGGCATCAAAAGCCACACAGCCAAAGAAGCTCTGCAAAACCATATACTGGAGCGCGCTGGCCTCCCAACGTTATGCGCGTCAACCCCTTTAACGGCACAAAAAGTCAACATCTTCAAGATGGATTTGAGGTGATACGTGGATCCCCTCCTCGCTTCGTTATTACTCGACCTGAGCAATCTCTCCGACGAACAGGCCGAGGAATTAACATATAATGAATACATTCGTCATTATATGGACCGCGAAACGCGCGAAGGCATCAGAGGCGAACGTCAAACCCACGATGGCCAGCCAGTAATCTTCTACGAAGACCGCTTCGAGCACGCCTTCTTCACAAGTGCTTATAAGACCTCAAGGCAATATCACAAGGGAAAATTTGTCAGAATTCGCGGTGCAAGAGTTCGCTGGATAGGCCAAGTAATCAAAGGCAACATTAATGGTGTAGAATGTTGGAAGATATGCCGCCCAGTCCGCTATCATTCCCCTGATACTACCGCAGCAAGACTCTACATCTTATGGGATGAAAATTATTTGGTCTGGCTCGAACCCCTCGCAAGAGGGCGCTGGTGGTTTTCAACAGCTTATGTCGCAAGCGGCGGCAGACCGTACATTCGCAAGATCACTGCCAATGGCGCTTGCTTCTGGCGCAAAAAAATATCCCGTGATTAGCCGGCTCACGGGATCAGAGGCCCAATCCTCAGCCATAAGGCTAGGATTAAACTGCTCCTATCAGGAGCATCGTCTATATTATACGCAACATTTAAGCATAGTTCAACAAAATTCTACAAATTTCAATAAAATTTTATAACGTGCTCCGGTCGCCTCGAAACCAGCCCTCCGCGCGTAAAAACGGGCCTGGGGAGTTTTTGGAGGAGACTTGGAGGGTCCCCAGGCCCTAAGAATCTCACACTAAACCCAGCCAGGCGTTATCGCTACACACAAGCTAACGCCTGCAACTCGCCGATGGTCAAAAAACCCAGACCTCCGAAGATGCTCAGTCCATGGTGGCCAATCCACCACCGATGTACTTCAATTCTCGCACATCTATACCGTCTCTTCAAGTCAAATTTCACCAAAATCCGAAAATGTCATAAAAAATTACCATATTTCAACGACCCAACGCCCAAGCCGCAAAAAAACACCACCACATCGCCCTAAGCGCACAAAAAAACGGCCCCAGGGTCTTTGTAGGAGCTGATGCATCCCCCGGGCCCGAAAAAATCAAATTCCCTCTCAGGGCTGATTTACCGCGGTTCTTCCCCCACCATAAAACTGCTCATATCTTCACTTCCTTAGCGATATAGACCCGAAGCGGACACCTGCAATACACGCCCCGGCCAAAAGGAACCTGGAATTCACATATCGTCCCCTTCTCTTCCAAGCAGTCTACATAGCCGGGCAGCCCTGTGTCCCTTGTCTTGCAGAGCTTCTCAAAACCGGTTTTGTAGCATTCAAAATCCTTCTCACACTCCATCCCGGCCATAATTTCTTCTATCCGCTTTTTTTGCTCCGGATCCATTCAACAAATCCTCCAAAGTCTTTTTCGTCACAAGGCTCGCAAAAGACTACTCGCCGTCGGCCTGTTTTTCCCCTTCCTCCTGCTGTGCTTCTTTTGCCGTCGTACCCTCTTGCCCTTCCGCGGCTTTTATAGCTTCAATATCCGCGCCTTCCGGCACTACCACAACGCTGACCGTGGCGGCAACGCCATCGGCAAATTCAAGCTTCACAGAGTGCGTCCCCACCTGCTTTATATGTTCCGGCAAATCCACGCATTCATCGGCCACCTCAAAGCCCTGCGCCCGAAGATTCTCCGCTATCTCAGAAGCGCCCACCGAGCCGAACAAAACCCCCTGCTCGTTCGCCTTGGCGGCGACAACTGCCTCCGCCCCTTCCACCGCCGACGCTGCCTCCTCAAAATGCACCCTCTCGCCTTTCCTCGCCTCCGCTCGACCGGCCTTTTCCTCGGCAATAGCTTTTATATTCGCCTCCGTCGCAATCTTCGCCAGACCCTGCGGCAGCAGATAATTCCTCGCGTAACCATCATTGACCTCCACAATGTCACCGAGCCACCCCAGCCTCTTAACATCCTGACAAAGTAAAACCTTCATCCCGTTAGAGGCCTTTTCCGCACCGGAAATCTTCCCCTTTCGAACCATTTTAATATCCTCGTATTATACTACTGCCCGTTACAAAATTTCTAACAAAGTTTGTCTGCTTATCCTCTTAATCCCTTCGACATCCCTTTTGGTTCCGTTGGCAATCTCTAACGGAATTCATCTATACCTCTACTGTTTACGCTTTAGTATCTCCCGTGCGATATACCCTATGCGCTATTAAGCCACATACGGCAGCAGTGCCATATACCGCGCACGCTTAATCGCTCTTTTGACCTTTCGCTGACAACCTGCACAATTGCCGCTGCGCTTCCGCGAGTATATCTTGCCGCGATTGGTCAAAAGCTTCTGCAGAGTCTCGATATCTTTGTAGTCTACGTACTTGATACCTCTTCTGCAAAAGCGGCATTGTGTCTGGTCACGAAGCCCGGCAGACCGGGCTGCCAGATTTCTCCTTCTGCCTCCGCTCTGTCCTTTGCTCACATTATCTCTTCTAAATGCGCTCATTCTTTATCCCATACATCGTACCACATATCCCATTGTATCTCATGTTTTGCGCAATACGCATCACGCAATACGAAACTAAAACGGTATATCATCCGAGTTTATCTGCTGCTCTGTTTGAGGACTTGCTTTACCTGTGACCTGCTCGCTTTCATCGGTTTCCACGGCGCTATTCGCCGCGCCCGACGGGCCGCCCAGAAACTGAAATCTTTCCACTGTAACCCTCAACCTGCTGCGCTTTGTGCCGTCCTGGGCTGTCCAACTGTTAAATGTCAGCCGACCCTCAACAAACAATTGTCTGCCCTTGGTCATATATTTGTTTATATTCTCTGCCTGCCGACCAAACGCCCGACAGTCCACAAAACAAGTCTCTTCTCTCTGCTCGCCATCCTGGCCCGTCCATCTGCGGTTAACAGCAAGCCCGAAATCAACTACAGCCGTTTGACTCGGAAGATACGACAACTGAGGGTCACGTGTCAAATTGCCTATGAGCAAAACCTTATTATAATTGGCCATATCAAAACTCCCTCTCACAAAAATTAACAATTGTCACTCTGCCTGTCACCGGCAGCGCAAAATTCCTACAATCACTCTTCTGTCTCCCCACTCTTTTCTGCATCCGGCTCATCCGCCGACTCAGAATCGCCTTTAGTCTCATCCTCTTGGGGCGATTCCGGCTCACTTACTTCCGCCGGAGCTTCGACGGTCTTGGTGCGCCTCTTACGGCCATTGCGAACCTCTGCCGGCTGCTCCACTTCCTCGGATTCCTCCGCTGTCTCTTCAGAAACCTCAGCCGTCTCAGCTTCCGCTTGCGAGCCCACCTCAGCGCTTACCGGCACTGCTGCCTCTCGCGAAACTTCAGCAGGCGCAGCTTCTACTTCAGCTTCCTCCACATCTGTTTCGCCGGGGCCGGCGCTGGTTGGTTGCTCCGGCTTCTCCACCACCATAGCAGCGGTATCCTTGGCGATGTCCTCCTCCGTCACGTGGTCAGCGGACAAAATCAAGACCCGCATAATTCGCTCCGACAGATGCACCGTTCTTTCAATCTCCGCTATCCGCGTGCCCTCAGTCCTAAAATAGCAAAGGATATATGTCCCTCTGCTCTTGTGATCTATCTCATAGGCAAGCCGACGAGTATCCCACTTACTTAGCGAGACAATCTGGCCATCCACTTTCTCTATGATGTTTCTGATGTTAGTTTCAACCGTCTCCCAGTCAGCTTCCGCCTCCGCAGCATCGACCAGGAACATTCCTTCATATAGCTTCTTATTAACAGTTGTCTTCAAACCAAGCACCTCCCGTTACTAAAACCAAAACAAACTTCACTTAATCTCTCACGTTTCCTTCTCACACGCTCTATTAAACTCGTTCATCGTCGCCTCAATACCGTGCTCAACCCAACAAAGTACAGCATCCCGCGCCCTCGCAATCGCCTCATCCAGAAGCGGCCTCTCCGCCTCGGTCGGCCTATCGAGAACAAAATCCATAGCGTCTTCGGTGTCACTTAGACCGATGCCGATTCGCAAACGCCCTACACCCTCGGTTCCGAGCTTTTCTATAACGTCCGCTAAACCATTATGTCCACCGGAAGAACCCTGTGCTCGAATCCGTATCCGACCGGGCTCCAGGGCCATATCATCGGTGACAACGAGTAAATCGCAGACGTCAAGCTTGTAAAAACCCACGGCTGTCGCGACCGGCTCCCCGCTGCGGTTCATATACCGCCACGGCTTAAGTAATATTAACTTCTTATCTCCAAACTCGCCTTGACCGAAAACAGCACCGAACTTCTTTTTTCTTACATCTATCTGCAACGCCGCAGCCAACGAATCTATGACGCGAAACCCAACGTT